>Ga0179593_1634711_pt1 | contig 16696 bp, 20 predicted proteins | sample CZODoug2_1_08_16_FD_185931 | JGI IMG/M metagenome (GOLD analysis project Ga0179593, IMG submission 185931) | Vadose zone soil fungal communities from Angelo Coast Range Reserve, California, USA - CZODoug2_1_08_16fungal (PacBio error correction) | ecosystem: Environmental > Terrestrial > Soil >...
CAGGCGGAAGGGGGGGCGGCAATCCTGGCGAGAGATAGGGGTCCTCCCAAATAAGAAGAAAATAGAACTGAAGAGAGTTAGGGTGGTCGGCACAACCCCGATTGTGTCGATATATTAAACCCGGAAATACGAACCTAAGAACTCAGTCGGCTCGGAGCGTAGGTTCAAGAATAAATGTCACAGAAAATTAGTCACAGTCAAAATTGTAATTGTGAACGGTAAAATGGGCCGGGGCCCCGCTGCGGTCAAGAGCGAAAAATGCTGGGGGGAGAGTCATGTGGATCATCCGGTGTGAGAAATCGTTTATGAGGGTCCGTCCTAACGTGTGCAAGAGGCCCAAACTGTGCACCGGTTTTTAAGTGCTTACAGGGACTGTAAGAGGTGGTCGACGCGGGGGAAGGGGGGTGCTGATTGCAAGTCTTTATTATAGTCGGCGCTCAGCGAGAGGCAGGGGAGCGGTGCCTCTGCGCCAGAGGGGGGCGGTGGAGAGGACTTGTCTCAAAGGGGGGGCGTAACTAACCAAAACTCGTGGTGTCAGGCCTCAGCGAGATAAGCGTGATCTCAGTAGCGCAAACAAGGTGATCACGCTTGCACGAGGCAATACAGCAAAAGAAATGAAGCCCGCACACACAGTCTGCCGCGGAGCGAATGCAACTGTCCCCCGCGGGAAAGAGGAGAAAGTGGGGGAGGGGTCGGGGGGGAAAGGGGGCTGCCTGGGCGGGTTAGGAGAGAGTGACTCCAAAAGTAGGGGGGAAAGATGAGAGGTAACGACTTGACGCCTAAACCCGAGGACAGCTAAGGGAAAAAAAAAAATCATAAAGAGCATCCTGAAAACTGGACCGGGCAATTATGAAGGTGGCTGAGGCCGTAGCAGATTCGTTGCTTGGAGAGTCGACGCGCGAAACGTGTCAACCGACAAAATCGGGCTACAAGTTTCTCAACTGGACACGTTATGCGCGTCGGGCCTCATCGGCCAAACGATTTTTGGGTTCGGGGGGTGGGGTCCGGTTGAAAACGGTCGACGACAAGGGGCTATATACCAAAAAACATCGGGGGAAATAAGAGAATGATCGTCAATCGGAGGTGAATCCCAAAGGCCCAGAGTTGTAGAAATAACTACGCAAAGGAATGAATGGTACCGCGCACTGTTGCAGGAACTCTATCAATAGAAGGAGTTCTGAAATGGAACGGTGAGACCACGAGAATAACCATACCGAGTAAAAGATAATTCGTATTCCTCTTTCAGTCCTTGTGCAAAAAGATAAAGAAATAAAATCAAGAAAGATCAAGTTGTCACCTGCATCAAACAGTGTACGCATGGTGTTGCCAGTCGGCCTCATAGCGGCTGCCGACAAAGCGACGGTGCTAAGAAATGAATGGTTCGGGGGAGGCAATTAAACACGAAAGGGCACATGAAGGACTGACCCAAATAGGGGTTGTATGGCAACTCGACATCGGTTTAGTAAACTTCATTGGGGGGGGGGAAAAGGCGGTAGTACGAAGGTCAATTCCGCCGGCTAATGCGTCTCTTCTTGCCGTACAAGGGCGACATCAGGATCTTGGCATTCTGGTGGCGCTGCGGAAAAAAGGGGACCGTGCTAAAAAATCAGAGGAGAGAATTGGGCCGCCTGCCAAGGTGGCCATTCATACAAAGATGTGAGCGTTCCCGTACTTGAGGGTTGAAAAGGACGCAGAGGGGTTGGGGCTATACTGAAAGAAAGCCGATAGGCAAAATTGCCGGGATATAGTCTTTGCGGGCTTGTGGTCCAGGCTAAGGCGCTCCGGGTAACTGGGAAGCTATGGAGCGGAAAGCGAGGTAAGGTGATGTTAACAGAGGGAGACGGGAAAAAGGCGTCGCCTCTTCATAAGGAACATCGCCAATGAAAGAAAAAAGCTGGACGTCAGCTTGCCGGGATTGGAAGAAAGAGGGAAGCGCAACCTTTGCTTTGGGCGAAGCGGCGGAAAAGAAAAAGTTAGGCAACGGTGATAAAAATGGGGGTGGTCCATCATACTGCAACGCATAACAATACCAGTGTTTGACCGAAGGACCTCGATCGACCGGAGGAGGGGGGTAAGAGGGGTCGCTATTTCCCCTTTGGGAAAAAGGGCGAAAGAAGGGGAGCTAGCAAATGTGGAGGGGTTCAGTGCCAAGAAAGGTGACGTTCATTATATTCGACGCTAGAGGACTGGGCCCGGCGGACTTGCCGATTCCCATCCTTCTAATGTTGGGAAAACCGACGAGGGAAACTCCATTTCAAGCAGCGCCGGCCGCCCTCCGCTGCATACCAAAACTACGTGAAAAGACGGATTGCCATTGGATGATGACGAAGTGAGGGGGGAGTCCTGTCATAAACGAAGAGTGATGGGAAAGGAGGACAGGAGACCGCAACAAGCAAAGAAAAACTTTGAGAAAGAGTTATTCGCGAGAATGAATTCTACTGATGAGCTGAGGCCGCCTGAGAAACTGATTCATGGGAAAGAATGGTTCGCTCGTGACTAATCGCCTCCTCAAAAAAAAAACGGATGGGAGGGGAAGAAATCCATTAAAGAAAGATCACATTCACGCAAAAGGAAAGTCCGCAAAAGATAGGTGGAAAAAGAAATGAAGATCGGTGAATAACTTCTCAGAGATTCAACTGCTTGTGGGTTAAAAACCAAACAAAATCGGGTGGCGGGGGAAGGAGGTCCCGCCTGCGTTGCCCTTCAAGTCCTAGGGAGGGACCGGTGGAGCCCTGACCGCTCGCAAACGTCAAGGCAAGATGGGGAAGACAGCCAAAGTTTGTGGATGGTGCAAGTGCAGGGAGCAGTGCGAGACCTCAGTGAAATGGAGGTGCAAACCACAAGTCGGAGAAAGCGCGAAGGGGAAATCTGCAATTCAATAAATGCCAGGCCTCGGAAAAGTTCGCCAGACATGGCAGGCCTGAACTGAAGTCCCTAGCTACCTGGCAAAATAAAAGTTGGAAGTCGTCAGAAAACCCGTGAAAGAAAGACACTGGAGGATCGGTCAAAGAACCCTTGGTATAGTGCAGGGCAGGGTACGATGTGGTTTGTTTTTGAGTAACAGAGTACAAAAAAAAGTATATCAGTACGTCCTCGTTTGAGAAAAAAACGCAGTTTTGAGTCCCATTTATGACGCTCTATTAAACAAGCATCGTTAAGGTAAAAATGGGGAAGTTCGTATGGGAAAATCCTTAAGGTGTTGTAGGTCCTGAAAATCGGAAATACGGGGCGGCTGAATTGGGCTTACTCTGTCACGGCTCTGAACTCGATAGTAAGGCGGAGGTTGTTAATTTGGTATTTTTGTGGTTTTGATTTCTTCGTTTGTTTGCCGTTGTTGTTTTAGGTGCGCTGTTTGCCTCACCCCCCTTTCCCCGTCCCCCCCCCCAGCCCGCTGCTCCCGCCCCCACCCACCCGCGCCTCCCCCGCTCTCCCCCCACCCCCCCCCCCCCCCCATTTTCGCTCCACACACCCGATCCCCCCCCCAGCCCCCCCCCCGCCTTATCCCCACAACATGTCCCCTCACGCCTAAAGCTTTCAAAATCAAGGGGGGGCAACCCGCCACCCTTCCCCTTCGAGGGCGCTTGACCGCCCCCCGCCTCCACCTGACGCCTCCCTTCTCGCCCGTCAATGGCCCGCTGCCCCACGCCGTCCCGCCACCTCCGGTCCCTCCCCGCTGCCGCCCCCCCCCCCCCCCGTGTCGCGCCCCCCGCAGGTCCCCCCCACCCCGCCCCCCCCCCTGTGCGTGGGGAAGGCTCGCGCTCTCGAGTAATTGTACGGTCCCCCCATCTCCCCCTGCTGCGGTTCTGCCCCCCCCCTCCAAGAAAAAAGAGTGACCGGACCCGCAGATAAAAGAGGAGGTTTCCTGCAAGAGGAACCAGGCGCGGGCTAGTCTTCGACAATGGTCCAAGGTGAGTCCGAACTTTGGACATCCCGGACAGGAACACCTAGAAAATCGGGATGAGAGGAGCCGTAAGAGGAGCGTTGCGTGATATCTGTAACGACGGAAAAGCCGAAACATCAGGGAAAAATCGGCAAATAATCGTGGCAAGATGTGTATTGGCAAGGAAAAGTGCTCAGGGCAAGTCTTCTCAAGGTTCTCCGGGGAGTGGGGATTATGGGTTTGCCTACTCAAAAAGAAATCGGCAAAGCCGGCGCACTCCAGTACCGATGTAGGAGAAGGCATCACAAGGAGAAGACGTTATTAGACAGGGGTGTAGGAACTCAAATGTTCGCGCCGTAGGCGCTGCATCTCTTATAGAGAGAGCGGACGTCACGGCACGACCTTGGAGTAAATTAAGGGGTATGGAGTTTGCCACAGAGAAAAGTGCGAGTAAAAAAGATAGTTTCGCTGCAAAAAGGTAGAATCGCAGGAAGTCAGCCTGCAGCACCGGGCTCTGAGAACAAGCAGCTCAATGATGCCTAAAAAGGGGCGCGGTTTACGGGCTCACATGCAACGGGAATTGGTGAGGTAGTCGAGATATGGAGGGGTGGGAAAGGAAGTATTGAAGGAGGCTCGTGTTCTGATAGGGCTAAGTCGAACTCTATGAAAAACTCTTCCCAAGGGGAAGAAAAAGTGTTGACTCACGATAACCTCAAAAAGTGGGGGCATCAGGACGTCCCAAACCATAGCCCAGGCTGGGAGACCCTTAGCTAACAAGAAGTCTGGGGAGTGCAACGATGGCGGACGCGTATGCCGCGCCACATCAACCACAACAGGATGAGAAAGAAGGGCTCAAATACTGGTTTTCAGGCCAGGACGTGTATATCTGCGGGGGGGGAGGGAAACGAGAGATGTCATCGGGTGGGGGGAGAGGAGAAGTTGGTAAGCATCTCTCAAAAAACTTAGGAATGAGGACATTAGTAATTCAAAGGGAAAAACAGGGAAAATGGTCAACTTCACCAAAACCAGCAACCTACATGGGAAAGCGGAACGCCTGGCCGAGGGGCGTCTTTGCAATGCTGAGAGATATCCAAAGGCTAGTAGGTCGGCTCGCAGGAATCTGCATCGGTGCAAGTGCACAGTCGCAATGGTTGAAAAGGAGCAGTGGGCTAGGGAACTCTGGCCAGCTGGCGAAGTTGTTGAAAAAATGCTAATGAAATCTCAAAGAAGTTTGCGTCATCCGCAAAGGGTGACCATCTCGAAAAGCGGCTCGATCTCAGGCGATGCATCCTCACTAAAAGAAATTGCGCATAAGGTGGAAAAAGAGGGTCAAGGAAGAAACGTAAACCGTCAAACGGGGCTAGGAACTCGAGTGGGATGGGGTAAAGTGGGCTAAAACAAAAGAATGGTGCGAATGAAAGTCGCGATGTGTCGAAAGATTGCGAATCAAAAACAAGGAATACATCGACCCCAGAAGCGGGCACTACTCCTTCCTTAAACCAAGGGCCGCATAAAAAGGCGTGCACATCAGAGAGAAAAGGGTAAAAGATCAGAAAGATGGTGGACCGGAGGGCCGCTAAAGCGCAGGTACTAGCTCTTCGAAAACGGGTGGCAACGCTACAGAGTGGAGTGGCGCCGGTTTTCGGGGCTAAAGGGGGGGGGTTATAGTGCACAGACATCATCGCCACGAACGCGGAACGAGCGGTCAGAGAAACCAAAAACGCATTTGAGGGCAAATTTGGAGAGTTGTATGGCAAGCGAAAAAAAAGCCAAGGCAAAGCGGGACGCGTAAGTTACTGATTTTCACTAAAATCAGGGGAAAAAAAGATGGTTCAAAAGCATACGCAGGGCGCGTGTTACAATTTAGGGGAGAGTATACGCGTTGGGAGGAAATATGGACAACGAATCCTCGCCCTGTCGGTGACCTCAATTTCTATCTTTGTTTTTAACCGGGACGTAGTGAGAGGGGGGGAGGAGGAGTAAACGTAGAAGCGTATAGCGGGCAGAGAGCAGGTCTATGGGTTCTAGACGCATAGGAAGGGCACAAGGAGTTAAATCTGCACGGCCATCAAATACTTCTGAAGGGAGGGGGTTCCTAGAGGGGGGGTCAGAGGGAATCTATGGAAAATACGTTGCAAAGGGGAGTCCACTCTTCTAGTCACAAGGACCGGGGAAGAGTTCACGGCGCTCTAAAATCCAGGGTTCTACCTCAACGCACGTAAGAAAAGTTGGAGGCCCAGCCCGGGTTTGGGAACGGAAGGGGGGGCGTTCAGGTTGGAGGGTTGAGGAAATGGAAAAGGAAGGTGACGTCTCGCATCGTGAATTCGACGATGAAAAGAGAAGGGCATGGAGGGGGCTACAAACGTCTAGACGGTTAGACAACGGCCTGGGTCGACACTCAATTAAAGCTCGCCCAAGACGCTGCACGGGGGGCACACACTACGGAATGCGGGAGGGGGGCCAGTTGAAAAAAAGGTACGTGGGTGGGGGGAAGGGTTAGGAAACTGCTCCTTTCATCGAGGGAGTGTGGCAAGGTGTGTACATGAAGTCCGGGTGAGGCGGCCGGAAAAAGGGATTAAACCAATCCCTTTTGAAGGGAAGGGGGAGGGATTCGCTCAATGAAAGGAAAAGGGGGAGTCGAAAGGGGGGGATCGTGCTTCTGTTCGTGGCGTGACTGATTGCGGTCCGACTGATACTCCAAAATCGGGGAGATATGAGAAACCGTGGAGAAAAAAAAGGGAGTAAGAAAGGAGCAACAATGACATGTAAACGATCATAAAAAGCACGAATCAAGGAATCGGCAAGGGTCAAAAGCGATGAAGTCAACAAGAACTCGGCTCGGTAATAACGCCTTTTTGGTTGAAAAAAGTGCCAAAAGGAAGAAGGCGTTCCTGGCCTGCTTTGCCGCAGCACGCCTTAAATCAAACGAACTCCACGCGCTAACGGCACCGGGGAATAGGGTTTCTGACCATCCGAATGAAGGGGGGGTGTGGGGGGGGTGGCGGCGGAGCCGCGAGGAATGGAGTTTAGTACCACCAGCCCGGGGGGAAGTAACGAACGAAGTAGAAACAAAGCAGGCGATCGCGGTGTAGCGGTCTAGCTAAACACGTCCCAGGGGGGGAAGGAAACAAAGGATTGCTCAAATTGCAAAAACTGAAACGCCTGGTCGCGAGGAACCCTAAAGAGGGATCACGGTGAGTCGGCGTGTCGAGCTCGAGGATATAACCCTAGGGGCAGAGGAGTGAACATGTCAATAAAAGGGGAATCCAGAATAAATTGAGACGCTCTGAAAAGGAAGTGGAAAAGAGGAGGGGCAGCCCGCAATCAGATCATCTCCCATTAGAACCGCCTTAAAGATTCTTCCGAGATTTAGGAAGAAGATGCGGGAGCGGCGTAACACCTCTAATCTATCTGCGCTGGAGGAGAAAGAAAAGGTTTTCCTCACAAGCCCTCCAGAAGCAAGTCGGGGACCGCTGTAGGAAGGAAAAAATACATGGGGGAAAAACTTCAAGGCCTCCAAGGGGATCGATCTTGGAGAGAAAAAAAGACTTTAACACCGCAGTCCCGTACAGCCCGCCATGCAATTATTCTCATGGACCGTGGCGAATCGGTTAAAAGGATAAGGCGGAACTTAACGCGTAAACGAGAGACGGCGTGTAGGCGGAGAAAAGGCAGAACATTTAAGGGCAATTGCGGGCCTCTTATCATGAAAAGCGATAGAGGAAGAAGGGAAATAGGGGTGTAAATGTGCCATACGAAAAAGAAAAGGGGCAAGGGTCAAAAATCAAAAGGAGGCCGTTGCCGCACAAGAAATATGTCTCAGTCGTATACCAAAGGAACGTTTGTCGGCCTCCGGACCGGCAAATGAGTAAATAGAAGAAAGGAGATTGGGCAGCCGGGCCGCTTCTAGTTCGTCACGCAATACTAAAAAATGGAAAGGAGGCGAGATGAGTCAGGTAGATTAAGTATCGGGGGAGTATGGAGGGATCTCATGCGATTCAGCATGCCGAAAAAGGCTGTCATATACTGTGGAGGGTGAAATGAAAAGTAGGGTCCTGCACGTGGCGAGTGTTTGATAAGGACTAACTTGATGGGGTCGCAAGTCCGCAATCGTGGCGGTAGAGGAAGTGTGGAGTGCTCTTCGAGCATTGCGAAACCGAGGCGGCAGCGGAGGTCGGAGGCTATTGTGGACTTGGTTCCACCACGTCACAAAGGGGGGGGAATCCAAAGGCCGGAACCCGATGCCCAGAAGCAAAGATTCTCAACAGCAACCTTTTCCAAAGGCACGCAGAAGCGCCGGCGATGAAGCCTCCCGATCCACTGCAAAACGGGGTGGAGAAAGCCCGTCGCAAAAACATGTGCCGATTGGGGATCTCGTAGGCGGGGTGGAAAAAGAGGCGGCATCGGGTGGAAGAGGCAAAGGGGGATCTCAGAAAAAAAACACCAAAAAAAGTTAATCGCCAAAAACGCTTCGCAGCATGGCCCCCAAAAAAAGACGACTAAGCAGCTACTAAAGGCGCTGCACCGGGACCGGCAGAAGCCCAGATGTGCTTGCTGGAGGAGGCCGATCAAAAGGCAAGAATCGCAAAGCGGATAAGGTTGAGTACGGAAAAAAAGGAGTGGTCAGGGCCTCAGCGGCCGGGGCAAAACTTGTTTAAGTGGTAACGAAGCTCCGCCGAAGTTTGAAGAGAGAAGCCCAGTCAAAACCTGAGAATCGAAACTCGCTATGAGTGTCAGTCTCGGTTCCGAAAAAAACTCGGGGGAGGAACTGGAATCCCCAAGTCAAGGTCATGTCGCAGGGAAAAAAACACTTGAAGAAAAAAAGTGAAAGGCATGAGACAGGACGCCTAAAATACTTTGCAAAAAGGCGGGTAGAAAAAGGGAGATTCATAATGTTTCAAAGAAAAATATCTCATAAACACAAGGGCACCTGAAAATGACCCTAAAAAGGTACACTCAAGTGCCTCAGAGGAAAAGACCACTCTCGAGGAATGCAAGTTTAATAGGAAGGAAAGAGGGGGAATAACACGGCCGCAGGTATACGCTAAAGGCAAGTGGCGTTGTGCGGCAACGCCTACCGGAACCAGGGGAGCGAAGGGTGGTGGCTAACTACATCATCGCCAAGCCGCCACTCGGAAAAAAAAGAAAACACCGGGCGGAGGCACGCCGCAATTGGCCTTCACTTAGTCTGGAAGCTCGTCAAAAGGCCTAAGACAAGGTGACCTTGCATACGAAACCTGGCGGAGTCCATGCCCCGCAGCGCGTTTTCCCAAAGATGGGGGTCGAAAGAGCGGGGGATTCTTGTACCACATGGAGCCGCGAAAAAAAACCACGTGCTGGAGCGGGTTCTAAAGAAGGTGTGTTACAAATGGGTCACTGAGGGGACGGGGGCGGAAGGAAGAAGAGGAAGGAGGATAGCGTGCAGCCCAGCTTCGATGGGGGGTCGCGGAACAAGAAAAGGCCCCAATGCCCGCATCGAGACTGTCAAAAGTGGCACTCCTAGGAAACGTGGAAAGCGAAGAGGCGATGCTGTCACTTCCGCGGGCAGTTACAGAAGGGAAAGATGGCCGGGGGAGGGGAACGGAGTAAAAAATTTCTGGAGTCCTTAGGGTCAGGAAACCTGGTTTCCATAAACTGCGGAAAAAGGCTTGTTACCAAAAGAAGTCTCGACCGCGCGTAACCAGTGTCCTAGGTCAGCCCGTGGGAAAAAGACGGAAAAAAATAGTGTGCATCACGGGGAGCAAGGTGACGGAGTTCCAAGGCAATGACCGTCGCGCAGCGGGACCGAGAGAAAAAGGGGTTGAGAAGAAGGGTCGCGCTTTATACCCGACTGGGGTGGTTTCAACTCCAGGCAACGAAAAAAAAAAGACGAAAGGCGTGAAACCTTTACTAAGGAATGAGGATGGGGAACAAATGGGAAAAATCTTGACGGCAAAAAATTGCTCGACAAGAAGGAGGTATGGTAAAGGGCAGGCCAGGAGCCGCGGCTCGCTGGCCAAGAGAGGAAAAACAACATCCGGTAGAGATCAGATAATGGATGCAACAAACTTTAGCGGGAACCATTGCGGCGGGACTGTTCGTGTGAACTGATTATCCTGAGGAAGAAAATCGATCAAAAGTGGGTGGGGTTCAGTCAGGCGAATCATCAAGAACGAATCAGTCAAGGGGCATTCACAGAGGGAAAGAAAACGAAAAAGAGCGAGATTCAGGATCAGGCATGGACGGCGTATGCAGTCAAACGGAACTTTTGGGTTGGAAAAGAACTCTCCTGGCTCTGCCTGCCCCAACATCAAACTTCGCCGGGTAAAAAACCCTCAAGAGGTGCAAAAAGGTTTTAACAAGCCCGCATTCCGTAGTTTGGGTATGGGTAGGCCGTAGGGAAGAGAAATGGAGGGGAAAAAAAGAGCGAAGGGGAATAACGCGCGAAGCTGTGACCATCGACAGAAAGGAAAAGTCGAGCGATGCGACAAGGGGGCGAAAGCTGGAGATTGAATAACCGGAACATCAGACCGGTCAAAACTGAAAAAGGCCGAGACCCGGGCCGTGAGAAAAAAAACTGGATTAACGCGAGTCGCGAGGAGAAACAAAGGGGAAGGGGTACGGGGGGCTAAGGACAACCGACGAAACAAAAGATTGTAAACTGCACGAAACGCGATTGGACAACGTAGAAGTACATCCCGGCGAAGTGACAGTAGGACGGGCCAGAAAGAGGAGGAAGAAGGTCTAAGGTACAGGGGGCACGGCGGTGATGATTGCGCGCGAAGCGCTAGAGACTCGGGGCTAGTTTCCTCCCGCAAGACCCGAAAGAGAAAATACCCAAAAAAGGAGGAAAGAACATGGACTGGAAACCGATTCCGGCAGTGCATGGTGATGTACCAAGAAGCGACGGGGGAGAGGACCGGGAACACCGGGCAAATGCAGGGGCGCATGGGACTGGAAAAAGGCGCGGCGGCTGCAGATCTGTTGAACGAAAGGTCCCAGCAGGGCTGGGGGGGCCTGAGCGATCGAAGGTGCATAAGCCATATCCAAGGGATGTCGTGCAAGGGAGGGTGAGGGGGACTCAGGAAAAGAACGAGAGATCATGGCGATTATTTTAGGTTGACGGTACGCCAACAGGATGCCAAAGGACAAAAAGTAGGAGTGGGCCCGTGCGAACACGCAATGGTGGCGCAAAGGAACCAGGAATGAACCGGTGTACGTCGGAAGCGTCCGGGACCGTCCTCAGTCTGATCAGAATTTCTCAAGGAAAACAGCAAAGGCAAAAGAATTACTTAAGGTGATGCAGGACCGCTCGGGGGAGGAGAGTCGATCGAGGGAACAGGAAGAAATCTATCGATTCAGCATGCGCACACGGGTACGGAAGCGGGCAGCGCACGGGTTCCGTGGAAAGGGGCAGGGCGGTAGTTTTGACGGTCGGGCGATGCGGACTTGAGGGCTAGGAGGGGATTTGCGATAATGAGTTTAAAGGAGATCGACTGCGTGGAGTGGAGAGAAATAACCGGAGTCGGGTATGCTTGGACAAAGGCGGAGGCGAGTGGAGGGTGTGGACTGGCGAAAAACAAAATCGTGGAAGAAAAAGGCCTAGCCCACGGCGTGGCGCAGGCCAGAGGCTCGCATGGTAGGACAGCTTGTCGAGGTGACAAACGGAGAAAAAAAGGGAGAGGACAGAATAAGGACAAAACATCTTGGATAGATCTCGAGGTCAAAGACAGCGTCCCGGAGGAAGTAAGGCTTAGGAGGGGGAGGAAACGAGAAGGATGGGGCGAAAGTGTTTTAAAATGAGCTCGTCACAAAAAAGAGAAAAGGAAAGGGATTTTAAAATGCGCCGTAAACTCTCGAGAAATAATCAGTCCCCCAAAAAAGCCTACTTAAGCGCTACGCCTCTTAATGCTGACGAGTGAGGGGGGAGGGATGGAAAAGTCATCGCCGGCTGACCGCACTGAAATCGCAAAGCGGGAAAGGGGGAAGAAAACTGTAAAAAACGTTGGCTATGGTGAGGCCGCAAGAGGGGCCACGATTTGAGTTGAAAACGAAAGTGGGGCGAAGAATTACCGCCCATTGTGACGAAAGAGGGGCCTCACGTCTCCTTCAAGGGTCCCAACTACAAACACATGCTTGCGAACCGCCAACTCAAGGCAATAAGAACGTGCAGGAACTCGGAAAATGAACCCGTGGCGCACTAGGGAAGCCTAACTGAGAAGGAGAAAAAAAAGAGGAGATTCAGGATGCGCCGCCGACCGGATATCGCTGGCCCCAGGACTCATAGACCCCCGCAGGGGGGCACCGGAAAGGTAAAGAAGGATTGCCCGCGTGCATAATCGTAGGCAATAACTCCATAGTTCTAGGAGGGAAAGGGGACGTCCGCGTACACACGTCAAGGGGTAGATCGCGCCACTGGTGGGGGGGAACTACGTGGCGCCTGAAAAGCGGCGGATTTTGGGGTGGGGTAGCAATAATCATCTCCACGGAGAAAAAATCGTGCAGGAAAAAGGAGCAACGGCAGTGGCCGACATCATTTGCTTGGTGGGGGCGAGCGGAAAAAGAAGCGTTAAGAGGAGGACTCGGGGGGTAACAGCTCCCGTGGAAGACCGCAATTGTCGTGGTCCAGGCAAGAGGTGTGGACTTGCGGGGGAAAAGTCGCGTACGCTTGTCGGCAGCATCAGAACAGTGGAAAATGCAGGCAAGAACTATCTGCAGGGTTTTTAAGGACGTAGGATCGTCTGGACTTAGAAAACTAGAAGGGGAGAAGAGATTTGCAGGAAAAGAGCGCTTCGTGTGCAATCACCGCATAGGGAGGGGAAAGGGACTCAAAGGAGAAGGCTGCCATCACTTGCGATGCTTACTTGACGACAGGGGATTTACCTATGCGGGCGTTGGAAGAGGGGACTCCATTCTGAAACGGGATTCACTGATCTGCCCTGTTTCAAAGCAAGGAGAGAGAAATAAAGCGATACACTCCTCGATAGACCGCGCGCTAATCCTGTAAAAGCCCGTTGGGATAAAATGGGGGTGGGAACGTGAAAGAGCAAGGTGACGATGAAACCCTGCCATGGGAGCCGTCGCGCAGCGGGGGGGGGAGGGAGAGGAACTGCCTCGGAAAATGAATGAGGAAAAAGACCTTCGCGCGGCCCCATAGGGTTGCTAAAACTAAAAGGTCTGAGAAGGAAGGGGGAACCTAAAAGCCACCATTACACCAAACAAAGGGGGGGGAAAGGGAAAGGAAACGGGTGCCGTTGAGAGGGTTCCGTTCTGCCGGTCAGTAAAATTAGGGGTGGGTTCACATTGACCAAAGTCGCTAGGACGGGAAAAAAAAAACTTAATCGTTGACCTAGGGATGCGCAAGGCTGAACCTAAGGAATGAAGAACGATTCGGAGGATTGAGGAAGATGCCGTTTGAGAGCGGCTAGTGCCTGAATCTCCACTCACAACGAAGGCGGTGATGAGTAAAAGTTAAGAGGGAACGAGAGTCAAAGAACAAAAGTCAGGAAAAGACACATCGGCCCAAGAAGCGGTCACAGGCGCGAAATCAAGAGGACGCGAAGATGGGCACGATTTCAAAAAAGGGCTTTTGGTGGATAAGTCATTTTCAACGGCCTGTGAGCGCGAAGGTGGTCGGAAGGAGAGGGGTGACCAGGATCACGACCCTTCGAAATTCACGAAAGGAAGTTCAAGAAGGGGAAAAAAGGGGTTGAAATGGGTGGACAGGAGGGGGGCCGGAGTGCGAGCCGCAGAATGGAGGAGAACATCCAGTGTTAAAAGCGAGAAGGACTCGCAATTCAAGGAGCAACGATCGCTTCAGCGGTCTGAATTCTACCCGCGGAGAGGAAGAAACATTGAGGGGGGAGGAAGAACAAATTAGCGATACCCGGTCAAATGGAAAAAGGTACGCTTCAGAGGAAAACCAGCGGCTGAATAGTGAGAACTAAGAGGAAGGGGGGAGGGAGGGAAAAAACCGCCGGGATGGGGCGCAGTTACTATTGGAACAGCACAGACAGGGGGGAAAGGAAATAAGTAGTTAAAGAAGCAAGGGGGATGTTTCTGGGGGAGGTGGTGGGTGGGGGGGGGGGATGGGTGGACGGCAGAGAATCCAGAAAGGAGGAAGAAGCGATGCCGCAGGCGGCCCGCCGGAAAGCGAGGAGGCCGTGAGCATGCGGATACGCGCGCAAGAGCCTGGCTGACGCGGGGCCAAAAAACAGAGCCACTTCGAACGGAATGAAAACCTATAGAATCATTGTCCTGAGGGAATGCAGTGAAGACCAAACCCACGCGTACTCTACTACATCCACAAAGAAAAAACTCCAAGAAGGAACGCATCTGCTGCGGGAGGTGTGGCTACGGGCTGTACCTACAAACACATGAAGGGCGGACTACAGCGAGGCAAAAATCCAGAGATGCCAGGGATGTCGGCAATGTGCGGCGTGGCTCGGAGAAAGAAGGAGTCGGAATACTTCGCCGATTCTGGACCGTGGGCGATGAGGGGGGTTGGAACCCGTAGAAGGAAACGAGGACAATGCCGGCGGCCAGAAAAAGAAGAGGACTTGCCGTCACAACACCAATTGGTCGCATATTTGAATCCGTTTAAAGGGGGGTCCATACGTACTCGAAGGAAAAAAAGGAAAAAAGATGGATATAGGGGGCATCCATGCAGAGTCTTCGCACTTTCAAACCGCTGTGGTGAAGGGGACAAGGTGCTGGTGGGGGGTTCGTATGAGGAATCGGGTCAAAAAAGAAGGGTCGCACATGAAATGAATCTCATTGCGCGGGTTGCAGAGGGAGAAGCCTTAAGTATGCTAGAGCAGGAAGGTAATTCTCTCGAGGAAGCACTTTTCGCGTTTTTACTGGGAGAAAGGAAAAAGGGGGGGGGGGTTTCTTCCAGCATGTCGTAGTTTCGGATCCGATTCATGAGATGTCGACAACGATTGAACCGAGGGGGACTGAAAGACCCCTTCGGGCGGCGGTTTCGTTCGAAAAACCCAGGAAGGTTTGAAATGACGCTAAGCCCACGGGGCCGTTACGCACCCAGTAGTCGACGAGGAAAGCTTTTATGTGCAAAATTGCGAGAAAAGATCAGGAATGACGGAAACAAAGCACCATAATCGTATCTCAACGCGATTGAAATGATGACTCTGTGGAGGAGAAGACGTTTAGTATGTGGGAGGGGGAAACGAAGGAGTAGGGAAAGGGGGGGGGTGGGTGGTAGAGAAAGTTTTAAATACTGCTGACCAAAAGCGTAGTGGGAGAGGAATTTAGGAGGAAGAATATGTCGCCGGTCCGTATGTCCAAAAGAACTCCGAAGATACGTAAAAAGTGGCCCACAGAGTCTGTTGGAATCTAAGAGTCAGAATGTCGGCGGCGAAGGGGGGATGCTAACGTTGGGCCCTGAAGAAAAAGCGGGGCACAAAGGTGCAAGGAGAGAACGGGGTCTATGGGGCCCCGGCCCGCAGCGGCGGACAAGGTTTGGGTGCCGAGCCGGGGCAGAAGCCAAAAATCGTGTTGTTCGCCACTCGATCGAAGAGGGGGTCTGAGGGGAAAAGAGGATGAACTACGCCATCGATTGGAACCGCCCAATCAAGTTCAAAAGTCAAGTAAAACCGCCCACGGAAGGGAGACAGGCAACGGACTGCCTACGTTGTGGACGGGGGGAATCGGGAAAGGGAGGAAAGACCAGGACAGGACCTGATATCTAAAAAACGGACTCATAGAAGAACCAAACTGAGGAGAAAAGAACTGTTGCCCAGCCCGCATAAGCGGCGGTGAAGACAGAAAAATATGGCGCTACGAACGGTTCCGGATAAACGATTAAACGGCGCACTGGTAGTCGGGTGGTTTTCTTCCTCGCCTAAAACCGGTGGAGTAGAAAAATGGGGCGGATTGGGCGGTATGCACCTAAATAGCAAAAGCCGCTCGTCTAGCGGCAAAAGCAAACACCGAAAGGAAATCAAAGGGGGATCTAAATAGGGAGGCGCTCTAATACCACCGGGGTGCTATTGGGTCAGGAATAGACGTGCAGCACCGCGCCGTTGCGGAAACATTATACGCAAGCGGGGGGGAAACGGGACTGTAAGGGAAATGTCCAATCGCGTACGAGGGGCGGCTACTTAAAAACCATGAGCCGCTCAGGGGAAAAGAGGAAACAATGTACGGGAGAGACGATTGTGCACGGGTGGGCTCTTGAAGGGCTGGAGCAGCGAGAGAGGTGCAGCTCCATTAGATGTGTTCGCCCGACCCGCAGCAACTGGGGAAGAGAAGTCAACCCCTCGCTACTGAGTGCTGTACGTGTCGTTGATTACGAGGCAAAACCCGAAGTAAAAGCTGGAACACGCACTTTCTTCGTTTACATCAGCCAGGACTGGACCCGGTCGCATAGAGGAAAGGAGGTTCTAAAATCGATCTCGACCGGTAAATGGCCTATTTCAAACCGTTTGCTGTTCCGTGGGGAAAGGAGAAATGGCAAGGTAAAGGTCAGGCACGCCGGGGAGGAAGGACAGCGGGGGGAAAAACTAAGGAGGCCTGCTTTATTGAATGGTTGACGTGCCGTCAGTTAGGATTTCGAAGAAAGAAGTCCGGCAGGTCCTCGCCGCCGCCAAGATGCTGCACAGGACCCCAACTAATGCGGATGGGGAAGGGTGGGCGGTGCGTTCGTGAGGGTCGTGCTCAAACCATCGCGAAGGATTGAGGCAGAAGACGGCAAAAGAGATGAAACCAAAACAAAAGTTGGAATCGTGTGACCGAGTTATAGAGGTGACTTGATAAAAGGGCGCGTAAAAAATGGGGGGATAGTGACTGATTCGTGGATGGATTCGCTCGTGACTGGAA
>Ga0179593_1350977_pt1 | contig 16695 bp, 11 predicted proteins | sample CZODoug2_1_08_16_FD_185931 | JGI IMG/M metagenome (GOLD analysis project Ga0179593, IMG submission 185931) | Vadose zone soil fungal communities from Angelo Coast Range Reserve, California, USA - CZODoug2_1_08_16fungal (PacBio error correction) | ecosystem: Environmental > Terrestrial > Soil >...
CATCTGGTGGTGGGCCGCCACGCACGTGCCAGGACGGGAAAGTGCCCAAGGGGTTGGGGGGGGTGAGGGGAGGAAGGAAATACCTATCGCGCATGCGAGATCATTATAAGGCGAGCAAGAGCAGAGAACTATCCATCTGAAGAGAAAAAAAAGCGAGAGAGAAAACGAATGAAAACGGGTATTAAAATATCGCTCGTCTTATTGTAAATGTCCACGTCGGATAGAAGGAGTGCATAACCGGATTAGTAGGGAGCGAAAAAACTGGTACGGGGGCCTTTAGGAGTGGCTCGGGTAAGGCTCAGGGGGGAAAAAGCTTGTGGGACCCAGGGGAGGAAGAAAAAGGCAAGGCATACAGTTCATGTGCCGACTCTGGGGGCCAGAAAGACGGAGGTGGGGTCCGGTCTCGGGAAAGACGGAGGCAGGGCGGGGAGGAGAAGTATAAAAAAAAAAACATAGTAACACCTCCCTTCTCAAAAAAACAAGTGGAAGTTTGGCGCGCACCCGCACCGGAAATCGGGGCCGGGACCAACAAAGCCAAAAACGCCACGGAGGTCGCCGGAGCGCGGCGTAAGTTAAAGAATACAAAAACGGTATCAAATCCGGCTCCGAGAACTTCACCAGGGAAAAAGAACTCCCGCTCGGAAACATCGGCGGGCAACGCGTGTGGAAGAACGCGGGCTAGGTGAAAGCAGAAAGAGGAACCTACAGAAAAACGGAAAAAACGGGAAGAAAACGGGCGTCCGGGCCTCGAATGTTCAAAAAAAGGACGCGGGACCATTCCGCAAATGCGAAGGCCTCCACCAAACGTTCGGGGGCCAGTTAACAGGAAAAGGGGAAGCGCGGCTTCATATCAGGGTCCGTAAAAAGGAAAAAAATGGGGAGGGAAAGAGCTCCGGGGGGATTAGACTAAACACCGAGATTGGGGGTAAAGACGCACGGAAAGTCAATGGATGGGAGAAACACACCCTAAAAACGATCTACTGTCAAGACCAAACGAACGCGGTCTCAATAAGAGACACCTCAGAGACGGGGAAGGGGGAATGTGGTGTAGTGAAGTTTGGGGCTTGTTGGGGGGGGGAACACCTGTTGCCCAAGCGGGGAGGGGAATTGGGGATCGTAACAAGGGGGGGGGACCGAAAGTGGGGAGGGGGTCGGGGCACCTGTGAAGGTGAAACGTCATCTTGGAAAGGCCTCCAGCCGAGAATGAAGGGAAAAGGGAGAGGGTGGAAACACCGCGGAATCACAAAATCGGCCTCGCGCCACTGAGGGAGAAGGCACTTTCGCATCGTGGAGTGGGGTCTAGTAGGAACAGGGACGAACGAGCCGTCAGGAAAGAGGGTAGGACCACGGCCAGAACGACGAAATCAGCGAGTGATGTTGCCCGGGTATGAAAAATCCTTCCTGAGAAAGGAGCGCGCGGGCGTGGAAGCAACCCCGCGAAGAGGGCGGGAACCTCTTGGGCAGGACCGAAGGAGGAACGGCAACCAAGGCTCCTGAGGCCGTGTCTTCCTTCCCGGAGAAAGGATTAGGGGGTTGGGTTGGTCTGGGGGCCTGAAGGTGAGTGGGATGGAGGTTGAGGATGGCCGGCAGGTCTGAAGGGCTCTAAGCGCCTCCGAGCCCAGGCCGAAAGGCACGGGGAAGAAAATGTTGACTCTGGCCGCCGATGTAGGCCAGCCACCAAAAGAAACTCCCAGTATTGGCGCCCACTTTCGAAGAAACTGTGGTGCACGGAGTAGGAAGACCGAAGGAGAAAAATGAGCCGGAGGAGATTGATGCCCTCTACCATTTTAGAGACACCCCAGGATAAGAAGAGAAGCCTGCCAGCATTAGTGGAGTTCTTCTGGAGGGCGGTGGTTAGTCTACATTAGTGGACAAAGGGAGGTTCACGGAGAGGATAAAGGGCATAGGACCTTACGTGGAGGGCAACGCCGTTAGAGAAAGAAAACTCTCTTCGCCTCGGCAGTTTTGATTGGAGGGAGTGACTTACGGTCAATCCGGGAAGGCGCCGCGGTGACCGTCCGGGAACTCGGCAATCGCCGCGGTGTGCGGGGGAGACGATGTAAAGCGCGTCGAGGCTGTCCTTTAAAGGTGACAAAATCGCCGGGACGCTGGAGTGAAGGAGTGTAGCTGAGGAGACCCAAGGGTCCACACGCAAGGAGCTTCGGAGCCTGGTTCGGGGTAACAGGGAATCTAGGTGTAGGACCCTTCCTTAAGTGGCTAGGAGGAGCACGAGGGGGACAAGGTCATTGAACAGCGTCGGACGAATTGTCGGTGTCTCGAGAATTCGGGTGTTGTTTCTGGACGCGACGGTAACGTTTTTCAGAGTGTCGTGCGCAGTGGGTTGGAGGGTGAACTAGGGGGACGAAAGGAATCCCAGGGGAGGTGTTGGTAGGAGGGCGGAGAGCGACGTAGGTTCTTTTTCTAGAGGGACGGTAACGGGCCAGGGGGGTGGGAGCTAGCGGGGGTGACGATAAACGCACGGCGTTGGGGCAGGGGCCAGGGGGGCGCTCAGGAATTAAGTCGATTCAGGGGCAGAATCGCTAACTAGGGGGAAGGGAAGGGGGTGCGAGGGGGGAAAAAGGGGTGATAGAAGAAAGGAAGGCTTACAGTGGGTAGAGAAAAAGAGGCGTGGGGGCCTAGTATGGTGTGCCGCGTGGCAGCCGGCACGTAGCACGTGTGTCCAGCGTGCGAACGACTTTAGGAAAGTTCCACACGTCGCTCGGTGACTATAACGTGGGAGGCGTTGTCAGTATAAGAAGGCGAAGGGTGTTTGTTGGTTTTGAGGGGTGTTTTGCGACAAAGCCCCGGTTTGCGACGCTCGGGCCCTAATGTTGCGGTCCGGTCCCTCCATGCGGGTTCCCCAGTCGCATTTTCCCGGGGCTTCGGGCTGGCACCCGCCGGGCCCATTGTCGAAAATCGTGAGCTGACTCGACCCCAGTGTCCAAGAAGGGGGGTGACCGTAGGCGGCCAGCGTCCTCAACGTGCCGAAGCAGGGTTTTCTTCCTGGCGCAGATTCATTAGCACGGCGTGCCCGGGCCGGCGCGGTAGGGCAAGGCCAGCTCCCAGTCCAGGCCGTGGAATTCGCTCGTTCCCGATTGAGATGTACTCCCCACGGCAGCCGAACGTCGATGCGGGTACGCCATGTATTAAGGTTTATGGCGAGAGTTAATCGTCAAACTCAGCCGGGGATCCAGTGTGGTTGGGATTAAACTCGTGTCCAGTGGATAGGGGTCCTTTCCTAATATTTCGTGCTGTGGTGAAAGGGAAATTGTCGGAAAAAGGGGTCGGAGTGGCACTTCGGATTCTTCGGGCCCCGGAAAATGCCGAAAAGAGAAGAAAACCAAAAAAAGAATAACAATTCTCCTGAGGAAGAAAAATTAGGATAGCGGGGGGTATGGTTGAGCGGGGTAGAATTGGGAGTCCAGCAAAAACTCGCTGCCCCTGGGAGAGTGAAATCAGAGAATAGAAGCAAAAAAAAACACGGGATGTGGAAGGAAAAGACTATAGAGAGGAGTGAAAAGGAGAACTTTCAGACTCTTTGGTGAGGGAAACGCAACAGGGCAAACCAGAACAAGTTGAGACAGAGGTGGAAGATTGGTGTGAAAGTGACCGGGGTGGGGTGGGGATTGGTGACCGGGGGAGGTAGGGCTGAAAAGAAAGGCGTGAGGAGCTTGCGCTAAGGAAACTGTAAAGAAACTTCTTCCAACGGTAAAAAAAAAGCAGACATGAACCCGTTGAAGAAAAAAACCAAGATCAAAATGAGAGTTAAAGGGACAAAAACGATGGAGGACAGCTTTACGGAAAAGTGATCATAAGGAAACTTGGCACCAAGAGAGTTCGGAATGCGGTCTGGGGTGAAGAAGGATAAGAGGTGGAAATCGGGAACGAAGGAGCTGTCCGAGTTCCTGGACGAGTTGTTCTTGTTGATCGGGGGACGGGGGGGAAACACGAACGCCAACGAGACAGGGGGCACGCAGGTGCTCATAGCGCAGGACCTACTCCCCAGGCGTGTCTTGCCCTTGGATTCAGAAAATCCAGACAGGGGACGGGGGAATAAAAAACGCAGCCACGTTTCGAGCTCAGCTCACGAGGGGGGCGACCCAGGACTTTGCCGGCGCCCCCGTTGGCACGCCATCAACCAGGCCCAGGGGCCAAAAGGGAAAAGGTTGAAAAACAGAAAGTGTAGGGACCAACCACTCAACAAGGAAAAAGCGGCAGATGCGGAGTGCAACATTACAGGGGAATGCTCGCGAACCAAAGAAGAAACAAAAAAAAACGCCATTGAAGGGGGAGCAGTTGATCCGGAACACTCTCGAAAGAATCAAGCGGCCTCGGGGAGTTGACGGGGGACGGACAAGTCACTACGGGCCAACTTCTCTGGGTGCGCACGCTGGGGGAAAAAAAGGGGCAGGGATGACGGGGGGGGGAAGGCAAACCCTACACGGTCAAACACCCAGAAATCTCGAACGGACACCAAACTGCAACGGGGAGTGAACTGCAATGGGGGCACAAGGGGAAAAAAGGAACGGGTAAAAAGAAGGTCTCGCAGGTTCGCCGACTTGAATGAGAGGGAGCAAATAGCACACCGTTGGCCAAAAGGGGGCAAGACCGTGCTTTCAACGGTGCCAAAAACGGCTTGGGGAGACTGGCCATTTTACTAAGAGGAGCCCCAAGGAAAGACGGGGCGAGTCAAAGGGAAGGTCACCGGGAGGAAAAAAACGTCTTCGGACGAAAGGGAAAAACAAGACTCTGTCCCGAATCCCAGGGCCTGCCAGAAAACGCGCCGACAGTTCGTAACTATTGGGAAGCAAAAAAAGGGGAAAAGGGGACAAGACGATACAAAAAATTCGGCCGACCTAGAGAAAGACTTCCTTAGAAAAGAAGACACGGGGCAGACACCGAAATCCTGCCAACCCGAAGCCATTAAGCGAGGGAAAAGACATTCGGGTTCCAGCGGGGGGGCGCTAGGATAGACTTTCTAACATTCTCGTCAGGGAGGCACACTTCAAAACGGCCGAAAAGACAAAACGGGAGGGACATAGGGGAGGTCGCAAGAAAAGGGCGAAGCAAGGAAAACTTTCACCGCTCGCTGGGGGCTGGACGGACAAAGTGAAAGGAATACTCGGGAAGGGAGAGCATGACCATAGATTCGGCAGGGGGAGGTTCTATGATGACTGGACGCACTCTTTCACGGCCGACTTGCGGCCAGGCTCCGAGAATACTCCCATGGAAGGGGCCGGGAACAAGGGGGGAAATACCCGATATACCTAAAACCTCCACTAAAGGGTATGCGGAGGAGGCGTCTATGAGGTCAAGTGGGTTGAGAACTTGGAAGTAGGGAAAACCCTTCAATCACAGCCTCGCGGGGAAGGGGGATTTGATCTGCTCGAACCAGCTGTGGGGTCCCCGAAGGCGATCGTGACAGGGCCAGCGCATGAAAAGGAAAAGGGGGGGTTCCGTGGGGAGCAGGGCCAGCCGCGGCTGCGTCCAGAAGGATGACGCTTGCGGGCCACGGAGCGGGGGCCGGTGAAGGGATTGTGGGTAGAAGGGTCGACCATCACGGGCCGCCTTATGCAGGAATCAGAAACAAATCACAGCAAAAGAAAATTAAACGAGGAAACGCCCACCCAATCACGGCAAACAAAAACAGAAAGAGCCTCTCAGGGAAGGGGAAAAAAAAACGCATCACAAAGCTAGATTTGGAAAATCTTGGCCGTAGCTACGTTGGGGGAAAACGGGGTGACAGGGAGAGTTTTCCGGGGGATGTGCGTAACACTCATTTCCACTGGAGCTTTGGGAGCAAATACGGCTGGGCCAAAAGGAGATCTTAGAGGGTGTAAGTCTGTAGGATGGGGTAAACTTATCCGCCAGCCTTTCCTAGCGTCCTCTGGGGCAGGGAAGCCGAAAAACAAATAGCGAAGAGGAAAGAACGGGGGCTTATAGTCCTAGGTGAGGAAAGGTTGGAAAATCAAGAACTCTGGGGGGGCCCGGGAACTTACTCCAGAAGGGGAAAGGAGGTCCTACCGGGAAAGAGTACTAAGGTGCCAAGAAAAACGTGACAGGCCCGCTGGTGAGATCAGAAGCGAACTTTTGAACAAGGGGCCTTCGGAGCATACACCGCTTTTTTGGCGGGCTGAGTAAGCGGGAGGGGAAACGGGGTGAAAGTGTGGGGGGGGGAACAGACAGTCTTCGTGCACTCGATGGGGAGGCTCAACGATCAGTCAATCCAGGCGTGCCCCTGCCGACTTAGGAGTGGCCGCGAAGCAGAAGAAGGTCTGGGGGTCTAAAGAAGGGTGGGGCGGGGGCCAAAGCGCGCGAGGCCGTGGGGGAAACAAAGGTAAGCTTGAACCGGCAGATCCGCTGAAGAACGAAAAATTCACCCAAAAGGGTCGGGCGCATGGAAGGAGGCGGAGCCAGGAAAGAGCAAGCAAAAAACATGACGGGGGGACACGCTTAAACGAATGGAGACGTGGAGGTTGAAACGGGGAACGGGGAGAGGCTTTAAGGGGTCCCCCGGGGTTGAACCGTGGCCCGTTATTCGAGCAAGAAGTCCGTCGTCCGTCAAGCAGAAAACAACAGAACGGGGGATGGATGGGTGGGGTCCTTTCTAAAAGTGGAAATGAATGTTGACCCGAAGAGGGGAATCTCGAAGAAGTCTGGTAAGAGGGGGAAGGGAACTTAGGGATGAAACTGATCGGCGGGGTTCATTTCACTCTTCACCGGGAAACTCCTCCTGCATTCTACTAGAACGGGAACAAGTCGGGTTGGCCGAGTTTCTGACGGGACAAAAAGAAATACTGGAATCTCTTTGGGAAGGTCAAGAAACTATGGGGGGAAAGAAAAGCAGCGATGACCGACTTCATGCGCGGTCTCGATATGCGAGGCGGTAAAGAGAAGAGGCCAAGGTCCTCGAAGACGTAAGGGAAAAAAAAAAGAAAAAAAAGGTGTCAATCGCGCGCGCCTGGCAGCGGGCGGGGTGGGTGCTCTGCGCGGGGGTGGAACTCCAAGACATGGAAGAAAAAAAACTTCAGGTAACCGCGGGGATTCAGAAGGCTCTCGGGGTAAAAAAAAGTACGAACAAAAACCCCCCGCTGGGACGGTAGCAGTGGGTGGGCGGAGCGAACAGAAAAACAGCGAACTATCGCAAGAAAAAAAACGGGGGAAAAAATTTTGAAATGGGGGGGTGTTACAAAAAAGAAACGTGGCTAGACCGTGCCAAAACGGGGTGGGGGGTTCGTTCTTACGATGCAAAGTAAACCAAAACGGAGGGAGATCAGCAGGGGAAGCAGAAGTCCTGAAAAAAAACCAAAAAGAACCAAACAACGAGAAACAGGCCGGGACGCACGCGACCGGAAAGCCTCGTAAGGGGGTCTAAAAACTCGTCAAGAGTCGCAGGAACAGGACCTTGGGGAACCGGCCGGAAAGACAGCGCCTGGGGATAAAAAACCGGGGACTCGGGGGAACCCCGTCTGAGTGGGAACAAAAACGTCGGGCAAAAACACGTGAAAGTACGGGGGCAGGGGACGCGACCCTCTTGGGGCCAGTCACGAACATAAAAGTCTCGGGGAAAAAAGGCGAGGAGAGAAGAAGGAGGAGCAGGACACCAGACAACAAAAAAGGTCCAGTTAAAAAGAGCATCATGGTAGCAGGCGGGGATAAGTGTAACTAGGGACCTAACTCCTGGAAACATTCGTAAAACAAAAATCCTCACCTTTGGTTGAAGACCCTGGGGGGGGGGAACAGGGCCGAGAAGAATGGGTGAAAAAAGACCGGCCCACTGTAAAACAATCCGGAAGAAGATAACTTCAGAACTTGGGCAATCCTAAAAAAACCAACGAGTAGAAAGATGGAACACCGCGGCACGAGGGGCCACCGGAAAAGCGCCTAAAAAAGGCAGCGAGCACGCAAGTCCAAAGGGAGGGAGTGAAGAGCAGGTGCATAATGAAGGGACAGAATGACCGCCAGGGAAAAAAAAGACCAGGGCACCCCAGGGGAAAGGGAAAAAGAGCCAACCAAACCAAGGGTAGGGGGGAAAAGCACTAAGGCAGGGATGGGTTCAAGACGGGATGGAAAATAGGTGGTCCAGCCTTGATTATGGTCATGGTCAATGAAAAATCTGAGAAAGAAACCATCGGGGGGGGCAGCTTACCATGGCGGGTTCCAACCAACCTGGACGTATAGGGTACAAGCACCTACCTACCAAGAAGGGAACTGACGACCTAAAGACCGTGGGTTCAAAAATTTGGTCGGAGGTGGGGGGAATAAACAATAGTTCCCATGGGAAAAAAAAAAAAACATCGGGGATGCGGGATCCTGGAAACAGGAGGACGTAATCAGTAAAGTGCTCAAAAAAGAGGAACAAGGAACAACCACAAAAAAAAAAAGAACACGGGTGCGACACCATGCAAGATAAACCTCAACCAGACAACGGTCTCACAAAAACGATCGGGAGTGGGGGACGGGACGCAATTAAGAGAAAAGCTTGTAAGCTTATCCCAAAAAGGAAAACTACTCAGGCGGGGTCTTCAGTTGGTTGGCCAAAGAGGAGACACAACTCCTTCAAGCGCAAGGTGGCAAGAAGTTTCAGAAGCAATCAGGAATCAAAATGTTCACCCAGTGGCAAACCAATCAACCCGCCAACAGGTAGATGTCTAGAGGGGGACCGTAGGGATTTACGGAACCTGATGGAGCTGGGGGCGGGGGGTTTTTTACGGGGACTTGAGGTATAATGTGGGTGCGGGGTAGCTTATTGTGCAAGGATGACGTCAAAAGTTTGGGGCAAGGGCGGTTCACAGAGCGGGCGGACCAGAAAGCAATTTTTAAATACTCGGGGAAAAATGCCGTTCCAAGGGAAAAGGGGGACGCCGCAGGGGGGGGGCTTGCCAGCCCAAGACAAAAATCCGGACCGGGGCAAACTGAGTGGTAGGGGCACATTCCGACGGCCTGGACAGATAGCGCAGGCGAGCGGAATACGACAGGTGCACTAGGCAGGGGAATGGGACAAGGCACAGACTCAATGAGGAGGACGACGGCTACAGAGGGTCGGGACCGGAGGCGGTAGTAGCTCTACATTGATTGCCAAACCAGGGGGAAATACAGAGGCTACCGTCATTGGACGTGACGCCGTTTGGAAGTGGCGTCAAGGAGGAGGCAGGGGGGGGCCGTTAAGCTTGGAGTGGACGTTTAGGTCAGACGGTGAAAAAAAACGGTTCAAAAAACGTCAGGCGCACTGTTGAAGGTCTACTCGGGGGAATCTGGCTGGGCTGAGGGGGGTGGCCCCTGTAGGAGGGCCCTGAGTAAGGGGCCGAAAGGGGAAGAAATTGGGGAGTTGACGTAGAGTCCGGGCCGCCTTGCACAATAAACGTTCTAGCGACGGTTGCTTGTTGGGTAGCCGGGGGACCCGGCCGGTGACTAGTTGGTCGTCGGGCATGAAAAGGAGATCAGAGTATAAAGCAGAGAACCACAGTTGGGACGGGTTTTGGGCTGCTAAAAGAGTCATGCCCGCTGGTCGGGCAAGGAAGATTGTGGGGGTGAGGCTGCCCTCGTGTGCATTACCGCGGCGATTGACCGGGGAAGAAAGGAGAAAGGTAATAGCTCGGGAACGCGTATCAACCGTGGTTGTCTCTAACAAGGGTTGACACACACGGCGGTGGCATTGCAAGTGGGGGGAGCAAAAATAGTCCCGGAGTGGAACCGCGACGTCGGGTGTCCGGGCAGGGGGTCGCTTGGGAACAAAAATGGGAGACGCCTCCGACGGCGGGGAAAAAAACCTGGGGTAGTTCCGCGTAGCGCAGGGGTGTGTCCCGGTACAGGGGTTGGGAGATGGCGCCAACCCCTTCAGGCACAAAGGCGGATAGGGGGTCAGTATTGAAACCGAAGTTGAAATCTCGGTTCAGGTAAATGATCGGGGGGTATTCTGTTTTCTGCAGGACGGTAAAGGGGTGTGCCGGCCGCGATTCCAGTGGTCAGGGGGGGAACTACTCGGGGGAACAAGGGCATTTGGTGCAACTTTCCTTGGAGGGAGCGGGAAGTCGCCGGCCACGGGTAGCCCTCGTAATATATTGCAGGCAGGAGTCCTGTTGGATGCCGCTTTCCATCCATGGAAGAAAGAGAACGCCTGTTTGAGTACGGGGAGGACTGCTGGGAGCGCTTCTGTGGAAGGTCAATCGGGGGTCTTCAGGGGGATCCCGAAACACAGGATTATATGCTCTCGGTCGCAAAGGGGCGTGTGCGATGTGCCGTGACAAAAAAGGATGCCAGTACCTACGATGGGTAGGGACCTCGCATAGTCTAAGCGGGGGAAAGCCCGGGGGGGGGGTTCAGGGAAACGCGCCGTGGTTATAGGTTGCCTTTTCGACAGCTTGTTCACAGCGTTGGGGGAAGTTTCGGAACAGGATCCGAAGCCGAGAAGGTGGCCCCGAAAGGTGACCCTGGAAAATGACGGAATCACGACATACGTCTCATGGGCAAAAGGCGTGACGCGTTCCTGAAAAAAAGGGGGTGGTCTGGGGTTGAACCGTTGCTGGCCAGTGGCGGCAGAGAGGGGAAAAAAGGAGAAACTTTTTCATTTCACTATCTATATCACAAACTTTAGAAAAGAGAGGTGTAGATAGCTTTCTCCCAAGTAACGTGGGCGGCTTGTCAGGACTCCAAGGCGAAAACTTGGGGTCATGGCAGCGAGGGAGAAAAACAAACCCCTTCGAAGGGGAAGGAGTGGGAATACTTTTCTGATATCAGGGTGGTGGGGCGTTCAGCGGGGTTGTCAAGAATGGGGCAAAGCAGCTCACGACTCCTACCCTTACATAGCTGACTTCAACGGAACCAACCCTCGAAAGCTGAAGGAAGAGAGCAAAAGTCAACGTCCGTTCTAAAGACCAAGAGTGATTCCCCGGAGAGTGACCTTGCATCGGGGCCGGATTGAGAAAAGAGAGAGGTAGGGCAAGCCCATTGGGGAACGGCTAAGAGAGCAACTGAACTAGATCATCGATCCGGGACGCTTGAGCTGGCTTGAAGAATGTCGGCCTGCAAGAGGACGCCGGGACTACAAAATAGACAAAAATACGACAAAAGAGGTCGGTAAACATTCTTCCAGCTGGATCCGCGCTTAAAAGTACTCAAAGTGGGCAGCGGACTAGTGCGAAAACTTGAGGCGGAAAAAAGGGGGGGGGCCCTCTCCACCGCCCAAGCACCTGGAACCCGTTAGCAGGTCCAACAAGGTCGCAGGAAAAGGGGCCTCCACCTTCCCGTGTCTTAGAGAGACACCACAAGTGAATGATAACCGTGAGGAGTCGAACGATGCTACGTTCATCACGGGTGGCCGAACGTTCAGTGTTTAGAACTCCGAAGGTGTCAAGTGACGGCGGACCACCCAAATGACGGCACCATCTGCGGACAGGGGAACGGACCGAACGTAGTAAACGGGCCTAAAAGTCCCTACCGACTGAAGACAAAAGACGTTCGGAGTAGGGGTTGTAGCCACTAAGTCCTGTCGTAAATTAAGGGGGGGGTGGCGGTGCGTTTCGGTCACCCTAGTGTCGTCAAGGTAACCACTTGAAAGATTACGTCCGCAAGACTATGACTTAACCGAACAAGAGGGAACACTCTATGGTGCGGGACGGCAGCACTGACACCGGGGGGGAAAACAGAAGTCAGGGAAAGACAACTGAAAAAACTCTAAAACAACTTCCATTCTACGGAAAAAATAAAGAGCGGAAGAGAGATACTACTTAAGACGGACCGGAAGGAAGACTAAAAAAACTGACTGTCAATAACGAGAGAAATAATGCTCAAAAGAAAAAAGGCGCTCAACCACTGCGGGGCCCAGCTGGGGCGCAATAGAAGATAATCAGGCGTCGGCAATCTGTCAAAACCTCCTCTGAAGGCGCATAGAGTCTCACCGGGGTAAGGCGGTGGAATGTGGAAGGGGGATTAGGAAGGGAGTGCTAACGTTTACACGCCACAAATTCAAGTTGAAACGGCAGCGTTCTAGGAAGGACGCCCCTTACGGCTTTCGGGCTGCTAGTAAAGGCAGGACGTACTCTTTTTTGCAGGCGCAGCACATGTATTAGACTAACCTGCTCGGCCCGCCACAAAGGGAACAATAAAATGTCAGTTCTTTCTATATTCTGTCAATTAATGATAAAAACTATCTCTATTGTATTATACTCGGCTACCTGGCCCTAAGAGGCCACATAGAGAGGAAAGTTGTCGATCCTGGAAAAGGGGCCGGGTGGTTGCGTCTATGAAGGATAGGAGGAAGCTGACCTTCTTTGAGAATGAGTTAGGGCCGTGTAGGACCCGGTAGCGTCTCCATCACGGAAATCACTTTCCGGAAAAATATAAAGACATGAAACCAAAATGAAAAAAAGAAAACCTAAAGTCCCACCTCCAAATCCCACACCACGGAGGAGGAGGGAAGAGTACGTGGCTCTTTATCGGTGGCGGGGAGAACGATTGTGCGTACAACGTTGGTGACAGTCTGCTCAGTAGGTAGGCGAAGCGCCTCGATTGGAAGAAGGCCCGTGGTTTCTCACCGAATGCCAACAAGGGAATAGATGAACCCGTGGCTGTCGTGGAAATATGTTTCAGATGTGGCATATTGGCGGTTAAACGGGTATCGCTAATAACCACTCCAAGAGGGTGGATGAATCGACCTGTTCTGAGTCACTATTGACCTCCTGGTTTAGGGAAAGTGTTAGGAATAGCTTGTCATCTCTGTGAGAAGGGGACATGGTCACGCTCGGAGGCAATCGTCTAGGGGACCCTCCAACGGGGAACCTCAAAGGTTCAGAAGACAATACTTTCACCGGGACCTAGGGATGCTGGAGGTCCATTGCTGTTCTTAGTTAGCCGGGCGGGGTTTTTCCCCGTCGTCGTGCACTCGCGGGTGATCCGACGGCAGGATATAAGCAAGGAGGCCTCACATGCAGGAGGATAGGAAGGAAGGAGAGGGGTGGCGGGGTCCGCACCGTGGCCTGGACGTTCAAGGAGGTTAAAAATATCGATAAGAGACTCAAGTTCCGGTCGCGCTGCCAGAGGAGAGTCAGATTGCATTGACAGACGTTAGCGGGTAAAAAGGGCGAACGGGTTTGCGGATTTCCTTAGGGAAGGAATACAGACAGCTTCCTAGGATTTGGGAAGGGACCTGTCTCTGAAAAAGACGACAGGCTCAAAAGTAAAAACAAAATTTTACGGAGGTGAGGGGAGGGCAACTATGTTAGGGTTTGAATTCCGAACACTACCTAAGGAAACGTCAAATGTAAGATGTGTGGGCCTTCTCTTAGGACGTGTAGGAAATGCTGCAACCTACGGGAAAACTCTTGATGAAAAGTTTTGATAGGAAAAATGGTCACCCGCTACTGTGGGAAAGCCCGGTCCAAAAGAAACAAGGAAGAACGGGAAGAAATTCGTCTTCCTGGGTAGTCGGCCGGTGTCAAACATCGTATGGAAGCGCTCTACTGGTGTGAAGCAGAAGATCTTGGAAGAAGGCAATACCAGTTCTTTCATCTCGGGATAGGGGGGGGACTACTGAGAGTGATAGGAAGGCAATGGATAGAGCGGGAAGGGATGGGATTCATCCTTGCTCTAGTATCTGTCATCAAACGAAAAATCTGGGGGGAAAAGGGGGTCGGTTTAGGGAGAAAAAAAAACCAGAATACTCGATAAACAAAAACACGGGAGGAAAAGAAAAAGAAGGTGTGAATTTAATCGGGGGGTGTCTCCACGGTAAGGGAACCAACTTTGTTTTGGGGCGGGTTTAGATACCGAGAGAAAGGAGGAGATCAGGGGCTATAAAGCTGAAGTGAATGAACGGTAGTAGAAAAAAGATACCTGCGGGGTAGGCGGAACGTACAGAGGATGTCTAGGAAAGGGGACGTTTTTAAACCGAGGAATCTTGAACCGCCGAAGAGCTCCATTGATCCCTATCGTCATATCCGCTTGGGTGTACTGGACTCGGGTGTCCAGAATCAATGTCGGACTCTTGCCATAACGGCGTTGTGTCATGCATGAGGATTCACATTAGACAGATGAAGAGTGAAACATCCGATAGTTCCATCCTGCCGTACGTCTTCGAGCGGAGGTCTCAGGAGAAGAATAAGGGCATTCCCGGTGTCACCATCAAAACCATCCCCAACGGTGGTGACGGCCTTCTCTGGAAGGGACTTTAGACTATGCCGGTCTGTTAAAAGAGATGACGACTTGCCCGCCCTGGGAAATCACAGCACACTCAACTGCAATGTATTCATTTTGCAGGATCCTCATGGGGGTGGTGACGTTGCCTATTGAGAAGCACCACTGATACAGTCGGGGGCCGCCTAGGATAGATAATGTCCAAATGTGAAAGCCTACAAGGAAGGACCGGGGCACAGAAAAGGGAGGGAAAAGTAGGACTACATCTGGGGGCGGGAATCGGCCATCCAGCATGTGACAGTCCGGGGTATCCTGGATGAAGCCGCGCCGGGTCCTGTATAACTCCAAAGATCTATGTTCAGTGAGTTGGGACAAAAAGTCGAGGACAGACCAGCTAACAAAAGGGAGCCTCGGGGATCACATCTTGGGGTTCAGCATAGTTTGAGTGAGCGTAACGTTTTGTTCCATGTGAATGCGGAGCACTCTGAGGGACATGTCCCTTCAAGCAGAAGACGGGGCTCCGCTAGCGGTGAGCACCGGCCGGGGAGCAGAAAGAGTCAGACGGGCTTCCGTAGAGCTAGTTCTCGAATCGTGGAGGTCTTAGTACGAAAGGGAATATGCCCGTATTGCAAGTGCGATGCAGAAAGCCGATAACGGGGTTCCTTTATTTGGGCTGGGCGATCAAAAGGGAATGCTTACGGGAGGCAAGCGTGGCAAATAAGAAGCAGTGTCACCAAGGTTGAGCACAAATAGGCCAGCCGGAGTTACTTCCCAGGGAGAGTGAAAGGTGGGTTGCGGTGTGAACTGTAATATGGTCTTCGGGGGCTCTAGACTAGGAGGGGGGGCGGCAGTGCGAGAGAAGGTTCCGACTGGAAAAATAGTCCCTCGTGTTCCGGGAGAGGTGGTCTGAGGGAAGGACCTGCGCTGGCTGTAAGCGCAACTTAACTGTACCATTTGATACAGGAAAACTATCGCAGGGGTGCACTATCCCTTTCTATCCTAGGGGATAAAACCTAGTTATGCAAAGCCATTGTTAAGAATCCCGAGAAGACAACCTGAAATGAGGGGTTTATGTCGGCTGTTGAGAGACAGGTGCAACTGGCGGCGGCGAGCAAGGTGGGAAGGAAAAGTCTGCCGGGGCACTCCGGTGAATTGCGCAAGGACGGCTGCTACGGAATTGGCTGGTCGGGGTCAACGGTAGAGCAAGCAAAGGCGGGGTGAACGTCCGGTAGTCATCGAAGGAGGTGATGGTAGGATGATTCAGACGTAGAGGGGCGTGGAGAGAACTGAGAGTTAATTTGGTTTCATTCGAAAAAGACCAGATGTCAAAGGCGCGGGGAGCGAAATGTGCGGGGGGTCCCGAGCTTGTATGACATTAATCGTGAGAATAGGGAGTCCAGTTCGAAGGTCAGGGGAAATGCGGGAACGGCGAGAATGTCTTACCTCTTCAGAAAAGGTGGCGCGTGTTGTCGGACGGGGTGGGAAGGGGATGTCGGCACCTTCTATGGTGGGAAAAGGTGGACGGGGAAGTGGGGGACTGACAAGGCCGATTTCCAAGGGGGTAAGCGGAAAGGATACTTATTTCGGGATTGCAGAGGGAAGAGTTTTGGTATGGAGAACCGTGGGAAAGAGGGGAGGGTTGAAGTTTGGCCACGTGGGGGGCTCGACAAAGGAAGTAGTCCGGCCGGGAGAAAAGATGTGGGGGAGCGGGACCATGTGCCGGCCGGCCTTGCGGGGTCGCAAACTCAGGGTGTGGACCCGGGTAGGGGGTGTCAAAAGCCCAAGGAAAGGGAAAGAGGTGCCTAGGGACGTTCGGCAAAAGGGATTGGACCAGGGAGGGACGTCAGAAACTACGGAGCGGGGGGACAGGCAATTACTCTCTGGGGGGGGGAGAGGGGGGATCAGTGGGACAGGAATGTCGAGTGGGCCGGGGAGGACTTAAATTCGTGGGAAAAAAGGAGACAGTTGTGGGGCCGGCTTGGAATGGGATGCTGTGGGAAACAACCACGGGGGACGAAAGGAGTCACTAGCTGCTGCTCGAACACGTGGTTACAGGGGTGGGACGTCTAGTCCAAAAGAGGGAATAACCTTGACCTAACCGTAGGGGGAGTACTTATCTATTTAGAACAGGTGAGCCGGGCTGTACGGTATAACTCCCTCGCAATGCGTCAATGGATATGCTGAGCCCGGGGGTGTAGATTCAAAAAACACTTTTCAAGGGGCCGACCGAATCATTTAAGAACATGTGGGAAGGACAGGAGGAAAAGGATTTAGTGTTACCCTAACCTGGGAAACCGGGGTTTTTTAAGGGAAAAAGCGCCGTTTATTCTTGGTTGCCAGGTTTCTCAGATTTAGTTAAAGGAGCTTGGGGGACCGGGGGGAACCTTGGACAGGGTTGCGTGCCCGCGCGGGGGATCTGGAGGGGGAAACCCACCCTAAAGGTTACTTCATTGAACGAACAAAAAGTCCTGAAGGCATAAGACTAGGTCACACAGCGGGGGACTACGGGGGGGTATGTTTACCGTTGAGAATTTGCCTTCCTGCAAGAACGCATGGCCGGGGGAA
>Ga0179593_1521494_pt1 | contig 16695 bp, 25 predicted proteins | sample CZODoug2_1_08_16_FD_185931 | JGI IMG/M metagenome (GOLD analysis project Ga0179593, IMG submission 185931) | Vadose zone soil fungal communities from Angelo Coast Range Reserve, California, USA - CZODoug2_1_08_16fungal (PacBio error correction) | ecosystem: Environmental > Terrestrial > Soil >...
GGGAAGAAATTTGTTGTGGTGGGAAAAAGAGGCTCCCAGGTCCAAGCAGAAAGGGGACGCTCCTCAAGCACGGTTCAACGTGGCCAGGAAGCGCCGAAAAAGAGAAACGCTCTCGGGAAGAAGAAAGACGCTTCACTAGCCGGAAAAAGGGGGTTCAACGGCAGGCAGACAAAATCGCCGAGGGAAGGACCGTCAGCGTTTGAGAAAAAAGGGGGCCAAACTGTAATCCAGCATAGAAAGAGGGGGTTCTATCGGACGGAAGGGAGGTTCGGAGAGTGAAGACGCGGAAAGACAATGAAAAGGGAAAGACCGCCCGCCGTAAAAAAGAATTTGCTGAATTCCCCGGGGTGAAGAAGAAAACAATCCGAGGGCGGAGCGCCGGCGTCACAAAAAGGGGGGAAAAAGTGGAGCCCAACTCCATGACACAGGGGGGAAAAACAATCCGCACAGGCAATGACAGGGGGGGACAATCAAAAGAGAATGTTAGGGAAAAGCTTCCTTATTTAAGCGGAAGGGACGTGCGCCCATGAAAAAAAAAGAGAAAAAGCACGCAAGAGGGGGGGTGCTTCGTCCGTTAAAAACAACTTTTGGGGGAGATTACTCAACGCTTAGGAAAAAAGAAAAAAGTGAGGATTATTTCCATAGGAAGAAGAAAAAGGGGGAATAAAAGAGGAAGCCCTGCCGAACCGCGTCAAAAAGGAAAAAAGGCGCTGGTCCCAAAGGGGGAACGACTTCGGCCATTACACGGGGAGGAAAAGAAAAAAAGAAGAAACGCCAACTCCATTCAAAAGAGAAAAGACGAAAAAGCGGCGATACCCTGCACAAAAAGGAGAACATGAGGCGGGGGGGGAAAAAAAAAAATTGGTCGGCCTGTTGAACCGCCAACAAGAAAAAAGAGAAAGAGTCGCGGTCTGCAGGGGGAAGGGAAAGTAAGAAATCCCCCCCTCCCGGAGCAAAAAGCGACACTTAAAAAAAAAAAAAAACCCGCAACGTCTAAAAAGAAAAGAGAGGTAAAAAAGAAGACAGAGCGTCCACAAAGCGGGGGAGGGGGGGAGGGGCACTGCCTGGATAGTTTTTCCGCGCAGAGGAACAGGCCTGTGGATCAAGGGGAAAAAGAAAGGTTTTTCAATGCGTGAGCATGGGAGGGGGGGCTTTGACTGACCGATTTTTTCAGGAAAAATGGTCCTAGAAATTCTGTCCCGGAGGGGAGGGACCGCCGCGGCCAAACGAAGGGAAGGGAAAAAGGACAGGTTTAAGGGAAGCAGCCTAGGAACTAACAATAGAAAAAGGAAAAACGATCTTTTTGTGCATGGGGGGGGAAAAAGGACGGAAAAAAAACGAGAGCGCCGAATCAGGAAGAGACAAAAATCCTATGGCGGAACGGCCGGGACTAACTACGGTGCCCGCCACCGGGGGAAGGAAAAAAACGTTTCCCAGCCAATATTGATCTTGGAGGGGGAAGGGCCCTCTCCTTTCCGTTTAAGAAAAAAAAGCGGGGACGATGAAGGGGATCCTCCTCAAAAGGGGGAGTGGTATCCAAAGAAGAAGGGGATCCAGCGCGCCAGGGAAGAGGGGATGGGGGGGAAAGGCGAGGAAGAGTTCGGAGGAGCGAAGGCGCTTTTCAGCTCCTTGAAAGAAGAAAAAAAAGGTCGCCGGCCAGCGTAGGGAGTGTTGAGGCAACATGTAAAAAACAACCCGGGCCCCTCTAACGACCATTACAGACCACGAGGAAGGAATGCTTCCCCATGTTTGTAAGGTAGTGCCGCATACGCTTGGTTAGGAAGGAAAAGGGCGCGCTGCGAGCGCGTAGAGGGAAAAGGGAGAGAGGGGGAGCTTAAAAAGGAGCGGAAGAAACTTCTTGCTTACGGGGAGGAAAAGAAAAAAGATCGAAATCCTCCACCTTAGGGAGGGTCCTCCACTGGCCATACCCCGGGCGGAGGACAAAGGTTTACAAGGCGGATCTCCACAAAAGGGGGCCTGCCTTGCAAGCCTTGCAAAAGGGACGGCAAAGATCCTCGCTATGGCAAAAGCCGACGAAAAAAACCGGTTGGGGCCGTATCTCTGCCGAAAAAAACAACCAACGGAGCCTTCCGCGGCAAAAAAGGAAACACTAGAACCTTGTCCAAAAAGAGGGAGCGCGAGTGCACTGGCCGCAGGGAAGAAAGCGCGACTCGCCGGGGAAGAAAGTGGGGTTGCAGGGGAAAGAATAGTTTTTTCCCTCTTTGGGAAAGCTTTCGATCCGAAAAAAAAAAAAAAAAAAAAAAAAAAAAAACCAACCAAAAAAAAAAAGTCCAGAGCTCGTCCCAGAAGGGAAAAAGAGAAGATTTTCTGGATCCTGGGAAAAAGGAAAGAAAGGCGGCGGGCATAGAGGATTAGCTGGGAAAAAGAAGAAAAAGGGGTGCTGGGGAGGGCAGTATTAACGAGGGGGCCAACCTGAAGATCACGTCCAGGAAAAACCAACAGCGTCTTCTGGCGAAGGAAAGATAGTCGTACGACCCAGGGGGAAGGGGGAGAATGCCCCATTTGCCCCAAGGGGCATTCTGGTGCGTGGGAAGGAAGTTTCGTTTGAAAAAACCTCGGGGGGGGAGAAAAAGGGGGGACTACCAGACGTACTCTCTTGAGGAAGCCGCGGCCGTCACCTGCAAAGGTGCTTTCCTACGGGGAAGGTTTGGTCGGGTTTCTTTGGAAAGAAAAGAAAGCTGTTGGCGCTTAGGAAAAAAAACCCTCGACCCCGCCGTTGTTCACGGGGAAAACAAAGAGAAATCCAGTGGGAGAAGAGCCCCGGCGCCTGCAAAGAAAAAAACAGGAAGCAACGAAACCCCTATGGGAAGGAAAAGAAGAAAAAATGTCGCAAACCCCATCCCGCGCAGGGAAATGATAATAGGGTTGCCAGGGGAAGAAAAAGGGGGGCACTTTCCCTGAACCTGCGAGAAAAGAAAAAGAACAGGATGACTTCTCTCTCCCAAAAATAGGTCCCCGCCGAATCCCAATGTGAAGAGTACCGGGGTGGCTGGGGGGAAAAGAAAAAAAGGGAATTTTCCCGAAAGCGTCGAATAGGAGAAGGGAAAGGGGCCTCGACGAAACTGAAAAAAAGAGGGGGTGGGCATAATCCTTTCATCCTAGAGACAACAGAACAAAAAGACGATGAGGGAGAAAAAGATGTCAATTACCACAAAAAAAAAGGTGTCGTCGAGGCCACTTCATCCTAGGAAAAAAAGGGAAGAGAACTTTACTTCAAATAAGGAGGAGGACGAATAGTCTTTCGGAGAACCAAAAAGGCCAGTGGGATATCTTCCCGGGGGGGAAGAAAGAAGGTTTCGCCAGTAATCGCTAAAAAGAAGAAGGGAAACAACGCCGGAACAATCAGGGTCAGGCGGGGAAGAAAGGGGGCCGCACTGAAAGTCTCCCATTGAAGAAAGAATGGGGACGTTGCGAATGCAATTGCTGGGGGGGGGAAGCCGGTTTCCTCAGGAGAAAAGAAAACCTCTTTCGCAAACTTTTCAGAGGGGAGGAAAAAAAGCTGGCGGAGGGGGAGGGCCAAGGTCTGAGGGAAAAAAAAGGAAAGCTCTCAAACAGATTTTTAAAAAAAGCCTACGAATAACCCGACAACAAAAAAAGAAAAAAAAGAAAACGTACCATTTTCACCCATTCGGAAAGCAAAAAAGAAGGCCGAGCCGCGGGGTGCTTAGAAAAAGAGAAAGGAGCAGGATAACCTCTACCAAAAGTTCACGAAAAAAAGGGGGGAAAACTCCGAACCGGAAGTGGGGGCCCCAAAGGGGAAAAAAAAAACAAGGTTTCAAATGGTCAAACAAGAAGAAAAGACTCAACAAAAGAATCATCCTACGCTGTGGGGGAAACATCAGGAACGTGAAGAGAAGGAAAGTCATCCTTCATCAGCAAACTTGCCCTGCAACTCCCAGACAGAAAAGAAGAAAGGAAGGACCGAAAACCACGAAGTCAGGAAACAGTATACCCGTAGAGCCCGAAACTCTTCGTCCGGAGAAAAATGGAAGAGGGGTATGTCGCTGGACTAGCGCTAGGGAAGGTTATGGCGGGGCCGCAGAACAAAGGAAAAAGGGTCCTACTCTAAAAAAGAAACTGGCGCGATTGACGCAGCCTTCTCTGCGAAAACCCGCGCCAGTTGCACTCGAAAAAGAAGCCGCCTCCGGTTCCCAGGTAAAGGAAAAGTTTAACGTCCGTGGGGGGGCGACACGAGGAAGCCGAGGGTGGGGGGACAGAATATCCTGCAAAAAAGTGGCGGCATGAAAGAAGAAAAAGGACGAACCGGATCCCTTGCAACGCCCCAGAAACGGAGCCCAGCCAATTCGGAAAAGAGGTGTCGGAAGATCTCCTGGAGAAAAAAGAGCCATGCCCAGGGGTCAAGGGGGGGGGGAATGAGACCATAGGAGGGGGGAGTATTTCTAGAGAGAGAGTTCTCGCAAAGGAAAGGAGGGACAACGCACGGAAAGGTGTTACAGGGTGAAGAAAGCCCTTCTTCCGATCCTGGAGGAGAAAGAAAAAGAAAGCATCCGGTTTCCCTTTCAAAGAGAAAGAGGAGGGGCGAGCAGCGTTCGACCGTTGTTGTTGAGACAGCGTATGCCGGCAACTAAGGGCGCCAAAGACAACCCTTTTGGAAGGGAGGAAAAAGGGAAGGGGGGGCGCACGTGTTTATCCGACAGGTCATGATCGCCGCCAAAAGAAGGAGACGGGACAATGCTTTTTTCAAGAAAAAAGGGGGACAGACGCGGTGCCCACAAGGAAGGGGACTGCGCCTGGGGAAGGGGGAATGGGTGAGCGCCTCCAGAAACGACAAATCTCTGGGAAGGGAGACTCCCTTTCAATTCATGCTAAAAAAAAAGGCGCTCGGGAGAAGGGCCATCCCATTGTGGGAGGAGAAAGGAAATCTGAATCGGACAACAAGCAGGAAAAGGAAAAGGGCAAGAGATCTCCCATAAGGACAAAGATCCAAGAAATGGAAAAGTCCCTCTAATCCGAAAGGAGGACCGGGCAGCTCTCTTGAATGAAAAAGAGAAAAGAGGGGGGGGAGAGGTGACAGCCACTGTGATTGCGGGATTTGCATCCAGAGGGGAAAGGGGAGAGTTTCGGGTTGGGGGAAAGAATCGCACCACGAGTGGTAAAAACAGAGTCCTTTTTTCAGAAAGGGGGGAAGGGGGAGAGTGGTGAGGCATTTAGAAGGAAAGGGCCCCTTAACGTCAAGGGGGGAAGGGACTCGTGCGAAAAAAGAACCGATCAAGGCGAAATTATCCTCCATTCTATAAACAACCGCCAAAGAGGGGGGTAGGGGAGAACTCTAAATTAATACGCAGGAAAAGGGGAAGAAAAAGAGGGTATGGGAAAACTTCTGAAATAAAAAACAAGGGTTTCAGACCTATTCGCGGGAACAGAGTGGTGCCAAGGATTTGGAAGCAAGAGGGGGGGGGGGGACGCTTCCTTAAGGGGAGGGGGGGGAAAAATTTCGTTGAATTAGAGAGGGAGAAGACGGGGCGGTTTCATGGGGGGGGGCCATCCGTCTTTTATCGAGGAAAGGAAGGAAACTTGCCGACCTCTGAAAAAATCTTTCCAGCGAAACGAGGGGAAGGGTTGGGGAGGGTGGCCCAAAGAAGAAAAAGAGCGTCCCCGCTGGTCCCACAACCAGGCCTAGGGAGGAAAAAAAAAAAGGTTAATCGCCGAGGTAGGGGTAAACGCCGTTTGAGGAAGGGGGCGTTGTGGTTCGAACAGGGGGACCGATTGCCGAAATCGCGGGAAGGGGGGAGTAGGATGCCCCTGCAGAAGACTTGGTGAGGGGGGAAAGGGTAATCTTTCTGCTGGGGAGGAGGAGGGGTAGTCCCGAGGGCCTATCGAGCAACGACGGTAGAAATTTTTTAAGGGGAAGGCCGACTCGGGGGAAAGAAAGGGAATGTTGCTAAAAAGGGGGGGTGAAAAAGAGAACGGGAGAAGCCCGATCTTCCTGCGGGGCGGAGGGAAACGAAAGGCAACGCCAGGAAGCGTTTTGCGAAGCCTCCCGTCGGCGAGGGGAAGGGAAAGGAAACCTACCCAGGAAGGAGGGTGCGGTATTCGTGAGTTGAGTATAAGGGTCCCCAATGGAGGGGGGGCTCACTTCAAAGAAGGAAAAGGACGGCCGCCGGTCTTTTGGAGAGAGGGGGGGGTGGAGACAAGAGGGGCGTTTCATCAAAATCCGGGAAGGGGGGAGACGGCGGGAGGTAATAGCCCAGGGGGGGGAAAGGTTGTCTTTACCGCAGCGGGGTCGAACTCGAGGGAGGGGGAACGCCATTCAAAGAAAAGAGAACCAATGGAAGAGATCGAGGAGGAGGGGAAGGGGGGGCAAACAAGGCCAAAATCAGGAGCCTGGGAGGGGACAAACGGCTGATGGGGGGGCAGCATTGAAAAATTGCAAGGAATAGGGAGGTAAGTTAGCCCCTACATGCGAACGAGAAGAGGGAACAGCTAAAAAGAATTTAAAAAAAGCCGCGCTGCAAGTCCCGAAAGGGGGGGAGAAGGGATTGCCCTAGCGGGGGATAGGAGGAGCTTTTTTAACCTGGAAAGAAAAAAAGAAGGAAGGAAGATGGTCCAAAAAAACAATATCGGGGGCCGTGGATAGCAAACAAGGGAGGATGAAAAGAAGAGAGAAAGAAAGAGGAGGTGTTTGGTTGCACAAAAGAAAGAGGACGATCTCCAGGTTAACTAGCAAGTTCAGAACGATCAAAAGCAAGCCGGGGAAGGGAAAAGCGCGCCGATAGCTGTAACGAAAGAGGGGTTCATGGTAGGACAGGGGGAAAGACATTCACGATCCGGCCAAGTTACAATGCTGAAAAAGAAAATACACGAAAAGACAATCAACGGCGTCAGCGTTGGGGAAAAAAGGAAGGGAAGCCAGCCATCGATCTCTAAGGGGGTTTCGCAGCGTAGTCGGGAAGGGGAATGGGAACCGAGGGGTACTATAATTCTAATAAACAGCGAGGGGTACCAATTTTCTCGAAAAAGAAGAAAGAATCAGATGGGAGGAAGTCCTCCCTGTGGAGACCAACGCTTGCGAAGAAAGAAAGAAAAGACCCCTCTTTGAAGGGAAAAAGTGACCCATTTCCCCAGCGAAAAAAAAAAGAAAACAGGGCATACCCGTAGGGAGCGAGACAACTGGGACGACGTGAAAATGGCAGAAATTTCCTTAACTTGAAGCAGGGGGAGTTAAAAGGAAAAAAAAAGAGCCCCAGCCTCTCGGGCGGTCGAGGGGAGAAAAACGGAACGCACATGAAGGAAGAAGAAAACGCTTCGGGCGGTCCATGAAAAAGGGGGAAAAGTAGGATTATTTCAAGCAAAAAAAAAAAGAAAAAAGGTGGCCCTACAAGGCCCTCGCCAAGCCACAACGCTTCAAGGGTACGACCCAAGCTGCGGCATTCAGACGACGAGAAAAGAAGAGGGGGAGGGCACACATGAACACTGATGTCAGGACAACCACCCGCCAACAGTAGGACAAGCAACGGGCGGCCCCAAATCATAAAAGGCCGATAACCGGCAGAAGACAGTTCGATTCGGGGGGGGGCCAGGGCCCGTCTAAGGAAAATTGGCGGCCTTTTTGTCAACAAAAAAAAAAAGAAAAAGGGGAAAGAGGTCCGCGTTCGGCAAAGAAAAAGGGGAAAAAAAGAACTTAAGATCCCCTCCGGAGAAAGAAAAAAAAACACAAAACTACCCAAAGGAAAAAGAGCCTATGCCTATCCGGAGAAGAGAATTCAGAAGCGTCCACAAAAAAGGGGGAAACTCGCTGAGAAAGACGCTGGTTGACGCGCCTCGGAAGGGATCAACGTGTCCCAAGAAGGGAAAGGTGTTGTGGCCAGTGCGTATAATGAAAGGCTAAAGTTTCGGGGGCTGTTGGGGGGACAGAGGCATAGGGAGGAAAGAAATTGGCTCGTTCCCCAGGAAAAAAGAAAACGGCCACGAGTCCTCACGGACGGTGAAGGGGGCGCCCGGAGAAAGAGGACAATATCCCGCAGGGGGAGGGAAACGGATATGTTTTTGTCAACTGGGAAAAGAGAACGGCGATCTGAAAAACGAAAACTGAGCCTATCAGCTGGCTTAAGAAATCAACGATGGTAAAGAGGGAAGAGGGAACGCCCGCTCTCTCTGACACACACCTGAGAGGGGGAGGACTTTCCAGCAAAGAGGGGGAGGGGGTATGGGAGCGTAATGTGAAGGAAAGAGAAGCTGTTTCTATGCAGAGTAGCACGGCCATCCCAAAATGGAAGGGAAGGAAAATCCAGCTCGCGTCACCAAGAAAAGAGGGAAGGCGATAAACGACAATGGGGTCCGTCGTCCGGAGAGGGAGGGAATTCAGCAGAGAGGGAAGACGAGAAGTCTTTCCCAGAGGGAGGGGGGGAGAAGAGGGGGGTCACAAAATGTAAGTCTCTACTACAAACTGGGAGAGAAGGAACGCGTTATACCCACGTGATCCAAGATCTTAAGGGGCTAAATTCTTTAAAAAGAGGGAAGAAGGGACCGCCCCTTAGTTTCGCCAGAAAGGGGGGGGAGTAACCAACAACGAAACGCTCTGCTATCTAACTTCTTGGGGGACGATTGAGTGGGGAGGGCGACACTTCCCTCGGAAGGGAAAGGCTGCACAGAAAGAACTTCGTTGCGGGAGGGTGCGAAGAGCTTATTGAATTCAAAAAAATCAATTCCACCGGAGGGGAATGGTCCCACTTAGAAAACAAAAAAAGAAGGAGAAAAAAACCTGCAAGGGGGGCGACGAGAAGCGATCCTCAACGAAAATGCCTGATGCAAAAGGCTGGCACCAAAGAAAGGGTCCTTCCGGGCTTCCAAGAAAAAGGAAAAAAAGCTCGACCACCTTGTTGGAGGGGGGGAAATCTGCGAACAACACAATAGGCTAAGTGCTCGCGCCAAAGGAAGGAGAGAACCCTTTGCACCTTCTTAGGGAAAAATGCACTGGTCTCTTGCACGGGAAAGAAAAGACGCCTGGTAACGATAGCGTTTTTTGCGTGGAGAAGTAACCATGATAGGGGGGGGAGAAGGGAGGCACCGCTTTTCGATCCTCACATGCAAAAGAAGAGGAAAAAGACAACGACAGAACATCTAACCATGACGGAAGATAAGGGACGGGAAAAGAATGGGTAATGCGAGCCTTGATTGTCGTCGTGAGTAGAAGCGGGTAGTTAAGGAGGACGAGGGAACCTCTTAACTGAGAAAAGAAGGCGCAAAAACAGCCGTCGTCGCGGAAGGGGCAGTTAAGGGTCAGAAAAAGAGAATGCCCCATTTGCAAAGAGGAAGGGGGGAGGGTGCCACCTGGAGGGGGAACGAGGGGTCCTCGGGGTCCTACAATGTGGTGGAAAAAAAGGGGAAGAAGCGGCCGGCCGCCTTGCTTGATGGGAAAGGGAAGGAAGCCCCAGAGTGTTTCAGGGGGGGAAGTAAGAGGCCGCCCGAAAATCTGGGTTGGGTGGAAAAGGTCGGGCGTAAAAAAGAAAAACCTCGCCCCCGCGTGGGGAAAGAAAAGACGAGACCATTGGAAAAAACCTCGCCCGTATCCGGCGAGAGAAGGAAACGCAAAAGAAAAGGAAAAAGATGTATAAAAAAAGAAGAAAGGAGCAAGACCCATCTCTCCGATGAAGGGGAGAAAAAAAAAAAAGACCCTCCGTCGATTGGCAATTGGCCTGAAAGGGAAAAAGGAAAGGCACGGCGTGTTGTCACCGGATGACCGAATACTCACCCAGGTCACCGCCGAATCCCAATTTTAAAGAGAAAGAGGGGGGGAGAACGACGGCCACTCACAGCCACAAGTGGAAAGACGGAAAGGCTAAGCGGAGTGCCAGGGGGGGCTAAAAACTAAAGTCGGCCCCCTGCGGTGAGGGGGGGGGGTAAAGGGCTATCTCTCTCAACCACAAACAGAAAAAAAAAAGGAGAGATAGAAATGATTCATGAAACACAGAAAATCAGAAAGGAAGATGTTCGTAAAAAAAAAAAAACTTCGCCTTATCTACGCGAAACGGCCGGAGTGCCGCTCCGGGTGAAAAAGAGAACCCGGGAAAGGAAACAAAAAAAGACATTTGGGAGGGACAAAGGGTTCGGCCAAATTGGGAAGAAGGGGAAGTCATCACAAGGGAAAAAAATGCAGGGCATCCTCCAGAAAAAGAAAATTCGATCGATGGTAGGGCAAAAAAAAAAAAAAAGACGCAACGGAAATAGGAGCTGGGGGTCTTGCGAAGGTGACGAACGGGAATTGGTTTCATAAAAGAAAGTTGACTCCATTAGATCAGGAAGAGGATGCTCCTGGCAAGAGGAAAAAACCTGGTCCTCTGCGGAAAAAACGACTCACGAGGGGGGGATGGACCAGTCTTAACTACCTGAAGCTCAACAAGGGGACGAGCAAGCTACGAAGAACCCGAACAAAGGGTCTCCCATCCTCAAATGGGGAAAGAGGGAAGAAAGACAGTCGCTTCCCCGCGTGCTTCATCAAGAAAAGGGAACGGATTCGCAATTAGAACCGGGACCACATCCAACTGAAAAGTGGAAGGAAGCCTTGTTCCAATGTGGGGGGGGGAAAAGAGGGGGCAAAGGGTCTTAACGACCTATCGAGGATCCAACGCAATTCATCAAAGAACGACTCTGTTGGGGGGGGGAGAAAAGGGGATCGTCCTACTAAAAGGAGCTTGGAATCCTGCACGAAAAAGAAGAAAAAGAAGTCCCATCTCATACCTCATTACCCGAAGCAAAAAGGAGAAAAAAGTATTCGGAGATGGGAAGTCCATGTCGAGGGAGGGGGGAAGGAAAAGAAGAGCTAAGGTCATGGTGAGGATCGGAAAAAGACTTGGAGCCAGCAAAAAAAAGGAGGAGTACTCTGACCTGCAAAAAAGAAGACTCGGTGGAAAGGGGAGCGAGGGAATCGGAAGTCCAGACACACGCAAAAAGAAAAAGGCACCCCGGTGCCCAGGTTCGAGGGAGTGACGTTCCGTTGAAAAAGGGGTTGTCGCAGAGATACGCAAAAACCGTTGTCGAGCGGTTCCGAGAGACTGGAATAGGAGCATAACGGCCGCCAAGAAAGGAGGGGAACAGGCAAAAGGCACCTCATCAGTTAGGGAGGAAACTGGACTCAACTGGGAAAGCCCCAATGAGAGTGGCGACCCGAGAAAAGAGGGGAAGGGGTGGAGTAATTTCGAAGAAGATAAAAAAGGGAAAAACTTCCGGCCCACAGCCCCCGTTGGAAAGAAGGGAATGGTGGCAGCAAGCTTCTCTTTCTTTTTAATTACTTTCCGAGTAAAGGGGTCGTTTTCCCACCTCGAGGAAGAAGAAAGCCCGGTGTGGGGGAAAAAAGGAAAAAAAGGAAGGCGCAAAATAAGGCGCCAGAGACATTGGTGAAGCAAATGGGGGGGAAAAGCGACGCTTGGCGCCACGTGGTGAGAAAAGAAGAACGTTCGCGCCCCCGGTGTAAAAAAGGGAAAATGAACTTCACATTCAAAAAACAGGCCGCCGAATGAGCGTCCTTTGCGGGGAAAAGAGGGGAAACGCCTCCTCTCGGAAAGGAATACATTCGGCGTTGTAGTAAATCGCCCTTTTTACAGAAAACCCTTGATCACTTCCGGATAAGGAAAAAGAAGGGGGAGGGCCTCAAAAACACAGTGAAAAGAAAGGGCGAAAGCTCCTCAGGGAAAGGCAGTTGAAGACCCATAAAAAAAGGCAAAAGGAGAATGGGCTGGAAAAAGTTCCTCGAGCGGAGGGGGAGTCACGGTGGCTTCAGCACAGGGGAAAGGGGGCGGGTACGTTTTCAAAGAAGACAACTTTAATGAAAGGAGAGAAAACCAGATGATCGTCGATATCGCATTTCTCCGGGAAAGGGGGGGGGAAAGGGGGGGTCAACATATAAGGGGGGGGAGGTTTTTTTTGGGGAACTGAGATTGTTAAAGGGGGAAGGGCGCTTCCTTGGGGAAAGGGGAAGAGGAACACGTTTGAGGTACTCGTGACCGCAGGGACGCTACCGATCCAAGAGGGGGAAAAAAGATAGACAAAAACCGGAAAAAGAAAGGAGGAGCGGAAATGAAAATCCTCAGTGAAGAAAGGAGAGGTAATTGACCGTGGAGTACAAACACAGTTCGACGATGAGAAAAGAAAGGCGAGTGGACAGGGGAGGAGAGAAGGGGGGTGTGAACAGCCTGAAATCGTTTGAGTGATAGCTCAAATCGGCTATTCGTGGGGGGTGTTTCGGGGGTTGTGCTTGGGTTGGTTCCCAGAGGGTTTCTTTCGGAAGGGGAAACTTGCGACCAAAAGAGGGACAGCGCACGTCGGGGGAGGGGTTTGGGGGGAAACGTTTCCAAAAGAAAAAGACCCTCGCCGGCCCCTCTGGGGGGAAAGAAAAAAACCGCCCCTAGGAAAACGGTAGAGAAAAAGGTTTATCGGCAAGGGGGAGTGAGGGGGAAGTTGCTGTGAGGGGAAAAAGGGGTGGGGCTAAATAAGGGGGAGGGGCCGAAAGCTCGTGATGGGAGGGGGGGAAAGAAACTTTTTGCCGAAGCTGGGGAAAAGCCGCTTGATGGAGAAGAAGTAGAGGGAAGTGGGGCCAAATTTCGATCCAGGGGAGAAAAAGGAGAAAAACGGTCTAAAAAAAAGGGGAAGGCCCCGAAAGAGTGTTAGGCATGTGCCTAAAAAAAGGGGGCCCCGGCACCTCCCGAGCAGGGGAAAAGGCGGAGAGAATGGGAGCACGAAAAGAAGAAAGCTTTTCCATCAAGTAAGGGAAAGAAGGGGAAGGGGGGTCGCTTCTGTGCGAGGAAAAAAAAAAGAGGCATGCCCTGTTTGCGGGGAAGGAGATGGGTCACTGGCGTTGAGAGCAGTCAAATAATGGAAAGAAAGGGGGAAAAATGTCGCAAGCGATTGTGTAGAAAAGGAAAGGAAGGATCTGATGGTCCTTGAGAAAAAGGCGGAGGTATATCCCCCTTGGGGGTGAATTGGGGAATTTCCGCTGCTGGGGGTCTACGAAGGGGAGCAGAACGGGAACTCCCATTTGGTTTTTTTTTTTTTTTTTTGTTTCAGAGAGAAAAGAAGAGGAAGGTGGAAAAAGGGCTGGCTGACAGTTGTGGGCAAAAGAGGGAAACAAACACGCACGCCTGGGGGGGGGACAGAAGAGAGGGAGGAGGGTGATGCATCATTGGGGGAAAAGGAGCGTTGAAAGCGGTAGTGGGAGCCTACAAGAGAAAAGGAGCGTTAGAGAGGCGCTGCGTGGGAAAGGGAGAAGAGGGGAAAAACCGGAGGGGAAAGGCATCGGATGGGACCGTCCCTCTTGGGGGAGGGAAGATGCCTCATCTTCAGAGGGGGAGAACCACAAAAGTCGGGGGGATCTCTCCAAAGGAAAAAAAAAAACGGAAAAGGAGGGGATACACGCTATAGTTGGTTGGTTGACCAAGAGAAGAATGAGATCCTCCAGGTAAAAGAAGAAGGGAGAAGCGCTCAGTCAAAAGACGGAGGGAAAGTGGAAGCTGCTCGATAGAGGGGAAAGCCGACGTTCATGTGAAAGAAAATGACACGAGCCCGGGCCCATTTGGGAAAGGGAGCTCAAAATACATCCAAGAGACAATAAAAGGCGCTCAGTTTGGGAAGGGGAAACTGTAAAGCCATAAAAGGGAGAGGGAGAGAGAAGTGTTGTCGAGGGAAAAGAGGAATTTCTTTTCAAACAGGGGACGAGATGGAGGAGAAACCTGAAAAAAAGGGGAAGGAAAAAAGGGCTCTACCTCCGCGGAGCAAGCAGATTTTGCTGAAGTCCCAAAACGGGGCTACCCATAAAGGAAAAGAAAAAACGACCTTCTCCAGGGGGAAAAAAGAAAAGGCAGTGACGGGTGGGGGAGGAGAGGAACATTGACCCATTCACAAAAAAAGCCTCACAGAGAGAAAAAAGGCAACAATTCCCGTATGGAGAGGAAAAAAGGACGGGAGGGACTCTCCACCGATGCCAGGGAAGGCAATTTCTTGCGCCAGGCACCTCAGAAAGAGGAAAGGAAGGGGCTTTACCAAAGGGGGGGGGAGCACATGCCGGAAAAGAATAAAACGCTTCGCGGCCAGGACCGGTTCGACCACGGAGACCCATCGCTCTCACGGAACGAAAAGGCGCTCACGCGAAAGGGGGGGACCCCACATCCCAGCGGGGATTCCCTCATCGTCGGGGAAGGGAAAAGAAAGCGCTTTCGTCATGACAACGGAAGGGGGAAAAAAAGAAAAAAAAAAAAGACCATCCACCTCCACCCAAAAAGAGGGGGAAAAAAGAACCAGGAGGGCGGAGAACCGGCTTCCACGAAAGGTGATTAGGGGGGGGCCCAGCCTGGCAAGAGAAAAAAGGCGCCTGTGGGAACGCCAACCAAGAAAAAAAAAGGAGAGGAAAAAAGAGGTCGGGGGAAAAAGGTGAAAAACGTTGGCGACTTAAGGATCCCATGCTTATCAAAAAAAAGAAAAAAAAAATCTCCCCGACAAAAAAAGAGGACGAGATTCCTAATCAAAGAGAAAGTAAGATGCGGTCCACAAGATACCCTCCAGGAAGAGGGTCCATCGCTGTTACAAAAGGAAAGAGGGTAGAAGGACATGTTGTATCCACGGGCAGAAAGAAAAGAACCTGGGGGGGGGGGCACTGCCGTTAATCAGTTTCGTGTTTCGCACGGGGGGAAAAGGGGGGGACTAGAAATCGTCTCCAAGGAAAAAAGGGAGGCTGGCGCCGCGTCACTAGTAAAGAAAAGGGGGAGCTCCCCTTAACTGCCAAGAAACAATATACCGCATGAAAGGGAAACGGATCTCTTGGGGCAAAAGCACCGGCGATCTTCCAAAACAGGAGGAGAAGAAAAGGAAGGTGGGACTTGAAGATCCTAATCACGGGGGGGAATGAAAAGGGGAGCAGACGATCTGCCCCCACAAGGAGAGCGGTCCGCAGAGATGAACCTTTCAAAAGAAAAAAAAAGGGGGGAAAATGGTTTATTTTAGATCAGAAGGGAGGGGGGGGAAAAGGGGGGAAGGAAGAAGTTTTTGGAAAACAGAGGGGGATAAGCCCGTTGAATGAAATACCGAAGAGGATTTGAGGGATGTCTAAAGACCGAATGTCTCGGAAAAGGAAGGGTGTACAGCTCCTGCAAAAAAGAAAGAGGGACCGGCTTTTCTGTCGTGGGGGAAAAAATCAATGTCCTTCGAGGAAAAAAGGAAGAAACGGCCCATTTACTACGGGGGAAGGAAAAGAAAGAAAAAAGACAGGACGTCGAAGTCTAAATGCTTGACACAGGAAGATGTCGCCCCCCGTTTGGCCGCATACTCTTGGGGAAAAGAAGGAAAAACCGGCGCGCGGCTTTACCAGGAAAGAAAAAAGAAAAAAGACTGCTTTTCCCTTCGAAGAGAAAAAACGGACACACAATAAAGAAACGGCGGGTCGTGAGTTTGTAAGGAAGAAAAAAAGGAAAGCCTCCACGTCTTTGGAAAGGGAAAAAGAAAGAAAAACCCTGCCAGGGGAGAACAAGGGGGGGGGGAACAGGACGATCTCCCGCAACAATGCTGCGGGCAGCTTGGGGGCAAGCTTGAAGGGGGGGAGAAAGGCGGCCAAGATCGTAAAGGGGGGGGAAAGAAAAACAAAGGTTGTGCGTATCTCTGGGCGGACAAAAATACGGACTTTCCTTCGCGCCAAGGCCAGGGCACTATAAAAGAGGAGAGAAGATTCAGGGGGAGGGAGGCACGGGAGCGTCCGAAGAAAAAAAACGCCACAGGTTAACGAGAGCGGTTTTTTTGGACTGGAAGATTATCCATGAAAGAAAGTAAGCGTTGTTTGCTGTCGGCAAAAAGGAGGGGGAAAAAAAAACTAGAGAGGCTTCCGAAAGGAAAAAGAGAAAAAGAAACGAGAGATGGACGGGGAATACCTTGGTACTGCTGAAAAGTGATTGTCGTAGGGAGAGGTCGCAGGTGCTTCTGGAGGGGGGGGAAGGAAAAAAAAAGAAAAAATAGTAGACGATACGTCCTGGGAAGGAAAGGAACAACCACGCTTCTCGTCCTGGAAAGAAGAGTCGTACGACCCTTGTTGGGAAAAGGGAAAAGAAAAAAGGGGCCCCAAGGCAGGCGAGGGATGCCAACTTTGCGGTGAATCGGGGGCTCGGTTGAGGAAAGGAACGGGGAAGGCGCTTGTAGGAGCAGGAGGGGGGAAAGGGAGAAAGGGCATGCTCTCCCGACTTGGGGGGAGGGGAAGCAAAGAAGGGGGACCCGGGGTTTCCTTTCGAACGAAAGAACGAAAATCTGGGGGTGGAAAAAAAAAAAGAAGGAAATGGCATAAACCCTCGCCCAAGAGGGAAAAAAGAAAAAAGGGGGGGAAAAAAGGGTGACGAAACGAGCCCTGCCGAACTGAAAAGAAAAAATGGATCAACGAAACCCCCCGATGAATAAAAAAGAAGCACTTCTGACATGGAACAAAGAAAAGGATGATGCTGAATGGCTTTTGCAAAGAAAAAGAGAAAAGGTGGCACTTGCCCTTAACTGAGGGAGGGGGGAGGGGGAAAGAGGACGTCTCGCTCAAATTGAACCCGCTTTCAAGAAAAAGAAAAAAAAGCGTAACCCGGTAAGTCTTTTTTGAGAACGAGGAAAAAAAAGGGGGGGGGGAACAAAAAAGATCGATAGGCGAAAGGAAGAAGGTAAGAAAAAATGCGGGAGCCGCTTTCCTGGGGTCAGGGAGAAAGT
>Ga0179593_1439473_pt1 | contig 16694 bp, 14 predicted proteins | sample CZODoug2_1_08_16_FD_185931 | JGI IMG/M metagenome (GOLD analysis project Ga0179593, IMG submission 185931) | Vadose zone soil fungal communities from Angelo Coast Range Reserve, California, USA - CZODoug2_1_08_16fungal (PacBio error correction) | ecosystem: Environmental > Terrestrial > Soil >...
TCCCACAGCTGTGACCCCGCGCCCCGGACCCCGCTGAGGAAAGGTTCCTCCAATACCCGCCGTAACCTCCTCAGAGAAAATAGGGAGCCTCTTAATCTGGTAAAGCCGAGAAAGAAACATTGAAACCGAAGAGTTTGAAGGGCTTGCTTCGCTGGAAGACGTTGGGGAAAGGCGGAATTCGAAAGCAGCTCATCTCCTCTTGGTTTTTCACTTACAATGAAGCAATATGGCTATCGGGAAAGAATTTAATCCACCGGCGTAAAAGGGGGGCTGCGGTTTGCACTGCGTAAATTCTAGAACATACTCCAGAACGGGCCCGTTGCGGACGAATGGGCAACAAGATGGAAGATACAAGCTGCGCTGCAGGGAGCCAAAGTCTGTAAAATGGGCGCCAAAGTGGAAGTCGAACATTAAGTGCAGCTCAAGCACACGGAAAAAAACCGGCCGGAACTAGATTTGGACATCCGGGATAGGCAAAGATAAGATAGGCGCAAGAAATACCCTAGAAGGGAGGGTACTGGGGGCGGTGAGCTCCGCGGATCGGCAATTAAAAACCGTTCGGAGCGGGGCCACCGTCGGCCTTTGAATCCAGCGTCCTCACTACCCTGGATTTACGCCTCAAAAGCAACCAGACCACTAAAAAAGACCATGCCTGGATAGTTGACAGGAGGGGGAGTTCAGCTGCGATCTAAGCGTGATACACCGGAGGATTATAATGTGTAGAAGGAGTCTGCACTACCTGTCTAACGGGAGCTTCTCACAAAAAGAAAGAGGCAACCGCGCGGAACTGAGGCAGTCGAGCCGCAAGGGCGAGGTGATCGCCACCGTACTTAATTCTCAACCAGGTTCGCGGAAAAGCCGATAATAAACAAGGTCTAAGAGATCTAGGAGGCGGGGGAACAAATTGCCGGGCTCCGAAAAACAAGAGGGAGAAGTTCGCGAACCGGTTGTCGTCGAAAAGCGTATGTGGAAGCCGCAAAACATCACCAGCTTCATCATCAATCCAAGCGGCCAGAGGGCATTTCACCCGGGGAGAGGGAGGAAAAGCGAGAAAAGCGGCGTTAACCCACCAGGGAGACTAAATCGAGGAAATCGTGATCGTATTTTCCACGTAGAAGGTGCATCTGAATGGGGGGGGAATGGCGTCTACAGAAGACTTCTCGAAACTGCCAGCGCTGCCGGCGGGTTGACCACACACTTAAACCTTAAGGGGGGGGGCGGGTCGACCTGCGCGAAGAGAAAGAGGCTCGTAACGGATATCAAGGAAATATCTCCGAAAAAAAAAAAAACTTATGGGATGGAAAAAGATAGCAGAGGATTTGCATGGGGATATCTCGTCGCGAAGGATCTGAGAGAATCGCAGAGACAACAAGTTGACAAAAGAACGTTTGGAAAGGCGAGCTGTTTCAAGAAGGATCGATTTTGGTGTTGGGGCAAAAGAAAAGACGGACGAGGAAGGGGGGGGAAGTGAGCCGGGAGACCTACGTTAAATGAACGGATGGGTATCAAGAACAGATCATTACGCCGGGCCGACATTATAGTTTGGGTGACCCTTTGGACTTCGGGTCGGCATCCTAAAGGAACAGGGAACGCCAGATGCCTATGGAGGGAACCGAGGATGGGTTCAACTTGTACTGATCTTGGTCACCGCTAAAGAAAGTTTTCCCACTAAGAAAAAGAAAATCAGCAGCTTAGCTTGGTCGAGATCGCATGGCTCAGTCAAAAAGAAAAGAGTAGGAGTCGACGAGGTGGAGGATCTCTGATCAGAAGGTAATCGGGGGCCAATTTACTGAGGGGCGAGCACCTGCAAATTGCTTTCGACGAGATCAGGCCGAGAAGGGGAGATGGGCAGGTCCCATGAGCAACCTCGCTCCATCTTTCCATGGGTAGAAGGGGAGACTGAGAACAGAGCAAACGTCCTCCGTAACCGAAAGAGGGGAAGCGTGCAAGGCAAAATGGCAGAAGAAGGGAGAGGTGCTTACATCGGTCCAAGAACGTGAGCCCAGGCATGGATGCAGTATCATCCTCTGAGCCAATGTTTAAAGGAAAGGGGGAAACATGAAGACTGACTGTCAGGCCGAGAGAAAGACCGCAAAGGGAAACCACGTCCTGCAAAGTAAGGCACTATTTTCTTTGAGCTCTCTCGAAGTCGGGCGGAAGCCACGGAGTGAGACAGCTAGGGCCGCGCAGGGAATGGGTTGAAGGAAAAGGAAGCTTTACGGGGAAGCGACAATGTTGTGATCTCAAGGGCCTATCTTTCTGCCCCTGCCAGCCGCGGGAAGAACAGGGAAAAACAATTGAAGCGCGTCAACGAGGCAAATTTAGAGGGCTCTGTTTAAAGCGATTAAGAATTCACGACCAAAAACGACAACAGCTGGGGGAAATCCTCTTTCGAAAGAAAAAAGGTACGACGGAATACCAAAAAACTGTAATCAAGAGGAGAAGGGGTGAAATCACGACAGGGGAGCAGAACAGCCTAATACAGTTACACGAGGAGGGCCATGAGTCAACTCTGAGGGCCAATTTGTCTCAGGCTGCGGTAAAGCAGAAGGGCCAGACGTATCGGTTCCAGAGAAGGCTCGACGCAAATGTGGGAGGAAAGACTCGCTTTACAAAAGTCTATACCAGCGTGTTGTACCGGCGATTGGGTCAGGATTGGGCCTACCAACAACCAACTGAACTGGGGGGAAGAAAGATATTAAAATCGGGGCACAGAGAAAGTCGGTCCCCGTCTGATGAAAAAAAATCTGAGATTTCCCGCCATCAAAAGGACGAGAGCGTTCTAATTTGTCAGTGACCTCCTTCCTCTAAGGGGCAGGTGAGTAAAGAAGACCGTCGCGGGAAGAAGGGAAATTAGGGGAGTCTGACAATGCGGATCACCATCTCCTCGTGAAAGAAGGGGGAAGTTTGGGATTAAGCAGGAGGCAATCTGGTATTTGGTCCGATGTAAGCACACGAGGGAGTACGGACGAGTGATCGGTGGGTAGAAAGAGGAAATTAGCGGAAACATCTAGACGCCTTCGCGGGCGAAACTTAGGGTCAAGATGACGAGAAGATGGAGGACTGCAGTTCAGAGATCCATAAGGCTCCTTACTCCCCTTTGTCTCTCAAAGAGAAGATTAATTGAAATAACCTTCCAAGGGAGCGGAAAGAAGAAGCATTGGTGCAGGAAGGAATGCTCGCATCTTCTGAGCGTATTAACAGACCAATCGGATGAAAAGTTTTAAAAAGTGAAGGGGGGTCTCAGGTTGCCCGGGGCGGCCGAGATCGGAAAGGGAAATTCACGGTGACTTGCCCCTTCAGGAAGGGGGGGGGAAAAGGCAAGGGGCTGATCAAGAAGAAGAAAAAGGGACGGTGGCGCAAACGGAGACCTATAATCTAAGACACGCGACAGACGGTGGACCAGGATGGAGGTTACTGCTCTAAAGCGGGTATAGTTGCGGAGGGGGGAAATTGAGACGTGAACCTGTGAAAGCGCAGACGGAGGAGGCCTCATGACGCATAAAGGGGGCAAAGAGGTCATAATCTGAAGAACTGCAGGGCTATTTAAAAAGAAGGAGGAAAAAACGTAAAAGGCACCATATGTGTAGCCGAAAGAAGAGGACGAAAGGGACGAAAGGAAGAGAGAGAGGTAGGACAGCTACCGGGGGGGGTATCTCGGAAAACTCTAAAAGGGGGGGGAGCAGACAAACTGGGTTTCGTCGAAATTGGATGAGGAAGGGTGGTCGAAATCACTCAAAAGAGGGAAAGAAGCAATGGGAAAGGAACCTCGAATCGCTCCATCTTATCCTTCAAGCGATACCAACGGAAGGGTTCCCCCCGACGAAAGGTCCCCGGCGGGAAAGATGATCGTGAAAAGGGGTCAATGAGAGGAAGAAAGGCATGTCTAGATTGAACTACTAAAAGAACGGCACGAGACGAGGGGGAAAAGTGCTGAGCCGTCTGGGGAACGAGTATACTCCTTCCAAACAGTGGAAAGGGAATGACCTGGGAGTCGGTCTAGCAAAGGGAGAAGGTGCAGCGAAGAGATAGAACATGAGCTCGTCAGAGAAACAACAAAGTAAGGATGATGAAAAAGATCTTGGGACTGTAATCTCAGTAAAGCAAGGCTAGAAAGAAAAGACGGTGGAAGAACCTCCCTTCGGCAGACTTTGGGGACAGATATAGGTGGCAGGGGGACCTTCTCTATGAAATAGGAGGATGCAGAAGAGGAGCAGAAAAATTTCTCACACACCTGTAGATGGCCCCTTTTTTTCTAGAGGGCCGCATACAAAAAGGGGGCAAAAGATAGACGGCTTTGCGGCAGGGAGGTGGGGGGGTTAAAGATCAGGTGGGCGAGAAAAAATAAAGCAAACAACGCACGAGGCGATGGGAGTGCACGAGGAGGCAGAGGGGGGGAGCTCAACCAAAAAAAAAACAGGTTACGGAGGGAAGCACAGTTGGGTCGCGAGGCTCAATGTCCATCAGAATCGAGAGGCTGAGGAACTGCGATGATGGTCAAGGGGAAAAGGGAACGAAAGGAAAGAGTGGCAGATTATGGGACTCACAAGGCCATTCGGGGAGAAAGATATCCTGAAAAGATCTTGGGGAAGTTGGAGTCCTGACGCCAAGAAGAGTCAGAAAGATGGCTTAACGACTTCTCGTAAAAGAAGCTCACCGCAATAGATCTCCTAGAACGAAAGCAGGGGGGAAAGAACGCGGCGGGCTAGGATGATCTTAGTACGGGGGTTTTCGGACCGAACAGGCTTTTGCCAAGGGGGGGATCAAGAAGGAGGGACGACAGGGGGAAAAAAAGGTCAGGAAAGGGGGGGACATCAGACCTTCTCATTTAGTATAATGCCTAACCGGAAAAGAAAACGTCAAGGTCAAAGGGGATAGTGGGGGGGGGCCTGGATGACAAGAAGGAAATAAATCTGGGAATCTTGGCTCACACTCATGGGGGAAAAAATATTAATCAAGACTCAGTCAGGGGGGTAAATTCAATGTAAGGGGTCACTGGGTATAGAAAAAGGGAGGAACGCCATTACTATTATGGACCTGAACCTCCATTCTTTCGAAAGGGGAAAAAATGGGGGAAATAAGGACAACTAGGGAGAAGGAGTCGACGCGTTTCTCAATTTCCAAAGGAAAACAGGGGGAAGAAAGAGGGCTCTGGGGGAGTTCGCCTTTTGATTGGCGGGAATGCCTATAGAATAAGGAATCTCGAGAAAATACCAAAAGAAACGGAGCACGTAGGAGTAATGGGGTACTTAATGGTTCCCCCATCCTAGACCCTCATCCAAAGGGAAAAAGAAACTGGGGAAATAAAGACTGTAAACGCTTTACTGGGAAGGAGGCGCAGAAACTGTACCACAGCTTCCGAAATCAAAGGAAAAAGGGAGGAGAGAGCAGATTGGGGGGACGGAATCTTCGGCTTTCATCATCGCAGGGGAGAGAAGTGTTGTAAGAGGTTAATATATATAAAAAAACAACAAGGGGATGAAAAGAAAAGAAGAGGAAATCGGTTAAAAAATAACCTTTCCACCTTTAACTGATTGGGGAAAGCCAGCCGCAAAAGGAGAAAATCTGGAGACGATGAAAGAACACCTAGAGGCAGGGGAGGAGGGCCGCTCCTGAGAAAGGACGTCGGGGTGCAGGTCCTCTCTTTAAGTTGATAGACCATGATGCTCCAAGACTCCTGGGATCTGAGGTTGGGGGGGTAGTATGAGGGACTTACGAATTGGGAGACGACTTAGAATCTTTAAAGACTTAAAATAGAAGAAGATGTCGTGCAGGCGGAAGTCCGCTAAAGGGAGAGACGCCATTGGAGCGTGAGAGGGGAGGGGGAGGGGACTCTTTAAAACTCCGCTGAAACTTCCAGGGAAGCCCGGAGAAAAAAAGGCGCTGAAAGAAATTAAAGAAACCTTAAGATTAAGGGTAAAATGAAAAAGAAGAGCGGAACCTATAGGTTAAGGGGGAGGTCAACTAGAGGGGAGGTCTATTAAAATAAGATCTGAGAAAGGTTCAAGGTTTGGTGTTGGCGTATAGAATCGGGCAATTACCGGGGATTCTTTAAAAGGCAGGCAGGGGGAAAAAAAATGGCGGAGACAGGGAGAATTACAGAAACCGAGGTGGGTGAAGAAACTCTCCGGAAAAAGCGAAACAAAAGAAAAAACCGAGTAGGATTTGGGCCATTAAGGGCGTGAGGGAGGCGATAGAGATGGAGAACAATGTCTTGCATTTATAACAAAAAGGGGGGACAAACAGAAGGGGAATCGACAGCGCTTGCGCAGGACGAAAAAGAGCAACAGGGGCGAGGGGAAGATATAGTAGACGGGGCTGTCTCTCCCCTGAGCACGGCGCCCAGATACTACGAATCACTATTCATCTACAAGGGGATCGATCGAAGTCAGACCTCTAAAGGGACGGATCTGGGAGGAACCACGAAGGGGGAGAGGGGAAGGGTGGTAGGAGAAAAATTCAGTGAGGTTTACAAAGAACAGAGGCCCGTTCAGGCAATCAAGACTAGATCTTCGTGCAAAGGAAAATCGTACAAATGCAATCAAAGTTTAAAAAAAAAACGGAGCCGGGGGAAGGGAGGAAGGAGATGAAGGGTAGGGGGGAAGGGGACATCATGTACGACTGGTTGATTTAAGAAAGGGGGCCTATAAAAGAAAAGCCGAGAAACGATCTGGGGAAGACAAGGAGAGTACTTGGGCCAACTGAATCTCACCTTCAAGAACCGGGGGAATTTGCGAGAAATGCGCTGAAAAAAGAACTTTCAACTCTCTGGGAGGCACGACGTGAAAGATGAGAAAGGGCAAGAACTCTCGATAACAAAACAACTAGTATCCAAAGCTGGTGACTTAGAACGAACTGGCTCGGGAGTAGACGCGCATGTTCACAGAACCGAAAATTCCAAAAGCGGTGCAGGAGAAAGAGTGGAAAAGAAAAAGGCGGTTTCACGTTAGAGGGACTTTAGTAAAGGGGCATTCCAGGCGGATTCCCTTAGGGAGTAGGGAAAGAACCGTTACTGTGAGTGCCTCGGAGCTCCTGGGAAAACTAGACGTTTTAGACACAAGGGAAAGCCGATACTTCACTCAGATTAGAAGGGTATTTCCCGCTTCTGAGCCGCAAGGGGGGACGCATGAAAAACACAAAATCCTTGGGCGTAAAACGGGCGCACTCAGAGTTGTCAGAGGAAGGCCAATGGAGCTTTCAGGGCTCGAAGGGGAGGAAATTGGAGGGGGAAGGGAAAAGTAAACAGCGTCTGTCTCGACTCACAGCCTTGCTGGGGAGGAACACCTCTCCAGTGCTTGAACGGGAAGACTCTCGAATGCGTAATTAGAACGATACGGAGAAAAGAGGAGGCTGAGGGGGAAGGAAAAGTGGGAACATGATCAGCAAAGGTAAAAGAAAGAAAATCTATCGAAAGAAAATCCAAATTACGAAAAGAAGAGTTATTGGCGCGATCGGAGGAAAGTTGACCGAAAGGGAAGAGCACCCACCCAAACCCCTCCCAACGAGGGTAAGCCAGGGTTCCAAAAGGATGCTTTGGAAAGAGAGGGAGACTTTAAATTGAATCAGCGGCCTTCAGACCTAACCTGGAACTGATATTTTCTGTTCTCATCGTGGAGGCAAGAAAGCTTATCTGGGAATAGAAGAAGGGAACAGATAGGAGGGACAACCTCATATGTAGAAATGAACTGGGTCTGACAAGGGGCCTTGCGCCATTGGACTATAGGGACTAGAAAAGGAAAGGCAAGGAGAGGAACTTGAACTTCATTAGTAACCAACTCGGCACTGGGAGGGCGCCTCTCGAAGGGGGTCACCGAAAGGAAAAAAAAGCGGAAGACTTAAACTGGGAATTTGGGCCATCTTGTAGCCGATAGCCTCCGAGTAATCCATAAAAAACGCAGGGGGAAAAGAAAGGATGGGGGGGGGGGTGATACGAGTGTTCACCTCCCGCAAGAGTCAAAAGCTGAAAAGTACGTGCAAGGCCTGGACAGCGAGGAGGGAATGTGACGAAGGCAAGGCGGGGGTAAATAGCCGATCATCTCTCGCGGGGGAGACAGGAGCTGTTCGGAAATCTCAAAATTGTTCGCAGGTCGCTGTTTGACAAAGGGGGGAATCGATGAAGAAAAAAAAAAAAGAGGTTACGTATTAAAGAGAGACACAGAGGAAAACAAATCTCTTTGGAAACCTCGGTATAGAAAGAGATTCCGCCAAGCCAAAACGCACGAAGCTTATGGAGAGTCCGATGGCTTAAGGGGAAGTAAAGGCGCACAGTAAGCAGGAGTGGTCGTCTGGTCTTCTTGAAGACGTGTAGGGGTTTCGGAGCCCTGCTAAATCAATACTCATTAAATAGAATTTGGAGTACGGCGTCAAGAGTGATCAGAGGTGATCGCTGCTGGGAACGCTGACTAAAGACCTAAAGAGAGACGAAATTGCAGAGGGTGACGAGAGGAAAGGAAAGAAGGGGACGAGCAGGATAGGAGGCTTCCGACGAAACACTTTGGGGATCCGAAACGGTGCAGAGTACGAGAAGTTGAAGAACCAATAGGAGGAAGGCCGAAAGGGGGGAATCCGGGGAGAGGAAAGTCACCTATCTTCAAGGACCCACTCAGGAGGGAAGACTGTCAAAGGGTTCGGTGTCCTTGAACCGGTAGTTTGATGTGACGGGACCACCGTAAGCCTTTGGAACCATTTCGGGAGAGGCTAGAAGATTCCTGCAGGGCATCAAAAGGATCATAGGGGGAAAGCAAGACTCCCTGAGCTGTTGAAATGCTTTCAGGTTCAATTTCAGTCGGAAGGACCTGGACATGGGAGCCGTAGGTAGGGAAAACAGCCCATAGGAAGCGAAGGGAAACCGCGCGGGGAGGGAAAGGACTCAAATCGAAAACTCCTCTTATGGAGACTACCTCATTTTGTCTAAAAAACGAGAGCCCAAACTGTTCGAGCTCATCGTACAATGGGGGGACAAGTCTCGAGAGCTGTATGGAAAGAGACATTGACAAGGATAGCACAAAGAATAGTACGGGGTCTTCTCAATTAGGCTAAGTGTAAGAGAAGTCACGCGCTGCAGCAGCTATCAAGAAGTCGGAGTGTAAGAAGAGGGGGGGACCGTCGCAGCTCAGGTTAACCACACTTAAAAAGTAATCCGCATCTCGTACGGGCAGATGCTACAATCAGAATCGCGGGTGGGAGAGGTAATAGAGAAAGAAAAGGCCCTCCGAAGACATCGAAGGAGGTGGAAAAATCAGCTCCGAGGCAACGCCATTTGTTGTCGGGAGACCTGCTAGGGAGACAACGAAGCAACGGAAAAGAAAAAGATTGAGAATAATATACTCGGCGCAAAACAAAAAAGGATCACACCTAGGATCTTTTGGGCCAATGCGCGCATCCTTGGCACGAAATGGAAAACCGACAATGAAACACGGCACGGTTGGCTGGAGAAAAGGGGGACAAGAAGGAGGCCAAAGCCAGATAGCAAGGAGGTTTGGGCTCGCAAACTTATCAAAAAAGCCTGGAGGTAACCAGGGACTGTGGGAAGGATTACCAAATATAAGAATGACTAAACGTCAGGACCGGGGTGTAAACCGAAAATGTTTCCGAAAGGGGATAGGACCGAAAGAGACGTAACGGAAGCCAGGGGGAGATGGTGAAAAATTCTTCAAAAGGAATAACAATGAAACAAAACAGACGAATAAAACATTGTTCAAAAAAAACAGTTCACGGAGACCCTTTATCTGGGAGGGGATATCCAGGCAAGGGTCGGGCGTCAAGAAAGGGATAGGCGCTGGTTGGCACTCTTTGGTAAGAAAGGGCGCGGCATCCGAACAGAACTTTGGAAGGGGGAGGGGGGCGAAAGGAAAACGAGAATTCGGTTAAGAGATAGTCCTTCCGGGAGCTTTTGAAATGGGGTGTAATTGCGGCGCCTCAGAAAAACAGGTGGAGACGACGACGGCAACAAGAGAACAGCCGGGAAGAAGATAAAAGCATAGAGACTCCCGCGTACCACAGGGGACTCCTCCGAAAAAAAGCGAAAGAATCGTTCTACTTGCACAGGGGCCGGGAAGGGAGGGAGGACTTGTAAGACCGAGTCCGAAATGGGGGGGAAAAAGTCAAGGAAAACCATAGACCGTCACGAAGCACCCGGTCAAAAAGAAGGGAAAAGGAAAACGGAAGGGCAAAAAGCGAGGGTCAGGGGATCTTGCGGCCGAGGCAATTCGGGACAAAGGAATGAAAGAAGTCTCTGAAGTAAACAAGGATGACAATTTTTCAAGAAGGGTGACATCCGCGTAACAACAGGAAAAAGATGTCGCGTAAAGAGGTGGGGAAAGTCCTCGCGAACGAGGGAAGGGCAGGATGAGCGTTGCTCAAGAATTCCACCTCATCACTCTTCCAATATTTCGTCAGTTCCATCTGTATCCGAATAGGCCGGACCACCGGTACCAAAAAAGCCATTAAACGAAAGAGATTTATGGGAAGAAGGGGCAGAAGAAAGAAATCTACAGAGAAGGGAAAGGAAGCCATCTTAAATCAACGAAAGTAGGAAAGGCTACGCTCTTCAAAAAAGAAAAAAAAAAGTCGGCGGGCTCAGTCTCATGGGGAAAGGTAAAAATTGGGACAAGGGGATCTGACTACACAAAAAGGGGGGGAAAAGGAGGGGAGTTAAAGATTGTACAAATCAAACCGGCAGGAATTGGAAAAAAACTCTCTAGCCGAAGACACGAAGATGCGCGAGTCCAACTTAACACATTGCCCAATCGGGGAAGAAGGTAAAAGGACGATTCAAAAATTGCTTATTGGGGGGGCTAAATGAAGAAAGAACATCTAAAGACGGGGGGAGGAGTTGGTTGGATTACTCTTCCGATCAGTGAATGACGCAGAAAAGTAGGACTTGGTTCACGCGCAATAAAAAGAACCATTGCCTGTTGGCGTCCGGGGGAGGGAAAGGGACGGGGGGGGAACGAAATCGCGAAAATGGAGAAGAAGAGAGAAAATGGCGCAGGGGGGAAGCACAAAGGGAGGAGTACACCATTACGATGATAACCTTAAAAAAAAAAAAAGCGGAAGAAGATTTTGAAATCCTAAAGATTAAAGTCAGACATCGATCGTTTCAAGGTGAAGGGGGGAGTTGAAAGCAACAGGATTATCGCAATTACCGGGGAGGGATGCGGGAAAATTAAGGACAAGGGGGGAAAAAAGGAGGCGCTCTGATAAAACACAGCAATTCTTAGAACAGTGATCAGCGAAAGCAACGAACCGCGTGCGGGGGGGCAAAGAGGGGGAAGGTGAGGGAATCTAGCTGGATCCGGAAGCTATCATTTTCTCAGGACCGGGATGACAGCCAATATTAATCCGCGCGGGCCAGAAATCTCGGAGGGGGAATGCGTAGAAGGAGGGTCGAGGGAGAGACAACGACTCAATGAGCCCAACCAGGGGGTTAGAGTAAGCTCCTTTGAGGGGGGTAAAGACAGAGGGATCTGTCTGAAACGAGACATTGACGTATCTAGGAAAACCAAGTGGGAAGAAGGGGGGAGGGTCGAAAAGGGGGGGATCGGGTTTAATCTCTGAAATTAAACAAAAACATCGGTGGACATCGCTGAGGCTGGTAAGGAAGAGGAGTAAGGAACGAGAAAAAAGTAGTTACCCCACTGAAAGAATTATCGCAGCATCGGGGCACGACAATATGGGGAAAAATCCGAAGTAGGGGAGGAAAAATGGATAAAAAAGAAAAAGAAAAATACTAACGGGAACCAATCCTGGAGGAAAGGAGAGACTGGATTGAAAAGCTCTTCAACACGCTTTGAGGGGTCAGGAAACCGCTAGCGAGAATAACACTGATTCTAAAGAAGCCAAATAGAGAGACAAAAAAAACAAAAAAAGGAGGGTGAAAAGGAACACTTTGAATTTATAAAAGCAGTGGTTTGAGACTCGAGGACTGACACCACCGGCATTTCAGATTGGTAAACCTAGTAGAAAGGTGCCGTCTGCTATTGGCCTTTGACGTAGAGCCATTTCTAAAAGCCGAATAATTAAACCTGGGGGGGGTTGAGCAAAGAACAGATAAGATTCAAGATGCTTCGTCGAGGAAGATTTTGTGTTACTCGCTGGGGGACTCTTCTCTTAAACTAGAACTGACACCCGCACTGCATTCAGAATGGAGTTGACGACTTCATAGGGCGTGATTTGAGAAAAATCATCCCCTTTGGAAACGAACTACCCGGGTAACCATGATGGCATTAGAGGAAGCTATATCAGGAAAGGGGGGTCGCGGGAAAAAGGAGAGATACTCTGTAATGTATGATAAAGTAGCGGCTCTCTCAGATGGGTTCGGGGGGACTTCAGTTAACGGCTCATGAGGCGACGAACCGTAAAACGCGGCTAATATTAAGGAGCCGCAGCCTGCTAGGAAGAAAGAGGGGCTGTCAGCCGGGAGAAGCGACATGAAAATAGAAGGACCCGAAATATATAGAATTAAAACGAAAAATTTGAAAATACTTCTGTCGTTTATTATACTTCAGTACTCCCGGACAGAAGGATGAGTATAAAGATGAGGTTTGAGAAATTGTTAAACACTCATAAGAAATTCAAGTTCCTCCTCATCCAAACCCGGGTAACAAGTCACTTTCACTGAAATAGGGGGGGAATGGAAAGAGAGAGAAAGAGGGGGGAAATCGGAATAGGGGAAGGGCTTGAAGGACTCTTACCTCCTCGGCAGGTTCTTCTGACTACTGGGTGAGAAAGAAGCTTCGTCTCGGTTACTGGAATCTGTGAAGAACTGCATAAAGGCAGAGGCGAGACAAGCTTGGAAAAAGGAAAAAAAAACTCACAAGGTCAATTGAATTTCGAGGGTCTACGGGGCGAAAGTCCTAAATGAAAACCTAAAGGAAGAGAAAGGTATCTCCCGGGTGGATTTCCCATCGGTACTTATAAATGTCATAAGAAACCAAAAGAGGAATGGATCGGGGGGGATCCGAAGGAGAGCAGAAAAGAATCACTCGTCCACGCATTCCGAAAGCGACGCATGAGCGGCTGAGGAAAACTGCCGGAGGGAGAAGAGGAAAAGAGCTCCAATTTTACGGAAGAGAGAGGGAGAGACGTGTGACAGGGAGATTGGTACAAGATGGGAAACTCTAGAACACAAAGGAGAGATAAGGAAGAAAAATCTTTACTCAAAAAAGTGTCCAGAGGAAAGTTTCAATCCATCAGGGGAGAGGGGAATGGAAGCGGGGGGTATAATCAGGGAGAGAGGAAACGAGAGACCGAGCTCAAGAAAAAATTTAAGAGGGAGGTGGAAAACGTTCAGGGAAGGGGAACTGCTGACGAAAGTTTGTGAAAAGGTTGATCTAAGAAAAAAATCTCATGATCGGGTGTTGGTCTATTTCTCTGGGGGTGATAGAGGATAAAAACGTGGAGAAGCCACTCTTACAGGGGGAGCAGGAGGGAGGGGGGCAGGAAAAGGACGCGAAAGAAAGGAGACTCCATTGACCGTGGCGCTCAGATTGTCAAATAGCCTCTTGCGCGCAGGGTCACCTATAGTAAAAGGGCTGAATTACCCTTGGGAGAACATGTAGACGATAAAAAGAAAGAAGGAAAACGAGTTGGGTGTACAAGCCGGGGTAGCAAATATCATCGGCGCGATGATCCAGGAATATACGTTAGTCCTCGCCAGGGGGGGAGGAAAAAGTGCCGTAGGAGGCGTTACAAGTGTGGGGGGTGGTGGGGGGGTTGGTGGATCAGGCCTTTGGAATTGGAGTGGCGTCGAATAGAGAGGTATTCTGGACTAAAAGTACCAACGCGAGAGGGAAAGACCCTCGAAGAGTACGAATTGAACAAGGCGGGGTCAGTTGACTCCTATAAAAAGATCGATACAGGGATAAGATCCTCTTCGGCCGACCATAGTGACGGCCGCGACTGGTACACCTTAAAACCGCATAACAATGAGGGGGAGGAGGATAATCGGCGACCAAAAAGGGGGGACGAGTTGGACTGAAGCCACCGCGTAAAATCTACCCGAGCCTGGGGTAAGTAAACCGTCACTAAAATTCCAGAAGACTGAGACTCGCAGTCAGGACCAGGGATTGGAAAGTTTCTCCGAACCTCTATAGCAAAAGGTGTGAGTCAGCGAGGATTGGCGCTGAAATCACCCTCGCATCAGAGGGAAAATCAAGAGTCCAGCCAACTTAGGGTACGGATATCTTCACTGAGAGAAAAAAGAGTTTACAAAAAAACAGGCAGCAGTACTCGGGGCTGATAATAGGAAACAGGGGGAGAGGCAGAAATGTATTTATCTACATCAAAGACAGTGAACTAGATCTACCAGAGGGTGCCACCGAACTCAAACAAACGTCACGGTATGGTCGGACTAACAGGCCAGGGAAGAAACGAAAAGCTGGCTATCTCAAAAATTCAGATCCAAAAAAACCACTTGAGGTGTATATTAAAAGATAAAGACTAAAACGAGTTAACGGAAAGGAGATGCTTCTCGGGAAAGAGGGCGAGGAAAGACATTTCTACCTACTACACCGTAAACTTTTCATCGTAGCTGAGCAGAGCAACTGCGAAACGTTAAGTTATGTTCGGGAGAAATTTTCTCCATCCATCCCTTGTCTTATTGACAATATCATATGCCTACTTTATGTAGCCGGGGGGTAAAAAGGAGCTGCAAAGAGGCGCTAAACCTATCAAACGACCGGGGAGAGGGAGTTCCCGGCTAGGTAACGGGGGCAGGGAGGGAGGGAGGGAGTCAAAAAAGACGAAAGACGGTCAGCGAAAACAAGACACCGTCTTGGTCGAATCGCAAAGCAGAAGCGAGATCGAAGGGAGTCTTTCCGGGGGGGAAGGAGAGGCGAGAAGAACGGGGCATGGGCGCCTTGTACGCTGGGGGAAAAAAAACTCTACATTTGTCGTCGGCAAGCGCGTTTGAAGATGGGCGTAAGGCGAACCGCGCAGGCGCGAAATATGGCTGGAGGGAAAGGAAACGGCGAAAGGGAGAAGCCAAGGAGTAAGATAACCTGGTAGAGCGAAAAGGCAAACAATCCTAAGGGGTTTCGAGCACTCTTGACATTAAAGACAAAACCACCGTGAAACAGATACTGCGAAAATAAGGAGACTGCCAATGGGTGAAGGAGGCGGTGGCCAAGAGAAGAAAACGGGTATTTATCCTTCAGCGCAAAGGGAAAAACGGAATGGGGAGAAATCCTATCGTAGAGGGATAGAAAAAACCGTAGGGAAAAGAGAGGGGAGGTCCGCTCGGGTCATGTCGTATGAATCATTAGGGGGGGCTGACAAAATTGATCAGCTAAGACGGACCCTGAAGACGAAGACAGAGAAAGGGAAATCATCTTGGCAAATGCCTCTCGCAAAAAGAAAATGGGAAGGAGAAGCTGGTAAAAGAATTTGAAAAGCACAACACGCGCTCAAACGGGAACTCTTTCACCATCTTAGACAAATACCCCTGGAAATACCAAAAAAGCCGGAATCCAAGAGGGTTGTATCCTCATGTTACATCATAGAAAAGTCCTTCAGAAAAATCTTCAAAGTCGAGAAAATTCAGCCGGGGAGTACGCCAAGGCGCTTCGTAAAGCCTAAATTAGGGGGAAAAGATAGAGGGAAATAGCCGGGCATTGTTAAGAGGATCGCGAAAACAAAAAGAGGATGAAAAGAGAAGAGGACGATTTCCCAAAAAAAGGTCACCGATCGATATCGCCGACTGCGACGGTCAACGCCGAGCCTGCTCAAAAAGAAACGAAGCGTTCAAAGGGGGGGGAGGGAAGCGCGGGAACAGAAGAAGAGGGGGAGAGGGAAATGCAGGAAAGACATAAAGCGTGAATCCAGTCGGTGTAATTGAGAGGGCGTGCTAGAGAAAATTCAATTGGAAGAACGCTCTTGCTGCGTTGCATGAAACAGCGCGAACATGAAGCTTTTCTCTCGATGTGTCCAAAATTTGACGAACCGAGGAGGGGGGAGGAAGGGGGGAAGGGGTCCGATCGGAAAAATGGATGAAAACACCAGTCGCACACATAGATTGGGGAAAGGACAAAACGGCCTAATTTGTACAAAACCAAAGCATGATCCAAAACAGGATCCGGGGCAGGGGAAGGGTGTGCCACGCTACGGGAGAGAGACAGGGAAGGAGGAAATGCCACCGTCAGGAAGGGGGGAGGGCGCCAGCTAGAAAAGCCTGCCCACGTAGAACAAGCTCGCGACAGCACGCAAAATTCTTTTGGACGAAGAGAGATAAGAATTTCTGCCTCTTCGTGATACGAAAGATTGGGAGAAAAAGAAGGGGAGCATGAAAAGAGAAAGGAGAGCGGAGGGAGACAAAGAAGGAGGTGCGCCAGCTCTGGCTAGCAACAAAGGATCATCGACAGTGAGGATTTATCCGCAACAAGGACTCGAACAAAAGGAGAAGTGAAAAAAGACCGGTTGGGTGTCGTCAAGAAAGAGTCGGAGGGGGGGGCGCGAAAAGACGAAAAAGATCCAGAAAAAGTTCCCGGCAACTTCAGCCGGTGGTTAACGCACGAAGTCCTAGTCTGAAATGAGGGAGGGGGAGGGAAACAATCAGGGAATCGGACGGGAAATGGGCTAAAGCAACGGCCTCCGATGCATAGCACTGAGTTGGGAAACAGTCGCCGGCAAATGGAATGGCTTCGACTCAGTAGATCCCAAGAATCTGCGCGACATCTTCTAAAAGAAAGAAAGGG
>Ga0179593_1691672_pt1 | contig 16694 bp, 15 predicted proteins | sample CZODoug2_1_08_16_FD_185931 | JGI IMG/M metagenome (GOLD analysis project Ga0179593, IMG submission 185931) | Vadose zone soil fungal communities from Angelo Coast Range Reserve, California, USA - CZODoug2_1_08_16fungal (PacBio error correction) | ecosystem: Environmental > Terrestrial > Soil >...
TTTTGGAAACGTTTGAGAAGGAAAAACATCCTAATACACATTTTTTTGCTCCTCCTGCTTAGTTCAAAAAAAGAGGGGCTGCTCGCAGAGGGGGGGGGGGAGAAAGGAAGAGAGGGCCAACCAGTCCCTAGAACTGTTTTTAGAGGCTTTTAAGTTAACGAAGGGCTATAACAATCTAAAGAAGGAACAACTGCGGGAGTCATTTGTGCGACTATTGAGGTGAGCACCCCTAGAGGATGACGGACGGGCAGAAAAATCAGGGGATCGAGACAATTCTTGGTCCGGAGACCGAGGAGAGATCGACCGATCCGACGAGAAAACAAAAAGCTCAGCGGAAGAAGGGCTCACAGCCGTAGTCAGGCAAGAAAAAAAAAAGGAAGAGGGCTCAAAAGTTCAAGGCGGAGCGGAAGCACACGCTGAAAGCATGGCCCTAACAAGAAAAGCGGGAAAAATCTTGAGAGGGGCACAAGGGGGACAGACGGAAGACTCCGAGAGTAGGCCTAATTTGAGTTTTTGCGGCGAGGCGGGCTACGGGAGAAAAGCATCGGTGACACGTGGCGCGTCTTGCAAAGTCCCAGTGACACTGCTGTATGCTCGGCAGGAGATGTCGGATCACCAACATCAAAGGCCTAAACAAGGCGCGGGTGCGCAAAAGCGCTCAGAAGGGACGTCCACCCACGGGGAAGGCTGGGGAAGTCAACTTAAACTTAACACCAACCCGGGCATAGAAACAGGTTTGAAGAGGGAGATAGTTTAATAACCCAGTGCCTTCCCAAAACCAGCAGAAAAATGTTGTCGGCGCAAAAACAAGTATGGGGGAAAGTATGGATTTTCGTCCACTGCTCATGCACGGCTGGGGAAGAGGAGCGGTCATTGCACACGTTGAATCCACCACGCCGATTTTGGCTGACAGGCATGGGGTGGGAATCCACCATCTGTCACAACCCGTTCGTCGGAAGTGAGGCCTGGAAATGAAAAAAAAAGCCGAGAAGCAAAGCGATGGTCCCCTGTGTATTCATGCGGTACGGGGAAAAAAAATGACCACGCCCAGATCCTGGCTAAAGCATTCATACTTGGGTCCACTTCCAAAAAAGGGAAGTCAGAGGTGGTCCTTTGCCGTTTCTCACATAAGCCATAAAAAACAACCGGGGTTAAAGATGAGTTTGGGGAAGGATGGCCTAAAAGTGAAAAGGGGGAATAAACAGTGTTGCCGTACTTCTTAGCTACGCGGGGAAAGCGAATCGCGGAATATATTGGAACGGGGTCAAAAAGTAAAGTATTGGGTTCAGTACGAAGAGCTGTGTGAGGCCTAGGCGATCGCCGCGCGATCAGAGGGACACAAGTGAAGGGGGGTTTGCTTCAAGCTTGGCGCTTAATTGTGTTCCCAAATGTTTCGATCCGGCGCCCAGGTAGGGTGGGTTGCCCACCAAACGGTTCACTTCAGGCGAAAACGGGACCCGCGTTCCTCGAACCATAAAGGGGAAAAGGATTTCGGGTGACTTCTTCCCCGCTGTCCTGAGCCTCACAATGTTGTGGAGGGGGAAGGGCATTGGGAAAAAATATTACGAAATGTTGCGAAAACGAGAGACTGGGTGGTGGGGGCTAAATTGGGGGAATCGGTAAGAACCGCGACTCCATGCTTGGCAGGAAGAGTATTGGAAAAAAGGAGAGGTAAGGGGGTTCTGACCGCGGGCAGAGCTTGATAGAAAGTAAGGCTCTGTCCTGGGTAATGGGTCCGCGGCACCTGAGCAACAGGGCAGAAGGGTACGGAGATGTCTGCCCTCACCCAAGCTTATGGTGAAAAAGAAAACAAAGAAAATGCAAAAAAAGGCCAGGCAGCCGACTCACTTCGCTCTATTCTGATCTGTCGCTCAACCCCAAACTTCTGTATTAAAATAGATATATTTGAAAAAAAAACAGAAGGGTGAAGTCGGAGGCAAAAGTGAAACACACTCTGGATAAAGGACGATTGACGGGCTTTTGGTGGACCCAGGCTTGGGAAGAAAGCTTTGAAGGGACAGGAAAAGAGCGAAGTGGGCCATACAGCGGATGAACATTAACCTCTCAGACATGGAGACGTATAAGAGAGGGGGGGAAATCGTCCAACAAACATTACCAAGATCTGGTGCTCATCAGAGGGAAAAGGGACTTCGGGAGGAAGAAAAAGGGGGGGGGACGTGTAAAAGAAAAGCAAGTGGGCCCAGAAGAACGGGAGACTGCTTTTTTTGACGGGATTGGGAGGAGTCGGGTCCGCTTCCCCCTTTCGTACAAAAACGAACTCTCTCATCTAAAGCTCTCCCAATTTCCGATCATTGATTAAACAAATACGAGACGAAACAAGTCGAGCCAGGAAGGAAGAGAGAAGATGAACCGCGAAAGCGAGTGTTATATCATCTGGGTTGAGGTATTGACCACGGCTTGTTAGGAAGGACCTAAGTGTCAGAATCCGGTGGGGGGGAAAATCTACTTTCAGGAACGTACAAATTTTGTAGAAGAATACGGAAAGACGGCTCGCAAAAAGGGGGAAGGAGGGGAAGTTATTCGCTGACATTAATTAGGACTCGATATGCGAGGAAGCGCACGGAAACTGTTCGTAAGAACAGTTGTCGAATGGAAGATTCCGGTGCCGCCGTAAGACTCCAATCAGAGCGAGAAAGACAAGAAAGCGAAGTAAGACAGGTATTCCAATGGGGATCCTGGTGAAAGGGTAGGTGTAGGGGATCGGTACGGGATTCACAAGGCGGACTACAAAGGGCGGGGGGGCGGTGGGGTGAATAAAAAAAAAAAAGAGAAGAATAACTTTGAAAGTCCGAGAAATTAGGATGCGCAGACCCGAGTGGCGGGGGTTGAGAGCCGGCGATGAAAGAAAAGGATCGAGAGTTCGGGAAAAGTCTGACAGGTACTCTCTTAAAGAAGACGAGAGGGGGTGTGGTAGAAGTAAAAGGGGGGGTGGGATGCCGTGGGGGTGGGGGTTTAACCTACTCGAGGCATGGACAGGGGGGCTGGAGAAAAAGGGGGGGTGGGGGATGAATGCCAGGTTTTAAATAGTAACGTTATAGTGGGGGGTGGCTGACTGACGGGGGTCGGGGGGGGGGGGGGGGTCCTGCAGAGTGAAAAGGGGAGGGCTATTTAGGGGGGTGGGGTTGGGTGTGGTCCGCTGCGACTCAAATAGATGACTGTTTGGCAAGTATGTCGTGGGGGAGAAAAAAAGAAGCGCCTGTCCAAGGATGCCCTTGCTGCTTGTCCTTAATGGGTAGATCGGGTGATGATATAGGCGGGTGGTAGGGCGTGTCTTACTTGCCGGCCAGAATCTGGTCACTGGGGGGCGTGTGGTTGAGTTTTGAGGACGTGGGAGAAGGGCGGTGTGAGGAGGGCGGCGGCGGGTAACGGTGATACGGCGACGCCAAGAGTCAATCTGGAACGGAAAAATCGGGGTGGGGACGGGGGAGGGGGTAGGTGCGGGGTGTGTGGCGGCGCCTGGCGTGACGACATTAAAGGGGCCGCCGACCTGCACGAACTGGGACGCTAGGCTATCAGGGTGGGAAGGGGGGGAAAGTGGGGGTATGGGGGTTGCCCTACTGTCGTAATGTGGGGGGGGGGGTGGCGAGGGGGGTGCAAAAGAGGGGGTGTAAGGGGAACACGGGAAAGTTTCAGATGCAGGGGAACTAGCCTTCTGGGGGGGTACCATTATATCTTAGTTTGGGAGAAGGATGCCAGGGATTTTAAAAAAGAGGGGGAAAAATAGGAATATTCTCGGCGTTCCGACCAAGCGAGAAGGTGAGAGTTTGAGCCCAGGAAGTACCAATTCCAGGATTTTACTCACCGCCCTCGTCTAAACGGGCCGCACTCGGGGAAAACGGGGACGAGAAAGAGAGGGAAAATATCGCAGCCTGTCGGTCATAGGAAAAAGCCGTAAAAAGTCGGGGGCGAAGAGAATTGATGGGGGAGCAAAAGGATATTACTGGCAGCTCTTTTGGGTTAATGCGGCCAGTCCAAACTGGCGGAGTTTTGGGGATTCTTCATAAACAAGGGAAGAAGAAAAAAGAAAAAGGAGGAGGGGAAGAGAAGAGATTTGAGTGTGTCTGATCCTGTCCAAAAGCGTTGCGAAAAAAGGACCGAAAGGGGTGAGCGTAAACACGCGCACAGAGTCCCGCATCGCAATCCAAGCTGAAGGCTCGCAGGGTGGTGGGAGGAGTTAGAATGACGACAGAAATACACGCAAGCGTGGACCCTTAATCGCCCAAAAGCGCACAGTAAAAAAAAGTGCTTGGAGGCAAAATATCCTTGTTGAGGACTCCGCACAGGCTAGCTGTGGAAGACACTTTATCTTTTTCCGATACCTAGGGCGTCGGGATAGTAAGAAGGAAAGAAAGCAACCAGCTCATCGGAAGAATGTGCGCCAATAGTACAAAGGGGATTAAGAAGGTCCCAAGGGGGGGAGTCAAAAGTTCCTGAAGAGGCAGAAAAGGACACTAACAATAAGAGTGATGAGACCTCCTTCGACTATTGCACATCCGCACAAGTCCTACTCCGGAGGATAAGGGTTGCTGTTTTTTTGCGGCCTTAGTCTGCAGTAGGAGACGGGAGAGGGCGGGTGATGACCATTTCAAAGGATCCCTTCTTTTTTACCTTATCCCGTTAAAAACGAACTTCGAAGTGTCGGGATAAACATCAAAGGCGTCTCTAACAGGAATCGTCTTGGTCTTTCTTGAGCAACAAAAAGGGCGGACCGAATATAAAGGAATACGATCTCAATCCTGCAATCCGCCCCGCACAAAGAAAAATCCATTTTGGAAATTCGATGGTAACACGCTTTGACTAGGCCTGGCAAAAAATCTGTGTTGTCCCGCACCTTTATTACTATCGCAAGATTGTGTAAAAAAGGCAAAAAGGGACCACGAAAAAGACTCGCAAGATTAATTATCTTACGAAAAAAAGGGGAAGAAAAACGACAGTTTTAACTTTCAAGGAGCTCGTGCCATTTGATTGATTAGTCCAGGCATGACCCGACCCGGTCGGAAAAGAGGAATGTTTAATACATAGCTTCGACCAGATTCGAGCCGCCCAACTCGCGGAAAAGGGAAGGTAGAGAGGCGTTACTTCTGACCTTTGCCCCAACACCCAAAGCCAGGGCCCAGTAACGGGGAGCGGACTCCCTCCCCTGGGTATTCTTCTATGGGGTACGGACAGGGGACGGCCAAAAACGCCAGAAAAAAAGAAATACCGATCTTTGGAGTTCAAAAAAAAAACAAAAAAAGAGTGGAAAAGACCCCAGAACAAAAAAAAGAAGCCAGTATTGCCGAAACTGTCAGAGCTCACCCTAGGGGAACGGCCAAAGGATCTTAATATATAGAGTCAAACTGGATGCAACAGAGGTCTGGTTCCGGTACAGGGCGAATGGAAAAAAGCTGTGGTGTCTTAATTCCATGAAGCAGGAAGGAAAGATCGGAGTAGCTTTCTCAACGATAATCACTCCTTATGATCATGGGGACGTTACACTTGCCAGGGCCGTGAGAAAAAATCAGCGAACAAATGTGTGTGATCCAAGTAGGACCACCATCAGTTTGGGGTAACCATGCTGTTAGGAAGTCGGCAGCAAAAGACTTCTCCAGCTTGACATACCCCAGGAGTGGATACCCGCGTCACTTTGCGGGGGGGAGAACTCTCGAAAACGCGCGGAGGACCTAAAGGGGGTGCCGCGTGGTTTCGACTTATCTGGGTTACATTGGCGTGCAAGGAAAGGGGGGGTGCGCGCACAGAGATAAGGGGTGGTTCCCGAAAGGGAACCGGAAGCCACCGGAGACACATATTTTTACAGGGTGGAAATCGAAGATCGGGATCTAGTCCGCGGAGATCCGGGAAGGAGGTGCGGCAGTTGAGAACAAGCTAGGCTGGGATCCTATGAGTCCAGAGGGTCCGGTTGACGGGGGAAATTCGAAGATTTCCCCCCGTGGCCTTCTAGGCAGGGCGGGTGAAACTAAAACTCGGCGTTCGCTCGCCCGCCTCTCGGGGGGTTATCCACAGGTCCCGATGAAAGAATAGTACAGTGCCAGAAGGCCTCCCCCTGGTATCATTGAGCTTTGGATCACAGAAGCTACACCGAGAGAAGGTGTGAGCCCAAGGGAGGCGAAGTTCCGGACTCCTGATTCTGGAGAAAGGATTGGCAAATTTGGGGGAAAATAGGAGGGGGATTGGCAAAGACGTGTGCCGTCGACTTCCAAGCTAGAGTGGGTGCCATACAGAAAGTGCCGGACAGGAAGGGGGGACGTATGAAAACAGAAAGAGTGTCTCAAGCTTTCCTACATCCGAACACGGGGAAATGTGAATCGCGGACACAGCTGCATTCGGCCAAAAAAACATGGATTGGGCGCGGGGGAGAAGGTCCCAGGGGAAAGGGGCAAAGCTAAGAGAGAAAAGGGAACTCCTTGCACGCCAAGTAACCCCTATAATGGAACCACTCGGCAACCGTCTAGTCAGGTCGAGAGCAGGAGTGTAATAGAAGGGACGACTCGAGAGTTAGATGTGAATGAGCGGAGATTTTAGTTCCGCCGATGAAAAGGGGGGGGGAAGTGGGGCGCTACGGGGGGCAAACATTTTTTGGGAAAAAGATCTCTTGACTACTAATCCAATCGGGAAGCATAACGAAAGCGGACATTAATCCAAGTAAAAGAAAGATGAAAAAACACGCTCGTCGGAATTCTAATTCATGGGGGGGGGGAAAAAAAGCTTATATCCAGCAATAAGTGAAATGCGGGCCCGATTAAAGAGAGGGGCCGCAGCTCGATAAAAAGGATTACTCTTCCACGTTAAACAAGAAGGGGGCGAGTTAACACCTTCTCATTGGTCTTCAAGCGCAGTCCTGGGGGAAAGAGGAGGATTTGGGACAAAAGCTGGGGGGAAGTATCTTCGTTGGATGGCGGTGTCTGGGGACACCTTACTCGTCGATAACTTTGGGATTAATAAGGGTACCTAAAGTAGGAAGGAAAGATTGTCGGGGGGAAAAAACACTTTGGCATACTTACCGGCTTAAGAGGAAAGGAAATCGTTCATTCGGCTCTGATCTTCATCTTGGCGATTAAAAAAAAACTTAGGGAAACCTTCGGGGGGGGGCTACTCACTCGTCCTCCAAACTGGTATAAAATACCTTCGGAACTAGGGCACACCCTCTGTGGCTGGGTGTAGATAGTGTCAGAAGCACAGGTGAACGGAATATAGAGATATCTCTGCGAGAGCTATGGGAGGGGAAGAGCAGACGGTGGAAAATACTTGCGAGCTGTATAGTACCGCGGCAGAAAGGCGGGGGGGAGAAACAGTGGGAAGTAAAGCTGCTCTGAGCCAGGTGGTCAAAGGGAAGGGTGTGAAGTGACGCGGGATTGGATCAATGCCGGTCATATCACTGTGGAGGCAGTCCTTAAGGTTGGCAGGCTGGAGGGGGGAGGAGGCCTGGTTTTTGGGTCACCACAGCCCTTCGACCTGGAGGCTAAAAAAAGCAAAGGTACTGAACGGCCAAATCAAGACCGCGCGGACTTTAACGCGGAACACTAAAGAAAGGGCGAACTCGACTCCGAAAAAAAACGGCCTTCTGCTCTCTCGGAGCACTGAATGTGTCCGGATCGGCACGAAAAAGGCCGGTCCAGAAAAAAAAAAAAAAAAAAAAAAAAAAAAAAAAAAAAAAAAAAAAAAAACAAACAAAGAACCAAAAAAAAAAAAAAAAAGCAGCCGTGGAAAAGGGAAATGCTGGTCATCGTGGCGGAAAAGCTCAGAACGGGAAGACGTCGGGAACTTGGGAACGCGTCATCGAGGGTTGAAAATGGAGACCAGTCTTCTGAGCTTGTGGAATTGTCTGAAAGGTGAGGGAGGGAGATTCGCAGGGGATGGTCGGACAAAAACAGGGGGGTATGCATAAGAGTTTTGGAAAAGGGAAGGGGAGGATTCATCGAAAATGGAAGTGTGAAGACACACGCAATCGCGATAAACTTGCCAAGCCGCTTACTCGGGGAGGAGAGAAACAGGAGGGGTCCTGTACATTCTTAACGATAACAACAGGCTAATGACTGTCAGGCAGATTTAATAGGGGATGGGGAGAATGGAGAGACGCTGGGTTGAACAGCGGAGCAAACCTTTGCTTCTTCTGCTGGGGTTCAAAAAGAAAAAAAGGGAATGATCAGGAAATGCAAAAGAAGCAAAAAAAACGGAGGATGGAAAATATAGAGGGGTTTGCAGGTTGGAAGGGCCTTTAAGCGGGGGGAGCGAGGGGAAGCCCGACAGGGACTACGCGTTGCAACAACCGCGCTCATATTCCAGCACTAAAGAACATTCCGACCAGAGGGAAGCTTTTGGGGTCTTCGTCCCTACAGAGTTGACGTAAGCGGAAACGACAGCGAAACTGGAGAAGAGGCCACGCTGCGACTCTCACATTTGGTCGAGGGAGGTGAAAAGGGAATTGGGACTACCTGTCAGCTGAAACAATCGAGAAAGGGTGTCGCGACACTGGTGAGAATTCTTTGGGGGACAAGGAATAGGGAGCTTAATGTCTTACATCCTGAAGGAGGGAAATCAACCAGAGAAAATAGAAATACGGTCTACAGAGTAGGGAGTAGAAGGGAGGCGGGCCAAGTCCCGAAGGCGATCTCCACGTTCAAAAAAAAGAGGAGCCAAGTAAGCATTGAAAGTAACAATAAGATGCCCGGGGCTTCGGGCCTCCATCGGGCCGATGGAGCGGAAAAGAACGACTCCGGGGGCGATCAGGAAGGGCGGTGGGAAACGGAAAAAGGAGAATTAAAAACGAGTGAGGGTACCTGTTCGGAGGGGGGGAATTTGAGGAAGTACAATCAGGAATGTTGAAAACTCACGGAGGGACCCCGTCACGGGGCGGAGCCAATCAAAGGGGAGTCTTCCACAAGTGAAAGAAAAAAGGGTAGGAAACAACGCCGACCTTGCTGCACCATCATCGGGAACATGAAGATCACTTAAACTGGACCAGAAAAACAGGGCAGACTCAGGGAAAAAAGGGGACTCCTCGGTTAAACCACAATCGGGCCTTAAAAAGCTATTTGAGAGAAGATACATGAGAATCTGCAATGGAAATTGTCCAGGAGGGGGAAATAGGAGGGGGGACGAGCGCGAATAGAATTATATATCGGGCACTTTCACTTGAGGGGAGCCCCAAGGTGTTTTTAATTAAATTCAGTAGAGTCGGGGGGAAACTGGGAGGGACAGGTCCGTGAGAGGGACAGCAAAATTCGTCTTTCATACTGGGGCTGGGGGAAAAGCGGGGCCGAGAAGGAACGACTCGGACGAGGGTCCGATGGGGAATTTGCAGAGGAAGGGGGATTAAGAGTCCCCAAACCAAAGAAATCCGAAGCCGGCGCCATTCCAGTTGTCTCTTAATGGAAAATGAAGGAGATATTTTGGTCAGGTCCAGGGGGACAAGGAGAGAGCAAAAACCCCCGAAGTGTGGACCAAGAGGAAGACGATTTTCACGAAAGAAAATAATATTCCCCGCCCTCCCCTTTCCCACAGGGAGGCAAAAGTTCCGGAGACGCCTTTCAAAACACCCAATCTGAGCGTCTTTTCCTGAGACCTCGAAGCATCATTCTTCACGGGCGTCCCCATGGAAGATTTTACAGACAGAAAGGGGGTGGAAATGTACGCGGAGGGGTTGCGCACCTTCGCGCTCGGACTCTCGCGATAGCTGACATACCTGGGGGGGGGCTAAAATAAAAGAAAATCAAACGGAGAGAGATTCGGGAGTCTTAACGGTCTTCTTCCAAATGTACTGGGAACTTAAAGGAAAAAACAAAAAAATTTGGCACCAATGCTGTTCTCGTGGGGTCGTGAGCCAAAAGAGTCAGAAAAAAAGGTCAGAGAACCACGCAGATGAAGCGGGTGTCGCGGTTTTCAACTCTTAACGACTAGAAAGTCGAAAAAGGAGAAGGTCCGGTCGTAATTAATCCGGGTGAATTGCGTTAAGAAAGAAAACCGGGGGGGGAAGAAGAGTACTCTTGGGGGGGTCCTAAAGGGGAAGTCGATCCACCTTCAACACTCGTTTGGGATTAGGGGAAAAAGGTCTCGGAGAAGGGAAGATTGCGGTCAGAACAAAGAAACGGGTAATGGAATTTTCGTACCTGGGTGCAAAAAAAAGGCTCGCTCGGTGAACGATCGAGAAGGGAGGTATGGCAAAGCCGCTGTAGGAAACACAAATGAAATACCCCAAACCTGGAGATAATTCACTAAACTTCTATCATGTCTGGGAAAAAACCAAGAAGGTTGAGACAAAGATCCCTCTTCCTGGTCGAATGCAACGGAAGAGCGACCATTCGAAAAGAGTGGGAGAGTAAGCTCGACCAACAAAAAGGAGTAGTATGAAAATAAGGGGGAATATTTTATCACAGAAGATCAAGGTGGAAAGGCGGAATCAACTCACTCTGGGGGGGACAGGTTCCGGGGGGAGTGTGGTTGGATCGAAACCATAGCTTGGGGAGAAAACTAGAGGGGGCAAACTTCGACTTCAGGAAGGGGTGCCAGCAGCCGTACCATTACCAGACCATGACTCGGCCGGACTATGATACTGAGCGGGGAGAAGCAGGTAAAAAAATAAAAAACTGTGGGAGGAAGCGATAACCTTATGAGATTCTTAATCACATGGAGTGGTCGCGGGGTATGCCCTCTGGAAAAGGTTAGGAAAAAAAAAGAAAAAGTAAGATCAGAGAGAAAAGGAGTAATCTTGCAAAATGTAACCCAATATTACAACCACTTCGTGAACTTAGAAAAGGAAAAGCGGGAAAGGAACCGCGAGGAGCTATTTTAGAATCTGGCCTGACGGGGGAAAAAAAGTGTGGCTATTGGCAGCAGGGGTGGGCAACATTACCTGGGGGTCGAGTACGGGAATCACGTAAGGGGGGGGGGGAGGGGAGTTAAACAAAGATGCAGAAAATCTAGTCAAAAAAAAGGGCTTTATTCGACGGCGCAAGTACGCGGAGAAGTCTAGCGATCGGCCGAAAAACATAGAGGGTAATTGAACAGCATTTCGGGTTAACCTAGGCCTCTTTTCCAAGGGGAATGGAAAAAAGGACAGAAGGGGAAATCTTACCCTCTTTTAAGTTGCGTCAATGATGTCTTCTCATTGTGAAATTGAGGAAAATATTTGATAGGGAAAGTTATTCGGCTATCTTTACTCCAAAAGCTCGTGGAAGTTTGGGACTGCGAAACTGTAAGGGGGACCGGGGACCTAAATCTCCGAATATTTGTTTGAAAAATGAAAGGATGAAAGAGGAAGGGGATTGGAGGTGGGGAACTTGGGTGGCAAAAAAACCGTAACGGAGACATCATAAAAAGAAACGAGGGCGGGGAGGGATACATAGAAAAGACGTGAAGGCAAACACTAAGGGACGACGAAAGGTCTTGGGTAAGATGGCGAAGAAAAAGAATAAGTAACACTCTACTTCCAAAATGTACAAAAGCGGGGGGGGGTATTCCCGAAAAGGAGATACTGATATCTGTCGATCATCCGGGGGGTTTCCGAGAGGCCTCCAGAGATGGGATACTGCGCTCTGTATAGAAGGGTAAAGATCTGCAGGAGTGCCAGCAACTTTTAGTTCTAAAGATCTCTCCAAGAAGCAATTGGGAGAGTGAGAATCCGCTGGAAGAGTTAGACGAAAAATTCGGTCAATGGGCTTGGGAAAATGGGGGAGCGTTGCAAGCGAGGGGGGAGAAAATAAGGTTTTGAGAACGACACTTCGACTAAGCCCGGGACGAACTGATAACAGAAGGGGAAGTTAATAATCCCGAAAGAAAAGGTTCAACGAAGGGCATACTCCTCCTCTCAAGGAATCGGGAGAGAGAGGGGTAGGGGAAGGGGTTTTGTCTTTGAAACTTCCAAAGTAAGTCGGACAGCAGCAAAGAAACGGTAGGGTGGAAGCAGGGGAGGGGGGGCTGACGCGGCAGGCTTGGAGAGGGGAAGGGAAGTGCGATAGGAGGATGATGTTTGTCCCGACGGTCCGTCACTTTAGAAACTTAAAAAAGGGTCTGGGGGAGTCTTCGGGGGGTGGAGATATTCTCGTCTCTCCTTCTTGTCTTAAAGAAACATCAAGGGGGGGAAAATGAAAGCACTCGGGGAAAAGCCACGGTGTCGGAGTCATCCCATGACTTATCGGTCTCCCCGCATACATAACGAAAAAAGCGAGAGTTGTAAAGGGGATTCCTAACTTTTCCCAGCTGAGGGTATAGCAGGGGAGGGAAAAAGTCGAAAGCCGATTGGGGAGACGGGGCAGCGCGTTATCTGGATTGCCAAGATGAAAAAGGACTAGCAGAGGGAAGGGTGTGATTACTAAGAAGGAAGGGGAAACAAAGGGCAGGCTCTTCTGTTCAGCGAGAAAGGACGCGATCAGAAAAAAATAAGAGGAGCTCAAAAAAACGAGAGAGGGAAAAGAAGAGAGTGGGTGCAGGGGGGGCGCCGTTCAGGTTCTAGAAACATCATAATCCCTAAGGGGGGGACCGGAATGGCGGGAAAAAACAGCTGCGAATCTATACGGAGCAACAGATCAAGCATGCCGACAGATTCGAAAAGGATAGGCTTGGAGGACGAATGAGATAACCACATCACGGAAGTGACAAGCGTGATACCGAAAGGGAGGCCGAAAAGGAGCCTGAAAAAGGTTATCGCGAGGGGGCGTGTGAGCAAATATCATGGAAGGCGAAAACCTGCGAAGGGGAATTGCGAGGAATCCCCCGGTCGATGCGGTGTGAAAAGTAAATTAGGGAGGGGGCATAGCATGGCTAACCGCAGGGGAGAAAAAAAGCGCAGCCGAGGGTCTCCCAGCGACGTAGCGTGAATAGAAAGCAAATCGGGAAAAAGGGACCAGTTGGTCTCCAGGCGAAAGTCCGCCAAATCTGAAATCAGGGGACCCGGAAAACGGAAAAGGTGAAAGGCCAAAGCGTGCAGAGGGCAGCAAGCGGATTAACCGGGACTGACGAAAGAGGGAGTACTAAAAGGATGGGGTGCGGCTGCGGCGTCGTGCCGAAGGACGTAGGAGGGACTGGGAGCGGGATTGGAGGAAAAAGGTACTTGCCTGTTTCGTCTCGCACCGTAGTACCGGGCCTACGTGGGGGGGGTGCCAAAAATCAAGGGGGATTCTCTAACAATTGGGGACTTAAAGGGCGGCCAGTCGCAATGTCTGACCATCCTATTACAGACTCGGGAATGAAGTAGGCCACCCTATCACACCTCTCCTTTAAATGAATACTCTTTTAAAGAAGGCCTTGCCCTCCCAAGCCGATCTTTGAGATGGGTCCGCGACCAGTTCCCTGAGAAAAAGTATGTGGGGAAAGGAGGAGAGTCCATGCTCGAAAGGGTACTAGCATATGATATCTATTGAAAGGCACCTGCATTTAAGAAAAGCATTTAAACACTTAATGAATAAAGCTCTGTCCATGGAAGAGTAGGGGAACAAATCTGTAAAAAACCTTGAGTCGGCAAGACGTGTGGCCTTTTCAGGCTAGCTTCAACGATTCCGAGCAAAGAACGAGAAAGATAGCCTGATTGGAGGCGGTACGTCGAGCAAGTGAACCAAAAACCAAGAAAAGGAGGCAGGAAGGACTAAGGGGGAGAGGAAACTGAAACGAAAGTGATTCTGCTATGGTGTCCTGGAAAATTGAGGCCAGACGAAAACCAAAAGCAGCTCTGTTGATTTTCCCCAGGCTGTTGAATCCAAAACTAAACAAGAAAGTGAAAAGGAGCCGCCAGGATTTGCCGGGAACGGTCGAAAGCAGAGGGGGGGGGGGGGAAACTCTTGCTGAATAGAGTCGGAACGGCTGCAAATAAGGAAGAGGTTCCATAATAAAGGATGGAGGATCGAAAAAGAGGGGTGTACGGCAAGGAATTCTCTCGCCGAAAGCGCGGAAAGCAGAAGGAGAAAAAAAAGGGGACGCGGGAGGAAGTTGCGCAGAAGGAAGATGCCGCGTATCTACCTATAAGGTAGTCCCAATTTTTACGAGACAGAAAACAGAAGGGTGTTGAAACAAATGAGGTTCAAGGGCTTTCAGGAGGAAGACAATATTCAAAAAAAGAAGCGTTTACAGAAATCACAGGATAAAAGACGGGGGGGCTTGAAGGTTGCGCTGGTCATCACAAGTATCGGACAAAGGGGATCCTGATTCGAAAAGGAGGACGGTTTTTGGAGCTTGTGATCAGTATAGGGGGCATGGGGGAAATTAGAAAAAAAGGGAAGGCCGCGAAAGCGTGTATGTGGTGGACGCAATGGGAACGGAAAGGGACGGGAAACTACAAGTGAGGGGGATCGAAGGGAGGATTCGGAGGGATATCACACAGAAAGACTGGGAAAAGGTTCTGAGGGGAGGCCCAACTGGTGAAGAGTACGGATCGTGACTGTAGGGTGGTCCACCCGCTGTGGACCAAAGGAAGAAGCGAAAATAGGACAGGACCAAGAAAAAACCAAGCTGTTGATCCACAAGAGCACGAAATCAAATCGCATTGGACTTCGTGAAAAAAAGCCAGAGGGGGGAAGTCCGACCACTCGCACGAGAAGGGGTTTAGGGGAAAAAGCAGCCTCAAAAAAAAGGGGGGAGGGGAAAAAGATAATGTGATCCGAAGATCAATGGGGGAGGTAAGTGTGAAGGGAAACGAGACGAATGTAGAAAGGTTCGGCTTTTTGGGGTGGGAGAAAACATAGCTGGAAAGGGAAAAAATGTAGGTTCCGAGGAAGGAGGATCGAAGTTGGGGGTTCCCCAGCGTCTGACCGTAACCAGACCAGAGCGAAGAATCAATGAGAGGGGGCGGAAAGTCAGAAATCCCTTACCAGATCTGGGTCTACTAGCCAATAAGCGATCCAAGGGTATGTGGGGGGATGCTTCCGCTAAACATTGTAATAATTTTTAACATCCCAATGGAGTTCACCCAACCTTTAACCCGACTAGAGAGGGACACAATTGAAACCTTGATTGAACTCCAATGCCCCAGAGGGAAGACCCACTCCACCACCTTCGCTCATGGTCGAGGGGAACTCTCAGTGGAAAAGGAGGCACGTCTCCCGGCCATCTCTGGTCTAAGAACTTTCTTGAAGGGAATCTGTTGGCTTCCGAAGGGGTGTGAACAGCATGGGGGGGGCAAAAGGGTGAGACTGTTCAGATCACGTAAAGTTGGGGGGGTCTTAGACTACACTAATCTCAAGGTCTTCTAAAAGACCTGGTTCAGTCTTTCTCAAGAGGATTCGCCCTGATCTACGTCGGAGAAAATCTCCTCCGGCCGCCCCCGTCTGAGGGGAATGATCGTGCACAGGTTTAGATGGCACCTCCTCACAAGTTTTTCCTGGGTCAAGGGAAAGAGCGAAGATAAAGAGGGGCAGACGCTGACTCAAGAAAGGGGCGAATGGCATGGGGAAGGGGGCAAGTACCCTTGGGCTTATCCTGTGGAAAAACTTGGAGGGGTAGGGGGGGTAGGGGATGAAAAAAGGGAAAAAAAGGCGCGGGAGGGGGGTTTGGGCTTTCTTCTCGGGGCTAAACGGGGGCCACCGTAAAAAAGACATTTGGGGAGAGCCCATGAAAAGGGGAGGGAAGCCAGGAGGATTGGGGCGGGGGTTTGGGAATGTAGTAAAAATGGGACGGAAGCGACCAGGAGAGCGGGTTGGGCGGCCGAAGCGGGAGATGATCTGAAAGGGCCGAAAGTTACTACGAAAAGGCTTGGTTGGCGGAAGGGGAAGAACGCAAAATGTGACGACGAGATGCAGCGTGAAAAGATTGGGTGTAACAACGGGTGCACTAGATAGAATCGTAGAGTGTCGATAAGAAGTTTCCTCTCCTTGGGTCTCTCTCCTCCATACTGTTTACCAAAAGACGTGAGGAGAGGCTAAGGGGGATTGACAGTCCCCTAAAAGGACTGGGTTCTTCCTGCCTGGTGGGAGGGGATGCCCCGAGCGGTGCATTCGGACCTAGAGTTCCAAGGATCTTTTCTTCAGAGGTTTCTTCTAAATCATCCTGGAAGCTCAGGGCATTAGGGCGGCTGTTGAAAGTGAGAGTTGTCCTCCATAAACTGGCACAGGGGGTATAGGTTTAATTTGATCAAACCTTCGATGGGGAACGGTACAACGGATAGTAGAAAGCAGAGGATAAGGTATTTAGAAAACACGATCTCACAGTAACCGGCGACTGGACGAACTTTTCCGCTGAATCCAGCCTCTGACGCCCACGACATTTCTGCTAAGAAGAGTCTTGCCCAGGCCGTTTTGAGTCGGCGCCTTTCCCGGTATGGAGTGAAAAGCGCAAAAAGTCACGTTTCTTGTGACGGGCAAATAGTTCGGAAAAACGGAACGAGAAGAATTGGAGCAGTGGAAGGAACGATTATATCAGGGACTAGGGGGGGCAAACGGCCGAGGGATACCACCGAAGGCTGGTGTATTGTACTGGTTTCACATTTCATAAAGTTCGTGCTCGGTCGGTCTCAGAAACAGTGCATCGACAGGGTGTGATTCAAAAAAACGATTGGAGACTGGCGGTTAAAAATTCAGATGAAATCAAACGAGGAGCGATAACAGGGGGGGAAAGGGAGACGTGTAAGCGTTTCTGACTCAATCAGGGCTGGAAGTGATACGACTTAAAATCCTTCTTAAAACCAAAAAAAGGGAGGATGGGCGTTAAAATTGGGATCTGGGATAAACGGGGAATATATTACTCATGGGAAG
>Ga0179593_1715391_pt1 | contig 16694 bp, 14 predicted proteins | sample CZODoug2_1_08_16_FD_185931 | JGI IMG/M metagenome (GOLD analysis project Ga0179593, IMG submission 185931) | Vadose zone soil fungal communities from Angelo Coast Range Reserve, California, USA - CZODoug2_1_08_16fungal (PacBio error correction) | ecosystem: Environmental > Terrestrial > Soil >...
AGGGAAAAACTCTTGAGAATAGGGGAGATCGTCAACAAAAGTGCATACTCTACGCTGCTCCTGAGGATATTCAGCAAGAGGGGGGGGAATTGCCGGGAAGAGGGAGAAGGGACAACCTCATCAACTCCTCATTTAGGCACCGTCGTTGAAACTAAGAGGGAAAAGAAAGCCGAGGGACTGTCTGAAATGCTCTGTGGGTAATTCTCCCACACTCCCGTGGGGGGGGGAAAAAAAAAGACAAAGGGGAAGAGAGAACACCACTGTCATCATATTAAGCTTGAACGCTAATAATTAGGAAGAGGGCCAGTTACAGGGAGGAGTACTTCCACCACACAAAACTTCCACGAACGTATAAGAGCTTTATTAAAAACGGGGGAGGGGGGGAAGTTCGCACTAATAAAGCGATTTCAAAAACTGGGGATGAAAAGGGGTGTGGGGGGGTGAAAAAAGAATTTGGTGAAGACTGGATACTGTTCAGATATCAATGGAGGGGGAGCAGGCAAGCGGTTAAGAACTCGTGCATTTTCCTAAATGAATAAAAAAAAAGTGCAACAGGGGACCGGGTAGGAAAAATTAAGGGGGTTGGGGATCCGCATCCATTGGGTAGGGGGGGAAGGAGAGGAAAAACGGTGAAAGTCTACCTGCTAGTGTAAGCGAAGTGGGGGTCATTATCACGCGCGGGGGGAGGACAAGGGAAAATCTTAGTTAAGTGTTGTTCTTGAAGGACGCGCTGTTCAAAACATCGGAGGTGGTAAAAAAAAAGTAATCGCCATGTAAAGCTGGGGGAAAAAAGATATCGCCGAACGAGAAGCCCTCCCTAGGCCATTTGCTTTTTTCTGAGAGAGGGGTTATAACCACGCCCCCATTTCATCGTTAAAACACCTGGGGAAGGTCCGGCAAGATGGGAGGACCATGTTAAAGATTGTGTGGAAAACATGTAAAAAGGGGAAGGAAGCGATTTCGAGAGGCGAAACTGCAGGAATTTAAAAAAAAGATAAGACTTTACATTAGCCGACGACAAATACCCTCGCAGGAATTGATCAAATCATCAACCTGCGCGAAAAAAAGAGGCTTATGGAAGAACGGGAGAGGGGGAGGGCTACCAATCGAGGGAAGGCTCATTCATGAGGAGAAAGCACCAGTGGTGGGGGGGGGGCGGGAAGGGGGGGGCACTTAAAGGCATGAGCTCCAGAACCTGAGATCTTGCCTGAAAAAATGGGAAAAAATGTAATCAAATGAGGATGGCAATCCCGCCACCCTCTTATAAGCAGATTGCCCAAATGACACGCCAGTCCTCAAATTCCCCCCCCTTCCTGAAAAATACGAGGTCGTATTGTCCAAAACCTTCGGTGACAATAAACGAACCCCCCGACTCAGGGAGTTTTGCTTCCTTGGAAACTCCCGTTGATCCCCCATTCTCGAAGAGAACGGATTTTTTGCGGGAGGATCGCAAAGAGAAAAGTGTAGGAAGGAACATCAAAGAACTCCATGGATAAACCGGGGATCAAAGGACCACAGCACATCGTACCATCAGGGTAGAAGAGTGAGAGTTGGACAGGTTATCAGCTCTGAACGAAAAAGGGGTAACCCCATCCAAGACCTAAAGAATGGGGGGCTTAGCAGTGTGCTGATTTTAGAAAACTTAATTGGCACTTTATCAAATATGGAACCTTTAAAAAGGAAAGAAGCGATACGGGCTCTCGCAAAAAAGAATTAGGATCTGCAAAGAAAACCGATGTCCTATTGATACCTGGGGAGGGGGAAATTTGAGAAAATGATCCGTAATTTTTATAAATAAGCCCAATCGAAACCCTAACAATCACTGGGCCTAAAGCCATACAAGGACGAGGAATAAGGTGTCGCTCACTACTGAATTAGTTGAAGGGGATGAGGGGGTACGGGAGAAATATAGGCGACGCGGAGGGGTTTCCTAAAGGAGGGAAATCTGTTTCGAGCTCACTAATTGATCACAGGGGGGGTGGATCAACGTTCTTTAAAGGGAAGTAATAAAGTAACAACAGCCTTAGTTTTTTCTGAGAAGTGGCAGGCCAGGGGGGGGGAAGACCGAGAGGTGTTCCTCGTGTGGTGGGCCAGTGGCCTAGGGGGGGCTGGAGAGGTGTGGAAAGTCGAAAGACAGTGTTTCGTTCTTTCAAAAAGGATTGAAGGAAGGGGGCACAGGATCAATGGGAGAATAATTGAAACTTGGAAAAAAGAACGGCAGCGGGACCACAAGGCTGGAAGAAGAATGAAGGAAACCACTACGGGGCGAGGAAGGGACGAAAATCAGATGGAGAACGAGAATAGATTTCAAGAACGCAAAAAAAATGTACCTTGCCTTTAAAGAAATGCCTCGGGGGGGAAGCGGGGAGGGGAGTAATGGGAAGGTCGGGGGGGTGGGAAATGTTGCCGCAGCCTCTGGTAACGCCTCTCGAAGAAGTCGAGGAAAGAGGTTGCAAAGGGTCAAGAATGGTGTCTCCCGAGGTCCCTTTGTAGGAAGAACGCGGGGGGGCAGGCCCGGAGTCAGGAAGAAGGAGATCCCTCCAACCAGGAATTCAAATACATGGCTGGAGTCGAAGGGAAAAGAAACGCGCCCAATGGCGATTTCGAGGGGATCAGAAAGGGTGAAAAACGGCAGAACGTAGGTTACCCAGCTTTTTCATATACAACCTCCTGAAATTTCATCAGAGGGAGAGAAATGGGTCAGCCCGGAGGATCATTGAATGCGGGAAAAAGCTACAGGTAAAGCAAAAGGGTAGCCTCATTTCACGTCGATAGAGTCAAAGTCACCACAAAAGGGGAGGCCGATACCAATGCAATGGGGAACACTGTCGGTAGGGGGGATTTCACCTCAAGGGGGGGGAGGAAACCTGAGGAGGGGGAGGAGCTGCATTTGACAAAAGGGGGTCGAAAAACAGGGGAAACAATTCCGTCGAACATCGGAAGCAAAGGGAAAAGGATGTAAAGGGGGGGGGGACATCGCTTATTTGAAAGTTCTGGGGGCGAATCCAAAAAGAGAGAAAAGCAGGATAAGTCGGGGAAAGAACGTGTACTGTCCGCTGGACAAAACGGAAAAAACCAGCGGGAACAGCAAAAAAAAGATCGCGCGATGGCGGGGTGAATGGAGAGGCAGGACGGTTATGTCGAGGCCAACGTTTGAGTGTCGGAAAAATGAAAAAACCAAATGTGGAGAAAACTGCACGGAGAAATCGGTTTCGTAGCCAAAAGGGGGAAAACGACGGTGACGGAGTTCATTAGTGGGTCGGTTTGACCTCATATATCAGGAACCAGGATGGGAGGAATAGGAAGAAAGGATCAGCGTCGAGTCTTTTTCAAGGATCCAGGATAGAAAGGAGCGTTTGGCCTCTCTAACAACAAACAAAAGGAGGGAAAGCCCCAAGACGGCGAATCGCGCATCGTCACAAAGGGGGATGAACATACGAGGATCCTTAAGGATATTCAAAAAAAAATCGTTGACAGGTTAGGATAGTCTATTTCAAAAGACCTCACGGAGGCCATCAAATCAATGTATCCAGGGGGAAGGAATGTTGCGGAACGAAAGCCTATGAAAACACGCTTTCTGGAAAAGCTGGCGCGTTTTTAATATTACGTACCGAAAAAAAAAGGTGGGGGGCATAAAAAAGGTGACCACGCTCAAGACAAGGACTCGCTCGTATGTTAGACTTGAACGATAGATAAGGAAATTCAGAGGGGAACTCGGGTGGGAAAAATAGGAAACAAAAAACGCTAAAAAGGGGGAGCGTTCTGAAAACGAAGCAAACGGGATGTAAGTCTATGGAAAAAGTGAGTTGGACAGGTTGGCATGGAAGATGGTTTTCAGTTGGTGTCCGTGCGACGGGAACAAGAAAAAAAAAGGGAAAAAAAACCAAAAGCACGAACAAAGGGCGCTACACACGGCGGAAAATGGAAGAAATTTCCTCCCCTCCAAAAAAAACGAGAAAGCAAAAAAGAAATACATGTGAAAACATGATGAAAAGAGAACATTGGGGGGGGACTGTACGGAGAGCTACAAAAAGGTGAAAGGGGGGGTCGAGGGTTGCCAAAACAATGATACTGGAAGACATGTGACCTCCGCGTTTGCGTGACCAAAGTGGATCCGAGGGGTCAAGAAAAAGCGAAGAGGGCTTGCCGAACCACCATTGATGAGAAAAGAGGAGCCATGGGAAAAAGGGGAAAACTATCGAATCAAGGAATACTCCCGCTCCGATCGGCGCATATCGGCTGGGGGTGAGGAAAAGGGACCAGAAAAAAAAACGAACCAAAAGGGAAGAAATCTTTAAACAAAGAGGGGAAAAAAAGGAATCCAAGAAGGAACCATGGTGCTGGTGGAGAAAAAAATGCTTGATTGAGTCGAGGGTCGAGGGGCCGCTAAAGAGGAACCAGTGAAACAAGAGAATAGAGGTCCAAAAGGGGAAAACGGGAAACGCGCCACGATGCCAAAAAAAGGTCCCGTAAAGCGAAAAAACCGAGGATTATGTGATGATTGTTACGAATCGCGGTCGGGGGCATCATTCATGAAGGAAGAAAAGGGAGAAGTTGGGGCGACAAGGGTGTAAAGTTTCAGGTGATAAGAAAGAAACAGATCGGGGAACGTGAATCAATAATGAGAGTGAATAACTAAAACCTGACGGGTAGCGAGAAGTTGGAACATATCACTCCACACAGAAACCAGAGGCCGTTTTCAAAAGGGATTAAGAAGCAAAAAAAAAGATGACATTAATCAAAAAACGGAAGTGACGATTTACAATGCAAAAACTGAAAAACATAGGAAAAAAGGGGTTGCGGAAAAATCCTCAGTTTAGGATTCAAAACCAGAAAAGAAGCAAGAGAGGAGAAAATGACCTTAAAAGAGGAAGAGGATCTTATTGATCGAGCGTTGTATAGAAGAAGCGGGGCCTGAATAGAAAAAGGGATTCAAGAGGGAAGCGCATTGATGATTGGTTGAGGGGAGTGAAAGTCATGCAAATAACATTCCAAACAGGGCCAGAAAGGGGGTCAGGGACCGGAGAAGAGATAATCACCCCCATCTCGATGGGGAAGGTCGTACCGGGGGGGAAGTGAAAAGAGATCTGAAAGGGGGATAAAAATCCATCAATTCTAGAAAAAATCTTTATCAACCTTCTGAAAAAGGTCTAGGGAAAGAAGAAGAGGCTGGGGGGCTCCGCCTCGATCAATATGAGAGAAGGAATAGGAGGGGAGGGGGAAGGGAAGGGGGTAAATATCGGCCCGGGGGGGAGGACTAAACTGTCTGATCTGCTTACTCACTAATGTTCGCAAAAATGGATTTTGAATAAAAATATCGGGAGGGAAAAGGGGAATCGCTTAAAATCGAGTAGTGTTGGGACTGGTAGGATGAAGGTGAAAAGAAAACGGGGGGTCATCATGTGGTTTTAAAAAATGGAGGTGGGCCGGGGTTGCAGAGTGTAATAGGGGGGGTTATTTCCGTTCTCAGCGGGGAAGGGGGAGGAGTAAGGGACAGCAGTTCAGCAAAATTGAAAACTTGGAAATAATCCCTTTGCCTAAAAACGGAGTGAAAGAAGAATGAATGAAAACCGACCGCGATGTAGGTCGTTAAAGGGGGGGGCGAACGAGATAGATCAGTCGGAACGTGACGGGGAAATTGGAAAGGCCCTCGAAGAGGAGAACGGCGAAAAGGGAAGGGGATCTTTCTGCGCAAAAGGGGGGAAATGGTGCATGACTCTATTCAAGCGGAAAGCTAACTCCCCAAAACCTCAAAAGGAAAATGATTGTAAACGCGCCTTTTCACAGCGACCCGGGGGATACTCGTTGAGGAGCAAATCGGCTGTTTAACGATGAAATGTGAACTTCGTTACGGATCAAGATCCGGGGTCTGCAAGGGAGTAGAACCGGAAGAGAGCGGCGATAGGGGGGACTTCAGTTAAAAAGAGGGGAAAGGATCCGAGGGGATCGTGTCGTCAATTACCTCAGAGAAAAATTGGCAAAAAGGTAGCTGGGGAAGTCTAAAGACACCAACGGGCCGCGGGGGAAATTGATCAAAAGGAGGGGTCTCTACAGTACCACCTCCAACCGGGAGGCAAGGAAGGAGAAGGGGAACCATGGATGCGGGGGATCCCCATCAAATGGAAGCGGTCTAAAGGGCGGAGGGGGGAGCTTGGGGGGGGTATGCCACTTCTGAGTGGAGAAAAAGGGTGGAGGGAATGCTGCGAGTCACAAGTTGGTTCGGATCCCGTCTCAACAAGTCTTTTAACAATCTGCATCAGGGAAAATGGAGCAAATCCGTTTGGGGGGGGATTAAGGTGAAAAAAAGCCAACAAGAGCATCACGGTGATACGGCTAGTAACGGGGGGTAGGAAGAACCGAGTAACTTTTACGAATTAAGGCAGACATATTAGCGTTATTCACATAGCGAAGAAAAAGCGGTGAATGGGCTAGATCATGTACCTTTGTCACCTGTGGTCTCGCAAAAAGTGGGAGAAAGGCAAAGGATCCGCTGTCCCTCATTCACGGCGGGGAAGGGAGTCCGTTACGAAAGGGCCAACTTGTGAAAAACTCAAGAGGAACGCCGTTAGGTCGGGGGGAACCTCCCAAGCCGATCAACTGCCCAGGGGGAATTTGGGCAGAAAGGGGAGCAAGGTCTCGTCTGTTGGGAATCACTATCGGCAGGGCGATAGCGGCAGGGCGGTTGACATAAGAAAAAGCAAAAAAAAACAACTTGGATGAGGAAAGAGAGATGGCCCAAAGGCTGATCATGGGAAAAAAAGGAGGAAAAAACGACAAAGCCTTGCGTCGAGTAAGCAAAGCTTTTGGGAAGAATGGGACGGATCGGGAGAGGTAAAAAACCGAACGGGACTCAAACACTCATGTATCACACGTGGGAAGGAATTGAGAAAATTACAGAGAGGGGGAGGGAAAAGCTGCTCGTGGGGGTATTCAAAAAACACTCACCGGTTGGCGACCACACAAGGTGATCTGCAATTCACCGATTCAAGTCGCCGCGCAGGGGGGGGCGTAGGATAAGGGCAAAAAGGGACGGCTGTTACGGTCTAGGGGCGTCACAAAAGGCAGAACCAAACGTTAAGTTGTGCGCGGGGGGAGGGCAACCAGAACAAATAAGCGATTGGTTGCATTGAGACTATGGTTTTCCTACGAGGGAGTGCGACTGGAAGAAGGGGGGAAGACCCAAGGGCGGGACATCTCTTCCACCCTCCGCAGTTTACCAACTATTTCCGGAGAAAAAAGCAAAGGGGGAACCATGTTATACTTCTGCGAGGGGGTTATGGGGAAAACTCCATTGGTGATGGTAAACTGATAAGATGATTAGGGGATACTGTCTCTTTCCTTAAGAGAAAGGTTGATCAAGGGGAAAAAACAGGGAAGAGTGATTGACAAGCGAATGTTTTGTCTTGACAAAAGCTTTTACTCAAGAAAGATTCAATGGGATTGAGAGAAGAAGAGCATGGGTAAGTATCTCCGTAATACCGGACTCCAGATCGAAAAATTCGCGGGGGTAGGCCCTGTAAAGCTCGATGAAGATGTAACACCGAGGACCTCCCAGGCAAGAGCATACCAGGAGAACGAGGTGGGGAGTCGAGCGTAGAGAGGTAGAGGCGGAAAAGAGGTCCGCCATTTCACCCAAGAAAGACTGGACACGTACTAGGCGGACGCAAAAAAATTCTAAAAGAAAGGGTCCCGTGCGCTACCTATTATGATGTGAAATAGGGGTTCAGCAAAGGGAGTTACAAGTAAGCAGGGGCTGGGGGAAAAAAAAAAAAACAGAAGAGTAGAAATACACGGGTTGGAGAAGGGGGCCCTTAACCTAGAGTGGATAAGACAGACCATGATCTTTACTGAAAAAATCCATGGAAAAGATTTCAACTAACTCCCCCCTGTCTCTCTCGGGGTATCATCAAGGCCCCCCTCCCACTCCTCTCAAGCTCCCTTGAAAAATCAAAAGCCAGACAAATCGATCTTCTGCCCCCCCGGACTCAACTTAAAAAGACATCCCCCCCCTCCTAAGGAGTGGACTCCGAGGGAAAACAGTGAAAAAGATCCACCAGGGATCAAATCCATCTGGTGAGTTGCGTCCGCAAGCAGATCCGCAGTGAAAACAATCCGGGGCAGCAGATATGGGATCGGAGGACAAATCAATCATGAGAGGTCAGAAATTGAAGAGACTAAAGTATGCAACAGAATCTCTTACCGGAGAAGGACGAATTGCACAACAAAGGACCGGACGCGGCCTTGTATGTTGGATCGCAGTGGGGGGAACAACAAGGAAAGCTTTAAATTTACTCAAATATTAACATTCACCTACGACATCGACATCGAGGGTCATCCGACAAACAAATGGATGAGGGAAAACTATAGAGATAGTCAAACCCACAGAGGAGAGGGGCACGGAAAAATAATGGAAATTCTGACGCGACCGGAGGTGTGAGCAAAGACAGCAAGGATCACAGGATCCAAGAGTTCTTGGGCTGGCATAAATTAGAGGAGCAGCGAGGAAAGACGGCTCCGGCACCAATCCCTGTCTGCAGGGAAGGGAAAGGCTGGGGCAAGGTTAATTGTTAAAAAGTATAAATCTGCAAGAGGTGGAAACCTAAAGGGGGATCTGCTGCATACTCCCTAGGGCTCACAGAGGGAGGGTTGAAGGCCCCGTTTCGTGGGGCAGGGTGTGAGAAGAAGTCAGACGGGTGTTTTCGGAGTTCAGGATCACCAGGGGCGGAAGCGGGAAAGCAAGGGGGGGTAATGTAGTGGGACTCTTGTTTCCAGGGGGGGATCGGGATGAGCTGGGAAAGACGAGAGACAGGGTGCTATTTCAAGCTCACGTGAAAGGGGTAAAAATTTTTCGGATCCAGACGTTGCTGGGATCATAGAAAATGAAAAGAAAAAGGGTCACCCACAGGAGCTTTCTCTCAGGGAAATGATGACCCGAACGGTAAAGAAAGGACGAAGAGTCGAGTTCCCATATCCTATTTCTCGCCAAAAAGGGCCGGGGCTCTGCTGGGAGGGTAACCGGATAATGTACGTGGAAATCCGGGCGATTTGGTGAAATGTAAGCAGGAGGGGGAAGCTCTCGAAATCGCCTCAAACGGCAATCCACATTTTATAAAACAGGGAGAAAAACCATTGGGAGGATTGCCAGGGGATGAAAAGAAAAGGGGCTTGTGTACGAGGGCCCGTCGTGAGAGCAATCCTATCCGCCATGCCGCAAGAAGCGGGAAGTATAGGAGATATCCCGGCGATGGGGCAGGTCACCGCTTTGCGGAGTCAGAGAAGGGGTTCGGCAAGCCCTTCGCGGGGAAACAGCGTTCGTTCACAGACAAGGAAAAGGTCCTAAAAAAAAAAAAGAAAAATGGATCGAAGTTTTCAGAAAACGCGGAAATACATTGATAAAACAACTGTCGGTTCGGTCAGATCAGGTACCTCATTTCACCGTGTGAGTCCAGGGCACGAAGTGACAACATGGACTAAAAAAACTGTCGGGAAGGGGCTTTCCGTTGATGGGGCGGAAAATTCGTATGTGGAAGCCTTTCGAGAATGGGAGGAAATATTCCCTTCAACAAGAAGTAGTCGGAAAAAACACCATCTCATGATTCAAGGGATGTAAAATCACCGTTGTGGGGGAAGGTTCGAATCCAAGCGCTCAAAAAACTCGGCTCGTAACTTGCCGGTGAGAATTTGGGTAAGGGCGGAAAACAGTACAGCCAACTGTAAAAGAATTTGCCTCATGGAAGAGGAAAAACTCGGATTGCTAGCGCATTGAAATTTGGATGGGTATCCGGCAATTGTGGGAGGGCTAATATCAACCGCGAAAATCTGTTCACCGCCAAGCTGCACGGCGGATCCGTAAGGGAAAGCCCATTCCGAGCTTTGCTCAGGGGGGACGAGGCAGGAAAGAAGGGCGGTTTGCTCACCGATATAAGGGGGGTGAAGACCGCAGTAGCAGCGTCGAATCCTGTTTATTCAACACTATCGGAAAGATAAAAACTAGGGTTTGGGCCATCTCTCAACAAAGGAGAGGAGAGACCAAGGGCAAAAAACGCGCGATGAGCTATCGTCAAATCAATGGGCGATCAAATACAGGCGGATGAAGTTCTTATAGAAGCAAATCTTTGATATGGGGCACGGATGAGGTGACACCTATGAGGGCCCTCGGAACTCATGGAGTCACCGTCCGGGGGGCCTGAATGGGGGCACGGGAAGAACGGGGGGGGAGGGAAAATCTGGAAAGCAGTTTTATATGCAGGACGACCATCACCGGTTTGCGAGAAAAAAAAAGCTGAGCTCTAAGGCAACAGAGAGCGCCTATTTTAAGGCTTTAAACGAGAGAAAGGCATTCATGAGGGATTCAGGGAGAGAAGGGCGTCAAACGTCTCCCTAACTTATACAGAGGACGGGTATTCGGGGGGGGGCGTGTGGGAAAGAAAATCAAATCATCTATTCAAAAAAGATTTGAAAATTTTAATTGCAAGCTGGTTTTAAGCCTTGTTATTTTCTGACCTTTCATGTTACTGAAGCCTTCATGATGTATACTCCTCTTCCATGCGACTCTCAGTGTCAGAAGTGTCCTCCAAAAAAGGGAAAGCAACGGAAACTCAAATGGGGGAAAAAGAACCGCAGGGGGGTATGTGCCTGGGCGATCGGGGACAACGGGACTGAGGCCAGCCACTAGAGGAGGGGTTGATCCAATGGAACTCCGCGTTGGCAAGTAAGGTTTGCAAAGAAGGCGGTTTGGGGCTTGAAAAAGAAAGGGACGAACCGCGGAAGGGCTTGCGATGACCCTGAATCGCCACTGACCGAGATCTGGAAAGAAACCCTCGCCAAGGGGGACACATTCGGCGGTGGGTGGGCAGGAATTGAAAAATCCTGTAAAGGCGACGGGGCCACCATTTCAGAAAATTGACTAAGGGGAAATGAAAGGGGGGACCAGTTTCGCGCAGCGGCGGGCCTAAAATTATGGAGGAAAGAGAAGAAGGCGAGGCCGGCTCGGCACCATTAAGAAAAAAAGAGCCCCGGTTACATGAAGGGCAGAACACAAGCTCCCAAAGTTCTTGGAGTGGAGCACACCATATGAGTAGGTAACTCAGAGTTCCAAGGGGGTTTAACACTAAAGGCTGTAAGCAGAATTAGTAGACCTCCGGGGGGTTAGGGACCACGGGAAAAAAGTTTCAATGATGACCAGAGGAGAGGGGAGGGGAAGGAAAAAAAACCTTGATCAATCGCGGAGAGGGAAATAAAACCCTTTCGGGGGAGCGCTAGTGAAACAGATCATAAAAAACCCAAAACTATGTCAATTGACCTCAAACCCATCTGACCAAAGCGGCTGATGAAACAAGGGACTTACAAGACGCAAGAAAACAAGACTCGAGTTTTCATTGACGGACATTGTGAAATTGGGGTACAGGATTCCAAATAAGAATAACTGAATTAGTGCGGGAGAGGCAGCCCAATGTAAGACACCACAAATCAGTAGGGAAAGATTAGGGGGATACGGAGAAATGACCAATTGTCAAATTCCCCTCAATCCCTCCTATAAATTAATTGATCGGAAGCCGGAGACCGGGAATGAGGGGGCTGAAAGGCGTCTAATTTAGACCACCAACCTCAAACTAAGGGTAATCTGGTCCGGCTTTCGTTGGGTGGGAGCCACAGACTGGGGGGTGCCAGCCTTTGCTGATCCCCTATTGAACAATCACAAACAGAGGGACATCTATCTGTGTTTGAAAAAAATATCTCTCTCACCACACAAGAATGGAAGGAGGTCCCCACAGATGATGGCTATGAGTAAACGGGGTTAGGTTCCATATTTGGAAATGAATCCTAAGGGAAACATCCATCAATTCGAGAACATCTTGAAATCAACATCGTCCTTCTTGGAGGGGAAGGAGGGGAACAGGGCAGCGATGGCCTTAATAACCGCAAGGGGCTCAATAACCAATAACTGAAGGGGAATGATGTCGGGAAAAAAGGTAACTGGTCGAAGGCGGACCGGGATTGGGGATCATAACCTTCTATCGGATGGGAGAGCACTGGGGTTCTCCCAGAGGGATTGGGGCCGGGATGGGTTCAAGGTGATTGGGGTAAATCCGTCAATTATCTCGTGATCAGTCATTGTGTGAATCAGAAACGGATGTCAGCAGGAAAAATAATATTGAAGATGGGAGTGGAATCAGGGATGATCTTAACTAGAGACTAGAAAGGGCGGAAAAAAAGGATTGAGGCAAGGTGGGCGGTAACTCAAGATCCGCGGTTCTGGAGAAAGAATTGAAAAAACTTGGAATCCTCACGTCACGAAGAGGCTTTCTCTCCCCAATGAAGGGAGCCCCTACCATTGGTCGTAACAAACTGGCGGGAACGGTAACATGAAGATAAGATTGAGCGCAGCTTAAATAAAAAGGCGGGGAGCGTTTGAGGGATGTGAGGAAGGCTCATGTAACTGGGTCAAAAGTAATTGGTTGAATGGTTTCAAGGAGGGGAAATCCACACAAGCGCGAATCTCTCTCAAAACTTTCATCCAAACAGTTTTAGCAGCGAATGTGCATCCAAAGAAAATGAGGGGGCCTGGGAGGCCTGCCACGCTTCTTTTGGAACGAGTGTGTTGGCCTCGAAAGAGAAACTGCTCCGAATCCGGATGATGAAAGTCGGCGATATCTTTCAGTCCGCCCAAATGGCTCTAAGGCTCAATTTGGCGCAAAAAAGAACGGCCCAGCAGGGTTGAAAAAACCGAAGAGTGAAGGATGAACTTGTCATCCAAAGCAGGAGATACATGGAAAAACTTCAGTGATGAGAAAAATTGAAGCGAGGTAGCCCGCCTAGTTCACCGGGGGAAACACTGGAAAAATCAACGGTAAAATCACAATGTTAAAACGGGGGTCCTAAAACCTGTCCGGTTGCTGATCGTTGGGATGAGGGAGAACTGAGCTTCGACGGTGGAATGTCTGTAGGAGTCACCGAAGGGAATTCAAAAGCGAAAAGGCGTCGTAACACACAGAGAGCAATGCACATGAGGAAAAGACGTGTCCGCTTATTTGTTCGTAAAGCAATCACAGTCCTACCTTCGGGAATACGTCGTGGGAAAAAGGGGTGAAAGTCCTCCTAACAGCGTAACCGGGTTAAGCATAGGGGTCAAGCTTCACCCGGGGCTCGAAGAATCGGGTTGACCGGGGAGAGCCAAGGGTTGGTGCGAAATATCAAAAGGAGCAGTCATCACGTCCGGTCAAGAGTGCCTGGCCGCCCTTCAAGGCCCGAGGCCAGGGGGGACGAGGTGGTAGGTTGACAAGACCGAGAACCGAAAACGGTTGCTGAATACGAGGAAGCAGGCAGCAGGAGTCGCTCTGTTCATAGGTGAAAGTAGCGCGAGCAAGCGTTTTGGGCAAGCTCTCTCCAACCGAGGAGGATGAAGAGAGGAGACGCGCGCTATCTTCATCATAACGATAGTGATAGACAGCTACGATGGGGTTAAAATGTAGGGGTCCGGTAGAACTTAGGTAACCGAAATACGGCGGGGCCACTCCCAGGTAGCACGGGTGGGGTGCGGAACTGAAAAGGAAAGACCGCCCGTGAAGCTGGGGACATCTGGTAGAAGAGACACCGGTTTGGAACACAGACAAGTTGACCTGTCACATCGAAAAAGGAACGATTGACTCTATGAGAACGCTAATATTAAAGAGGACTGTAACCATTCGGGCGGTTCGAGAAAAAAAGGAAAAAACGTCTCACTAACGTATAAGAGGTTTATTCGGTGAAGTGTTTACACAAGATAAAATAACGAGAACTGGGAGTTGGGGGAATGGGGGGATTGATGCCGAGGGTTCGACAATTGCGTGGAATAATGGGGAGCAAAGGAAAGGTAAAGCCAGCAGCGTGGGGTCACAAGGCGAATTGGAACTGAGAGATGGGCCTCCATCAAAAAGAGAAACAGTTTAGACCTCTGCCAAGGGGGGGGATCCCCGAAGTCCATTGGGGGGAGTGTGCCTGAAAGCAACGGTGAGGAGGCGCGTTACCTTAGACCGAAGTGGGTGCTCAATTTATAGGTGGAAGTTATAGGTCCATCTTATGCAAGCTAAGGGGTTTGTCCAGAAAAGACCCTGAACGCAGGGGCGTCCGCCTCACCATTGAGAGAAACCTCGGAACGCCAAGGGGATAATAGAGGGAGGAGCCAGCCTCAACGGCGCAATATGCGTTGGTGGCGGTCGCTGTAAACCGGGGGGAAAGTGCATCGTTCAAAAGCCGAGTGGACAGGCCTCAAAAGACACCAGGGGATGAAGCGTAGTCTTGGATTTAAAGGCTAAATAGATTTCGAAAAGGGGGGGGGGGGAAACGCTGCACCATTTCCACCCGATAAAAGACTGGGAAAAAGTACATGAAACGCCAGAAAAAAGATGAGAAAAAGTCCAAGGTGAAAGTGGAGAAAATAAAATTATGTAAACGACGAAATTATCTGGGTGACTAAGGTCTTGTCATCCATTCAAAGGTGATAAAGCCTCCGGGGTTGGGTACGGCGTAGGGGGTTGGGAAACAGACTCTGATCAGGAAGAAAAATTTGACACATTGAAGACAATCTCTTATATGGGTAATAACGCCCCAAGGGAGATCAAATAGTGTCACATGAGGCAGCCGATATGTCAAGAAAAAAAAAAGGTTGCGTCTCAAAACCCAAAAGCAATCGCTTGATTCTTCACAACTTGTAGAGACCAGAAAAACCGTTCAGGGGTTGACGGATTACACCGTGAAAGAAATCACAAGAAAGATAAAGGCACAGAGCCGCAAGGGGGGGAATTCAAACCATCAAATCCCGGTCGCTTATAACCGTTGGAAAAGTAATTAAGAGCCCTCGTCCACCAGGGGAAGAGAAATTGATCGAGGCCGGAGGAAAGGTATCAGTCATCAGGATAGAGGAAAACCGGCAAGTGGGAATTCAGATGGGCGCATTGCGGTATGGGGAGCAAAGTCCCTATTGGACTGAATCAAATATGGAACAACCCGGTACTACATCGGATCGAGCGGGGGACAACAAAAAGGGGGATGTCGAGAGGGCGATGGTCGGAGTGAATGTTTCCAGAGGGGGGGAGAATGATGACCTAGTGGTGCAAGAAATAAAAAATCTTTAATCCAAAAGGGGTGAGGGGGGACGCGAAGGGGCGGGTGCATGATAACCTAGCCTCCATCAATAATTAAGACGTATGGACGATGCAAGGGAAACGGGGGGGGAGGAAGACGTTTATTTTTGAAAAAAGTCAGAACTGGCGGTCGGGACGCACTAAGGTTCTAAAGAATGGGTTTGGGGCCGGGTCTTCAAAGGGGAGTGTAATAAATCAGGGAAAAACTCTTCGGGTGTGGGCAAGGAAAGTTGGGCCTGGTGAACCGGGGGGGGCGTCTCCTCTCTTGGGTCAGAATGGGGGTGAATGGATCGGTGATGGGTTCAACGGGATGAAAGCGTGGAAATAGAGAGTACACAGGTTGCGTTGTGCACACAGCGAGGGAGTCGGAAAAAGGTTTCGAAAGATCGTTCTTGAGCTCATAATCTTGGAAATCCAAAAACAGGGGAGGGGAGTGTCTCCTCATGAAAAGAGACCCAACGCGATTTAGGTGAAGACAAGCAGATTGCACGATATCGAGTGAAAACATAAGCCTATGGGAGAAAGGGATTGCTTTAAGAAGCATCTGGGGCGGCGAGGGGCTGGCACGTTTGAGGGCATCTTTATTCAGGTTAAATTTGCACAACTCTAGTTTTCCCCGCATAGAGTACCGCAGGAACGAAAAAATGGTTAGAGCCGCGGGATTTCCACCAGTGTCTCAAGGACGAATTGCCGGGAAGGCCTTCAAATCTTCTTGTTACGGGAAATTGGAGGTCAAAATGGGGATCAAAAACTATCCGCTTCCGATCTGGAAAGGGATGTGACTGAGAGGGTCAGGGTCACACAGGTCGATTCCGAGGGGAAATCATCAATGGGGGGCGGCACACCGCCAAGGCGAAGTGCTTTTTCAAGACAAAGAAATTAGCTTGAATCAGATGTAAAAAACACCTCAGAGAAAGGGCAACAATCACTCGCAGGTCAGCGCATATTCAAACGGGTGAGGGGAACAGGCACCTCAACCCAGGGGGTGCTGGGATCCAAAGAATGGAAGCTTAGGGGGGCGGGTTTTTAATGAGAACATAGCTAGGAAGGGGAGAGTGTAACGGTCAGTGGGTTCAACAAGGCATTGTATCGGAAGATTCCGTGGGGGCAGGGAAAACATCGGAATCAATTAAAAATGGAGTCAAATAACCGTTGATCGGGGGCTTATTTGATTTACTTGGTTCGAAGCGACCAATTCATAAAGAATCGGAGAGGGTGTGAAACTTGGGTTGAACGTCAAAAAAGGTCTACTGGGAAGCTTATTGAAAAGCATAGGAAAAGTTCAAAGGTCACATAGCGCTCGAAATCGGTGAATTGCGAGAGAATAACTTGGGTAGGCGGAAGAAAAACACGGGTGAGTGGATCCGGGGGATCAACACCGCGCAGCTTTCCCTAAAAGAAGGGAGAAGTTGAAAAATACAGAAAGGCCGGGAACGAAGGGCTCCATGAGAGAGGGGCAGAAATGAGGTCGTTGATCATCAGCGCCCCTTGATCAAAGTGCTGAATGGAGAAGAACGGCTCAGAGTTCAGGGCGGGCATTTGAAGGATCGCGAATCTCAATTTGTGGGCCCC
>Ga0179593_1396505_pt1 | contig 16693 bp, 16 predicted proteins | sample CZODoug2_1_08_16_FD_185931 | JGI IMG/M metagenome (GOLD analysis project Ga0179593, IMG submission 185931) | Vadose zone soil fungal communities from Angelo Coast Range Reserve, California, USA - CZODoug2_1_08_16fungal (PacBio error correction) | ecosystem: Environmental > Terrestrial > Soil >...
CATGGGTAGGAGGAGGTAGGTTCTAGTGGGGGGGATAGAAGGACTGTTCACAACGAAAAAAAAGCAATCAAAGTGCGTGGTGAGCGCAGTATTCATACCTCTAAAGACCACACGAGGGGGGAGCCAGAATCGGAAAATGACAAAGGGACCACGCTTTTCTTTGCGGCAGAGGGGGAAGGAAACTAGAATGGATAGAGGGAAAAACAGAAGGGGGGGGGGGAAAGCTGGGCTACAACACGAAAGACTCAAGCAGGTAAAGCTTTAAGAAATTACAATACTCACCCAAGAAAAGCCTCCGAAAGAGGGACGCAAAAAAAACAGACACATTAAACAAAACAAACGCAGTGCTAGACACTGACTAAACATGATAAAAAAAATGAAAGGGCCGAACGGAACTGATAGAGAGAAATTCTATTCCTGGTTGTTACATGGAAAAACGTACAGGACGTTAAAAAATACATAGCGGAGGGAATAAAATGCGGCGTGTGCGCAAGGGAGTACACAAACGAGATGGACAAGACAGATATATGCACCTGAAGGGGGAGGGGGCGGAATAATGAGGGGAAGGATTCATAAAGAAACAAGGAGGGAATCAAAAGGGTACGTAACTCCCTGAGAGGAACAACAACTGCTTAAAAGAACACTTTGAGGCACGTACTAAGCTCATAAACTCAGCCGACTCAACCTCAAAAGAGACGAGGGCGTGCTAACCGGGGGACTCAATCTTGGGACCCAAAATGGGGGGAAGGCGTGCAAGACGCGTGTAAACGCGACTGTTAGAAGAAGCGAGCGCCACAGTGAATGGCGAGGAACAAGGGACAAACCGGAAAAATGCTGAGCAACACAAAACGTCCTTCTGAAATCACAAAAAAAAAAACGGCGTAGTAAACGTACAAACCTTGGTACTCAGGAAAATCCTCAAGAGGAGCGCATTCAATACTTGTGAGACAAGGGAAATGGACCAATACTCCTCGGAAGCGCCCAAAAGGGGGTGCGACCCGCCAGACCTGCAAAAGAGTAAAAAACTGGCGCACATATGGGGAAAAAACGGTGGGGAGGGGAAGGGACCAAGGGGGACACGTTCGCTGACAACATAGGACACAATCCACAGGGGGTCAAAAACGCGAAGCATCCGAACCAAGGGGCCCTGAAAAAAGAACCTAGGGAGTAAGGGTTATACGGGGGAGAAAGCGGCAAGAAAAGTAGGGGGTTGGCTACTACAAAAAAAAGACTCAGAGGGGAGTGGTGAGACAAAAAAAAAAAATGGTTATCACCCGCAACGGTCAAAACGACAGAAAAAAGAAGGCACTCGCAAAGGGCGAGTGAGAATGAACGTGTCCGGGTCTGCACAAAAAGTCTGGCTGGTGTAAGGAGCACGACATCACCTGACAAGTCTCCAGAGCGGACAAAAACCGAGGATCTCGAGTCCCTGGCAAAAAGGGACCCAGGTACTTCAGTGACAGGAGCAAAGAAAGTCCGCCCACGCGAACAGTGGGTACCGTAAAACTCCAGACAAAGAAGAAATGCACACCAGTGAATACTGGTAAGGAAAAGAAACGGACAAACAAGAGTTACCAGGAACTAAACCTCAAAAGGGGCGGCGCGGAAGGGTAGATGCCGCGGAGATATGAAATGACACACAAATAAATACCGGACACAGTGTAAAAAAGGGAAGTGCAAACCCAGCCGTCAAGAATGTTGCGGAAAGACTGTAGGACAGACAACTGGGGTTGCCCGAGGAAGAAGGAAAATGTGAAACAAAAAAGCAATCTTGTAATCAAAAGGCACAGAAAGGAAAAAAAAGCGCGCCAACTAAAGAGGGGTGTCTCCATCAAGCCGCAAAAAGGACAATAACAGAGGTGAAAAACTAGCAGCTCTGATGAGGAACCCAAAGTGCAGGTAAAAGAAGGCCGAGAGGGGGGAAGGCCTGAAGTAATGGGGGGTCAATAAAAAGGAGCTGGGGGCACCATCAGGTTGGTCTCGCGCTGAAAAAAAAAGGCGTTGAAAAAAAAGTCAGGGCGCGGATGAACACATGGGGGGCCAGTGAAGCCATGCAGGGCCGCGTTACTCGGTCGCAGAAAAAAAGGGGGAACTGACGCAAGACGGCGGCCAGACCATGTACTCCGGGAACGGGAAAATTCGTTGGGGAAAAGAGGAGGGCGGACCGAGGGGACATATAACACCAAAGCCGAGGAACAAACAGGGGGGGGGGGGGCACAACGGGAGGCTTCCGACGTTGTTAGGATCAGAGGGGGGTAAAGGAAGGAACGGTTTATTTCAAGGAAAACACAGGGCTAAGAAACCCGGAGAGTACTACACAGGGAGGGCAAAGGGGCAGTAACGTCGATGCGTCAAAAACCTTGAATGTGGGGGGGTTTGCGACCAGTAAAGAGGAGGGAGAAAGCGGGACGATCGCCTTCAGGAACCGAATTAATCAGGACCACACAACATGTGCAACTCATCGCGCGGCAGAGGGGAAAGGGGAAGGGGCTAAAAGTACTGGGAAGATAACCCAACCTCACAATGCATGTCACACTGGGAACCGGTTCAGGAGTAAGGAAAACACATATAAAAGATTGTTAAATCCTATTAATAGTCAATACATAATCTGATGGAAGGACATGATAGGGAAAATCACACCCCCTCATAAATTGACAGCTCACTCTGACTGTTTGGGTGGGCCTTCGGGGGGGGTGCGACAGAAAATGGGAGGCAAACCAGTGGGGACTCCCATCCAAGAGGGTGCACACAATGCAAGGAGAAAGTAGGGTTCTTCAAAGAGGACCGGCAACCAAGGTGAGGGGAAAGTCGTAAAAACGGGGGAGGGAAAAGACATCAGGTGCCAAGCTCCCATGTCAGTCACCGGGTCATCACAGGGGGGGACGAGGGGAAAAGGGGGTGTTTTGTTCATGACCCCCACCATGAAACTGGGGTGGGGGATGGGTGAATGTCGCGCGAGAAAAAACAATGCCCCCTCACAGCGAATGGGATTTTGGGGTTCGGTGGAGACAAAAAGAACACAGTGAAGATCCTGGCGTGGAAACCAAGGGGGCAACGAAACCTCAGCTCTAAAAACTACAAGCCACAAGGACCCCGGAAAAGAGACAAACCTAGACCAAAGGAAAAAGCGAGGGGGGAAAAGCCCTCCGCACGTTGGCGAAGAAAATCGGGCCAAAAAGAGTGCCAATACCTCCGTCGGCGAGCCACTGAGGAAGGACGCTAAAGGGAAGAGCATGGAAACAACGACAGGGAAGGGAGAAAGAATAGAAAAAGGGGGATAGATAGACAAGGGGAAGGAAAAAAAGGCAAGAGGCGGGAACCATCGCCGACGGAGGGGGGAAGATGCTGGAGGGGGAAATGAGGTCGGGACGGGGAAAGACGCCAAAATGCACTCGGGGCTGAGCTGCGATTCAAACTAAGGGGGGAAAGCGTCGTGCTATCGGCGGGCAGGTTAAGAAAAGGAGGGGGATCTGAAGGGGAAAAGGCAGACCGGATGGTCCAAACTCTCCAGGGAAATCTCACAGGGGCTCATTTGAGGCGGGGAAGCGAACGGAAGGGGGAATGGGGCGGGTATCTAGTCAACTTTTCGAAAGTAAGGGGTCAAAGCCGAAAAAAAGACAGAAACGAACTGCAATTTGAACATCAGGGAACCCACCCACCCCACCACAAAGAGGAAGACCACCCCCACACAACCACCACAACCAACCAAACCAACACCCCCCCGAGATGGGGTAAAAGAAAACTCCTGGGTATTACGCACGGAGACAAGACTTGGGAAACTTAAGAAAAGTTAACTAAATGCAGCAAAAAAAAAATGGGGAGGGGGGAGGGGTGGACCAGATCGGGGGGAAATAAGAAGGGTGAGAGAAAGGATGTGTGGCACCTCTGGTGGTGTGGGGGGGTGGCGAGCCGCGGGGGGGGGCGGGGGGGGGGGCAGGTGGGGGGGGGGGGGGGGGGGCGATGCCCACGCTATCGGGGGGCGCGTAGGAGATGGCTTGTCGTGGGGGCGGGGGGGGAGCGTTGGTTGGTGGGTCTGAAAGAAAGGGGGGGGCGTGGAGGTGAAAAAAGGGGGTAGTAAGTATCGCTTAATGTGCGACAAAGTGGTGGGGGTGGTGGCACGGGCGGTGTGGGTGAGGGGTGGGTCTTGCGGGAAAGGTAGTGGGGACCGCTCTCCATACCTGCCACCCAATGGAGCAAAACCCGTGCGGCTTTAAAAATCGGACTGCAAATGAGGGGGGGTACGGAAATCAGGCCAATAGTCAAAGGCGAGGGAGACTTGAACTATCCGCGCAAAGAACCGAATAGTCGGTCGAAAGAGATGTCGGCAAGAAGATTGGAGAAACCCCTTATTGGGAAACAAAGGGTGAGGGGCAGCAGCAACTAGGAGGGAGGCAGGGGGAGAGTTCCGACTAACTTTCATCACAGACATCTTACCTACTTAGGGATACGTGAACCACTTTCTGAGGAGAGGGGGGACCTGTCATGTCTAGCAGATTCGGGCGGGTTCTAATGATGAGAGGGAAATCCTGCGGCGACAGGGTCGACCAATGCGCTGGGAGGGGCCAGCCTTCGGTACTGTGAAAGAGAAATGAGTCTGTCAGGTGCGGAACTTAGACCTATCCGTAAAAACTGCCTCTCTTATTAGACGACGAAGGATTAGAAAGGACTCTAAACCAGAGAAAAGCCGAAATGTAAAAGCTTGTACGTAAGAGGTGGGGGGTGAGGAGAGACGACCAGCCTCGTTAGACAGCGGAAGCGAAAGCGGCGAACATTCTGACGTCGCCCGAGGGTAGTGCACCTTGATGAGGGAGGGAAAAGGGGAGTGCGGAGGGAAATAGCAACCAGCGCGGAAGAGGCCTTGGAGAACGAGGCCGGCAAAAAGCATCGGAGTCTCCTCGGAGAGCGGGCACTGCTAAGCCCAGGGGGACTAAGTCATCCCATGGTCTAGGTAATTCAAGCATCATGCCACCCGGGGGGTGGGGCCTCTCCGTGGGGAATTTCGTCGGAAGCCCAGGTCTTGCGCGATCCCCAGATAAGGAACGTCAATCTTTTAACCAAAAAATGTAGAAGGAAGCAACAAAGGTATTGGGCCCATTTGATTTCCGAAGAAGGTTCATCGTGGCGGACAAAAAAATTCAAATCGATTACCAAAAAAAGAACAGGCGAATCGGTACTTTTGCCCTCTCGGCGAAAGGCTCTCTAATAGGGTGGGGGGGAAGTGGATAAAATGAATCTGGGAGAGGGCTGGCCGAGCTTTTCGGGTATTCCGATCAGAGGTAGGGACGGGAAAAAGCTTGCCGCTACAGTATACGGACACAAAGTGCCGCCTTTGAAGTAACTGGGGTCCCCGCCCGGACTGTGGGTCGCGGAAATATTCGGCGGCTGGTCAAAGAAGGGGCGAGGTAAAGGACCTGCTTTGGCCGAGCCGGACATCATATCGGTCCAACATGGGAGGGGTGGTGATCTCTGACACCAGGGGTGTAAAACGCCGACTAGGGGGTTTTTGCGGGGAATCAGACACAAATTGTCTGCCAGTTGGGTCACTTCATTCACTCAAAAAAAAAAAAACTCTTGTGGGGGCCCGGGGATCTGGGGAGCCTACAGGCCAAAACGTAAGATATCATGTAGTGTCCTTCTTCAAAAGTCATACAGGCTTCAGTGAGGTTTGGCTCATATGCCTCAAAAGGGCAAGAGTCCACAAACTGGGGGGCCGGCATCGGTCTGTAATGTGGAGTGATAGGAAAACTCTTACCGGGAGACCTTGGGGGACCCGACCTGCGAACGACTTGGGGGGAAAAACATTCTCCGACTTTCTTACTAGCGGGGGGAGGAAAATCAGGGGCTTCTACCAGTGAATCAACTTATGGGGGAAGGTGGATCATTTGACCCGGGGACATGGGGAGGGTCTGGCAACTCCATCTCACGGGGGGGGTCTTAATAGAAATAATTTGTTTTACCTTAGGCGGTGGCTTGAACCTGAGGACTTGAGAAACTTTATTCCGGTGTTTATTAGTGGGCTGGGGGGCAGGGGATGGTCTTGTACTTGGTTAAAGACCCCACTCCCTGTGGAGGCAGTGCATCGGCAAACCTTCTTTCTGGCCGGTGTCTGTGTTTTGCACAGCAGTCCACGGGGAGAAGAAAGGTCTCCCGGTCCTGACACCGAGGATCGCGATATTAAGGATGGAACAGGCAACGGCCGAAGTTTCGCCGTTGAGGCTGAGGGTCATCGAGTCCGAGCCTGGGCTTGGTCCATGAGGTACTCACCCAGGGGCACCAAACGTCGGCGGTCGAAGAAGAACCGCCTAACAAGAAATAAGTTGGTAAATAAGAAAAGTTTAAAAACTGGGCCTTCTGGGAAGAAAAACGTGGGGGGGATTCGCCTTGCCGGGAAGATAGCAGTAGTTGAGGGCTTTGGCGTCCTGTGAATACGTTGGGGAAGAAACGACTGAAACCAAGGTATGCCTAAGCAAAACCAACCAACAACAAAAAAGCACACAGCTCTTTGTGATGGACCAAGTATGCTCGCGTGTAGGGAAAAGGTACAGACTTGTCTAGATGGTGTCTGGAGGGCGGTACGGGGGAGTAAAAACTATTTCCTGGGATCCCTGGGAACTGAGACTAAAAACTGAAGGGCATTCGCGCAAAGGGTAGAGGACATGATGCACGGGTTTGGAACGGGGTTGATTATCTTAACCGGGCTTAAAAGTTCCGGGGGCTTGACGATTGGCGCGGGGCTTTTAGTTGGTGACAATCGCCGGAAGAATATTTAGAGAAAAAGGCAACCAGAAACATTCAGGAATCAAGGAAAAAGGAATTCTTTCAAAAGTTCTATCAAATCGCAGTACGGGTGAGCAAACAACTGATCGACTACGACAAGGGGCGGTGTCGCACGAAGAGCCCATGGTAAAGGGGGGTGCGTCCGACAAATGGAAAAGACGTGGTCGGCAGGCCGACCATCGCTAGCAAACAACATATTAGGATAGATGGGCGGGAATTCTCTACCTGGCGGGAAGGGTTGCAGCCTTCCTCTACAGAAGAGATTAAAGTTCTTCCGCACCAAGGTCGACAGTACGACAGTCCACTCTCTCGCCAGTAAAACGGTGTGCGCCTTCAAGTAATCTCACATCGCTGTAAATTAGTTAAAAAAATCCAGAGGACATCCTAAATCAGTCGAGGTTGCAACAACTACCTCGGAAAACCCAATACATCCTCACTCAGATCTTAAAGGGCTCGGGAACGATCATAAAACCAGCGTAAAACTCGCTACCCGCGTCACGGGCGCGAGAATTCAGCAGGACGGGACGGTGGGAAGCCAAAGGGTCACCAAAAAAGGGTGCATAAACTTGCTCGGGAATACCGGCTCCATCTGTAACAACCGCGTTCACGTCACGTGCAGGTCTCGGCTCCAATCCAATCGCCAACCCAGGCTCCCGATAATTCCGGTCCAACAAAGCGGGAGGGCGCTAGAGGTAACTTCCATAGCGCCGAATTGACCCAACCTTCAGAACCCAGAACTCTCCGGATGCCGCAAAAATAACTGCCACAAGGAGCCGGCTAAAGTCCAGGCCGTTAGAATCCTCGGCTGAACAAATCGTACTTCCAACGGAGAAAAAAGAACGAGCACGTCTGTAGATGACGGGAAAAAAAAAAAAGTGACGTTTACAAGGTTTGGTAGTGCCTGGAAGTAATGAAAAAGCCTAAATCAGTGGACTGATTCAGGCACTCTCCTCCATAAACACATGCCTTCGGGTGAAAATCCATCGAATAGTCGAAAGGCCTTGTGAGATTTAAGGACTCCTTTTTCAAACCTTCGCGTCCAACCTCTACATGGAGACATCAAATTCATCAACAAGCTCAAGAAAAGTTACGGGGGGGGGGGTTCCGCGCCCCACCCTCTCAGGGGACCCGAAAAGAGGAAAACACCGAAGCCTAAATACAGGAATCCCTCCTCCTTCCAGTCCCATGAAAAACAAACGGTGGGCACTGGTTAAATCTATTACGCCTTCGGGAACCGGCGAAAAAGGGGGGGGGGGCGGCCCAGAACCAATGAGGTCACTATGCCGGACCACAGCTTCACTGGTCACCCGCCAAATAAGCCACCTCGGAAAAAAAACAGGGAGGAAAAAAAAGAGGTATAGGCCATCCCGGAAGTGGGGCTTTATCTGACGCGGGGAGGAACGGTATCGGAAAGTCTGGAAAAGTACAAGGTTACTCGTCGCGGGAAACTAATCCTACAAAAAGCGCATACTCTGGGGACTATTAAAGGAATGCCCACGTAAGCGGAAGATTCCGCTGTAATACTTTCACTGCCACCAAACAAGGCAAAAGGCCGACCACGCTTAAAACAGAAGAAGCGAGAGGGGAAACAGGGAAGAAAAACCGGAGGGGTCTGCAGCCGGCCTCAAAAACCCTACTTGGTCGAAAGGGGTCAACTAACATTGGGGGGGGGGGTTGTGTGGGGCACCCATCTAGTCAGAAAAAAGTGATACTCCTCCGGGACCTATCGTATGAGGCGTACTGCGATCGAAGGCCGAGGGTTACAGGATATAAAACACAGGCCAGAACAGCGAAAGAAGACCCAGGTGAGACCGCTCCTGCCGTGTGCTCCGGACAAGGACCGACGAAGGGAGAACCAGTGGGGGATCGTGGAGCAATGGTATGCCTTAGAACCGTGTCCTCAAGGCTATTCTGGGGTTGGGTAGAGGCGGAAAGGTCTGAAGGGAAGCATGTCGTTACGGGTCTGGCGGAGCTCTCTCACGCGCACTTCCTTGCATGCCCCCTCGGTGAATTTGGACGTAGTGGGGAAGCGTAGGGGCTCGCACTAGATATAACTCCTCCCTTGATGGTAGTACGACGGTTTGGAGAGGGTGTAGGAGTACGGGTCCTTGTGTCCCCGTGACTCTAATACGATCGGCTCCGCAGGGAGCCCTCGACCATTATACGGGGAGGGGTGATTGGAGCGACTGTTCGTGTACGACAATCTCACATTGTCAATGTCAAGCCAGAACAAGACTTCGGTTCTAGAGCGCCGGTCAACTTGTGACAAGCCGGTTCTCTGTGGATCCGGGGCAAAAGTCATTTTCCTCACGTATCCGATCATACACTTTTGTTTAACACCAGGGTGGTCCATGGAACATCAGATGGGAGTTCCCCTTAAGGACTCATGGGTGGACTAGTAACGACACGCTTGGATACTTCAATTAACAGTAGACGAGAGAAAATTCCCGGTCTCCGGACGGGCGACGGAGTTGTACCTAAGACGTGGGTCGAAAAAATTATGGAAGTGCAGTAACACCATAACGAAGTGGGGGGGTGGTAAACTCTTCTCTTTACTGACGGGAAAAATCACGGAGGAGTGGAGTGGGAGAGGGGTCCACTTCGCCCACTGCCGCCACAAGCAGATGTGGGGTGTGAAGTGGAAAATGCCGGGGGCGGGAAGATCCCAAATGGGGCTTTCTCTTTTTAGAGGGGGGGACGGGAGAAGCTTCCAGAGCGGTGGCATCAACTCGAAGGGGTAGAGGCGATTGGCACGTTAAAGCTCAAAAAAAACAAAGAGGCCGGCACGGGGGAAACGTCCCCGGACTAAGCTGGCCGGCCCACCGTTGAGGCCATGGCAAAAAAAGGCAGAACGACTAACCGTAATGAGCCGCTACTAATACAGGTCGAGACATGAGACTGAACAAATTCAAAAACAGGAAAACGTCCTGGGGCACTGTGAGCAGAATTCCAGAAATATGGTCTCCGTTCTGATGAACGCTCTAAAAGATCACACGTCCCTATGGGCGGAGCAAAAACGAAAACCTGGCGAATATAAGGGGGAGGGGAAAATCCTCGAAGCCTCTAAGAGTCTACGGATAGTAAGGAGGTGAGATTTCACGATCCTCCACGTTACGACCTGACGACACTCCTACAAATCACTCGAGAATTCTAGGCAATCTCCAGGGGACGTCGCCAGTAAAGAATTTTTCACTCCTTCTGTATGAGAGGGGTCACAAATATGAGGGAAGGAACCGTCCCCCCACCGAAGGGTCCTTCCCTTCGTGAAATCCGTGATCAGTCTCCTTGTTTGTCCATTTAGGGTGGTTCTGCGCAGCGACGTAGGAGTTCGACTGGTCCCGAAGAAAAAACACTCCGCTGGCAAAAAAAATCGGACTACGAGGCCGCAAAAAGCCAGCAGCTGCAGTGGGTTCTTCGCGGATCACCGGGGGGGCGCAGGGGAACGGGGGGTATTGAAAAAAAATGAGGGGGCCTTACTGTCCTAGAGCTCCCAAGATCGAAACAAAGAATAGCCGCCGGGGGGCATTTCTTTGAAACCTTCTACAACGTAAGATCGCTGTAAAAAGACGGCGACAGGGACGGAGAAGGGCAAGGAAGGAACAAACCACTCATTCCCGAGAAAAGAGCACTAGCCCTTTGCGTGGAAGAAGACTCTTTTACCGAATACCCTCCGGGGGGGCGAGTATGTAAAGGGGAGGAGAGATCTCAGAAAAAACAACCAAGGAGTAGGGATAAAGGAAGAATTAAAAGAAGGAGACAAAAGCCTACTCCTAGCTTTAATCTGAGGTAAGTATGTCTTCTGTCACGCAACTCTCTGAGGGGGCTGCGCGGAAGAGCGGCGGAAAAGGGGGGCAGGGGCGCTAGGGGGGTTCAACTATCTTCCGATGGGTAGTCATGGTCATAATCACTTCGTTAAAAAGGCTAGGAGGCGAGGAAGGGAAATCCAAGCCTCAAGAAAAAGACCCGGAGAAAGACGTGGATAGAAGAGCAGAGCAGGGAGAGAGTGCGGTGTCTTGGGGCACCGCCGTGGGCCCGGGTGCTTGTTTCGTTACCCGACGGCACAGAAAAAGGGAGGGCTGGCCAGCACCGGAAAAAAACGGCGGCGGTATATCCGGGAGGACGGGGGGGGGGAAACGTATCATTTCTTCGCCGAGGTTGGAGGAGAGATCCATCCGGGATAACCAGCCCTCAAGTAGCCAAGGGGAGAAAAAGTGGAACATCGACGCTATATTATGGGGGGAATGCACGGGAGCTCGTCCGGAAGCAAGCGGGGGGCCACGTCGTACATCCTGACGACAGGGCGCTATGCAAGTTCGTGCGCAGCTGGTGGAGGACAAACCCTTCGAATTTATTCCAGTGGAGGACCCCTCTGCGTAGTAAGCCTCGGGGTTCGGGGGCCGACCGAGAAGAACTGGCGAAAGAAAAACTTGAACCAGGAGGGAGCCAAGAAAGCATACGATGGCCTGGGCATTCCAAATTAGTCGACGCGTAGAGGGAAATGAAAAGGAAGGGGGAGGTACGTTTGTTAATTAGAAAACAAAGTTTGGGGGGCTTGGGAAACTTTCAGTTTCATTGTAATTGGATTAGGGTGTAGAGAACAGGAACGGCCAGGGAATCACGGTCGTCTACAACAAAAAGGGGGAATCAGCCCTTTCCTTCTATGATCGGAAAGACGGCCCGACCCAAGACGATAACTCGACGCTTGAAGGGCGACACACTCGAACCTCAGGCCTCAGACCGAAAGCTGGGCGGGAAAAAAACTGCACGCCCAGGGGGGGGGCTGTTCTTCATCCTAACCTTATAACGCGATCCGAAGCGCTCACCACTTCTGTCTGTCCTGAGGGACGTGACTGAAAGGCTGGGGGAATTCCTGCGGCAGGGAGGTTCACGCGGACGCAGGCACTTGATCAGCGACAAAAGGCAAAAAGCAGACGTCTCCTAGTGTGAGGCGCGATCATTCCTCCGGGGAAGAAGCCGGGCATCCCGTTGTCTATTAAAAAAAAACTGGGACTATTGCGTCTACTTAGGGGAGTTGAAGAGGACAAGCGGCCTCAAAGAGACATTCGGAGGTTTAAAAACACCAGGGGAAAAACTACTCAAGAACTCCTTTAGGTTGCAACTTGTAAAGGGGTTCGTTCATGGGTTACGATGTGGCGTAACAATCGAACTCCCGGGCCCCCTCGACTCAATACTGGAAGGGGGGCGGGTCGGCCTTTGCGACATCTTCTCTGTAGAGAGGATAAGGAAAAAGTAAGTCCCTAACGTCGCGAATGAACTCTCGGTTTAAGGGCCGGAAAACTGGGGCTGGATCGATATGACGGAGAAGTGTAAAACTTGATCGAGAAGCAAGTCAACCTGTCTTCCAGGCGCAAAGTTCCCGTTCAACGTTGTACGGCTGAGCATCTTATCGTTTCTGATCGTCACTTACACGGGAAAAAAATGGGATTGCCTCGGAGGGGGACACACGATCGCCGGCAATCAGATCGGAAGCAGGCGCAGGAGGTGTGGAAACGCCCCCATGTGGGACTCGACGTAGTTGTTGGGCAGGGAGGCCAGCCAGGGAGTCCATGGGAAATAGAGGAGGGGAAAGGTCAGCTCGGCCCGGTCGGGCGTTTTGATCAGAAAGAAAAGGAATGAGTGAAGTCAGGGGGCGGTGGAGCGGAAATGTATCTGCCCAGGGGTATTGTTTAGTTTTCTGCAGAGTGCTCAAACCCCAGAAAGGAAACCTGGAATAGAGGATGATTCAGCGGTTCGTGCGCGTCCGGCTCTGATCCAGGATAGAAGGTTGCGTAGAGTTCCTCCCTTCAAAGGACAGGTCTGCTACGGATAGACCATGCCGTGCGGCGAAAATGAAAATCCTTGTGGGGAGGTCTCAGTGAAATCATGGGTTGTCGCATGCACGAAATCTTCTCTTGGGGAGGGTCAGAGATGGTGGACCTTCCCACTCGGTGAGGCTTCCCATGAGTTGGGAAGGTGAGAATGGGGGTTATGATGGTTGGGGCTTACGGGGCTAGGGTTTTCATATTGTCTAACCCCGATCCCTGGATGCCGCCTGGGGCTAATTTGCCAATGATTTCTTAAGCTTTGGCTTTTTGCCAGCAGGCGAAACCGGTTTTAAGAAAAACAGCTCTACATCCTACCGCTGTCGAGAGAGGAGGAAGGGGCAAAAAGGGGCAGGGGCGCGGTGCAACGGGGAAATGCGGCATAAGAGTCATTCGGGGTCTTGCTCCTTATGCATACGCCACATACCCAAAAAAAAAGCGGGAGAACACCGCCAGACAGTTCGATCAGGGTTGGGGGTGCCGATAGTGGACCGGCAGGAGGAGGGATCTCTCGAAGGGGGAGTAAAGAAGCCTCGTGGGAAGCGGGTCAGGAAGGGGGGGCGCAGGGCTTTCCGTAACGCGCCTCAGGGTCTGCTCGAGGGAAAGAACGTAGTGCGGGTTGCGAGGTGCCTTGGAAAAAAAAAAAAAAGGTAGAAATGTCGGGAAAATGACTTGGCGGCGGGTCTGGGGTCAACATTGGGACTTGATAACCTTGATGTAAGGTTTTAGCCCAAAGAGGGTCTCTGGAACGAAAAGGTAAGTAGTGAAGAAAACGCCGTTGTAGGTCTAAAGGTTCCGAGGTTGGGCTAGCGTGGAGAAGTCTTCAACAGAGCCTTGCCGACTCTCTTCGTGCCAAAGATGAAGGTGCCGAGGACGTGGAGGGAAACAGATGTCAAGAAAAAGCAGAACCCTCATCAGACGATGAGAGATTCAGCGTCACATCTCCGGTCAGGTGGCAGTCGTAGCGCTGGCCCTTCCAGGGGAAACCTCGGAAAGCAAGGGGTGAGACGTCACGAAAATGGGGGACCATCCTGTTGAGAAAAGTCCTCCCATATATCTCAAACAAAAAAAAGGGGGAGAAAATAATATATGGGAGCCTGATCGGAAAGGCGTTAACAGGGTGGAGAAGCCTTCCAGAGCAGAAAATCTCGCCCCAACGTTCGCCTTAAAAATATAAAGGAACGGAAAGCCAAGGGATTGTCGCCCAAGCCGCTCATCGTCCGAATGAAAGGCGGTTCTGCTTCGTCACTAGAGGGGGCAAACGCGAAGACGCCCGCGCAAACCTCATCGGCAAGAAGAAGTCTCCAATGTTTTCATACCCAAAGCGCCAAAGGGAAGGAGGGGAAAAAGAACCATAGACTACTTCACGCCGCCTTCGGTAAATCCATCAAGGGCATAACACCGACAAGGGGTAGCCAGAAGAAAAAAAATAAAAGCGACGCCACTTTCTGTACCTGGCCCCCAGGCGAGCGGAGCCTCAGCACCTCGCCAACCCGGACGGCGCGGCTCCGAGCAAGAAAAAACAGGTTCGACCCGGAGGAAGTCCGCGAAATAAAAGAAAGAAAAGCCAAAGCTAAGGGGAAAACCTGATGAAAACTTTCTTCATACGACCAGGAAGGGACGGCCCCTCTCGTCCTAAACCAAGATGATGGAAGATAGAGGTCCAGAACCTGGGGGGGAAATTTTTTCTTAAAATAAGGAAGCAAGGACCATGCTAGACTCTAGGTGACAGCAGACGCTACCCGACAAAGGGGAAGGGGGGGTCCATGGCCGACATACTTACTAAAATTCTCTAGTCGCGGTAGCGAGTTGGCTAAAACCGGACCTTTCCAAAAAAGGAAGAACAGGGATCAACTCAGAAAAGGTCTCAGTCGAGATTTACGGGGGTCCACAACACAACGACGCAGTCCGTCCCAAAAGAATCCACACAGGCCCTCAAAAACTATATCAAGCGACTGTACCGCCCGACGTGGAAAGGAACCATATATACCCCGGTAGAAAAAACTAGTGGAAAATTCACACTAGTCACTAGGGGAACAAATGGCTTGCAGGGAAAAGGGGGACTGACAAAGACATGCAAAGAGAAACGCCAAAACTGACAAGCGGAACTCTTTGCATCTCGTTGGGCGCTGAGGATCGACGCGGCCACGATGCCATCGGCCGATCGGACCGCAGGAACTAAGGCGCTGGGAGAAACGAAACACTCAAAAAGACGCCGGGGTCATGCCCTTTCCGGCCGATAACTTCACCTGGAATTCCGGGTTAACGTAAAGAACCAAGACCGGGGGACCCCGGGACGAAGCGGGACCGTAGGAAACCTCTCATAGGAAACCAGAAGCCGCAAGAAAAAAAAGAAGGGGGTCACGTCAACTACCTGTGGGTGAGGAAGAAAAACCTATACTCTAAGGTAACGCTAGCCGAAATCGGGAAAAAGCGAGAAGATTGGTATAGAACGTCGACACCGCGCAGAATCGCCGCACTACACCGCAAGGGCAGGCGTCAGGACAGAAGGAGGACTGTTGCTCAAAACCCATACCCCTTCAGCGATCGACGTAAAGACGCTACCACTGAAAGAAATCAGTCCCGAAAGCCATCAGAACTCTCTGCAATTCAAACCCCGAAAGCAGCTCATAGAAATACGAAAAGCCCGGAAAAGGAATGACCGCCCAGGGAAAGCTTTCTGGGGATTTCTCTCGCGGTCAAGACCCAGGAAACAAAAATGTAGGCTGCGTAAAAAAGTTGACCCACGACTTGGTTCGGCGGCGAAAAGGATTCAAAAAAGCAAAAATGTAGGGGAGGGAAGCCTTTAGGGAACTCCGAGGAGGAGTCAGAGGAAAACTGGTGGCAAACACAGGAGGAGCCTACGAAGGAGTACGCTTTCAGCAGCGTCTACAAGTAGAAGAGGGCAAGCAGCAGGCTCGCTGATCAAGGCGCCAAAGCCGGAGGACCAACCTAAGCAAGACATTTGGAGCAAAGGCTGATTGCAAAGACAGGCGGCCAGACTCAGATGTGGTAGACTCGTTCGATCGGAGGTCAAGGAGGGATTATATCTACATCGTCCACCAAAGGGGAGGGAAAGCAAGAAGAATTTTAAGGCCTGGCGATTAGAATCCTTGGGAAATCCCAAGAGCTGGTGGCGCCAGGCAAACGTTTAGCGCGAAGGGGAGTTTCGGGTGTTCCGCCGAGACAAAGTCCCGGCGACGTGAGAGTCAAAACCGGTCAAAGCTGTGCCGAAAAAAGGGGTAGGACTGGCGGTCCATGAGAAACACATCTGCGTCAAGAACCGTTCTACTAGAAGTCGATGGCAAGGAATCGGGTCAACAGGTCGGATCTCCTGCCTTTGCGTAAGCCGTCGCCATTAGTTAGTCCTTTCGGCCTTAATAGGGGGAATCGACGAAGGGGAACTAAGGTCAGAGAAAATCGCACACCTCAAAAGTGGCATACATATAATGGTTGTGTGGCGCAACCAAAGGAGAAGAAACTCGTGGTGATAGCTAACGCCAGTGCAAGTGGGTTCTGCCAAAATCAGGACTGTGGGGAATCTAGGGGCACGGGCGTCTGCTGAAGTGTGCTTAGACCAGATTACCGAAGGTGGGGCCCCACAAATCATCTGAAGATTCAACGAGCGGGCTTCTCCTATCCGAGATTTAATGACCTGAGGGTCTAGGCCAACGCTAATCTTCGACTACATGCTCATTCGCCAACAACCAGACCGGTCATACCGAGAACGATCAGGACTCCTGGGTGAAAATGTTCCGGGTGGTCTGAGAAAGAATGTATTGAACGTTGGAAGCCATCCATCTCAAGTGCAACACGAGAGGAACCGCCAGCCAAGAACGCAGCTGGGAGATCTTAGTGAGAGTGTAGCCAGGCAGGGATCGTGGGTCGTTCCGGGAGGGCGTGAGGATAGCTCGCGAAACGCAACAAAGTGGCGTGAAAAGCGCCAAAAAGGATCCCGGGGATGCCAAACGACGAGAAAGAAAGCGGGGCCGCCAAGCCAATGACGCGAAGTACCGAAAAAAACGAGTTGGGCGGAGGAGGTTGAACATAAAAGGACTTCCCGCAACGGGGAAGCGAGCGCGAAGTCGTGACGT
>Ga0179593_1555190_pt1 | contig 16692 bp, 23 predicted proteins | sample CZODoug2_1_08_16_FD_185931 | JGI IMG/M metagenome (GOLD analysis project Ga0179593, IMG submission 185931) | Vadose zone soil fungal communities from Angelo Coast Range Reserve, California, USA - CZODoug2_1_08_16fungal (PacBio error correction) | ecosystem: Environmental > Terrestrial > Soil >...
GGTTCAGATATGCATCCGGTGTGATAAATCAGCTGTGCGGGGGAGACACAGGCCTGCCCAATCCCGTGCTATTCCGGAGAGCATACTCCCGTGGTCGCGTAGGCAAACTTCCAGACTACTCGGAGGGTTCAGCATAGCGCATTGACCTTTTGTGTGGTAGGAAGTCAACCAAACTGGAGGATACCCAAAGCGGGGAAGGGCAGAGAGAATACGGCGCCGTTCTCGAATCAAGCCCCAAAAGTGACGGGGTTCGATGAGAAAAAAACGTGAAGAAACGTTCAGGCAGCGAACGGCACCTAACGCAAAAAGGTTTTGCGAAGCGGGTCTGAATGAAAAACGGAGGCTTGGAGCGCCGTGGGGAATGCTGCAGGGAATTCCGCTACCTGACTGAAAAGGGTTGAAGACAGGGCCTCTCCCCTGCTGGCATCTTACACTCAGTTGAGGGGCGTTTGGAGACCGGCCTGCGCGGGATCGGAAGCTGGTTTTTGAGACATGCGAAGGTAAAGAATATTCTGGGGCGGCTAAATTCCAACGTCAAGTAAAAGCGGGCTCGAGTCCATGAGGGCGGATTGAGGAATGACAGAATTTCCCAGTTTTCCTGAAAAAAACCGTGCATGGAGCAAGCAGACACAAGGGGAGTTGGACGGGACGGTGCAAAATATTCTCGGGGAGCGGGGTAAAGGGGCCTGGAGCAACAGTGTCGGGGCCGCTGGGGGGAATTACAGTTTGAACGGGTGGGGAGAGGCTATAAGTTTAGGGCGAGAAAGGGGGTCTCATCCTTGCGTTGGGAAGAGGGGGAGATGGGTACCGAAAAAGGGGCGACAAGTCCGGCGGCATCGATAATTAAAAAGGAGGTACGACTTTGAAGGACCGGGAATATGGGAATCTGGACCATGGGGGGGGGGAGGGCTTGGGATGGCGGACGAGGGCTGAAAGACGGGCCTGAAGGGGTGGCGCACTGAAATCGCTATCCATACAGAAGAAACACCATGTTGGTACTTGGATGTGACGGAAGACCGCAAAAAAAAGAGAGAAGGTGAAAAAAAGAATCCAAACCGCTGAATAGTTAGGATTTTCGGTCTTGGTCATGCTTCTAAAACGGGCGGGTGCTACTTCGAACGGCCGTCAGGAGTCTACCTTCTCTCCGGCCACACTGGAGCCCGACCTGAGCCCTGCAAAAATCTTTGGAGCCAAAAGTACTCTACTCTGGGAAAAAAAGCATCTGTTGAAAAAAGGACTCCAGACTTAAAAACCCACAAGCCAGAAAGAAGGACGTTTACAATGGCCTACACCCTCGTGAGTTGGAATCGGTGGGAGGGGGCGAGTGCGAGATCTGAATACTAGCATCGCCTCATGAGAGGGATTGCCAGGAAACGAAAGTCAAATTAAAAAAATGACTGGTTTCAATTAGGAGAAAAGTATTGGGGTCAAGCATCAGCGAAGAAAGGTAAACGTATTAAATCCCTTGATGGGTAACCATGTGGCTTCCGCCGGAGGAGGTTAAACAATTCGAAACCAGAACCGTAGGAAGATAAACACCATGATCAGGAGGAGAAACTATAAAAAAAGGGGTCTGGGGGAAATTCGAAAAAGACAAGTCAAGGGGCGCACAAACTTCGGGCGCTGTGGCAGAAGAGGAAGCCAGGGAATGCCTTTTGGGCGGCGAGAAAAGGAGATTGTACCTTGTAAACATGCCCTAGGGGGATTGTATGGGAATGAAAAACGGGCAGCGACTTAGAAAAAGCCGACTGGGACGCCGTGACTTCGTTCGCCCGGAAAAGGGGGACCCTGAGCATAGAGATGGAGAAGGTCAGGGGAAGGGGGGCCGGCAACAGACGTGCTCAATCCTGCATGAAAGGGGGGAAAAGAAAGAAGCTAAACCAGAAAAATCAGAAACTCAAGCCTCCCGGGAAGAGAGCAACGTCAGTGCGACGCGAAGTAACACGGCCAAGCTGAGGAAAAGGGGAGTCATCAGCGTCCTCGTTAGTCGAAGGAAAGTCAGGATCCGGTCTCTACGGGGAGGTGGGGAAATGAGAAGCGCGTTATCCTCATACATAATGCAAGATGAGTCAGGGGCTTTGAAGGGATTCCTCTCATACCAAAAAATGGACTGAAGGTGCAGCCGACCGATGGATCGGTTCCTCCACTATGAAGGCCAAGCCAAAAAAATTTGGAAAAAAGGTGGGAGATGTGGTAAAGAAAGGGAGGTTTTTAAAAAATCACCCTACTTGAAGGGGGGAGGAGGGAAGGGGTGAAAAAAAAAAGCGGGCGCGAAAAAGTCAGCAACCAAAGGGATGAACCAATCTAAAGAACACTGGGGTTCGCGAGAACTGCGAGAAAGACCAAGAAATTTGTTGATCAGTCGAGTCAACAATCCTCGAAAAAGCTCTGAAAGTCAAAAAATCCGGGGAAAATATAAAAGAGGGGAAGAGGTAAGGGCAGAAACCGCAAAGGCACGCAGATTGAAACGTAATAGGAAAGGTTTGGAGCGGGCACCGGGCGCCATCTTTAGAAATAAGGGGGGGGTTTACCGGAAATTCTAGGGTGAAAGCTGTGAAGCTGCGAATACGCTAATCTCAAAACATCGGGAATGAGCCTTTCGAGTAGAAAAGGGGTGATCAAATTCGATCCAGGGATCTAGAAAGCCTGAAGAAGGTCCGTCGATATAGAAAGGAGTCCCTCGAAATCCCCCATATAGAAGGTGAGAGTCTTTGGGAGTACGGGGCGTTAAGACATAAGGAATGAGGTTGGGCGTTAAGTCCAGTATTTTCTGATAGAAAGGAAGGGATTAAGAAGAAAAAAATTAAGGTCCTCTTTTAGGGCAAAATCAAAAAAAACTTTGTGACGTGACCATATCCTCCACCCGGACGGAAAAAAGGCAGCCTTCGGATAGGGTCCTCTATATTCGATGTCAGGAGAGAGAAAGATTCTGGACCAATCTCCCGCGCTCCAGTCAAAGAAAAGAATCTACAAAAGCAGGGACAGGCGGGAAAAAAGTCGGTCGGCCACCACTTTTCAAACTCTTTTGAAAAAGGGGGGGAGGAAAAGAAAAAAAAAAAAAAGCCAGGAAGAGACTCGGAAAAGGATTAGCGCGGTCCTAGAGAAGGCCGGTCATTACAATGCTCTCGAAGATAAAAGGGAGGGGTACTATGGGATGATGCTGAAAATGCACCCTTTTCAAAGATTTGGAGAAAAGACCATTCCGGAAGGGTGTAGAAAAAAACCCTACAGCCTGAAGGGGGAACGAATGGGCCCGAGCCTCGTGGAGGACACAGTAGAACCTCCGCTAACAAACCAAACTCGGGACGCAAAGAAAACTGAAAACAAAAGTCAGAACCAGCGTATAGTGGACCGGCTAGAGTAATAGGGTTTTCCATCCAGCCAAAAAAACCAATATCGAATGAAAGAAAGGGGAGTGATCATCGAAGGTCCATCATAACCGTCTAAGACGAAAAAGGAAAAGAGCTCGCGGGTCAAAGGGTCAGTCTAGAAAAAGGAAGGGAGGGGTGCTTGGGAATAGCTCCCTTCAGAGACAATCACTGGAAAATCTCAGAAGGGATTCCGCAGGGGGGGGGCCGTAAGTAAAGGGACTAGATTCGGGTCAGCTCGCGGATTGAAGGGGGTTGTGGGGAATCTGAAGTAGGAGATAGAGGCAAATCTCAAAGTAGAGATGACAAAATATGGAGGGAAGGGAGGGGCGAAACCCACCAAATTAGAAAGGTCATTGCGGAGGTAAAGAATGAACGGGTGTAATTGTCCTATGAAGGCTACTGAAAGATCAGGCTGGCATCACGGGACAGGGAAAAGAAGTGACGTCGGCTGTACTTCGATAAGAGGGCATTGGGGAGGGGGGCAGGGGGAACGCATCTGAGGGCCAAAAAGTGGGGTGGACCCTGCTACTATAAAAAAGTCGTTCGTGGTACGTCGAAGGAAAAAGGGCCTGCCGGGAGACGGGGATCGTGAAATGTTTTTTGGCAGGGGAATTTTAAGTTCTGCTGGGGGAAATTCAATTTCCCAGACCTTACTGGCGAGGAAAGACTTGGAAAAATTTAATAGATCAAAGGTACGGCGTCGGACGTCATGAACACTTAAAAATTCGGGGGGAACTTAGATCCATCTAAAGACATGGACAGGGTTGGAAATGGGGATCTTACTCGGAGGAAGGTAGTTGAGAAAGGAGAGACCTGTGTACAAAACGGAACTCCTGGAAAGCTGGTGTCACATTGGTTAAAACGGAAAAGCTGAAGGGAAGTTGGACTAGGGTAGGAGGGTTTAAGGGGGAGAGAACAGAGCCAGTTTCGTTGGGGCTTGAAAAAAGACGGAGCGAAGGGGGGACTGGGGTGCGAAGGACAGACGGCAAGGAGGCAGAAAGGACTTCAAGAGGGGTGATGTTCCTGGAGGGTTAGATGAAACAAGGTAACATGGCCCAAGGGATGAACGGTCGGGAATACCGGATCGGTATCTCAAGGCAAAGAAAAAAAAAAAATAAACAACGCCAAACAGCCCTCCGGGTGGAAATAAACGCTAGTTCAAGACAAGAAGAAGGCGAATCTGGGGGGTATGTGAAAAACTGGAAAGGGGCTGAGAAAATCTTAAAAGAAAGGCGAACGGCGCCCTCAATCTGATGGTCGCGATGAACTGCTTAGTTATGCAAGCCACTCGAAGAAAAAGAGAGGAGACAGAAGACTAGGGGGAACAAGCCCCGGGTGATGCGATCTGGGGGTCCAGGAGGTGACGTGGGGGATAGGCACCAAGTGACCACACGATCTCAAGAGGTGGTCCCGACCTGGGAAGAAATTATGGGTATGGGGCTAAATTGTAAAAAATAATGTCGCTGCATGGAATCAGGAGGGGCCCCCTTTTCGGGTAAACTGTCAAGAAGGGGGGTGAAAGCGCGGGAAAGGAGGTGGTGCAGCTAGCACAGACAGGATAATCGGGAAGAGGAAACAACCCAGGGGGGAAGTTGGGGAAAACCAGTTAAAGAAAATGGAGGGGGCCCGGCTTTTTCAAACTCTAATAATACCGCCAGCGGCGTACTACAAAAAATTTAGAGGGGCCCACGAAAAAGTTGAACAAGAGTAAGAAAAGAAACGGAACGACATCTTTGGGGCCAACGAGAAACGTGGAATCCTGGGACGCTCGGCCTCAGTTTGGTCGCGTCTACCTTCAAGGAGGGTCAAGGGGGGAACCAGTAGAGTGGGGGTAGAAAAAAAGGGAGTTAAAAAGCCCGTCTCCAAGGTAAGCTCCTGACTGGGGGATCGGCGTTGGAGGGTAGAATCCGGCGGGACCCTAGGGGAAGGCATAGAAGATTGGGGCGTCGAATGAGGACTCTTCCGCGGATTCCGAAGAAAAAGTTTATAGAAGAAAGGGGACGGGGTTATCAAAAAAGACCCCGGAAGGGAGGGAGGGAAGGATATTCTACAATGGGAAGAAACGTTCCATTGGAGGGAAACTTCCTTGTCCTGTGGAAAGAAAAGGAGGTGGGATCATAGTCTCTTCTCGCGTTACTTCAGGACTTTACATTAAAGAGGGGGGGGGAGAATCCAAAAGGTCGAGAATTCGAGGGGGGGTCAAAAGAGGAAGGAGAATAACAGCAGCTGAGAGTTGCAGTGGAAAAAGAACGTCGCAGCGAAGCGCCAGGGAGGGAGAGGGACTGCAGCCGATCTTTGAAGAACTATTAAGGATTAAGAGGTTCAGATGGGGGGAAAATTCGGGGGGGGAGGTTTGAGCATCCGATCACTGTGCGGCCTTCGGAGCGAGAGATTTGAAAAACCGCCAGAAGAAAAGCTGACCAATAGCAATATCGGTTGGGGGGGCGCGACAGAAAAAATAAAGACCTTGAGACTGGAAGAGAAAAAAGAGGGGGGTGTGAAGAAAAGGTAAATCACCCTCTATGAAGGAAAAAGGAAAGTCCAAGAACTCAAAGACGAAAAATCGGTGCGCTCCGTCCTGGGGAAAGCAGGGGGAATTAAAAAAACAAGAAGAGGGAACCTACGGGTTCTGGAAGGAAACTCGGTCTCCAGTGAGATGGGGGGAGGGAACCAAGGAAAAGCTATTGGACAAGGCGTAAATTTAGGAAGCGTCAGCAAAAAGGATGCGGAGGCCGCGGGGGGCGGTCCCAGGTGAGCAACGTAAAACAGATAGGGAGAAAATAAAGAAGGAACGGCGGAGGGACCCGCAGAGGAGAAATATCAACTACAGCCTAAAAAAAAAAGAGGTTCCTAGGTCGCGGAGAGTTAGATTCGGGAGTTAGGACGTAAATAAAACTGGATGGGGGGGGTTGGAAAGCAAAAAAAATATTGGAAAGGAGGCTGGAGAAAGGGAGAAGTCGAGCTGCGATTCAGGAACAAAGTCATCCCAAATTTTTGTAAAAGGGAAAAAATAATCAAAAAACATATACCACCTCGGACAAACACCGCGAATTCAGAAGGCCATAACAACTGATATATACCTATTGACGACGGGAGGGAAAGAAGGGATTAAAAGACTAAAGGAAAATAGAGAAAACTGGCAGGTACTGCCTAAGACATCACGACTGTCTGTGCTCTGGGGAAACCGTCGGGTTCATAAAAATCTAAAGGGGAAAATACAAGGGGTTAGACAGGTCCCAACAATTCTATCGCAAGGAAAGATTCAGTAAGGGGAAAGAAGCAATGGGAGAGTAAAAATTCGTCGCCGAAGGGTGGGGAATTGTCCCGCGTGGTGGAAAGAAAATCCGAAAAGATTTCTTGGAAAAAAAATCCTGATGGAAAGGAAAGAGCCAAAGTCTCAAAAGAGAGGCGACCGGGGTCTACCGAAAGAAAAAATCGTCAGAACAGGAGTCAAAGAAAAAAAGGGAAGCACCAAAACTATCTCCCGCGCCCAGGCAGAATACGCACGAAGCCAGGAGTAGAGGGTCCGGAAGGGAGAGTTGGCGGAAAACCAGAATGCTGATCTCGAAGTCAACATCCTGCCCAGCGTCAGGGAAAGCCAACGTGGGAAAAGAGGAGCCTCCCAGGGGGGGGAAACATTACTTAGCTGTTGGGCATGACCTGCTCAAGATATAAAAGAAAACTGGAGGAGGACAAAGCAAAAGCACGGCCTCCTCATGGGTGCGGCGTCGAAAGCGACGGTCCAAGAGTTTGCAAAGGCAAACAGAAAGCTTTTGGGGGAAAAAATCAAAAACCAAAGTGGGGAACAATAATCCCAAAGCGAACCGCAAGAAAAAGGAGTCGTCAGTAGAAACCCAGGTCGGGAGGGACGGGGACCGCTGCTACGGAAGCGAAAAAAAGGGTTTAAAAGGAGGGGGGAATAAATACTCACGATCTTTAAGCCACTGGGGCTGCCGACTATCTGAGCTCGGGGGGGGGGGGGACTTCGCTTTTCATTATGAATCAGAAAGAAGGGTTGGGCTATATTGGGGGGGCGGGAAAAAGTTACAACGTCGGGACTGGGGGGGAACTCCGGAGGGTGTTGCCTTCCTGGGAAGGAGCGGGCGGGGGGGGCTGGATACGGGGGGGGGGAAGCTTAGTAGGAGGTAGGGTCCTATAGTTTCCAATCTAAGAGGTTATAGGGTGTATAAAAGCTTAGGAGAGGGGGGGAATTGGGAAAGAGTCAAGGCTTGGACGAAAATTATTGGAAAGCTCATAAAATTGGCGGAAAAAGTTCAAAGTGTTACATTTTTCTCTCGAATATACTGAAAAGGGGATTGATAGGATAGTCTGGGGGACTGGGGGGCATGGGAAATCATAACGCGATTTGGAAAAGAGATGGGGAAAAAGGGCTTGGGGAAGAGTGAAGAGGGGTTGGGAATGATGTGCGATGTCTTTCTTTCTGGGCTCTAAAGGGATAACGCAGATTGAGGAGGGGAGGATCGGGGGAGATTGGTTACCAGTTCAAAGCTGTCCCGAGCATCTTCATCGACCTGAGGGAAAGGGGAAGAAGGGGAAACCGGGGGTCTGGGAGAATCTTGACCTACAAGGGGGTTGCTAAGGGTTTCCAGAAAGGGGGGAAAAGAGATAGTCTTTGGGAAGGGATCGATCAGTACTAGCTCACCATGCCCTCCCCATTCTCCTGAAATCCTAAAAAAAAACCAATTGGGTGGTCCTTCTAAACGAGGCAAGGGTGAACAAAAAAGAGAACTCAGAAAAAGCGAGACTTGAATTCGCTTCGGGGGGGGCATCTGGGCAGGGATCGGGAGCGAAAAGGCCGGAGGGACTCGAAGACCCTCTGATTACTAGCTCCTTTTCTAATCCCTTGATCACATGGCTGGGGGGAAAGAGAGAAATCCGTAGAAACAAGTTGATAGAGGAAGGGGCCTCATTGGGGGGGGCACCGGTCTAAAAGGAGGTCAAGAAAGCTTTCCAAAAAGCATGTAAGGTTCAAAAAAACACGGGGGTACCGACTACACTTCTAAAAATAGTGTCCCGCCGAAAACATAAAACAGGGGGGGTTGTTAGTAGAGGAAAAAAAAAGCGGGAAAGTCGTTATGCATCCTAGCGGTCACGCATGGAAGGGAGGGCCAAAAAACCCTAAGCTCGAAGGGTCCCGAATGTGTTTTTGGAGGAACCAAAAAGTAGTTCAATCGAAGAAAACTCATAAAAGGGGCTCGTAAAGAAAGCACGGATAAGGGGGGGGGGGTGAAAAAAGTGTGCGTCATCCGGGGGATTAAGGAGGTTCAAAAGGAAAATCCTACAAGGGGGACTCCAGGGTAGATAAAAACAAGGACATCAAAATGGACAATCCACTGGGGAAAAAACTGATGAAAAGAACGAAGTAGTACATGAAACCTGGTTCTGGTTGTGTAGGATTATACTGAGAGTTGTTACGGGGGGGGAAATTAAAGAAATTGCGGGGGATTAGGAAGGAGGAGAAAGGGACACCGGGCCTGACCTTTAAAAAGAAGGAGGATCTCCCAGAGGGGAAACTAATATAAAGAACTTAAAGATAGGAAAACTTTGCTCGCCGGAAACGGGGAAGAGCCTGGCAAGAGCAATTCGGGGAAAATAAAGAAAGGTTGAGGAGTTGGGAAGGAGAACAAAACAAGGAGGTTAGTGAAAAGAGGAGAGATCGGTTCTCTCAAGAAGTAAGGTTCCATTAGTAGGAAATCCTTGGAAGGTGGAGTCCCGGGGAGTCCCCAGCGTTTGCTAAGAAAGAGGATCTAGAAGACTTCGGAAGGATGAACCAGTAGGGGGAGACCGTGTTAAAAATCTGAAGGGCGCAGGAAAAAAATTTAAAAGAGGTCCCGGGAACAAAAAAGAGGGTGAAGGTACACGATGACGTCCACTGCGAAAAACAAGAGAAACGATTCCGGAGAAAAGTAGGACTAAGGTCCGAAGAAGTTTGGCCGGGGAAGAAAAGGGAAAGGGGCTCAAGTTTGAAATTTAGCAAGGGGCGTTTTAGGGGGGGGGAACAACAGTCGCCCGGGTGATTCGTACGAAAAGTTCGTAGGGAGAGTTGTGGGGAAAAGTCATAGAAAATTCCTCAAAGGAGACAACCTCGAAAGGGTGGCTCATACATAGAGATATAAAGGAGGACAAAGAAAAACTCCTGGGCAGAGGGGAAATTCAGGGAGGGCGGCAAAATTGCCAAAAGTTCCCCCGGGACAGAAGAATTGAAATCACGGCAAAACGCGAAGAACGCAAACGCAAAGAGAACAGAAAAGATTTTCAGGGGGGGGAGGGGAACCAAAATTGTGCGAATAAAAGGTGGAGGGAAAAGCAGGGGTCTCAAAACCTAAGGACGGGGGACAGGGACAGGGACCTGAGTCGACTAAAAATTAAGAAGGCTCGGGGAGAAAAGGGGGGATGCGCTGAACCAGTGGGGTCACGGGTTATAAAGAAAGGAAGGGCCCGCGGAGTAATTGCTGCCACCTCCCGGCAGGAAGAATATAAAGTAAATCAGGTAAAAGACCGATGCCGCCAAAGGAGGGGAGGGTGGACAGCTGAGCGTTCTCAAAGGACAGCTTAGGAGGGGTTGGGGGGTTCTTAAAAAGGAAAATTTTCAAAAGGGGTTATATAGAAAGAGCCGTCGTAAAAGGGGGTCTAGTTCATCTCAATCGAACCTTAAAATTGCTGGAAAATAAGGGTCAATGTCCAGTCCCATACTCCACACGAAATAACAACCTAAAAAAGGTCCTTATGAGAAGGAAGGGGGACTTAAAAGGGGTGCCGACGGAAGAGTCGGGGAAAACCCAAGAGAGACTCACACGTGATCAAGAGGGAAAAGAAAAAATTGGAAGGGGGAAAAGTGCAATAACAAACGGAAGAGCAAAGGTGAACCCTGTGTTTGAAACTCTATTGTGAAAAAGGGGGAAAAACATACAAAGTGGCAAGGTAGGTAGTGTAACAGGAAGAGGGGGCATCTAAAAAAATCGGCTCACAGAGAATATAGAGACCTTTAGAGCCATGGAAAAAAGACAACTGAAGAAATAGGTTCAAGAAAAACAGAAGGGGATTAGAATAGCTTTTAAAAAAATCATAAAAACGAAATTTCTGGGAATCCTTTTAGTACACTAGAACAAGCTGAAGGAAAAATCAATATGGACGCAGAAAAGTCTATCAATAAAAATAATCGAAACTCCGCGGAACACACCGTCGAAAAAAAAAGCGCCAAAATCAAACCAAAAAAAGAGACCACGAGACAGAAGGAAACCGATTGCCGAATGCAGAAAAGTCTAGCGTAAGGGTTAAGAAAAAATACCAGGGAAAAACTTGAAAACGGAAATCTGGAAAATGCGGCAGGGGGCCCAACTTAAGAAGGAAAGGCCTAACTTATTTTAGAAGATAGTTCGGCAGAAATGTATGGAAAGAGAAATCGAGAGCGAATATCAAGGGGCTATGACTGAAATAAGACTCATGTAAGGAGAAGACCCTCATGGGGGGCCGAACTCGAAAAGCTCGGGGGTTGGATGAGTATTCGGGTATGACGCTTGGTGTTTTTGGTCTTCAACAATAAAGATGAGGAAATACAAAAGCAATGGAGGGGGAGAAGACGGATTCTGATTTCCTGCGGAGGGGGGGGACAATCCTGACAAAAAATGCGGGGAAGACCTTGCAGTAAAAAAAAAAGTACGGGGGGATCTTGAAGCACGCAGACAGAAATCGAAGTTTCAGCGATGTTGAGATTAAAAAAGAAATCCGGAATCAGGGAGAAACGCGCCAGATCATCGTGTACTGTGGGGGCAAGGAGCCGGGAACTCTTATCAGAAGGGAAGTAAAAGGTTGCCTGGCCACTATTAAAGAACCAGCCGCTCAGTTCCGAGAAGCGTGACTTGAATATGAGCAGGGGGGGATGGACAAGGGTGGGGTTTCGTAGTGGGGGGTTGGAAAAGAAGACAAAAAAGGCTCGGGGGGAACTCGGAGATAAATGGAGCGAGCTGGGGGGAAAGAGGTGGATAGAAGACTGAAGGTTGGAAAATTGGAAAAAAATATTCCAGTAATTTGCAGACTCAGCACGGTACTTGAAGAAAGTTCAAGATAGGGGGACCGGGGGGACCGGGGGGATCTTCCCTGACTATATACTAAGGAGTCTCGGACGGGGGGCATTGTAGAAAAAAGCAGAAAAGGGGGAACTCAGGGAAGGTTGGGACTTTGTAAAAATTGTTTTCCGAGGAGGGATCTTCGGATGGATTCTCGAAAAAGCTTTTAGGGGGAAGTTGAACTCCAAGGGAGCGAATTGAACGTCCGTATCTGCTACTGGAGGAACGAAGAAGAAGTCAAGCGCCTCGGATGGAAGGAGGAATGGGAAGTGGACTGAAAGAGTCATCCATTTGCAGGAAACACTTAAAGGGAGCGGAAGGCTCCTTCTGCAGAATGAAGTGCTAAAAAATCACTCACGCTGGGGAATAATCCCAAATCCCGAAGGAAGTCCTGGGAGCCTGGGGGCTAGGACATAAGTAGGAAGAGGTTAGGTCGGGCGGCATCTGAAACTTCGAACTGTCGTGAAGAAATCGCCGCAGAAAACGTGGGAATTGCTTGAAACAAGGAAAAGAAAGGGATCGATCTTCCAAGTTGAGAGGACAGCGTCTCGAATAGGGGGGGCAAGATAAGAAAATACGGAAAGGCAAATCCCAAGGAAAGACTCTATGGCGAAGTTGGGAAGAAGGAAAACATCTTGAGGGGGGGGGTCTAGGAGTCGAAAAGGAGAAAAAAAAATGAAGGTTACCTAGAGACCCTCATCGCGTAGTTGCTGAAAAAGCGGAAAGCTTGTCAAAGAATGCCAGGGGTAACCTAGTATCAAAAGGAGGGTACTAGCATGAGAAAAAAAGTTAAGAGAGTATTCGAGAAAAAGGTAGTTTGTAGAGGGCAATTCTCGCAACTGGAACGTTTGGCAATAGGACGTCAAATAAAAGGGTCCAACCAGGGTACCAAAAAAGGTATAAGGACAATCAGTGCAGTACAATTTCAACATCCACGAATGAGAAAAGGCGGAAGGAAATCCTGTCAAATGCGCGGGACATTGGGGGAAAAAAATGGCGGGCGGAAAGAAATTTTTATTGCCAAAAAGGTCTTGGAGGGAAGAGGGGAAGGGGGCTTGGAAAGGGACCCCTGGGCTAAGGGGAAAATGTAGAAGAAAAAAGTGTATCGAAAGCTTTAAAAAAGACGAGAAAAAAGACAGAGGTCGAAGCGTAGGCCGTACGCCTACTCGTAGGCAAGGGGCCATTCTTTCTAAGACGAATGGAACGGGTGAGAAAGCAACAAGAGAAATTCAAGGGGAACTTTCCATTCGGATCACGGGAATTGGGGGAACGCGAAGAAGGGAGAGCGTAAGGAAAAAAAAAAGTTGGCAAGAAGGATTCAAGGAGAATGGTAGGGGGGGCTATCATGGTCGGCTAACCTTGTCAGAGATTGTCAAGGGAAATCCAAATAAAGATAAAGCTAGGGAACAGGACCAGAGAAAAACCACAAAAGCCAGAAAAACATTGGAAAGGGAGGAATCCATGAACCTACCCGAGAGGGGGGGGGGGGGGACCAGGACACGAAATGTTTTTCACGGGGGATGTGGGGGGCTGGAAAAAAGGGGGGGGGGACCAGGCGCGAGGTTTTAGGGAAGAAGATCCTGGGGCTTCCGAAGGGGGAAATCTGGGAGGGAGTAGGACAATTCAAGCAGTCATCCAAAAAGGTCTTACAAACCTCTCATGGGTAATATCGAAAAAGGTGCTATCAAAAGAAAAGGTTGAGAAAGAGAAGGGTGCCTTCCTCTAGGCGGGAAGGACAGAGTGATCCGGGACTCCTTTGCCGAAGAAAAGGGAAAACATCGAGAGGGAAGCACGGAAGCCTTAATTTCTAAAGAAATATAACATCAAATGTTGGAGGATCTTTAAAAAAATATGGAAGGAATTTTGGGGGGGGGAGAACCGGGAAACTTCGGAGAGTTGGAACGTTTCCAAAGAAGAAGTGGCAGCAAAGGGGAAACGCGAAGGAAAAGGAGGCGACAGTTTTATCAAGGAATGCCAGTCTCTAAATAAGACGCGGCTCCGTGAGTCTGAAAAGTTCGGGAGCCCGGTCGAGAAGGTAAGAGACTGAAAGAAATGAATATCGTCCGGATGATGGTTTAAAAGAAAAAAATCTGGGTTGAAAAAGTTAGGTGGGGTGGTAGAGGAACATAGTTACGGAGTTTATGAGAGGGAGAGCTAGAAAGGGATACTATAATGCAATGGAAAAGGACATGGGTCAAAAATGGATTTCCAACTTTTAAGAGAAGCAGAGGACAAGAAAAGAAGACATATCAAAACCACGCGGCGAAGATACTTCGCCGAAGGGGAATCCTCTGGAAAAAGGGGAAAAGGTTACGGTGAAAAAAGGATCCGTGAAAGATGCAAAGTCGCTCCAGGTCCCAATAAAAAAGAGGGCTTCTGCAAGGAGGACTAATAAAAGCAGGACGAAAAAGTGATTAAAGGGTTGTAAAAATCTAACCAATCTAAAGGCGGTGTTATTCTATAAGGGAGTTTCATCAGAAAGAGGTCTATCTCGAAAGAGAAAGATATCAGAAAAATCATAGGGCTCAAATGGAAAAGTTACGATTATACCCTGTTAAAGGAGGGAAGACTAATCCGGGAGTAATCAGAAGAGTCCCATTTTCACGTCCTGATTTCCGAGGAGTGATGGGAGAAGGATCTCGGCCTATGGGGAATTGGGGAAGGACGAAGATTCTAAAAGTCCTCATCGAAAAAAACCTTCTTCAAAGCAAGAAAAATCGTGCAAACTGCAGATAAACTCAGAAAACCGATAACGTAAAGCTTAGGAAGGGCTCCGAGGGAAGGTCTTGGGGGTTGAGAAAGGAACACCAATTCAAACAGGCATGACCTTAGGATCAGAGGAATTCCTTCCATAAAGACAGCTTAATAAGAAGGGGCCTGACTGGAATATAAATGGATAGGGTGAATAAAGGAAAGCGTGCTGAAGTAGAGAAAGAGCCCATCAAGGGTGAGGAGACGTAGAAAAAGATCAGCCAAAAGGGGGGGGGAAAGAACGACGAAACTAAGGATGCAGGATTGAAGGTTTTTTGGTTAAGCTCTCGAAAAAAAACGGGGGTGAAAATAAAAAAGGGCCTAGGTTCATAAGATATTCGGACCTTCATAGGGGACGCGGCACTAAGGGGCACGGAGGGGGGGATCTGGAAAAAGTCAACGGGGGAAAGGGATAAGGTAACGAAGTCTACTGTGTGATATTTATCCTACGGAAAAAAAGGCTGGAGGCAGATCTTTAAAGAAAACAGGGCTTGGCATTCGAGGAAACTGGGAAGGCTGGCCGATTCAAAGGGAACAAAAAAAAAACGGGGGACAGAGGACTCTAGGAAGGAGATCGGACTACTCTGGGAGGTCCGGAGGCGGGGGAGCCGAGGGAGAAAAATTTTTTGGCGGGGGAAAAGGGACTTGGGAAGCTGGAATCTGGAGGGGAGGGGAGATGGGTAAAGGCAGAAGATGGAGAAAATCATTCTGGGGCCGCGGGAGCTGGGAGAGTTTCTCAGAAGAGGGGGGATTCAATAAAAGGCCGGAAATTTAAGAATGACTCAGGGCATTCTCAGCCAGGGAAGAAGTCTGAGGGAAAGAGTAGCATTTGGAATGGAGTGCTCAAGTCGGGAAAAGCTAGATCACGGAGGAGCGATCAGCCGGGTCAGGTTATTCACAACAAGCAGAGAGCCTTTAATAAGATTTAGCTGGGGGGAAGGGTTTAAAAAAGAGTAACAGAGAAAAGGAAGGCGGCGTAAGGGGGGGGGAGTCAATAAGGAACTCCTCAGAGTGTCGGTGAGTTTGGCAGGAAGCGGTGAAAGGCGAACACCAATCGGTAATGAGATGGAAGTCGTAGAAGGAGGAAGGGGGCCTTAGGGTGGGATCTTGCATGGAGGAAAAGGTGGGAAGGGAAGACAAGGGAGTTTGCCGAAGGGGAACCTTTACGAGGGGAATCAGCCGTGTTCTTCATTCTACTTCTAGACTGGATAATCAACCCTCCGATCAATTAAAAACTCAACGTGGGAGAAGGCAAGAAGTGAAGTGGAGAGAGGGGGGAAGGAAAGAGGAAAGGGAAAGGTGAGAGAGAAAGAGGGGGAAGGGGGGGAAAGGGAGAAGGGGAGGAGGTGGGCAGACTTAGGAAAGGGGTGAGGGGGGTATGGGGGTGAATAGTGGAAAGGTAAGAGAAGCTGTAGGTGTTAAGGGGAAAGAATGAAAGAAGGGATATTGAGAAGGAGGAGGAGGAGGGCGAAGGGGAGGGAAACCCAAAGCCTACTTTACAGGGTAAAAGAGGGGAGGTGCACAAAATCTTGCAAAAAAAGAGAAGGGGGGAACGCGTAGGGGAATCAATGGAGGGTGGGAGGGCACGGGAAGAGGAGTCCAAAAAGGCGAGTAGAAAGAGGCCGGAAGGGGAGGATCGCGAACCTGCTGTATCCATGAAGAACTGGGGAAGCCAACAACTGAGGGGATCGAGGAGGGCAAAAGAAGGAACTGGCCAAAAGATTTCCCACAAGGGACGGCCGTCGAAAAAAAAAAAATGAAGGGACCGAAAGGTAAAAAAAAAAAAAAAAAAAAAAAAAAAAAAACAAAAAAAAACAAAAAAAAAAAAAAAAAGAGTTTGCCAACCAGAAAGTTCTTGGGAGCTTTGGGGACTTGCAGAGGGGAAAGGTGAGGGGAATAGTCGGGCATAAGAGTCCTGGCTCCGGAGGAAAAGTGGATTTTCAGAAAAAAAAAAAAAACCTTCATGAGAAAATCTTGGGGAGGAGGACAAAAGTAAGTTCCGAGAAGTCTCAGAAAAGGGGGGAAGCTCGGGATGAGAGGGAAAAACCTTCTGGTTTTGTGGTTTGGTGGGGGACGAAGTTTGGGGGAGGCCAGGGACTGGGTCGGGTCAACACAGGGAGGGTCACAAAAGAAATCCGCGCCTGAATGCCAATGTAAGAGGGGGGACAAGAAAAAAGGGGGCTATAAGCACTTAAAAGAAAGGAATCTAGGTGGGAGGAAACGATTGCTGCGAGGAAGCCTCCCGAAAGGACTAAAAATTTCTTTGGACGTCGAAAGGGGTTACAAGGGGGGGGAAAAGGGGACCCAAAATTGGAATGTGTCCTAGCAGGGGGAAACGTCGGGGAAGAGGGACACAAAAAAGACATTGAAAAAACTTTCTCTGGGGGAAAGGGACGAAGAAAGAAAAAGCGTCATTAATTACAAACGCTCGTTGCTCTCCTTGGGAAAAGACCTGAGAGAAAGCCGGGGGGAAATGGAACGGA
>Ga0179593_1346142_pt1 | contig 16690 bp, 16 predicted proteins | sample CZODoug2_1_08_16_FD_185931 | JGI IMG/M metagenome (GOLD analysis project Ga0179593, IMG submission 185931) | Vadose zone soil fungal communities from Angelo Coast Range Reserve, California, USA - CZODoug2_1_08_16fungal (PacBio error correction) | ecosystem: Environmental > Terrestrial > Soil >...
CGATCGTTTCGGTCGAATGAATGACCTGGTCAGTGGGGAAAGGGAAGCAAACACGCCGCCCAGCAATAACTATCGCGGCGGCAGCAGACCAGAGGTGTAAAGAGGTGTTTTCAAAACAGGGATCAACGCGCCCGACGAAAAGCTCGCGGGAAACGAGAAACCGGGCCCTGAACCAACACAGGTGTCTTAAATGAGATTTATAGTAAGGGGGGGAGGGAAGAGAGTTTGGAGTGGAAGCCCGGGAGTAAGTGCCTTGGGGGGGGGGGGGTGAAAAGGGGAGGTGTAAAAAGGGAGGGTCTAGTGGGGAGGAAGAAAGAATGAAAATCTATCAGCGACGCGGAGGTAGAAACGGATTTCAAAAAGGTGCTCGTAACACGATCCAGGGGGGGACTAAGAAAACGGAGGAGGAGATTTCTCACGGTTTGGAAAAAAGCACGGAAGGAGGAGGGGAAGGGGAACTAGCACAATCACTATCAATGGAGCACCTTATTTGTGTTTGCCCACGGCCAAACGAGCTGCCGCAGGGGTCAAAAGCTGCAGCAGGAGGATAGGCCGCTCAAATGAAGGCTAAACAGAGAAGGATAGGCTTGAAGCGAAAAAGTGCAGCCGCGACTGGTCAGGGGGGGGGTCCCAGGGGTTGTGTGGCAGACCGCAGTTTATCGGAAAAGCTCAGAAGAGGCGTGCCGGATTCCTGACTTGTTCGATAGGGGCTGAGAGGGGAAATGCCATGACTGCCAAGGAGCGCCGAAAGGCAGACTCTCACTCCATGTTGGAGATACTAGTGCTGCAGAATGCAAAGACACAGTCAAATGGACAAGGAGAAAAGAGGGGTAAAAAGAAGTACTCGACGTTCGGCATATCGCGAAAACAAGAGGGGAAAAGGAAGATGCTGAGCGGAGAAACGCCGTCTAAGAAACTGAAGGGCGACACACATCTTGCATTGATCATCGTGAGAGTAAAATGCGCGATGAGAAGACAAGATTAACTTTCTGAAACCTGTCAGCAGAGAGGGAAAGTTAAAGAGGGACGGACAAAAAGCCCAGAGGCCAAACGCAAGTCGGTGTCTCCAAAATAAGAGCTGAGAATCGCGAAAGACTCGAAGGAGTGCAGGAAGGGGAACGATCAGTAGCAGTGTCCCCATAATAGCGATTTGAAAGGAGAAAAAGATGAGAAAAACGGAGTGAGATTTGGGTCGCTCGCGCATTAAACTTTAAACAATACTCTAGGCCATATCAAGAAAGAACGCTTGGGATATGTGCGATGGCCGCGTCGTGCGTGGAGTCAGCGCAAGGAACAAGCAAAGGGGTGGAAAAATTCGGAGGTGGAAACGAAGCCGAGTTAAAGACTAACGCTAAGGAAAGATCACAAGAAGAGGCATCGTGGGGGGGGGGGGGGGGTGGGTCGGCGCGACATACTAGTCGCAGGTAGCCAATGAAAGAACTCGAAAAGAATAAGTTGAAAGAGGGGCCAATTAAAAAGCGAAAGCGTTTCGAATGAAAAGAAAACTAATGTCGCTGCATCTTCAATATAGCTTGCCGTTCAGAATAAAAAGCTATAGGAAAAAGAGATCAGGGGGGAGGAACTAAGTTCCAAGAAAGGAGAGAAGTTACTGGAAAGGCGAAGGAGGGGGGGACAACGTTCACGCCGACAGTGCCGCCAAAAGATTCACTCGCAGGCAATATCTAAATAAGGTGCGGGGCCAAATTGTGGAAAAAAGAATAAAGTCGCCCCAAGAAAAAAAAGTGAGAATGGGAAGAGAGATACGAATTCAGGGAAGAAATCCAAAAGGGGTAAAAAGAAAAAAGAGGGTGTTTGCCGAGGAGGAAACGCTGAATGCTCACTCGGAAATTGAGGACAAACCATTTCTCGCATAAGCTAACTTTTCCCGTCCTTAGTCAAAAATAGGGGAAGACGGATCGAGTGAGGGACTGTATTGTGGGAAGAAAGAAAAAGGAAAAAGACGGGGGAAGATAAGCGGGAAGGAGTGTATGAAAATGAGCACCCAACTGGGACGAGACGGAATTGGCTCAAGAGAAAAGTTTCCGGAAGGGGGAGTTACCAGCCAGGGCGAGTGCTTCAGTAGGCTGAAAAGCAGGGGGGAAGGGAAGGAGAAGCTACTAAGAAAAAACTCGGCATCAGGTGGTGTCAAACACGAACGAAAAAAGACCCCAGGCAATCGGCCTTAAGAGGAAAACCCGCAAGAAGGGAGCACAAAAAGAACCAAAATGAGAGAAATGGAGGGGCCTAGGGGGACAAGAAAAACGAGGGAGAAGAATAGTGACAGCAAGCGGAAAGCTTGGTAAGGAAAAAGAAGGCAGTAGGGTACACTGAGAATTATCAGGAAGATCGGGGGAATAACACTCCTCGAGGAAAGAAAAGCACAAAGGGGGGGAGGCTCTCGGAGGGACGGATGAGGGACAGGCGCGCCTTGAAAAGAGAAGAATATTTGGGCCAAGGAAAGTAGAGGTTTCAGCAACCACGGGTAAGACCGTTTGGCGGGAGCATAACGGGAAGGATGGTGGCCATGCCCGATCGGTGCAGGAGAACGAGGAAAAAAAAATGGAAGCGGTTTCAGGAGCAGAGGCATCAGACTATTGACGGCGAAGGAAAGGGAGAAGGAAGATAGCAGAGCACGTCCGAGTAATTGAAAAATTGGCTCCACAATTGAGCAGTTTTTCTGGGAAGAAGGAAACATGCTGCATGCACTAGTAGCGGGCAAACTCGGAGACGGGAGAATGGAGGCGAGAAGCCCAGTCAGTGAACATCGTGAATAAGTCAAAAGGCAGGAAATCACCCGGCACTCCAGGAGCTTTTCGATTTGACAAGTTGGAAGACAAAAAAGGGGGGAAAAGGGGAAGAAAGACACCAGCACTTGAGAAAAGCAGCGGCTGCAAGGTTCAGCTGTCCAGATCGTCGCTCAAAGACGGGGTCGCAGGCCTCAATGATAGGAAAAAAGGCTAGCGAATGATACCGGCAGCGGACGCGGTGGAGTGGGAAGAACGACAAAAAGTAGCCAGGGGGTCATGATGTTCAAAGTGCAGTACGAACCCCGGCAGAAGGGAATTTCGCAAGCTTTGTGACGAACATAAAGCCAGGGAAGGGGGAAAGACGGAACAACATCGAGGATGAGTCGGATTTCTGAAGGCAAGAGAAGAGGAGGAAATCCGGGGGAAAATAGACGCGTCGCGATAGCAAAGCTGGGAAAAAAAAGAAGAAAGGCGGAAGGACGAAAACAGCAACGGGTTCCGCGCAAAACAGCAGGTACCCAAAACCGTCTTCAAGAGACTCCCGGGGGGCCACAGAAGTAAGAACGGAACGCAAAGGCAAATCTGGTGTACCGGACATGAATACAAGACCTTTGCTGGGGAAAGGGGCAGTAACGGTGTGGGGAAAGGGACCAATAGGGAAAAGACATAAAGACGCGTGAAAAGGGGGGAACAGCAACCTATAAGAAGAGTACTTCACCCCGATATTCTAAGTACGGGGAGTCAAGGGTTGATCGCGGAAAACGAAAACAAAAACTTGGTCATCATTAAAGTCAATGAAAAAAAGAAATCGAGAGAATCTCAAAAACAAAAGAGAGGAGAAGACGATATTCATACAAGGGGGGGAAAGGGAATTTTCTGAATAGAATTTTTGGAGGAGAGCGTAACGGAGCAACTCGCCAAGCATGAACTATGGCGCAGGCGGGAGAAAAACCCTAACCCTTAACGTTGGTAATCGGGGGAATATTACGATAAACGTAGAGAAGGAAATGCTCGCCGCCTCCAAACCGGGAAATGAAACCAGTACAGACGACTGCAGGGGGTCTTCAAGTCAAGCTGGCACATATTTTGCTTTTGGAGTTAACCCACGGAGGAGAGGGCGTGGGAGCACCGGAGTAAGTGGAAGGGGGTGGGGAAAAGAAGTTCTGGAAACGGCGGGGGTGGGCAGAGGAAAAAAGGTGTGATTTTCCGGCACTCCGCATGAAGGAAAACATCGGGAACTATCTCTACGCTACAAAATGGGACGAAGAATCGACCGAGAGACTCAAGAAACTAAAAAGACATAGTGGGAAAACAATAAATCAACTGCGGAGATATTGAGGTCAAAGTATGGATAGAAGACGTTTAGTAAATTGCATCAGACGCACTTGCAAAATCAAGAGAGCCAGTTTCTCAGATTGGATTTATAAAACACGGCCACAAGAAATCGAGGGTGTTACAATCTTCTCGTAGAGAGATATCAATTTAGGACTCGACCAACTACGAATCTGCGGAGGGGAAGCAGAAAACTGCAGCAAATAACTGGACATTATGGTGATTGGATGCCATTCGGTGTTTGTGATCACAAGGGGGAAATAGAAGCCTCCCCAAAAGGGGGACGTGCACGGGAGTCAGGCAGTCCTGAAAGGCTGGAAAGGAAGATGGGAAAAGGATACAGCCGAGCCCTGCCCGAAAGCTGAAGACAGTTTCCTCTACTATGAGAAATGCCTGGGCCGGTAACACGCAACAACTGAGACGGGGTGAAGAAAATTGGCAGTAGATAGACGGATAAAGAGAAAGAAATAAGGAACGATCTCCGCAATTCAGAGGTGAGATCTCGAAACTCCTCTACCGAGACAGTCAGTCTCCACATGGTTGGCAAAAATCGGAGCTGACATCCTGACGCGATGCTAAAGTGCTTACAACTTGATGCTGAAAATGACCCAGGCATCGACCTAATGGAAACTCCCAAGAAAACGAATTGAAGAACAGAGAAAAAATTTACCCCCCACCCCCCCCCCGGGGCAGACTGCGGACGAGACAAAAGGTGAGAAAACGGGGATGCTCGATCTGGGACCGCAGTCTCCGGGAACCAATAATGAGAGAGAAAATGATCGACTTTAGACGAGGTGGAGAAATTAATGGGAGGGCTAGGCCTAAAGTCATTGGACCGGGACACGAAAGAAATACCGCTTAGAGATTCTGTAGAAGGGAAGGGGGAGATGGTCCCGAAGAGGCTGCGGGTGTGCGTCGCGCAAGGGCGCTAACTTGGCAACTTTGGGACAGGAAGAACTCGTCTGTGTTTAAAGAAAGAGTTCATCGCTGAGTGCAAAAACTCCAGAAGAAAGCTGGAAAGAATACCTGGGAGAAGCACTCAGGAGGAACAACTTTACCGAAGAGGAAAAAGAATGCAGGGATTGCCAGGACCCAAAAAACGGAAAGGAGGGGGGGGTCTAATTCGGCAATAATGACAGATGCTCTTAAAAGAGAAAAAAGAAAGCACTTTTAATTACGGCGAAGGTAATGAACTTTCCTCAAAGTCGGGGCTCCGTTCCACGCAAAAGAGGGAAAGGGAAGGGGGAGGAGGCAAGGAGATGTACGTATGACATGGTTTTGGCAAAGGAGGTAAAGGCGCTTACAGTTATTAATGAAAAGGCAGATCAAATATTTCTTTTGGGCCAAAAAAGGCTTATATCGAAAATTTAGATTCGAAAAAGAACACAAAAAAAGGGAGGAGTAAAAGAGAGGATACGAAACTATAGCCCCCACTTTGGGAAAAGGAAATATTTTGGGGATTGCCCCCAGGCAACTACACTGTAATAGACATTAATCATGCCTGTGAAGAAGTCTCAATATAGCGCCGCTCAGAAAAAAAAAAAAAAAAAACATAACTTTTTCCCTTCAGGAAATGCCTGGGACGAGACGAATTAGGAACAGGGGAGATCTCGTGCAGAAGGTTGTCTAAACGCACAGTTTTCATAGATAATGGCAGCGCATTATTGGGCCGGGAAAAAAAACTTGAATAACCGTGGAATTGGCCATCCGCGAAATGCAGTGACAGAGGGGAGGGGGCGTGAAAAAGGACGGCGGAGGCTGATCAACGGGGGGTCGAAGAATTCCGATAGTGGGTTCCGCACTCGCGATGAACTCCAAAGGTTTCAAAACCGACAAGTCCATCAAAAAAGGTAGGAATTGCGCCGGGGAGCCACCAGGGAAAATCGACGCAGGAACCACTCCCGCCTCCAGACGCAAGATCTACTAAGGAGGGGCTTCCTGAAGGAACCTCTTCCAAACGGAACGCGAGCGACAACTCCAAACACCAAGCCTTTCGAAATATTGGCTCGCGAAAAGAAATAAGGAGGACACGGCAATGACGTCACAAAGAAAAAAGAGAGAACTCACTGCAAAATGCACAAAAGTGTGTCGCGGTTCTAAGCCGAGTGCATCGGCGCCCCTGAGAGGGGGGAAAAGTGTAGAATGCATAATGACAAACGTAAAACTCACGGGGAAATTCTGTTCGGGCTGGAGAAGGCCCGGGCCCGATGCTTGGGGGGCCAAAGGCAAGAGGAGAAGCGGTATGCAAGGGGCAGAGGAGGAGAAAGAAATTCGGGAGGGAGCTTTCGGAAGAGATACGAGGCGATACGGCTCCAATTGACGACCAACAACTACATCTTCAAGATGGGAAGAAAAAGAAACTGAAGTTCAGGCAGAAATAAGTAGGCAAACCTGTTCGTGCAGGCGGGCTGCGAAAGAAAAAAGAAATAGGAGAAATCAGCAATGACAGGACAAGGTCCTTTAATCCCGGGCACGGAAAAGAGGAGGGAGGGGATGTCAATGTACCATGGCTTTTCCGCTCAAAAAAAACCGAAAACAGCATCCAATCAAGAAGAACTCCGTCGAAAAGACGGTTTACGCTTAAAAGCGCAATGACATCTTTTGAAAGAACAGGACAGGCAATTGAAGCGGGAGAGAACGAGCAGAATGTTGTAACCCCGGAAAGCGCACGTGGGAAATATCCTCAATGGGAAACGAGAGTGGATGTGTAAAGGTGACCAAAAGACCAATAATAAACGGTCGGAGTGGAAACAAAATCGACTAAAAAATAGAAAGAGGGCTGTAAGGAGGAACCAAACGAATTGACTATTCGGGGTGAGAAAAGCACCAACCCGGTCGAAGAAGACGGAGAAAGCAGTCGCGATAGAGCTTGGCGTGGACCATGAATAGTAAAAATTAAAAGGTTTACGCGCAACAGCAGGTCTACCGCAACAGGTCTTCCCAAGAAAACAGGAAAAATTGTGGTAAAAGAAAGAATCTGAAGACGCAAAGCAAATCTGTGAGCAAAACTGAAAACCCCTGCAGGAGGGAGGGTTCGGGCCCGGTTGGTTCGCGATGCAGGTGAAAGAGGAGCAGCACGGGCGAGGGTTATCTTCGACTGTTAACCAACGATTACAACGACTTGCTTGCTGCAAAAGAAAAGAGAAGAGAAGTTCCTAGGGGTTTGTGGGCGGCTTGCTCACAGGCGGGAGTGGATAAAATAAAAAACTGCAATCCATTCCGGGAAATGTAAACATCTATGAATATCTCCAATGGAGGAGGAGAGAGAGATCCTAGAGTCCTTGACACATTTTAGAAATGAAGACATTTTGCGCGAGGACGCGGACACGCCGCCCGCAATAGGATAGAAAGGCGTCGGGCAAGCAGAATACATCGGTTATCGTGGTGTAAACAGGGTGAGAAAGGAAAGCGGCCACAGAGAAATGCCTCGAGGACACCGCCAAACCTGTCCTGAACCCGTCCAGCAGCTGCATGGGAGGATGAAGGTATAAATCACAAGGGATTGCGTTGCCGAAGGAGTTTTTGCGTGGGAGCGTAGTCAATTTCCTTGGGGGGGGAGAAAGGGTCGGAACTGGGCTTTTGCTCGAAAAAGTGCAAATGGGGGGTTAAACGACAGCATGACTGGTCTCAAAGCTGGAATCGCTAGACACGGTGAAGAGGATCAGAAAGGGACGGGCTGTCAAAAAATAACCATCAGCACCCATGGTTTCCACAAAGAGAAACTGGCTGGACGGTATTTTCGTCAAAGAGGGGCAAAAGAAGCTCTGAAGGGGGCGGGGGGGGAATAGAAAGGAAAATCACAAAGGCAGAGCACGGATTGGGAGGGTGGGGGGTCCACGGCCACACGCGAACGACAGGTTAACACTCTGATCGGAGAATAAACCAATTGCCTGACCGCAACAACTCCGGGAGCGGACTTTCAAGCTAAACGGAAGCCTCTCGCAGTGCCTGGTGGATTGGGAAAAACGGGGGCGTTTTTTTGGCAAAAAGGGTACAAAAAACCGAGACGCCGCGGGCGGGGAAGGATTCATATTGAAATTTCATAAGGGGGCATGTGACGATTCACGTTGGTAACGTCGCCAGCTGAAGAAACAGAAGAAATCTCACAGGTTTGACCGCTACTAGTGTGCAGAGAAAGGGTTCAACCTGTATAGCACACAAAGGCATGGAAGCAAGTACGCGACTGTCTTCTATCGGGGAAAAGGACGAAGAAACGGAAAGAGAAGATCGAGAATAGAGAGAAAAAATACCGATTACGTCTCCACATCGTGGCATTTGGGGAAGTCATGGTCCGCTGGAGGGGAATAGAATGAGAAAGCAAAAGGCTTGCCTGTGTTGCTGAAAAAAAGTCCAACTATGGGAATTATCTCAGACCAAAGTCAAAAGGGGACAGAATCTTGCAAGAAAATCAAGATGTACGCGAGAGAATCGCGAACAACGAAAGCGCTAGTGAGTAGCGAGATGGCAACCAAAGGATAAAGAGCCGTGTCACCAAAAAAGAAGCTGAAGCGAGCAAGCTTTGAGAAAAGGCTGGGCGGATTGCATGCGCTCGAATGCAGGGGTGTTGGGACAAGAGGAAAAAAATACAAAGTAGAGATATCGTGCGAGAGGAGAGTGAAAAAAAATCAGGAAGGGGCCGGGTGCTCGCTCAAAGGAACGGCCAAGTGCAAAAGGGTTTGGGGAACGCGAGTCGTCGGGTGGGGAAATAAAGAATTAATCTGAGGGGTTCTTAAAAGCGCCACTATCGGCATCGCCGTCTCACGCATAAAGAAAACTTACAAAAGGGAGCTGCCATCAGCTTTTCAGGGGGAATAAACCAGGGAGCGCCAGGGAGGGGGCGCGCATAAACTATGGAAGAGAGGACAAAGTAGGATGTGGAAAAAACTTCTGTCCTTTCACAATAACGCCAAGAGAGGAAGCATACATCGTCTGGGCCTAATCAAAGCAGGAGGAACGGGAAAAAGTTAATGAGCGGCGCGATTACATGACTGGTCAACGCGTTCTTCAAAAAAAGGGACATCAGTCGTGCCGCGCGCATCAAAGATTTCTTGTGGAAAAGGGGATTTAAAGCGAAAGTAGCGGATTCGACAAAAACACACGGAGGATTATGACAGAGGAGATGAAAAAAAGCGAAAATCCCCAAATTGGGCCAAAAGGGGTTGATTCTTGCAGCTCGGCACGCTTAGAAACCGCTCACAGGGTGAAGCATGCAAAAAAAGGGAATCGACATAAGCGCCGCTCCAGTCACCTTTTTTCCAAGGAGGAAGGGAGGACTGAGGACCCCGACTATGAAAAGTTGCATAGATATCTGCTCAGGATGGGGAATGAAAAAGTTTCAAATTCAACTATGGAAAAGAGAAGACTAGTCGGAAGCTGTTATGGAGGGATTATCCCAGACACCCGACTGGCGCTCCTGGAATGCCATCCGCGAGTAAATTTCAATTTAAGATTTTCCACAAAAGGAGCGGAAAGTCTGTAGAAAGGGAGGGTAGGCCACCCGATGCAATAGTTGGAGTAGCAGCAAGGGACACTTCTCGGGGTGCAAAACCTAAAAGGGGGAAAGCTTCCAAAAATTTGTGGCAGAGCAGAAGGTCGCAGAAAGCAACACCCCGGCCAGCCGCGAAGCTCCTCACATCCAACGAAAAATAGCTTCGAAGCGTTATCGTCGGCACAACTCGGTAACATGACCGGGAGAGTAGGAGGGGGGACAAACTCGCATCCCACAAGCAGGCGAAAACTTTGCTCGACTAAAGAAAGGTCATTTCCTTGGGAACGAGATCATTAAACAGATCGATCACTAACTAGCGTATCCCCTGCCAATGTTCAGCCGATGCTCGCGTCGGAATCGCGGGTCGCGCACGGGAAACGAGCTAGCCCTCGGTGAGTTTTGGTCCGAATGAATACTGACAGGTTTCAGACCTCAGGGAAGGCCTTTGGTAGTCCACATCGAGGGAAGGTACGAACGACAAGGAGGGGATACGAATGAAAGATGTGGAGACGGAATAGTAGCGGCAGAGCAGGAGGATAAGAGGAAGTGATATAAGTCCGGGAGTTCGAATAGCAGTATAAAAGGCGTTCTCCATTGGAGATTTCAATAAGGATTGATACCGGACCAGCGTCTGCATGAATAAAGGAGCAGGAAAAACCTGTTTTTCTGACGACGTGCGGCAGGGAGGAAGGGCTCTTCATGCAAAATCTGAAATACGGAAAAAAGCAACAAAAGCAACTTGAAATCCCGGCACGACAAAGACGAGGCTAATAGGAGGGAAATGTTGTCGCTCACACCCCAGGGATCCAATAAAAAACTGCACAGGGTTTATGCGCGGGGCTGCACGTTGGCGAGGGGGACAAGCGCAGCTACATTCGTTCGAAGGGGAAGAACGCAGAAGCGAACGAGTTAAACTCAAAAAAGCGAAGCTGCGGTGAATCCCGAAGAGAGTAGCGGGACCAGTCATAGTGTCACGTTAGGAGTACAAACCCCGGAAGAACAGGCAAAGGGCCAAAATCAGTTGAAGAAAAGAAACACACACCATTTTTAAGTCAAAGGGGACAAAGAGGAAGGATGTGAGTGGGAGGAAAAAAAAAGCCCCCGCCGGTCTGACTCCGTCGCATAAAGACCGTGAAGCGGAGAATCAAGCGGGGAAAGACACACTTTGAAAAAGGGGCCGAAGAAGGACGGGTCCGCAAAAGGGAGAAAAAAAAACCAACCAGGCACCCTTTAAGCCATCAAAAACCACGCAAAAATGGGAAAAAGCAAAAACAATCTGTGAGAGACCAGAATGGAAGACACAAAGGAAAGGGCTAGGGTTCAAGGTACAACGTTTGGAGGTGTAGCATTCAATCTTTTAATGAGAAGGGTCAAAAACGCCCGGGGCAGAATTACTCTTGAAACTGAGAGGGGGGGAAAAAAACAGAGTACCTCCCAGTGTTAGTGCTGCCAGAGCAAAGATAATGAGAGGGCTGGAAGAACTTGCGCCCCGCGTACAAAGGAACAAATGGTCAGTAATCGAGAAGAAATTTCAATCTCGAGAATCTATCGTCAAAAAACGAGGGAAAAGAGATAGGGCACCTACCTTAAATTGAAATTTAACGGAAGTCAGACTGCAAAGGGGGTCGGTACGCGCCGCGGATCACGCACAGCAAAGAAATCGGAGGGGCTTAGGCAGCACTAACCAAAGGCGGGTAATCTTGGTTCACCGATAAGATACACAACGGCCGAGCGCGAAAAGGCTAGCACCTACAAAACTTGAAATGGAAAAAGTCAATCAGCTGAAGGGGGTCAATGGCCTTAGTTAAGGGGTGGGCTTTGCGTTCACGTCAGAGTTGTGCGGGGGAAAAAAAGAGTCAAATGGTTCGCCTTGGAAGACTGACCGGCCGGCAGCAGGAAACAGGGATGTTCAGGAAAGACGCATGAGAGAAAATTTTCATATAGAGGAACGTCGTGTATGCGGAGATCAAGCAGCGGGGAGGGGGAGCAACGACGAAAGAAAATAAACGATTCGGTCCTCAGTTCACTGCACGGCGATTCGGACACAGTCATTTTGAATCACACGCCGGATGCAGGCTGTGGAAAGACGAGGAGTCAAAGTCAACTATCCCGCAAGGATTGGGGAAAAAAAAAAATTTTTAAACAGGAAACCGAGAAGACCTACGGTGGTTAAACAAAAGGAAGATCTCAGAGAAAGAAAGTGCCTCCTGCGACAACGCGTAGCTGCAACATCTTGAACGAAACAGTTCAGACCGCGAAGAATGGGAAGATGGATGACTGGCGTTCGTAGGCACACATAGGAAGAACTCGCCGCAGATCGAAAAGGTATTACCCTGCTTCCAGTGCGAAACCGGGAAGTGACGATGTCACTGAAGGAAGAGGAGGGAAAAATTGGCAAATAGGAAGAAACACGCCCGAGAATATTGCATCAGAAGAGGAAGGACACAACTTAGCTGGCAGGAGCCAATGGACAGTACCTACGTATCTGACGAGCTCAAACAGTAAAAAGATTAAAAGACAGCAATGAGGCTCAGAGGGCCGAGAAGCTAAGCCAAGATGAAGGTCTAATGCAGCTGGCAAAGGACACAACTCCTTGAAGGAGAAGAAAGTAGTGCTGAAACCGGTAGAGAGGAATATATCATTTCGCTCAGACTCGAATGGCCAAACCACTTGCAGGGAGAGTAAACGATCCGAACGAGAAAAGACACGAGAAACAGGGCACTGTCTACACCTCGATGGAGTAACGAAGTCGTAACCTTCTCAAGTGGCCCCCAGAAATGAAAAATTAGACTATCAAAGCGGAAGGGGGCTGGATGCGAGTTTTTCTCGCTCTTAAGGGGGCATGGGTGGACGCGAGGCCACTCCAACGTACAAGATAATAGAATCGGGATGGAGCGTGGTCAAACAGAGGACACGGATAAGGTCGAAAAGGCCGAAAGAAAATTGTTGTACCCGGATGGTCTGTTTTGAAGACCCGAAGAACATCGCAGAGGCTGGTAAATGAATCAAAAGGTCGGTCAACAGGTCTCGTACAGACATGGAGAAAAAAAGACGCAGGGAAAAAGTACAAGAAAATGAAGACCTCACCAAAAAGGCGGGGGACAGGCAGAAAACTAATGTCGCTCATCTCAAATAAAAGAAGGTGAACTGGAGGAGGGACCTCAAAACGGAGCAAGAAAGGATAGAAAGTTAGACACAGAGAGGTAATCAACGTTCCACGCAAGGCCGAAAAAAAGGGCTGTAGCGGAGAGTATGGAAAGGGGGGGGCAGGAAGGGCAGGCTGGGCGGCAGCAGCAGGCGCGGCAGTCAAAAATGCTTGGTTTCCAAATGTGAATGGAAGGGGGAAGTCGTCGTCGAGAGAGAGAAAACAACGAGAGTAGGAAAATAGATAGAAATGTAAAAAAAAGATAAAGGAGGACATCCAGTCCAACATTTGAGATAGGGTGGTGATCATGAAGAGCAGGAAAACGGAGCGGAACGTACGCAAACCGGAAACAGACAGCCATCACGAATATATCGACAGCTAAGTAAAGGGAAAGTCAACTTCCTGTAAGGGGAAAACGATCTACAAACGAAGATTGGACAGGGGAAACGAAGTCGACACGTAGTTTTCTGAAAACGGCAGTCAAATCGATAGTTGAAGAAGGTCAGAAAGGGAGGCAGATATTCGCAAAAAGCATTGGCGATCAAGGGTCATGGCACATGACGGCGGTTCCGCGGGAAAAAGTACCTTTCACCCTAAGAAGAGTGCTTGAGCCCAGGAGGGCGACGCTATGACCAGATAGTGAGGACGAGATCGCGGAGAACCAGGAGGACTGGGTAAAAAAAGAACGAGCCAATACACCTTGCAAGGGCGGCCTGACGAACGCAAAAAGAAATGCCGGCCGAAGCCAAATCCATCGCACATATCTAAGAAGAAGATGTGGGGCTCGTATGGCGCTTGGACCTCGGTAAACGACAGGGAAAGAAAGAGGAAGCGACAAAAATCGACAAGACCCGCCAAAAAAAGAATGCTCACTCCTCATAGACGGGCTTTTTACAGAAGGCGGTTCCACACAGATCGACACTCAAGAGAGTGTAAAGACAAAGGTGGGGTCGGGGTCTCGAGAGAAGCAGGAGAGGAAGAGGGGAAACGTGAGCTGGTCCTGGCAAGAGGAAAGTATTAAAGAAATGACAGAGGTCTTTGAAAAGGGTTTTCAGCACGCACGGGTAAGCAGGGGAGGATGACTGAGAGAATTGTGGTCAAAAAGAAGGAACGGGCCGTTTTGGGCAGAGTGAAGTGTGGACAAAGGGAGTTACGAGAAGAGCGGAAGAGCACCGGAAGGTAGGAGATGGCGCGTAGTCCGGGCGGGTAGAAGAAGAGGACGGAGCAAGTTGTTGGCTCAAGAAATTGAGACAGTTCTGGGTATCAAAAAAAAAGAGGTATGAGGAAGTGAAAGAAAGGGATAGGGTTCTAAAGGAGGGCTTCTCTCAAAAAGCTTTAGGGAAAAATACGTTTATTCCATGAAGAAAAAAGAAGAAAGTGAGAAAAATACCTGCCACTCTCGGCGGACGAAGGAGGGAAGGGACCCTGGAGAGGTAACACCTCCCCAGAATCCTAAAACAGCAACGTGCGGCAATGCAAGTTTCGTGACAAGAAAAAAATCTCATCTTTGGGAAGGACGCAACTATTTCTTCAATCTGGACTACAAGGGGAAACCCATCAGAGCAGCGCCGCTGGGGGTGCCGGGAAGAATCAAAATCCGTGCGCCGGGATAGGGGGCACCAACCCGCAGACTAGCTTAAATGTCAGAAACAAAATCTTGGGAAACTGAAAAAAAAAATGACCACGAGCAGTTTGATCACGGAGTAAACAAAATCGAAGAAGAGGGTAGGGGGCGACCGAAGCCGTAGAAAAGAAGGGAACGGCATAAAAATTAGATCAAAGAGTCGAGTGCAGAAAAATTTAACAAGGGTGAGATCAACACATTCATGGGAAAAAGAAAACCGTCAGTCACAGACTCCCGGTCACAATGGACAGAATGTATGTCCCAAGCAAGAAGCTGAAACGCAAAATGCAATGACGGAAGAGCAAATGTAAGTAACACCCATCGAAGCTGCTTGGCACCAAGTTTGGGAAGCCCCAGCACGAGAGTGATCGCTCAACCGGAAGAGTGAATCAGCGGTGAACACAAAGATTACAACAGAAGGGAGGGTGGGCAAACAACGCGATAGAGGGACTTGTAGCTTCTCGCCGCGGCGCGACCGGAAACGGGGCATTCATTCGAAATTGAAAGAAAAGCGAGGAAGATATCTAAAAAAAAAAACGAGAAGAAAAGAAGATTCAATAAAGTTGTTCTTGATCCAGTTGACGGTCGGAAAAACAGGACAAAACTACTCCCATCCAATATAAAGGACGAGGCGGACAGACGGGGGAAAGTCAGTTTGGACAGGGTGTGTCCCGGATAGATTAAAACCGGCCCGAGAGACCGAAGGGTAAAAGAGCAACCTACAAACGTAAAGGAACAAAAAGAGCAGGGGTGTCTCAGGCTCAAGGTATTATCACGATTGCTGGAGGTTACACGTCTGAGAGTGTTGGGAGAAAGGGAAAAAAGGGTGCCATTGGGTGTTGAAGCCTTCGTACCGGATGGGGGAGAAAAAAGGGGAGCTTCGGCACTAAGAAGGAGGAAACAAAGAGTTTCCGCAGGAGTCGTTATCAAGGAAGTCAGAACAAGATCGTGAGGTGCTCTGGTGCAAAATACAAGAATCAGCGATGTTGGAACATGATCAACTAAGGGAGGGAGGGACGTCAAACTATTTTGGCGAAAGCCGGAGTGACGGGGGAGGTGAAAGAACGGAAATACAAGAGAGGGCAAAAGATCTGTCACAATGGCCACACTCGCCATGATGAAGAGGAGGGGGGGACTGATCAGAGATTGGGCAGGAGACATCCCGATAAAAAAAGGGAGCTGGATGTAAGCTAAAACGTGCAAGGGCAGTGAAGTGTGGGATTGGGGATGGCAAGGGGAGGGGGTGGCGAAACAATAAGGTCCACTCGAAAAAAAAGAAAACAATGTCTTTCAAGGGGATGATCTGTGTCATCCTGGCATTGAAAAAGTGGCAAGGGGAAAAAAAATGCGAGAACACCTGCTGTCACGCCACGAAAAGGTGGTGACGCTACGAGGAAAAAAAAAAAGTGGGACTCTACGACCCAACCAAAAGCATTGACGGAAACAAGTGCTGAAAGCTAAGACGATGGCGATATAAGGGGAGAAAAAAAGGAAGCGGACATCCCGTCAGTGCTGATTCGAGAGCGAGCCGCGAATACAGGCTAAGTCAGTAACTCGGTATGGGAAGCGAGAGCAGGGGGTCTAGAGCTCGCAGATATCGGATGCAGAACAATAAAGAAAGGATACATTTTCTCTTGGTAAAGGAAAATTCCCGATTGAAATCGACAATGGAGAGAAAAGAAAGATACCGTACTCCGAGAATAGATGGGGGGGGGAAGTGATAAGGAAGTGAGGAAAAGGGGTCTGTGAAAGCGTGTCACCCCATAAAGGGGAGTAGAGCTATCAAATCATGAGGAGCGGGGGCGGGGATGTCGAGATGTCGAAGAGAGGAAGTATGGGAAAGAGGCAGCGACCGATACCATCGTAGAGATATAGGGGGAGAGGTGCGTAGGGTCAAAAGATTGACGGTTGCGTAGAGCAAAGGCCGAAAGGTGAAAAATTGTTACAAGGAGTCGTGTTTGAACCGAAGCCGACACGAAGAGTGCCTGGACCTCTCAAAGAAGAAGCGCGTACTAGACTACCTGGATGCCACGCGGGGGGGCGGAAAGGGGGGGAAAAGGAAAAAAGGAACTTCAATTTTCTCCTTACCCGGAGCAAAGGCGGGGGAAGGAAAATACAATTCTCTCATCTTCAAAAGGAAACTTGGAGGGAAAGGAGAGGGAGGACAAAAGGAACGGCAGCAAGATATCTATAGTTAAAACATAGTAGGGAAGAAGGGTCAAAAAAAAGAAGAGGTAAGGCTCGTATGGGAAATGGTTCATCTTCAGCGAGAAAAGGCGAAACGCAACATCTTGAAGAGAGGATGGAAAAAAGATTTCAGTTTGACCCAAATGTGGACTGGCTTCGTCGTCCGT
>Ga0179593_1355344_pt1 | contig 16690 bp, 10 predicted proteins | sample CZODoug2_1_08_16_FD_185931 | JGI IMG/M metagenome (GOLD analysis project Ga0179593, IMG submission 185931) | Vadose zone soil fungal communities from Angelo Coast Range Reserve, California, USA - CZODoug2_1_08_16fungal (PacBio error correction) | ecosystem: Environmental > Terrestrial > Soil >...
ACAAAGAGAGGCAAGGCGAGGATATCGCAATTAGGGATAAACTGCCCTGCTCTCCTGTAGGCGGTCGCGTGGGACGCGCGACAAGAAATCAGGGAAGAGTTCCCCTCAAAAGTGAGAGTACAAGCCGCTTCTGCCATCAAAAACCATTATATCGAAAAAAAAAGAGCTCGAGCCAGGGGACCGAAGCTTCTATGAAGGAAAGCAGACTTAATTGATTCTGCTAAACCAAGAGAAAATCCTTACGCAGGAAAATCTCGGTACGCGTCGAAGGCAAACGGAACTCGTCGAACGAAGTGAAATTTGGGGAAGGAATCGTACTCCCTCCCAGAGTTTTCGAGAGCTTACGTGATCAAAGGGGGGGGGAAGTCACGAAGTCGGGTAAACTCTCCAAAAGGGGACATTACCGGACAGCCTTAGAATACTTTTAAGTCCTCATTCTCATACAGAAACCCAGGGAGCGTTCGTTACAATCAGGCTTGCGGGGGCATTCACGAGATCAACAAAGATCGCCTGCCGAAGAGAGAAACCGCTAAGTCTCGGCGTGGGGAGGGGAGAGTCGATAGCGGGGCGAAATCTACGATCAGTCCAAGATCACCCGGGAGAGGGGAGGGACTTTGTCGAGGTACAGAGGGACGAAAACCGGCTCATAAGGTCGAGCCCAGGTTCTTTTGGGGAGGGGACTGTCCTCTTTATCCCCTGATACTACGGGGAGAATGACTGTGCCAGGGGAAAGGAATTGGGAGACGAGGGGAAGCGCGCGATCATTGCAACGGCGGAAATCGATATCGCAACATCTACGGTCGGCTTGCTGTGAGGGTGGGCACATCGTCACCAGGCTTGGGCCCTCTGAATTGCAGATATAGTGTAAGCGAGGGGGATTCAGGGCGGTCCGCAACTGCATCTACTCTAAAAATGGGGGAGGTCAGCTAAGATAGGGAGGAAAGAGTAAGTACCTGGTGCGGGAAACTCCCAGTGGGTACGCTAGAAGGTACCAGAAAGGGCCTTCCTCAAAGAGGGGGTGCTAATCTATTGCATTCTTCATCAGGTAGATGAGGGCATTTTAGCCTGTTTGGCTGCCGCCCAGACGGGCGGGAAGAGGGGATCAGTCCGAGGCAATGGGATGGGGCTACTGTGTGAAAAGACAGTACTATGGGAATCACCGAAGGAAAGGGAGGGGGGGGGACTATGGAACAATCTGGCTCAAAGTATAGAGGCGGTTAAAGAGATGAAAGGCAAAAAAAACGATCTACGATGCGCGGTAGGGATTTATTTTTTATTCGATAGAGGGGGGGGGAGAAAAAAGAAGACTGAGGCCCTCTTAGAAGAATCGAACCATTTCCGGCTTCGACTCCCGACAAAAAAGAGGGAGATTAGCCTGGGTTCGAGGGAAGCTTCTACTAAGTGCACTATAAAATAAAAAACTGCGCGCCGACACTCAAGAAGAAATCAAAAAGAAACAAAAAAAAACAAAATCAGGAGAGCTAAGGACAAAAACGAAGTTATAAAAGAGACGAGGGAAGAATGCACGAAGATCACTTGAGGGCCTTCAGATTCAGAGGAAAAAAGCCCTTAGAGAAACTAGCGGCGCAGTTTTGGGGGGAAAAAAAAACTGTCCCTTGGAGGATCAGGGGAAGAGGAAGAGGTAGGTGGAGCGAATGCTGTAGAGCCATCGGATCGTTTTGGGTGAAAGTCACTTCGCATTCTCGCGCGTTATCCGAAATATTTCGGGACATCTGCCTCTCAACGATCTCGATCAAGACGAAGGGAGGAGAAGGGGGGCGAGGAAAGATCCGAAAAAGCAAAAGCATAATGATCTCAGCCAAATTGGAGCAACCATACGCCCTCCTATTACGGGAGAAAATGGAAATGGCGCTCATGCTCGACAGAAAATACGAAAAATGCAACGGGGGAGAGACACAAATTCGTGGGCAGAAAGGGAGGAACTAGTAAGTCATCTAGGTTTACCTAAGAGGCAGGTTCGGGCATCCATCAAAACGGTGCGAGGTGTAGATGAAAAAGGGGCAGGAAGGGGGATAAGTAAGGGAGAAAAAGCGTTCACCCATGCGCGGCTCTGGGGAAGATCGTTCGAGCTCTACAGGGGGGGAAGCCTTGCGTGCTACTCTCGGGGGGGCCTGGGGACTGTCCCGGAAAAAGACAGCGCACGGGGGGGGGGAAACGGCAGTGCCGCCTTTCGAGGTATAAACAGAACGGTCATGTGAATGGGGGAAGGAGGCCAAGAGCACGAGGGAGGGGAAATGGGGAAACAACCTTGGACGCTCAGCAAACGGTCCAGACACAGCTAACTAAAATTCAGTATAAACAAGACGAGGGAGGGCAGAGGAGGTTAGGGCTCGAATTTCAGTATCCCGGGGGGAGACAGTCTCGGACCTGTCGGAGTAGACCGGGGGGGGGCTGCTTTTACGAAAATGGTCTTTAAAATGAACTAAAGGATTCTCCCAGCGGTAGACACTGGCCTTCGACTGCAAAAAAAAAAATCGTTGGGTGTTCTGACCCTCTAGTGCACCGATTGGCAAAACTACTAAGTCTGAACTTCATCAGGAAAGAAACAGACGAGTAGCAACCGGACCATGAACTCGGTAAAGGTAGCTGGGGTCTAAAAAGGGGGAAATCTCGGGCACTTCATTTACCTGGTTAAACTTCCTCTCCGAAGGGGGGGTGCGGCAGGGTGGTGGTGGGGGGAGTAATTGGAGGCTATCGGTATTAAGAAGAACCAATCTCCCTCGAGAGGGAAAGCGTCGAGGAGGGAGGGGGGCGATCTGGGTGCTTTCGGGGGGCGAAGAAATCAACAACAACAACCACCGGAGGAGTGAAGAGAGAGGGTCAGAAAGAACCAACGAGAGGGGGACAAGACAAGGACAGCATGGCCGATGACGAAGCAGATGGGAGTCTGCTCTGTAAATACAGACCTAGCGACCGTCAAACCAAAAAAAAACAGCAACACGGAGATGCGGGGACAACTTCCCAAATAGGCGACTCTCCATTCGCCACATATGGGAAAACCCGGAAAGCATGATCGAGTGGGAAGAGAAGGTATTAAGGAGATATGACGCATACGGTCATGAACAGATGATAAAGCATATCGGAACAACACGGCAGATGAAGAGAAGGCAAGGGAGAAACCAGCTTACCTCTGGAGTATTGAACGACACCAAGAAAAAGGCGGGACAAAATATCTAAGAGCCATACTCATAATAAAAACTAAACTTGGGGCCACCTCTGTGAAGAGAGAAGAAGGTCTAGGAAAAGGAAAGCCAATAGAGGGGAGAGGTCCAGACTGTGCTTAAAACTCAATGTCAGCCGAAAAGGTACAGGGGGTCGGAGCGCCAAACAAGGAGTCAGTCTAAGGTGCCATCAGCATACGGAGACCAGGGGAAGACCAATCCTTGTTGTAGGGTAACCCTCACTAGCAAGTGGGTACGAAGAAGGAGGGACCAGACAAAGTCAGGCAGAAAGAAGCGGTAGCTGGAAACGAAACTTGTACCAACTCGATCAGTTTCACTGACGGCCAAAAGCGCGGCATGGAGAAAATGAGACTCATGAAGGAACGGACGGAGGCCTGGGAAGACAACCTCTAGTACGTTTCCGTTTGAATGCGCCAGCGCCCTCCCTAGCTCCTAAGGACGCTTTAGTCGGCGATCCAACGGGAGGCACCGTCAAAGGATAGAAGGGGAACGGTTGGAGTAGTTGGAGAGGAAAAAACGTGGGAAAAGGAGATCAAAGCGAGGAGGTGATCAAATTCTAAGGGAACAAAGTGTGCGAGGCGACGGAAGAGGCCTCAGACGGTGCTGTGGGTGACTCTGAATCGACGAGCTCGGGGAGGGAAAATCATCTCGGGCGTCCTCTAATTTATCACAGATGCAAGGACTAAATCTTCTTATACCCTGGGGCGCGCGCGACGGGGAGAGGGGAAAAAAAGAAAAATATAGTCCCGAGAGGGCCGAAGGCGGGGGAGCCAACTACGAGGAAAAATCCCTTTAAAAAGGGACAGTTTTCAAAGAAAAAAATGTCTCGTCTTTTCGCGAATGAAAGGGGAAGAAGATATTGTAAAGAACCTCTAGCTGGGGTCGGGGGACCCTGGGCTTCTATCTCGATACCTCCAGACAATGCATCTCTAGCTCTCTGATCGCGTAAGTAGAAGGAGCTTTTCGGGCAGAGTCAAAGAAGGGGAAGAAGACCGAAGGATCAACCTCGAAGGTGGGAGCATCTCAGGGGGAGGGGAAAAAAGATGCCCGACTCGAAGAGAACCAGGCGTTCTTTTTGCCCAGCTCTGAGGAAAAGAACCAAGTAGAGGAGAGAGGGAAAAGACGAAAGCGGAAAGAGAATCGACTGAGGAAAAGAAGACGCATAGAAACGGGACCTATTGGCCGGAGAAAGTGCCGAAGGAGTGTCAGGGAAATCAAACAATAAGTACTTAAACTAGCAGTCCAAGAATAACCCTTTCCCATGTGAAAAAAAGAAAAGAACAGTCTCAATCTTTCCAAAAACAGGAATAAAAGGGGGGCAAATCAGTAGGAGTGAATATAGAGACAAGATTCGATGGAAGAACGGCGATCTTCGCGCCACAACTCGGGAGCGCCACAGTCTACGAGAACTGGAGCACGTCTACGAGCGCGAGACCAAGCTCAAAAACCCAAGGAGGAACACTACCCGTCGCGAAAAAAAAAAAGCTCCAACAAGAATGTCAACCAGGAAATGGACGCAAAAGGAGAGCGAGGACTAGGTGCCCGACACGAAGAAAAGGAGCGGGGACGCTCACAGGAAAAGAAGAAAAAAGTCCGTGGAAACTTCCGCAAACTTCAAAAGGCGTCACCTTAACAGGCGAAAAAAGGTGTAGGCAGTTTAAAAACATGCTAGTACATAAAACAACGAAAAACTCGAGAAAGCTTCTCTAATTTGCCACGGTCAACCTAGCAAAAGAGAAAAGCAAAGGGAGCGTTACAAGAGGTATCTCGCGGGAGGTCGACGCTAATCTAATCAGAAGCACACGCCGAGACAAAAGTCTTAAGAAGGTGGAAAAAAGAGAGGCAGTGAAGTACGAGCGTTGTATGGTGATCTCGACGTAAATAATAGAGGGGGTTTACTGTTAGGAGAATTTCCAATCGATCGAAAGGATTGATCGGTAAGAAAAAGGGAAAATAACAGTAGATCAGAGTCTCGTATCTCGACACGAATTCGTAGATTCCGCCGCAAATTGCAGGGCTGCTAACGATGCCACACGCCAGCCGCCGCGTCTAAGAAGAAACGAGAAGGAGACGAAGTACACGGAGGGAGAAGCTGAAGTCAAGGGAAAAAAAGCTTGAAGAAGAGGACGCGGGCCGGTAAACCTGGAAGATCCGATGAAGGCGGAGAAGGGAGAGAAGACTTGATCGTCAAGGATCAGGCGTGGAGGATCATCTTAGGGATTTCCAGGAAAACCCAGAGCAAAATAACACACCGGGATATCAAGAAGGGGCGATAAATAAATGTCGAGAAGATAGGGAGCTGCCGAGGAGTTGGCTCGTCCTACTCCTCTCCCCAACAATTTATTATTATTAAAATGACAGACATGAGAGAAAGAAATATGATAAGAGCGAGCCGGAGAGTCTTTCTTTCGAAAACAGAGCCGCTTCTCTCCTTCTGTTAACATCTGTTGTCCGAAAAGCCCTAAGCGAGAGTTCCAAACGCATGAGAGGCAGGAAAAACCTGAGGAGAAGCCATTCTAAAAAAAACCCTTCAGCGCTCTATAAAGCGAGCGTTAAAAGATTTGCCCTTACTCAGTTTCTTTTTGACTCAACCACAGTAAATCCGGCGCTCCAGTATGGATCTGAGCCTGAGGATGGAGGGCCTCGTCAAACCTGTGCCAGAGGGGTTGGAGAGAGCCGAGAAAAGCTTTTCTATCGGGGAAAAGCACTCAGTTAATCACGGCCTGCGAACCAGTGCTCTATACCGTCAATTCATTTCGAGAACTGTGAAGGACAGAAAGACGCCCCCAAAAGGGGGAACACAGTCAAAAGAACTTTCGCCAAAAAACTCTATGCCATCACCTAGGAACAGAAATCCTTCTCTAAAAAGACTCAAGAGGTAACCAAGGCGGAATAACGGAGCGGAGAATCAGGCTTCCCAGAAAGCTTACGCTAGAAAACCGAACTATCAAGTTGAGTGGAGCTTTGGTGGAAGTGAGGGAGAGCCTGAGAGTCAGAAGGGATTCCTAGCCCTGGGTCTGTGGGGAGGGTAGATGTTCCGGATCTTTACCTTTAGCCTGGTATGGGGGTTACCGCCGTGAAATGGGAACGGAAGGACAGCAGGAGGTAAGAAGGCGGAATCAGTAATCGATATCCATGGCAGTCAAGAAAAGCAAACGGGGCGGAGGGGGAGGGCACATCGGGGGAAGCTCATCGAAGTTTTTCCCCTAAAGGGCTCATCTAAAAAGTGAAGCTAGGGTGGAGGGGGAGGGTCCGGCGCTAAAGCGCATCAGGAGAGCGGTGATCGAGAAGCTACGCTCATGCGATGGTGGGACGGAAAGAGAAGATGTGGGACTCATAACTACCCTCTCAAACACCGTTCAGGGGGAAGCGTTCTCGGCTCGGCATGACGGGCTCCTGATCTCTTCTGGGATGTTCCTGTTTTGGCCAAAGAGCTGCTAAGGATGAAGCGTCGAGAAAAAGGGGAAAATGGTCTAAAGTCTAGGACAGCTGAGAGAAAAATCTTAGGGGTGGGCGAGGACCAGCAAATTTCGCGAGGCCCAAGATCGAAATAGCGAGGAGTGATAAAGAAAAGAAGCAAGTCACTATCTGATCTACTATCGTAGTGGTATCAAAGAAGAAGAGGTGGATGTTCAAATCCCTAACAATTTCGATCGTAGGAGGATCACAATGCATCGGAAGAGTAGATCACAAAGTCATTTCGTCCTCACGTCAGGCTGAGGCCTAGTATCCTCTGTCATGGGGGGATAAAAAGGATAAAGAAAAAAAAAAATAAAATTGAGGGCGGGGACGAAAAGAGAACATAGAGAATCGCGAGCCCTAGAGCTTATGGAATCAAGAAAGGTTCCTATACAAAAAAAAAAAATCGAGGGCCCTGTTATATCGGGAGGGAGCAGGAAAGGGAGAGAAAAGACGCTGCGCAACTGGGTTTTCCACTACCCTAGGCTTCTCAGCGGTAGTGAATCGTTGAGGGGCGCGGGGTCGAAAGGCCAATCGAAACTCGAGGGTTGCCAGGAGAACGTCAAAGAGAAAAAGTGGAAAAAAACAGAGATTTCCGGACTCATCACACTCAATTCGATATCGGAGGACTCGCGCAAGAGTCTAGGACAGAGCCGAGAACCAAAAAGAGAGAAAAGAAAGGCCATAAACACACTCTGGTCTCAAGCCCTCTACCCGTCTACTCTAATCAATTCTAGCGCTCAAGGGGCTCGACGAAAATAAACACCGAAAAGGAGGGCAGACCGGTCGTGGCAAAAAAAGAGAAAAACAAAAAACGATTGCTGGTCCGCCGACGTCAAATGTCGAGCTTGCGTCACGGAAAATAGAAACGAGACGAGGGTGGCAGAAATTCAAAAATCAAGCCGGAGGCCTTAAGGGTCTACTCGTTCGAACGACGAAGGGGGGGAGTTCAAAACGTTTGAAAGGCTCGAAAGTCGTGGCGTGCTCCCGCGAATAGGTAGGAAAGGGAAGAGATCTTTGGGACGACAGCTGAGTCATTGCAAAAGGGTGAGAAAGAGGAATTCTACTTGTGGCATTCATCAAAAAGAAGGAAAGCAGGCGGAACGGGGCACCATGAGACTAAATTTGGGGGGGGAAAATAAAAAAGCGCATACTACCAACTGAGAATAAGGCGGGGGGGATAAAATATCTGAAATCGAGGGGGAGGGGGGAGAGAGTTACGCGAATCAATAGAAGTCGAGCTTCTATGGCCCGACTTCGACTTAAGGAGCCTTGAAAACTACAGCGATCCGCTGGTGTGAAGGTGGCCGTAGAAGGCACGAGTGCAGTGGGTTTTGGAAACGATCGGTCACGAAAAATCGAACAAACCCCATCGTCTGAATATCTTCCTAAAGTCGGGAGCAAAACCCTACGTAGGAGAGGAAAATAGGCGAGTAAGGGGCAAAGAAGGGAACGAGGCGCAAAATCGGGTTGGAAGGGTAAAAAAAGGCCGAAACTTAAATTTGTTGGGGGTCTCTAAGGGGGATCGGATGGCACGACCTACTCGCCAAGCGATCGACCGGCATGCAGCTTGTTGGCGAGGGGTTTGCACTTGAAAGGAGAAGACTCAGAAAAAAAAACCCGAGGGGAGGAAAAGAAGGGGAGAATGGAAAAAAAACTCCCACCAAAGACGGGAAACAACATTCCGTTACTCGATAAAAAACAACCCGAAGGCTGCGGGCATACCGAGAGAGGATCAGAAAAAAAAAAAAAAAACACAACCGCAGCGGCCGGACCAAACGTCCCAAAATCCAAGATAAGCGCACCATGGTCTGTTGCACATATCGGGAAGACCTATCATTACGAAGGAGGAAGAAAATAGGGGAAGAGGAGAGGACGAAGACTATGGTGAATAGCCCCTCCATGTGAAATCCTGGAAAAAAAAACCACTATCTTCCTAAGGACAATGGAGAAATAGATAAGAGGAAGGTATTTAAACACACCAAGCAGACGAAGTAAGGAAAGCGAAAAAAGACTGCCAACGCTTTCATAACCTATCCAGAAATTCTATAAATACCCAGAAAGCACGATCGCGGTGTGGGGAACAAGAGTTTAAAAGGGGGGACGGCAGAGGAGGTCGTCCCTGCTACGTGGAAGCGCGGAAAAAAAAAAGAAACTCTCAGGGTAAATCACCTCGTCGAATATCCCACCCGCAGTCCCTAGTGGCCCGATCAAGAAAAAGGGTACGAGAAAAGGGAGGAAACAAGGGCAGAGGACTTAGGGTGCAAGAAAGACGGGAGCTTATAAAAAAAAACGATACCCAGAACGATCTTTTCTAAAAGAATCCTCTCGTTATAACTGGGAGTCTACTCAGTTAGCCCCTCCTGAGGACTAGGAGCGGAAGAGGGAGGGAAGTGAGAGAAGGGGTAAACTCCAGCTCAGACCGCCAAAACGAAAAAACCCGAAAAAAGGTGTAGTCGGTCTCACACGTTCAACCCGACTAACGCAAGGTGAGGTGTCAGTTAGGGGGATAGGGAGAAGCCGTTAGCTAAAAAAATTATCCGTATGCGAGACTTATCTGGGTTTATACCAAGTTTGCGAGATCGTACGGCTGCCTAGAGGAGGGTCGGCTAAGGGAAGACTACAGAGGCGAACGTAGAGTATAAGGAATCGCAGCTTGGGATAAGGGAATTGCAGGTAAGGAACAATATTCGAAGACCTAAGAGCCGCGGACTGAGAGGGCACAAACCTCGCAATCAAAAAACAACGATGTTTCTGAAAGAACCAAATTACCCTACCGGTATAAGCAAAAATGGGAATTGCAACAATGCGACGCGATTTAAAAAAAAAAGAAGGCAGCGCGACATAGAGATGGAACCAGGGAAAATCCCGCCGTCTTCTTTCCGCAAGGGGAAAGTAGATCTAAAGAAGCAGAGGGGGGAAAGCGAGGAGCTGATTCACATCAAAGATGGAAAGGCGCGCAAAGGCCTTGTCAGAGTGATTCCCCCAAAAAAGTCCGTAGAAATTAACTGGGAGGGAAAAAGAGGGGCCGATGACAAGGGATCGAGAGCGGATAAGCGGACGGTGGAGCCCCTCACGATTCTACTAAACCCATAGAATCTAGAGGGAACGCGACGGTGAAGCGATGTGCAGACGAAACGATAAAAGCAGCGTACCTGCCAGACTATTTGCCTATCTGGACAAGCGAGTGGGCTCCTTTTCACGGTCGAAAAAAAAGAAAAAAGAAAAAAAAAAAAAAAAAATCCCACAAAAGAATCAAATAGCAGGAGCGCATCGTGTGGACAGGGTAGCCCATTGGGAGACAGGGGTGCAAACCACGGACAGCAGGACGCCCAAAAACGGAAAAAAAACCGCACAACAAAAAAAAAAAAAAACAGAAACCCTCAGAGCTAACAGGGACGGACGAGAGACCAAAGAGAAACACAACCAGACCAGCTTAAGGGAATCAAACAGTAGGGAGAAAAGAGAGAAACTGAGAGAACTGGGTCTAGGAGGGGTATTTACTCCACGAAGGCGAGGCGACGCTCAAACGTTCTCGGAAAAAACCGAAGGGGGGGTCCAAGAGGGAACCCGCCGTCGCGCGAGAAGAAAGTTGAAAAAGAAGCCCATGCCAACTAGTCCATAAGATGTCTCAATGACCACGGGACCACGGCGAGAGGGGGAGATGGGAACCGAAACCTTAAGGTCCGTAGTGACCGGGGGGCGCCATAAAAAGACATTACTACAACGGGGAGAATCTCGTAAACTAGAGGAAGGAGGTCCAAGCCCGACGGCGCACAAAACGGTAAGGCTTCAAAGGAAACGTCAGCTGCAAGAGAATCCAAACTAAAACCACGCTCGACAGGAAGTCTTCTGCTCACGTAAAGAAAGCCTCTTGTCCCCCTCAGAAAATCTCACAATCTCCTTGGAGGTGACTATGGATCGTGAGAACATATTTTCGCCTGCTAGGAAAGAGAAATACTTACAAAGAGGGAGAAAAAGGGTACAGGGGGCTTTGCAGGGGGAAAATCGGGGTGGAGTGAAAAAAATGATCTTCTTTCTCGGAAGGATATCGAGAGGTTTTTCACGAGTCAGGATTCTTCGCAAAACATGCTTCTATGCTCGAAAGGGAGGGAAAAAAAAATAGGATCCTCTAGCACCTTAGCTACCGGCTCTTCTTCAAACAAAAGATTGAGAGTTAGAGTAGGACAAGACTGGTCGGAGAGTAACCTTCAACATTGAATCACCTAGATGAAACAAGCCTCACAGGAATGAAAGAGAATTTGCAAGCAATCAGGTTTCCGTGTAGGAATCAAAAAAAACGTACAAACGAGGAATGTCATCTAAACGGGTTAAACCCTGGGATCTAGCTGAAATGCTGGCAAAATGACGAGTAGTAGGGACGCTCAAGGCGGTGAAACGCTCAACAGCTTCTGATAGGATCCTCACACTCACCGAACAGGAAGGCATCGCGGAAGATACACTATTTTCGAAACTACAGATCTCTTCAATTGCTCTACCATACGTAACCTCGATCAAAACAAAACAGGATTGTCGAATATCTGTGCTTCGCTCGCTCGACTCCGTTGCTGTCGCGAGCTGGCTGCTCGCCTTTTTCGGTTGGCGAGGGGGAGCAGCAAACGACACTAGATCAAGTATCGAGAGGGCACTCCTTAATTCTTCTCGTAGTGAGACCAAGACAAACTGATAGGCAGAGAAAATGTACGTCTAGGTATTTGCCCTGAAAAAGGAATCTCGTTTCTGACCGAGAAACTGATAAGAAGAAGGGCGGGGCGGGGAGCGGGGCTCGTTCGAGAAGTGTCTGGCTTCAGAGGCTGCAGAAAGTTGCCAAGTTGAATTATACTTCAAGCCCGGAAAGGGTCGAGCTTACGAGGAAAATTGGGTGAAGCGTTGTCCGCGGTAACAGGCTGAAAGGGATAAAAACCATAAAGAATATACCCTTGGAGGGCCCAACGATCACGGGGAAAACAACCGCTCTATAAGGAGAATCGGACGCAAGTCCCGAAGGTCAACAATCAAACGAGGGGGGGACTCACCTCAGAAAAAATCTTCATCTTTGCGTGGGATGGGGGGGATCGAGGAGGAAATCTCGGCTCAAGAGGGAGGATCGGAAGGGGAAAAAAAAATACCCGCTCACAAAGGCTCTTGCAGGATGGTGGGGCATATGTGACCGAGTAAGCCGGGGTGCGAATCCTTCTGACAAAAAGAAGGGTTCTGGTATGGCTTGCCTCTGATCTTGTGGAAACCTGGAAAGAAGAAAGTGGAGCAGAGGAAAGGTGGAAACGAATGAGGGAAATAATTTGCTAACTGCCATTTACAGGATAGGGAAGATCAGGGTCGCAAAAACGACTGCGAGTGGAGGGGAACATCGTCTCGCATAGCACCGTGGGAATCACACTTGCGCATCTAGTTAACTCACGGTGGGGGGGGGGGGGGGGAGATCGACTCCTATGGAACTATCTAGGAGACTGCGGGAGAGGCATCGAGGGAGGCTAGAAAAGATCGGGTCAACGGGCAAAAAGAAAATCGCGATTTTTCGCTAAAAACTAAATAAGGGCCTTACATAGAGAAAAGCGGGGCCACCCTCATAAATCGTTCCTAAAGTAACCTCCTGAAAGGCTTATGTCCCTTGATCCTTTTTTGAACCGAGCGCCCTTCTGAAGATTTACTAAGGGGAAAGGGGCAGTAGAAGAATAGGAGTTCATTGAGTGTTGGCGACAGATGCTCGTGGAAAGGGAGGGACCAATCGACCCGGTAGCGGAATTTTTGAAGAGAACGCGTCAAAGTCTGGCTCGAAGAGAGAAGTCTATGGGGGGAGTACCGAAAGGAGGGAAGAAACAGACACCCGCGAATAAGGAGATCTCTCTCAGAAGGAGAGCGATAAGACAGAACAGAGAAGATGTTATTCCTCAGTGCGGAAAATAGAGGAAGATTCCCGCCAAGGGTCGGCCAGGATCACGGAAAAAGGGTCGTATCAGGCATAAGCGCGAGGACAGAGCTTATTTATATCTCGAAGAAAGGGCAAATTTCCGGGAAGATCAAGGCGGCGATGTCGTTCCAGTGAGGGCAGAACAGAGGGGGAAGCGGGAATAAGATGGACGTGTTTAAAACCCGTTCTGCTGCTCACAGGGGAGGGGAATCGGGAGGGGAGGAGAGGGGGGGGGTCGGGGGCCAGAGGGGAAACAGACTGACCGGGGGCCCTAGGGTCTCATGCAACTTATCTCAAATATTTCAAAACTCGCTCAGAGAACGAGACAAAGGGACAGCGCGATCAAGGAAAAGAGATTCAGTCCAGGAAGGAGAAGCTCCAAAGCAGGATCATTATCAAAAAGCAAAAAAATTGGGGGGGGGACCCATGCGACTCTCAACTCTCGACAGAATCAATAAAGTCGCTCAAAAGGGAAAAATCAGGAAAAAGCCAAGAACGACAAGGAAAACAGACTCCACGTCTGGGGCAAACCAGGTTATCGCCTAATAACACTAGTCCGAGGATCTAGGGGTTGGGTCGGAGACGGGCGATCCTAGACACGCAGGAGAAGGGGAAAGAAAGCGAAAAGGAGGGGATATCTTCAGAAACCTGGTTCGAACCGCGGCGGAGAATCGGTATAACGATCGAAACGTGGTAAAGAGTGGAGGGTAAAAAAAGCTACAAAAACCGAATTCTTTGTGGCCGACTGAGAACGTGGGGGACCAAAAAATCTAGATTGAGGGAGTGTGTTCAACGGAAGAGGACGGGACATCTTCAGTTGTTGGAATGGGGGGTGCCAAGGGGGATCCGATTAGAGTTATTGGCACGTAGACGAATCCTGGGGGGGGGCGCAGGGCAAAAACAGTCGAACGGACTATGGAGGAAAAAATGTAAATTCTTGAACAAGAAGAGCGAGAGGGTCGGGAGGGGGCGGTTCAGGTTCGCGAGAGGGGGGAGCATCGGATTTCTACGTACTGCGCCGAGATAGAGAGAGCGGGGTGGCGGGCAAAACCTAGAAAGCTAACGCTTTTTTATACTGGGGAAGTACCCGGAATATTGACCAGGGGGGTTGGGGGCAGCTTCGAAGGATCCAGGAAGGCTAAAAAAAATCAACCATCGTGCGACTTGGCTGGCCTCAACACAGCTCAGGTCTCCCTGGCAGTCATGCCCGGTCTGTTATCTGCTCGTCGCAAGGGAAAGAGGCTCGTGAACCGGAGAGGTGGGGGACGGGGGTTAGGAGGGCGGACAGGTGTTGGGGCAGTGGGGTTTTAATGCCTCGAAGAGGTAAAGGAGACCTACTAGTCTCCATGCGTAAGAATCGTCGAGGCGTGTAAGGGCGAGTCAGTTGGGGGGATTCGAGAGAATCTCTCTCAAAAACACGAGGAAAAAGGAAAGGAATTTGGACAGCGACGACAACGACAAAAAGATAGGAAAAGGACAAGCAGAAAGGCAATACGTCCTAATGGAGAGAAGGGTCGGGATCTACCGAGCGAGATCAGACGCCAAAACCAACAGCCTCACAGAGAAATCGGGTCCTGTACACGAAAAACCATCGAAGGAAACCGATACGCAAACAGGTTAAAGAGGGAAGATACCAAAATATCAGAAAAAAAGGGGGAGTACGAGAGATTAAAAGAAGAGAGTGTCGTTAGCCCGCAAAAAACGAGCGGAGACCAAGGCAACTTTGCGCTACTGTAAAATTCTCACCTCGAGGGACGTGATTTAAACGCCACCAAGAGCGACGAGAGACGACGGAAAAGACGAGGGAGAAGCTGTCACAGCACCGATCGCGAAAAAGGGGACCTACCCATATCGCGCTACTCTTTTTTGTACGACCGGGTAAAAGGGGCCAAGAGTCGTAAAGAGAAGGGGGGGGGAAGGAAAGCGGGTGAAACAAAAACATAAAATCAAACTTTGCAATCGTCAAGAGGGACGGGGGGGACAGTGAACACGTCAGAAGGCATTTCTCTTCGGGCACACGCAGACAGATGGCGTGCACAACGAGCGTTCTTCAGGGAATAACAAGGCAGGGTATCGAGGGACGACAAAGACTGGACCAGTCTGGAAAAAAGTTTTCGGGGGGGGGGGCTAAGGAAAGGGGAAAGCGCTCAATAAACGACTGACGTAGCAGTTAGGGGGAGAGTAGGAAACATCGAGGAAGGGAGATGGGGAGAAACGCAAGAAGCCGAAGACTAGGTAATCTTACTAGTGGTCGAGCTAAACAAGGGGGGAGGAAAACGACTAAAGCAGCAAGGTTTGCGTTGTCGTGATTGGGGAGAGGGCCCCAGGGAGCAGCCATGAGCAAGCGGGAAAAAAACGTCGGGTGGGGAAAAAGTGTCGAGCGACTCCTTCCTGTCCTCGCGGGGGCGGGCCTCTGCCGAAGAAACGGAGCTTCTAGCGAGCGTCTCATAAGGGGAGAGGAAGACTGGGCGCAGAAGAAATATTTCGAAAAAAAAAAGTCGCAAGAAGACGGATAGGGAAAAGAATCACTCCCGAGATCGACACAGAGAGGAAACTAAAGGAAACGCCAGGAGGAGACCATTGAAAAAAAACAAGGAGAAGAGATTTCGAGAAAGGGGAGGGCGGCAGAATCTTATTGACCCTGCCCGATCGGAATGGTCGTAGGTGTCCTAGACCTTTCTTGCTAAAAGAGCAAAGGGGGACCAAAGATCTAGCGACTTGCTATGATCGTCGGGGGGGGTCGTCAGAGAGGACCTTGGGATCGTGAAAAGGACGGACGATAAAGCCTAAAGCCGGATAAATCTGAAAGTGTTTCAGTAAAAGTATCCAGGTTGAGCTAATAAAGGTCAGAAGAATCGACGTGCCTTGTTCACCCCTCGAGGAGGGATACCCAAATAAAGAGAGGCTAACGCGCGCGTAGCGCATGTTCTGCCTCATCAAACGCCTGAAGAAAAAATTTTAAGGCTCCTATGGTCATCGGGAGACAAATCTAATTAGTCGGTCAACAAGGGAAGAATTATCGCTATGAGTCCGACGGCCCATGGACTTGTCTTACGACAGAGGGCCAAGGGAGAGGTCCAAAAAAAAAAAATAATAAAAGGGGGGACATGGAGAGGCAAAACCAAATCTATAACCTGACCGATGTAAACATGCGAGGGAGGGTTCGCGACAACTGGCTGGCGCCTCTGACCAAGGAACAGCGAATTGTATTCTCGAGATTAGACCTGCAGGCGCGAGTCTGAAGAGTGAGCGATGAAGGACCGATCAAACCCAAAGAGGCAAAACCGAAAGATTCGCCAAGTGGGAGAGGAAAAAAAAAAGTGCGTACGATGGGAACCTAAAAGCCTATCACTCGCTCCATACTATAGAAAGGGGAAGGATAGGCGCTGTAAAGTTTGCGGCGTCAGGAGTTAAACCTGAAAAATCATAGCCAGTTTTGGTCACGGGGGGGAAAACAGAGAATCCTCCAGGAACAATGGAAGAAGGTTAGGATCGGAAGGGAGGGAAGCGGGGAAAATATCAAAAAAGATCCATAAACTTCTTGAAGAGACTTATCTACATGAGGGGGCTGAAGCAATAAGCGAAGCACCTACTAAGAGACAGGAAGAAGAGGGGGAGAAAGGCTTCGAGAGGGGGAGAGTGGGGGGGAATCTCTACGGTGTCTCACTGGAGGAGAAAAGGGAGTAGCTGGTTGGCAAGGGGACAGGGCGTGAGAACCTGTCACATTCTCGCCGGTATAAGCGGGGGAAAGATAGCACGCTTCACCTGAGTTGCTGTCACCAAATTGCCTAGGAAGATAGGGGGGACACGACTGGGTCTCCTGGAACATCACAAGTCTGCAGAGGGCCCCCCAGCCGAAGTAGAATAGCCTCTACGCGACGTCCTTCATGTCATCAAAAAAGGGAGCGAATCACTCACGAAGCAGGGTTCAAAATCCTCCGCATGAACCCTGGGAAGAGGGAAGGGAGGGCTCATGAGCGAATAAGTTAGCAAGACCAATGGCGTGAACCGAAGAAAGCTGGGGAAGGAAAGCGGGAAGCCAACGGGCGCGAACACGGAGACAGGCTAAATCCCTACAAGAAAGAAAACGAGAATCTTA
>Ga0179593_1477971_pt1 | contig 16690 bp, 17 predicted proteins | sample CZODoug2_1_08_16_FD_185931 | JGI IMG/M metagenome (GOLD analysis project Ga0179593, IMG submission 185931) | Vadose zone soil fungal communities from Angelo Coast Range Reserve, California, USA - CZODoug2_1_08_16fungal (PacBio error correction) | ecosystem: Environmental > Terrestrial > Soil >...
AAAATAGAGGACCCGTACTTCTAAAAACTCTCTAATGAGCTCCAACTGTAAAGAGCTGCCGCTGCGGGAACGGCACACTTAAAGCCTGCTTAAGACAAGAAATGGATAGGGTCTCGGGGAGAACTAAAAAATTAAAAAAGGGGGAGATTCAGCAAAGGAGTGGTAAAACAAAGATTTGGAGAAAAACTATGTGAGCTGAAATCGATTTTCGCATCTGGAAACACAGGAATAAAGTCTGAAAAAGTGGGTGCGGGTCTAGGACGGAAAATAAAGCGACATTCATATTTGGGCCTGTAAAAAGGGAGAATCAATCGAGAAAGCGTCCCGGTCCGCTTGAAGGGATTAAAAAATGGGTTGGGGGACCGGGGGTTTGTGGTATTTAGAAAGATTCTTAATAGGAAAGGAATGCGCTTCTGCGATTGTGCGAAGGGCCTAGAGATGCTCCCGTTGCCGTCTTTGCGGGGGGGGAGGGTCACATCGGGTAGCTGTCGCAGTAAGGGATTCTTTCTTCAGCGCACGCCCCGCATGGGTGCACCCAAGGATACGCTGAAGGGCTCGTCCGTTGAGAAGGCGACGCAAATTTGGAAAGGACGTACACGCAGCATTTAGACTAAAAACTCAGGCGCCAGAAAAACTCGAGAGTGGGTCAACGTAAACAAAAACCACCAAAAAAAAAAAAAAGGGGGCATCGGCCCAAAAATGCTGGGGGAGAACACCAGAAAATTTCTGAATAGAGGCGTGCGCTAAAGATTTGAACGGAGAAAGTTTGAAAGATCCACAGAGGAGGAAAAAAGGGGTCAGAAGCGACGGGAACGATGAACGGAACGGATGGGGGGGGGGGATTTTATGTGTCGGGAACGAGAAAAAAAATAGTCAGAACACTTCCATCAATTGTGCCAGCTTCAAGGGGCTCAGCATGTAAGGGGTGACGCGAGCGAGAAATAACTACTGGGGAGCGCAACCATTATCGCGTAAGAAGAAGGGGAGCGAGATGGGGCGAGAGGTCTGAGGGGAACAATCTGAAATGTAAAACCAGTCCAGGTTGGAAGGGGTCAAAACCTTGCGTCGGGAAAAAAATTCCACGTTTAGTCTGTGGGAAAAGAGGGAAACACGCCTCGGGAATGTCAAACCTCAGGGGAAGGAACGAGCGAACACAACTGCTTGGATAAACGGGACGAATATGAAAAACGGGAGTACTGCAGGGGACGGATTGGTGGAGAAACCACCGTATCTCTAGCAAATCGAGGACCAAACCGTTTTACGGTCCATCTGTAGACTAAAATCGGGAGGAATGCCTAATCGACAGAAACGGAAGTCTATGAAAACCAGCCCAACAGGAACAAATAGGGGGCTCAGTTCTATAACTAGGAATCACGCCGAATAATTCGACAGCCTAAAAGAAATGGCAAGAGCGGTTGGGGAAAGGTCACCATGGAGAACGAACTCTTCCCCAAAAGATATGCTTTATCCGGGGAAAAAGGGCTACAATGAGAGGAGCGTTAGTATAACCAGACCTTAAGTTAGGGGATTAGTCCATTTAACACTCCAAAAGTATATTGGGACGGACTAGAAAAAGTGCAAAGGTGGGGTTCAATCAATTACTGTTGTGGCACTATACAGGTGTGAAAGGTCTGGGGGGTTAGTTCGGGGGAAGGCAAAAGGAGCTCGTAACGAAGTCCCTAGCCGAAGGCGCGAAATGCTTAAAGGGGAATACTCCCTCACTGGGACTAAGAGGGGGACGACCCTCATCTCTTCAATGGGTCTGCCGCAGCGAGCGATTTTGTCTCACCAGGGGAAATCCGTTGCAGCAATAGGATGCTTAGGGAAGTGTGAAGGGGTTTTCCAGCTCATTACCGCATACGGGGGTTCGGTATAAACCAAAGGGGAGTAGGGCGCGACAATTATAAACGTCAGCGGAAGAGAAAAAAAGGGATCAAAAAAGTCTCAATAGGGGAAAAGACCCCCGCGCAGTTGCCGAAGATGTTCAAAAAAAAATTTAGTGGAAGAGAAAAAAAAAACACAAAGGGGGAGGATAGGAAAAGAGAGAATCATAACGAAAAGAGGTTCTTGAACTCGCAAACCTGAGAGGGGGGGATTGAAAATATGGAGAATGGGTATAGGAAGGGACGCAGTGTGATAAAACGGGAAATCTCTCCAATTGGCGCTCACTAGTTGTTGAAAAATCAAGACAAGCTACAAGGACGCCTCACTTCAAGAGGGGGGGGATAAAAAAACACTTCTCACCAAGGAAGTAGAATTATCCTAGTGCGTCCACGGATGGGGGACCCACGTGGAGACAAGCTCTATATTTATGAATACCATCTACGAAGAGGAGGGAGTCCAAGATGTCGAAGTGTGCAAAGATCATCCAGGATGGGAAGATGCATCGGACGGGCACGACGTTCGGGTTGAGGAAAAGCTGCTTGAGAGTAACAAAATTAAGACCAGTCAGGGGAACGTATCGCTATACAAAAGTCAACTGATAGTGGAACAAAAGGGGCACGTTGGAGGAAACAAGGGTCTCCGTTGGTCGGTCAGGGGATAGAACCTCACGAAGGAGTATATATACGACAAGGACGCAATCGACGGTACGAATTTCAAACTTCATCACATCCATGGTTCGGAAATTAGTTGATCGCGAGGAAACCTTGTCAACCGACTGTCAAGAGGAGTCGAGGCAGGAGATTTCGAAGGGGGAAGATACTTGATCCAAATTATAAAGGATTGGGTGACTGTGGAAGGGCGAACGAGAAAAAGTCAATAGTTAAGGAAACAATTGAGGGAAAATGGATCATCGTACTGGGGCATCTTACAAAGGCCGCGAGGGCACGATCAGAATCTGTGGGGTACAAAATAAACTACGGGACAGAAAAAGAGAAAATCTCAGGCGCAAGATGAAGCCTTCAGGTGAACGTTGAGAAGCAGTTATCCCGTACGGAAGAGGGATTGTCGTCAAAAACGGCAGCAAGCTGTGAGTGGTCTACTGTTACACTCAACCGGATTAGTCAAAGGACGACAGAAAGCAGGTGACTTGGGAGTCGAGGAACTGGAACTTTATCATGGGGAAACTTTGGAAATTATGGTAACTCTAAAGAAGGAGCGACTAAAAGGTAACTCCTAATAAGAGTCCTTACTCCTCAGGAAAGGGACGCGGGAAAAACTTGAGTTCTCGCGGTCTGGCGCCGGTCACGCATTGAAATTCTGATGTGACTCAGAAAAAGGGCACAGATGCAGGGGGGTTGTCTGAATCGAGGGGGGTGGGCGTTTAGAACTCACGAAAACCGTGGGGCAGTTAAAAAGCGCCGGGGGAAAGGGAAGGATGGAAGAAATGTTGTGGCCGATGTTGGGCAACAGACGGAAGTAAATAAAATCGCGGCTCAAGAAGAGGAAATCAGGGGTGGAAAGGGGGTGCTCAACCATATTTACTAGGCCACGTGGGGCGCTTGTTGGTAAAAAGGAGGAGGGAAGGTCTTGGGGAGCATAGGGGGATGTCCGGTGAATATTCTGGGTACGTTAAGCCAACAGGGGGAGGAGCAAAATTTACCCGGAAGGGGGGAACTGGACATCTTACCGAGATAAGGTTTTCAAACCATTCTGGGGTCTGAGAAGAGCCAGGCAGAAGGCGACCGAATAAGGGGTTAATAAAAAATGACGGAAAACAGTGTGTTGAAATTCTACATATAAATAGAATAAAAAAAGGTCCACAAGGAAATTAGTGAATGACAAGGAACAACAGGGGTAACAGGTAAGCGCAATGCCGGAGAGGGAAGGGACCGATGGGGTCATTGCAAGGCCCAAGGACCGGGAGCTGGGAACCATCGAACCGGGGATGTTCAAGGATGTGGGACGGGGGGGGGGAATGCGAAATAGAGAGGGTTAATCAGGGAAAAGCTGTCAAACAAAGGACCCTATCGATCACCGAAGGGCAGAGGAAGGTTTTCGCTCTAACCTTAGGAAAACAAATAGGAGGTCTTAACCGCGAGAGAACAACAGGTCCATTCACGGAAGACCCGCGGAGAAGGACGCTTCATTTGGGGGGGGAAGAAAAGGGAGCGTGATTATGCAGGGGAATACCTAAATAAACACAAAAAAACTGGGGATTATGAAAGAGAGAAAGGTCAGCTACGAAATAAGAAATAAGGGAGTTAGCGAAAAGGGGAGAGGGCTGCCGCGTCTGAGGGAAAATTGGGGACGGCACTGGACGGGGTATCTCCGGACATAACGTCATGGCAGGGAGCGGCGACAAGTAAGGAAGGAGCACGGCAGGGAGACAGAGTGACCAACAGCGGTATCTTAGAAAGTGACGACTCACAAGGGGGCCCTACATCTGGTTAATAACTTTTGAATAAGATGAGGGACGGGCAGAGGGGGGGAAGGACACTGGGGGGGGAGAAATCAGGTCCGCAATCTTCCAAGAACGGAAGATTATGGTAATTTTTTGTTAGGGGAAAGAACAATGAGGGAGCGCGGGAGAGTCGTAGGCGAGGGGAGGGTCCAAAAGACACCACGGTTTCACATTTACGGGAGAAGGATCGGGAGAGGGGGGGAGCGCCGTGGCTTCGTCAGAAACAGCAAGGGGGACGAAATTGGTGGAAAAAAGAGGGAGGAGTGCCATCGAAAGGAATAAAAAAGTTTGGAGACAATAAGGGACACATCATAATGCACTAAACTAAGCGAGGAAAAAAGCAGTGAAACGGTTTCTGACCCCCACGAGAAAGTGGCCATCGTACATACGGGGACAGCAACAAAGGAAGGAGAGGAATCGAGCGTCAGACTATTCGCTGTAGGTGAAGCTCACAACCACATCGGCACTTGCTTCAAGGCTCTGAAAAAATGGAAAAGCCCAGGCTGTAAGGGGGAGGGGGGCAATTGAACCGAAAGTCAGAAAACACTAGTTGTACGAGGCGGCGGAAACAATCGTCTGATGGGGCCTCTCTCTATAACTCCGGGGAGGGGGGGAAGGGGAGGTCCCGGGGGGCTTCGGAAGAGAGAAGGAAAAAGCGATCTCCTAAGGATTTCGAGAGAGAGATTTGAACAAGAAGGTTCCTGGGAACATTCGGGGGCCCAAGTAGGCACAGCCCACTGCTTCTCAGAATAAGGTGGTTAAGAGTAGCGCGGGGAACAAAAAGGGCTGGGAGTCCGGACAACATCGTACGGCTAACGGCGAAAAGCCCGACGCGGGGGGCTTTGAGCTGATAAATATATGGAGGAGCTGTATGCGGTTGAACAAAAAGTAGGTCGGTCTCTGATCGCCCGTAGAGACAACTTATGGGGGAAAAAATCCAGCGGGGCCCCTCGCGAGATTACAAGTAAACAATGGGGGGAGGAAAAAGGACCGAGCGTCCGATTACGACAAAAGTCCACCCACAATCCTTTTGCCAGTGGGACGAAATATCATATCAAAAAAAGTTAATTAAGCGCGACAAGGAAGGGAAAGAGCGTCAAAGTCCGACGCGATCAACATCGAACACAGTGCGACTTATGCCTGAAAACCATTGCTACCTCGCTTTACTAGTTAATCAAAAAGGGAAAGGCTCACCTGAAGGGCGGGGGGGTCGGATCCCGGGACCAAAGAAACCACCCTGTAGACGCGGGGGGAAGAAACAGTGACAGTTGGTTCAAAAAAACAATATCAAGGTGGGGGACAGGGGACATAAAGGTTCACACAAAAAGGAGGCGAGTCAGACAAGAAAAAGCTTTCTGATCAGTACACCTCCATGTCACGAGCACGGAAGAGAAGTGATACTAATTTAGAGGCAATGACCAACGTAGAAAGGGGAGCCGAACTACCGCAGCTTGTGGCTGTGAAAGAAATCTAGAGGGGGGGGGGATCAAAACGTTGAAAGAAAAGAAACTCGGGGGAATTATGGGGAGGGGGGATACTGTGGGGACTCCTGGAAAAGAAGCAGGACCTTAAAGTTTTACGGTATAAAAACAATAGGGAGTGGGGAGCTGACCATGGGGAGAAGGAGTCATCGCAACTCCACGCGAAAAGTGAAGATCCCCAGGAGTCAAGAGGTTCAATGCAAAAAGTCAGTTGAAAAATGGGGAAGAACTCAGGCGATAGGGTCAAAACAACACGGATAGAGAAAAGAGAAGGATAAATACGAAGGTACTTTTCGTGGGAAAACGATATAAATGATCCTTGGGGGAAAGGGGGGAAAAAGAGTGGAATGGGGATCTGAGCGCGTTGGGGAACTTAAGCAATGGGAGCCTTGATCACTGGTAAATGCGCCAGACACTCGTTGGGGTTTGAATACTAAAAAAGGAAAAAGGCAGAGCAATGGGAAGGAGGTAACAAAACTCACACATACTAGAGGAATACAAAAAACACCATTGGGGCTTGGCAAGGATTGGACAAAAAGTGGGAAAAAAGTACGCTGAGGGAAGTGAGACACCCTGACCGAAAGATTCGTAGGGCCTCTTATAAGTGGTGCAAAATAGCAAAAATTCAGGGCGAAAAGGGTTCGGCGGACTCATCAGTGATGAGGGGAGCGTAAAAAAATTGGAGGAAAAAACATTAGGCACCTTGCAAAACAGTAGAAGAACGGATAACCCAAGGGAAAATTGAGCGTAACAACAAAGGCACGTGGTAATGACAGCAAACGGTCTCCGGTGTGGGACGGGGTCAATTGAGAGCAAGAATGGAAAGAGAGAGGGATAAAGGAAAGCGGCTTTACAATGGTCACCGGCATAAGCGCTCGTTTTCGCGGGGAAAGAGGTGAAAAACCTGGGAAAAAAGACGCTTGCGAGATCGTTACGACATGGTTCTAATGCGGGAACTGGGCTGGGATGCATAGCTAGCGGGAGGACACAAAGTAAGGGAGGGGGAAAGGTGGCCGGGGCTGGAAGCTAAGCCGGTCAATGAAATGGGAAGTAACAGTCGAGAGAAAGGGCGGAGGGGCACGCGTCTGAAACTTGGGAAGAATTGAGATAATAGAAATAGGGGGTGTTGTCTCAGACGGAAAGAAGGCAGGGACTGAAGTATTTCGCAAGATGACAAGACCGAGTGGCGGGCTCGAAATGCCGGAATGAACATGATTGTCACGGACCATGCTCCGGGCTTTTTCGTGGCGGAAGGTTAAACACAGCAAAAAACTTAATGAGAGGATATTCTTTGGGCGATGGGAAGAAAGGGGGCCGCAATGGCAAAGCGTCGCCGGGTACTCAATAAGGGATCTCATGAAGGCAAGGGCGACTCAAAAGCAACAAAGCGGGGTACTAGGAAAGAAGGGACGGAGAACACTAAGTCCTTTTTGCAGAAAACGTGAACTCAGTAACAGAACGGAAGTTGGCCCAGCAAGACGAGGGAACAGTGGAGTGGTTTCTATCCGATGTTGGCGGGGGGGGGGCAGAAAAAACTCAACCACTTGTTGCTGGTACCATGGTGACGGAGAGGACGGAATCATGTGCCAGGGGTGGTTTTCACGAAACGCCTAAGAACGACAGGAGAGACGCAAGGAAGCAGATGCAGAGCATGGCCTTGTTCGGCCCAAGCATTTACTAGCCAAAGGGGACGGGTGGTTTTCACACTTCTCAGCGGAATTTGAGGAAAAGGAGGGGGCAGGGGAAGGCGTTGGAACGTAGGACGCAAAAAAAGTGGGCGTGAGCTTAGGAAAAAAAAAAGGGGTCACGGGGACCAGGAATTGTTACAAAAAGAAGTGACAGCTGAATAAAATAAATCGTACAGCATAAATATAGATTGGTACGAACCTAAAAGAAGTAACCTTTTATTAGGAGATTCAGGAAGCACTAGAAGAAAAAGAAAAGAATAATTCGGGATGCTACACCCAATGTCCTGTTAATCCAGCTGTGGGGGGCTCGAGCATTGATACCATTTTAAGGATCCTGGCCGGATAAAAGAGGACAAGGGAGAGGAGGTTATTTAAAAATCGCCAAAAAAGAAGAACCGTGGAAAGTAATAAAGGATTGTATTTCAGGGGGTCCGGCTCCCAAGAGAGTGAAGGAAACCAGCAGTGGGCCCGAAAATCCTGGGGTCTCCCGCACAGGTGCGCTCGCGGGTGAATGTGTCGAAAACGCTCCACTCGCAATCCGAAAGTGGAGGGGTGATAAAGGATCCGGAAAAATGAACGTCATGGTGAAAAATACATGGGGAACAAGGAAGTGGAGTAAGGAGGAAAGTGATGGAATACGTTAATCGCAGCGCAAAAACACGGGATGAAATAGAGTATTCCTTACTCATTCACGAGAAAAGTGGAATCTAAAAAAAGGGAGGCTGCCGCGTCTGCTGCAAAAAGGAAGCCACTGGGTCCACGCGAAAGGGGGACGATTGCCAGTAAGTGGTGTAAAAACAATGAAACGAGGGAAAAGCGGGGAGGAAAGGAGGTTATAACACGCTTGGATGAAGGTGAAGGGGGCCCAAACGCCTAAAGCATGGATTTAAGAAAGGGGCGGAGAGAGGAAGGCGACAGGGAGGGGGGGGGCGCGGACACTGGAGTTCCATCAGCCAGGCCCGGTCGAGGCCTCGTAAAATGTGGGAACTGGGTTAGGGTAACACTAATTCGTGAGAGGGGAGGAAGTGAGAGAGTGGAGAGTGTAAAATGACAAGAACCAGGCCAAGTTTGGTACAGTCATTGTAGCGTAAATAGGTATAGGTCGCCGGGGGAAAATACAGGGAAAAGAAAAAAAATGGGCAGGGAGCAAAACTCCACATGGGGGGAAAAAAAAGTATCCAGGCGTTGGCAAAATCGTCCCAAGGGAACATCGATCCATGTTGGGGGCGGACAGACGGTCAGCATCAGGCAGTCAAACTAGCAAAAACCTATCGGGGGTGAGAAACACAAAAAAGCAAACGTTGGCAGACAGACGGTGGGCAGCACAAAGGACAAAAATGTATCTGCAGCTGGGCTGTCTACGGGAGATAAACGGAGTGGGGATGCCGCACACCCGCAGGACAACTTGACAACTTCAGAAGCAGTCCAAGGGGGAGGGGACGACCGGAGGGGAGTGTGATTTTAGGGAACCCAAAAAAGAATCAAAACCCTTTGGAATAAGAGGGGAGGAAAACTCCAGCATGTAAGGGGGGCGAGAAGCAAACGGAAAACTGTTGGAGGGAGTCCCGTGAGCTATGTAAGAAGATAGGACGAGATAGTCTCTCCAGTCCTTGACGAGAAAGGGGGATAGGAGAAGAAAGAAAGTTCAGGGCATTCGGTCAATAAGCACACCCGTTAAAAGAATTACCGGTGGGTTGGGCCTCAGTGTCCAGCGGAGGGACAAGGAAAAGAAAGGGCAGGGTCCTATAGAACGTGAAAAAGGAAGGGGGGCGACGACGACAGAAACCCTTAAATCTTGGCAAAGGGATTCTACTTGACGTCGTGCTGGAAGCTGGGATAAAAACCACAGAGGTTCTACTCTATAGACAATCAGGGAACTTGGTTTACGAAGCGGGAATCTTCTTCGAATGCGAAAAAGGGTAAAGGAGGACAGGAACGCTAGGCGAGGACCGCCCACCACCAGAACACTGTTCCTCAGGTTGGGGAATATACGAGAGGAAAAAAAACCAGCAGGGGCAGAATTCGCCATGCAGACCGGGCACTCACGGGCAGAGCGGGGGGAAGTAAAGACGGGGAATAATCGCACATCGGGGTGTGAGCTTATTAAAACTTTGAACAGTCTTATCAAGGAGTGATGGCTATGTGGGGTAGCGAGGCAACAATTACGTGACGGTTGCGATCCAGGAAAAACCGAAAACCTTGACCAAGGGGGAGGTGACTACAACAGTTGCCATGGTGGTTCCACTCATGACTTGTTTGATAGGGAGAGAGCGTTGAGAGGCGGCAGTGGGATTGCGGGGAGGGAGCAGAATGTTCGCTCTGGCAACCCTCCATGGACTAGCACGAGAAGAGGAAGAGGTAGTAAAGGAAAACCTTAGAGGATGGAAGACTATCCATTAGGAAATAGGTGGGGGTCTGAGGAAATGGCAGGTGGCCAAGGGGGGGGGGGGGAAAATCAAGTGTGAAGCAAATATTGATAAGGCTTAGGAAAGATTTAGGGGGCTGAGTGGGGGGTTACACGCCTTTTCCTTTCTCTGGCAGGGTAAGGGGGGGGGGCTTATCAACCACTCGGGGATGGAAGCCACGTGGGAGAAAGATGGGAACGGGTCCAACTCGAAGAAACTAAAAAAGACCTCATTCATCAAGATTTTGGCCATCCAAAGGAAGTTTGAGGTTACAAAGAACAACAACACAGAAAGGAAGGATGCTCGCGAAAACCACTAGGGAGGAAAGTAAGGATAATACGGAATTAGGGGTTAGGGGGAACATCTCGAAAACACTGCGCTTGGTTGAAAATAGGGGAAGGAAAGGGGATCGATGGAGCGGTGGACTGCAAGGACGCCAGGTACCACGTTAACGAGCCAATGAAAATATTTGGTAACGAACAAGAAAAAGAAAAGAGGAACTGAAAACGTGCTAAAAGACCCACGTCATCACTGACTAATCATTATCCAAAAAGGGGAGGTAAAGGGGATTGTTCAACGGGGGATACACAATAGGGAGAAAGACGGAAGAAACAGTGCACGAAGATGCGGAATGCCCACATTCGAGTTTTGAAAAAATACCTCGGGGTAGAGTTCCTCTCGGTCAGGGGATAGGAAGTGGTGTGGGGAATAAAGAGAAGCTGCGGGAAGAAAAAAATTCAATTAACAATCACGTGTACCTAGAGAATCAGATAAGCCAAGGGGTTATCAGGGGGAAAAACACTGGAAAGTGTTAGCAAGAATATACGTTGTCTCCGGGGGGGAGGGGGCATGGGAGACCAAGAACTGAGGTAGTGAGATAGTAGAACTCAGAACTAGAAAGAAACGCATGGGAGAAGGGTACCGGGGGAATAAGAGGACCGCGGGGTTCGAAATTGGGCTCGGGTAAAGGAGGCGGAACATGGTCAAACCGTGATTGGACATATGGGGGGCTTGAGGGAGGAAGGGAGGAGGGAGATTGGGGGCGTGAGATCTGAGGAGTCCCTCAAAGGAGAAACAGTATGGGGTTCGGTGTCGGGGAGGGGGGACAAGAGAAGGTCAGGACGAAATGGAATGGGTAAAATTAGCCAGGTCTAGAAAGGCACTGCTTGAAGGGAAAAGTTTTCCCTCGGAAGTGAAGCATAAAGGGATAAGGGGGGACGAAAAAGAAAGGACCGAAAGAAGGAAAGAGATAGGGTCGCAAATAAAAGAACGAAAGGGACGTTCGTTCGCTATGGATCCTACATGACAGGAGTGGTCTCGGCGCGATAAATCGTCTTTGGGGTCGGAAATGTACCGATAAACCGTACTTCGTTAGTCCTCAATCGCTACGCCTCCACCTCAAACAACTGCATGACATTTCTTTTTTGTGTCTGCTATTTAACTCGAAAAGGGACAGGGGACCAGATGTCGGTCAGAAAAGAGATCAGAATCGAAAGGCAGTATACTCTTCGCAAGCGCCTCTCGGGCGAGTAAGGACGACAGGGAAATTCGGCGGACGCGACGGGAGGGTGAAGGACACAGAAAGGGGAAAAGCAAATGATGCTATTACTGCCACTATGTAAACAGGGTCAATTGTGTCGATCTATTAGAGTAAAGAACTCAAAAGAAAGACTGGGGTCATTCGACCTGGAAAATAGTTATAAATCAAGTTGGCCGAGGGGGTGGAGGGAAGAAGGCAGAGAAACACGCATCAGAGGAATATAAAAGGGTTGTCAAGGTTTCGAAAAAAGGACATTAAAAGGGCCACCGTGAGCTGGGGGTAGAACGCTGGAGGGAGGAAGAGAGGGGGAGCCCGTGTAATGTGTACCTGGTTTTAATCGGCCAAAAGGGGGGGGCTGAGCAATGGGGAAATGCAGAGTGGAATACTGAGAAGGGGGGGACCGGAGGGGGTTGCAACCCATCCTTGGTCGGAGGAGTGGATAAGGGGGCTAATCCGCTAAAGGATACCTTTATTGGACTCACATAAATCGGGGACAATCAGGAATTGATGAGGCAGAGAAAGCGCAGACACTAAGGCACTCGATATACAGGAAAGTGCGGTTCTTCAAGAAAAAAAAACAAGGTAAAGGGTAAAAAAAAAACTCGCGGGGACGAGGACAATTGATAAACTCTGAGGAAATCATCAGGCCAAAGAGAAAAAACTGGTTCGCTGATAAGGTCACTAAAAGGGGGGATGAAGACAGAGGGGAGGCGTGGTGGAATTGGGCTAAAGGAGTTGAAGCTACCACTTGGGAACAAGGCACTCCACGGGCATAGTCATCCAAGCCCGTGCGGAATCTGTATGGTGTCCCGCTATCAACCGTCGCAAATCGAGAGAAGGTAAAAGGCTCGGGAGAAACCTCCATGTGACGTCAAGTGGGTTGAATAAGAAGGATCAGACGGAATGGGTTATGCACGTAAGCTTGAGTAAGGCGAACTTTAACGAGCAATCATAAAAAACAAACAAAAGGACTTATTATTTAAGAAGGGAAAGAGATTCAAGCAAGAATATCCGCTGAAAAAGAAAAGTGTATCTCCAATAGGCCTGCTGGGACCGCTTCTGAGTAAACAGGGAAGGCACGGAGGGGTAGACGAGACAACGTTGAGTTGCCAGGGTGATCGGAACACATGAAAAGCGGAAAGAAAAAAAAGCGGGAAAAAAGGAGGGCGGAAAACGAGGTCTTCAGGGAATCAAATGCGAAGAGGGACAAAAATCCCATCCATCAGGGATTAATCCGGGGGTACGGAAGGGAAGAGAGAAAGAAGCAGGGCACGTGGGGGGTGGGGGGCCGGACACTTAGACAGGACGGGATCAAGGAATCTGGACTAATGTAATACTTGGACGAGTTAATGTTTAGGGTGGGGGAAGTGAAGAAAGGAAGAAGTTCATAGTGCGGGTCTTCAGGGGAAATCGTGGATATTCTAGAAGCATAGACAACGTTGTAAGGGATGTTCTTTAGTAAAAGAGTACTTCTAGGAGGGAAAAAGTGGCTGGATAAAGGCAGCCTACAAGGGGGGGGGGGGGAAACGTACTCGGTAGTTACATCTTCAAGGGGAATACCGAAAAAGTTACCAAAGGAAAAGAAGAAGTAAGGAGAAAACATATTCAAAAAGTACATTTTTACATAAAAAACCCGCGCAAAAGTTGGCATCGTAAGAAGTTGGGAAGAAAAAAGTCATGGCTCGGCATCGATTGGAAAAAGAGAGGGGGACGTCGAGGCTTGAGGGAGCCAAACTCAAACAACTGGCTCATAACAAGGAAAATAGGGAAGAAAAAGGATGTAGGGGATGTTTGGCCCCGGGGGGGGAAACCGAGCCTAAGTATCAAAAACAAGAAACAGCTTTGGTCCCTCGTCGCCGGCACCCACGGTACGCTTTGCTACTAGGGGGAAAAGTTTCGAGAGGACAATGGACTATCGGATAAGAGAGTGAGAAATAGAGGCATCATTCCTTGACGATATTATCTAAGGGGAGAACCTGAAGGGGGGGGACATTCGAAGAGCGTAAAGAAAATGGCTCAAAATTACAGGTTGAGAAACGTTTTACATAGGATACCACGCAGATTAAGCCTAGAAATAAGAGGGAATGAGACTGTCTAAGATGCAAAAAGAAACCCCATCGGAGTTCCTGCTTGAGAAAGGGAATCTAAGGATTACGATTTGGAGACAAACACCGCTTTCGATCTAGAGCAAACTCGCGACAAAATTTTGAAGGACCAGGTTCCACTCGCTCTAGAGAAATTTGGAAACTCAGGTCTAATGGACAGGTCTTGGCGAGTAACAAAACAAAGACAATACTGTTTATCGTGATCAGACGATAGCTTCCCCTCCAGGCGAAGTCGCAATGAAAAACGGGAACAACCCAACAGGGGGGGAAGAGGGCAGAGAGTGGAAAAAGGTCACGATAAAATCAAGAAATCAAGCCATACTTGCGTATTCGGGGTGAAAAAAGTGGGAACGTCATGCTATTGGGGGGGGGAAAAGGCGGTGATCAAGTATTAAGGGATAAATTAAGGGGAGGTAAAGGAAAAACTTGCCAACCCGCCAAAAAGTAGACTGGCAAAGGGGCAAAAATGGCCGTGTTGTTCACAACACTCATGACGGGGGGTCGCGCGGATAGGCTGGTTCACGTCTGGGGAAAAGTGGATTAGCAAAGCATATGAAAACAGAAAAGGGAAAGAGAAAAAAGAAATGCGTCCAATGGTGATCTGCCTTACAAACTTCGAAGGAGGGCCGATACATATAAGCCGAGGGGGGATGACGCAAAGATCTGCGAGGTGGGAGTCAAAGTTGAAAATACGTGTGCAAGGGTCCAAGAGGTGGAAGAGAGTGTAAGGAGCTTATGGTTGCAGGGAGTGGGTTTGCCGCAGTCATTGTCGCAGGAAATTGGGGGAGGCAGAAAAAAGGGAAGGGGAAAGGGGGGGGCCACGCCATGAGAAATGCGTCACGAAGGCAAGGAAAAAGAGACGAGAAAAAATAGCAAATATTTTCAATCCACAACGCAGGGGGGGGGGGGAAGATGGGAAAGGAACAGAAGGAGGGGATGCTATCAACTCAAAAACAACCGGGTAGGGACAGAGAGCTCCTCACGAAGGGGATGGGGCTGGGAAACACTCGCAAACAAGGCAGATTGTGATGGACCCTAGTAAAGGGGAGACGGGGGATTTCAAAGCTTGAGAGGGACGGGACTTGGGGAAGCCAAAAATTACTCACCAAATGTTTCACTCGCGACCAAGAAAAAGCGGGGGTTTCTACGAACAAAAAGGTCGCAGGAGAGGCACCTGACGTCTTAGAAACACACGTCAGAAACAATAGGGGCCCACATTATCCGACGAGGGCCAAGGGAAAGGTGGGTCCAAATTTTGTAGAAAAACAACGTAGTTGAGGGCAAGACACAGCGAAGGGGAAATGCTTGCGGGGAACCCAGCGTCGGTGGGCAAAAAAAGGATACAAATTAGGACAAAGTTCGCGTAGAGATTAGGGCAAAAATTACATGGGGGGGGGAAGAACGCTTCTTCTCGAAAGGCCATTCATTCACGGAAGGAACACATCGCGAGAAAAAACAAGGAAAAGGGATAGTGGTACCACCCTGGGGCAAGTTAGAGACGAAACGGGTCTAAGTTTATGGGGGGGACGGTTGGAAAGGCGAACCTAACCTGGAGGAAGATAGGGAGAAAGAGCCACGCAATAACTGGAAGAAAATTACACTGTGCAGCAGCGCGAAGGGGGGGGCGTTGAGGGGGATAGAGCGGAGAAGGGGAGAACTAGTTCCTGGGCGTTCGGGAGCATTTCAGAGGCTAAATTTAGGGGGGAGAGCTATCGAGAGTCAAAAATAAGAAATTTGTCAAGTGGGACGGGGGGGGAGGTCATCGACAGGAAATTAAAGTCAGGGGGGATCAATTGAGGCCAAGTTATCATCGATAGAAAGCACAGGAAAACGTGAACAGGGGGGCGAGAAAAAGGAAGAAGGGTGGGGGGTCGCAAACGGACAGAAAAGAAAAAGTCTCAATAATGGTTCGTGCATATTAACCGCCGAGGATCTGCCAACAGGAGCTGTCCAAACGGCTGAGGGGCTCTCTAGCCCGGAAAAGACGGAAGTTGTGCGCTGAGGGGGGGAAAAGGAAGGCAAACCGAGTTCCTGGCAAAAAAATCCATGGGGCGGGTGCTATTGGAACAGGAAGGAAAAAATGGAGAGTTAAAATGAAATAGCGAGGGTAAAGGGTCGGAGACTAAAGATCAAAAACCTCGCCTTATTCCGAAATCACGGGAAATAACACGTGAGGAGGGGTGATGGTGGAGAGAAGCGGCACGCAGTACATTCGTAAAGGGAGGGCCTAAGGGACCACAAAGGGACGTTGTGTTGAGATGATAATTTGAGGAGAGGGGGTCAGACTAGCCGGGGGGAGGGAAAAGACAGGGGACGAGGCGTACGGAAATTGGGAAGTGCCTATTTTGGGTGGCGATAAACTAAGAGAACGTCACGCAACAAAAAGTCGGGTAATTGGGTGGGACGGGGTTTGTGTGGGGGGCTGGACCACAGTCATTGTAATATTCCAAAGGGGAGAGGGGGGGTGGTAACATCGGGGAACTTTGAGGAAAAAGAAGGAAAAAAGGGGTGGGGGAAAGCCTTAAGATTGTTGAACTAGGGCCGGAAAAATGTGGCTTCTAGGTTATCAAAAACGGAGGAAAAGGAGAAGTTTTACCAAGTCTTATACTCGTAAGGACATCAAAGGCGAGCCGCGAACAAGATAACTATGTGTAAAAAAGAAAGAAAGGGGAGGAAAAACAGGGGCTAGAGGGATCTGCCATCGAAATCCGGGCCTAGAATAAAAGACCGCGACTCTATAATTACGTGCTTCACTACACCAAGGTAAACATTTTGAGACAAGTGAAAGGGGGTTCAGAGGAAATGGTACCGGGAAAATTATCCAAGGGCAAGTCCCTACGAGGGCACTGGAAGGTGGAAATAGAGTCAGTCCTCGAAAAGGAGGGGCCATGAGGGGGGGAGGGGGCGCGGGAAGAAAAGGGCTTGAGTTAAGACCGAAATCTTTTGCTCCCTAAAGGTTCTACTCCAATGCAAAAGAATGTGGCAGAAGATACAAATGAGACGGACAAAAGGCTAAAAGGGGGGTCGTCTTCGCGGATATGAAAACGTCAGTTGTCAGCGACGAGGCAGAAAGACGGAAGTGGGGGGAAGCACTGTGAAGGGGGTCTGTGACTTATGAATGACTTT
>Ga0179593_1711651_pt1 | contig 16689 bp, 21 predicted proteins | sample CZODoug2_1_08_16_FD_185931 | JGI IMG/M metagenome (GOLD analysis project Ga0179593, IMG submission 185931) | Vadose zone soil fungal communities from Angelo Coast Range Reserve, California, USA - CZODoug2_1_08_16fungal (PacBio error correction) | ecosystem: Environmental > Terrestrial > Soil >...
TGGTCGTCGAACCGAGGAAGGGGAAATGAAGGACGAGAAAGCTCTCACTGCCAGCCAAAAAACTGGGAAAGGGGAGTTAGCACTCCTGAAAAATCTTCCAAGGTGGGGTTCTTCGGCTAAGGTGGGGAGAAAAAGTAGTAAGGGCGGAGTGGAGTCTAATTCCCTCTATAAGTAGGGGCACTCTAAAAAAAGAGGTGTGGAGGAAAGGAGGGAGACTCTCACTCCAGGAGACAACACGTAGGAGAAGCAGATTTTCATGAAAAATAAAAAAGAAAGTGCCACAAGGGATCTTGGGGGAAGGGAAAAGGGACTCAGGATCTATCTAGGGGAACGAGAGGAAAGACGTTGCCTTCAAAAACGGGACTATACGCAAAAAGGAGCAACAACGCCGTCCCCAAAAGAAATAAAAAAGAAAAAAAAAGTCTTTGGAATGGATCGAAAGAAGGGGGGGGGAAAACGTAAATACCCTGCCAACCAAAAAAGGTGTGAAAACAAAGGGGAAAGAAAAAAAGGAAAAAGTAAATTCCTCTTCATATTAAGAAGAAACCAGGGAAAAGGGGAGGGACGAAAAGAAAAACCCTAGGAGTGAAAAAAACAGGCCGAACGACATAAACGGATAATTCGGCCATTCAACTAGGTCCAAGTTCGGCAAAAAGAATCTCTTTTAAAACCCTGAAAGTGAAAGAGAGGGGGTTCTGCGGGCCGTCGTGGATTAGTGTAATTGGGGGGGCGGGGTTATTCCTTGAAACATGAAAAAAATATTCCAATGAAAAAAGACTTTTTTCGTGCAACGGGGTTCGGTCCACAAAACAAGCGGACCTATTTAAACGGGAAAAAACTGGGAATCGCGAAAATAAGTTGCAATCGACGACAAAGAAAAAAAAAGCTCTCCAAAGGAGGCAAAGGAAAGGTGAGGGGAAACAAGCCTCGTTCTGGGGTAACATCTCAAAGGGGATTGGAGAGGGGGGAGAGAGGACCAAAATCGAGCCCGGGGGGAAAAAAAGGGTCAAAAAAAGGGCGCGCCGGGAACCAACGGCAAACCTTTTCATTAACGGTGCTTGTTACCGAGGAAACCCCAAAAGAGCCCGTGGCTAAGGGGGGAAATTAACGGAAGAGGAGACCATTACGCGCGGGGTTGTGGTCAAGTGAAAATAAGAAAAAAAGGCACCGGTAGCTTCGAATGCCAAGGTGAAAACCACGATCACACGGCGATCTAAAAAAGGTTAGGGGCAAAGGGTGTTGACTCATCGTTCCTAAGATTTAGATCACGAAAAACACAAAAAAAGAGTGGATAACAATGTTTCTCTATGCGAAGAAGACCGCGAGGGGGAGCCTTAAAAGGTCTCTCAAAGTCGATCCTGGTACAGAGAAGTGTCCCGACCCCTCGAGAAAGGAGGGATACGCCTAAACCCCCAGAGTTAAGAGTTGGGAAGAAAAGGAAAATAAGTCGACTTTCAAAAAAAACCTCCAGAAGAAAGCCCAAAGGAGGGGGAAAAAAAAAGCACATCCAAAGACTATGACCTCTTATCCGGTCTAAAAAATTGGATGTCAAAATGCCCGTGGAAAAAACCGGGATCGGTACAAAATGGTTCCACTTGGGAAAGGAGGAAACGGTGGCTCGGACAAAAGGGACAGTGGAAGAGAGTGGAAAAAAAGAACTTTCCCAGGAAAAAAAAAAAGCCCTTAAGGGGGGGGGGGAAAAAAAAACAGGACGCGGGTTTAATCATGGAAGGAAAAAAGGGAAAATGGAACGTAGGTTTCGCTAGGACCGCATTGGGAACAAAAACTACTTAAGCTTCGACAAATGGGGCGCGCACCCGGAAAATAGGGTGCCTTCAGGGTAAAACCCAAAGGGAGCCACGGGGAAAAAGGGAGGGAAACCAAAGGACATTAAAGCCATTGGGGGGGGAAAAAAAGAGGCCAAAACCACGCTGTCCAAAGGTTTCAGGGGGGGGAAAAGTCCGTCACCAGGAGAATGAGCCTGAGGAGGATGAGACAGGACCGCTTCCCGAAACCAGAAATGGCCAGCTTAAAAAAGGGACCCCAGGGAAAGGGGTGGGTGCAAGGACACCAAGTTCCAAACTAGATGCCGTATCCCTTAGACTCCAAAAAAGGGGAGAAAAAATTCAAACTAAAGAGGATGGGACCAGCTGGAGGGAGATCGCCTTATGTACGCACCCTAGTCTAAGAAGAGTCTTGAACATAAGCATTGGCCATGGGTGATGTGAGGGAAAAAAATAGGGGAAACGAATCAACGGTACGTCAAGGAAAAAAAAGGGAAGATCACTACCGTGGATCATTCCTGGCCGGCGAGGCGGGCGAAAGGGAGTCCAGCAGGGGAGAGAAAAGGATATCGGGGGGGGGAAGTTACCTCTCAGGAAGAAAAATAGGGGGGGGAGCGGGTGAAAGTTAAGATCTGGATCGAAAGCCGAATCCGGGCCGATGGAAAAAACTAAGGAAGTCTGGCCTCCCTCTTCAATCTCTTAATTCACCGATTGGATTCAATCTCTCAACAAAACAAACACGATGGGGGGGGGGGAAGAAACAAAAGAATAAGCGATCTTGGCCAAAGCCGGAGAAGTCTAGGGGAGTAAGGAGCCCGAATTATCGTCAAATTTCAGATAATGGACGACAACCAAAAAAAAGGAAAAAGAAAATTGAGCGGCCAAAGTCAAAAGGGAAGCAAGAACGAGTCAAAGCAGCCTGCCAGTCATCTCAGAAAAAATCGGGCGAAAAGGAGCATGGAAAGTAGCTAATCACTTGAGGGGGGACCCCAAAGACTGGAAAAAAAAGTCCCCCGCAATCACTTGGCCCAGCGATTCCAGAAGGCCAAAAGATCGTCAGAGGGGAAAAAAGAAAAGTCGAAGAAAAGGACAGCCAGTCCGCCAACTTGAAAGAAAATTAGCGGGAAGCCTCAAAAAAAGAGCGGGGGGTCGCTCGGCCCACCGCGGCGGAAACTTGGCACATAGGCAACCGGCCATGAAGGAGGACTATAAATCAAGCTGTCCAGCGAAGGGAAACCTCCAAAAAGGGGGAAACCGGAGGGCCGGCGTATCACGCGAGAAATTTGAAATGGGGGGGGGGGCCCTCAGGGCCAGAGAAAAAAAAAGGATGGCACTGAAAAAAAGAAGGTGCTCAAAAGAGAACGTACCCGGTTCAATAGCCGGACGCCATGCGAAAAAAGGTTTGAAGAAGGGGAAAAAAGGGACAGGTGGAAGTCTGCGGCCTGGTAAACGATCTGGGGAAAAAAAAAAAAAAAAACCGGGACGGGGGGAGAGGGAAAAAAGGGGTTTACACTCTAGACCTAAAGGGTTCCCGGAGGGAGGAAAGTTTCCAAAAAAAAGACCGGGGGGAGAGGGGACCACAGGTTTTGTTACGCTCACCAAAAAGGGATCAGGGAAAAGGGAGAACCGGTTCGTCCCGAAAGAGGACCAGCGGGAGGACCGCAACCCAAACGCTTTCCGAAAAAAAAGGTTTGGGAAGGGGGAGGGGAACGACAGAAACCAGGGCGTTTTCCTGCTGGACCATCGCCTTGAAAAGGGGGAAACGGGCCGAGAAAAAGAAAAGAACGGAAAGGGGGGGGGGGACCACTCCGATTGCCTTGTCAAAAACCAATCGGAAGAGAATAAAGTGAGGAAGAATTTCCCGGAATGACGACCATCCCAGTTTCGGATCAGAGAAATTTAGAGAAAAGGGTGGAGGAGGGGAAGCTGGAACTTTTTCGCAGATAGTTTAAACAAGCAAAAAAAAAAAAAAAGTACGCGCTCAAGACGGGGCTCGGGGTCCCGGGAAGGGAAAAGGCCCCAGGAAAGAGGGGGCCATCTCATTCAAAATAATTGCAGCTTTTCAGCGCCCGGATGTTCAAAAAAAAAACACAGGGAGGGAAAAGCATTCTCCCACGGCGAGGGAAAGAAAGGGTGGAAGGGGAACGAGGGAAAAAGGGGACGACGTGCTCCCGCGACTGCACAAGGGCATCGAGGAATAAACTCAGGACCAACGAGGAAAGGGGGAGGAGAAGCAAGGTACAACCCATCCTCACGGGCGTAATATCAGGGGAGAGAAGGAGATAGAGTATAGCCCCCCAGAATTATTGTGGAGAACAGTCTCTCGACAAAAAAAACCCCAACCAAAAGACGAATCTGTGGCCGGCGTTGGGGTTCACTAGATGTTGAGAGCCCCCTCTTCCGTGTCTGGGGAGGAAAATACACAAAAAAAAGAAGGAAAGTGAAAAACATGTCCCTCAAATCCAAGAACGAAAAAAAAAGAATGGGAAGAGGGACAAGAGCCGAATAGCAAAACTTCGGTCTTGTCGGAGAGGGGTCAACAAACAGAGAGAAGGGAAGGGACATGGGCACGGATTTTTCAGGGAGTCCAAAAAAGGAGAAGACCGAGGCCAAGCCCTTAGGGTTGTCCGGGTCTACTGGGGGGTGTCAAAAAGGGGGGGGGGAGTGCAGTGAACCGAAAGAGACAGCAAAAAAGAGCGGGGGACAGTCACACGGAAAAAGTCGAGTAGGAAGGGACATCACGCTCAAAAAATCTCAAAATTTCGCGAAAAGAAGGGTTCTCGAGGGAGGGGGAAGAAAAAAACCTCCGCGTTTCAACTGTGTCCATTGTCGAGCAGGGGGGAAAAGAAAAAGGAGACCTCTAAAAGGGGGGTTCGGAGAAGGGAGTCCCCTGAAAAAAACAAAAAAGAGGACAGGCTCCAATTGTTCGAGGACACAAACCGTAGAGGGAGAATTTAGAAAGGGGCGGCCACAAATCAAAGTTTAAGCGCTGCTGTTCGGGGACCCCCCCAGACGACGAAAAAAGGGGAAAACCGGGAAAGGGGGGAAGAGGGGTCCTGGAAAACCCCGCAAAAAAAAGGCTGGAAAAAAAACTAAGAAGGGACGGGCCTGCTCTGAGAGGGATCGAGAGAAGGGCGAGCGGCACTCAGGGCGACTAAAATAAAACGCGAATGCTGGGCTCAAGCAAAGGAACGACGAAAAACCCTCCAGAGCAGTGGCCTGGTGCGCGAAGAAAAACGTTACACTGAATGGGAAAGAAAACCGGAAGAAGCAGGCCCTCCGGCAAAGAAAGAAGGGCTGAAAAAGGAGGTGCAAACGGCGAGGTGCCGTCGAATCGGACGGGGGCGTCTCAGGGAAAAGGGCCGTTCTGGAAGAGAATAACGGGTAGCCGAGCGGGACAAACCGGAGAGGACGAACTCTCAACCGTTGCGAACAAAGAAGTTGGGAGGGGGGGTGCCATTCTTAGCGGCAAAAGCAGAAAAAAGTCCCAAAAAAAGAAGGGTAAACGAACCTCAAAAAATAGCTCCCGACCCCAAAAAAATTAAAGGAGAAGGAGACAAATCTCGCATCCATTACGGAAACGATTCTCGGGAGGAAAAACGGGGAGTAAGGAAGGATTCCTCGGGGCCTTATACAGAACAGGGGGTTGGAAGGAAAAAAAGGAGACTCAAGGCTTCAACTGGGTTGCAAGTGCAAAAAACGGCAAATCTTCAGGAGGGCTACGGGGAGGGGGGTCTAAAAGGGGCTCCTTCCAAACGTCAGGAAAAGACTCGGATCTAGCCGGAGGGTGAAGGATGGGGGGTGGCTGAATGATTAACATCAATCTTTGTTTGGGGGGGAGACTCGGAAGGAGCATTAAACTGAAAAAGGGGATAAGAGGGGGGAAAAATGTATCAAACCCATCTCGTCAGAAACCTGGCAAAAAAAAAAAAACCACCCTTTGCTCGTTATCTGGAAAAAGCCCCATGCGGATGAAAAAGGCGTACCGACGCACCTGGAGGGTTCGCTGGAGGGAAAGTCTGGGAAGGTCTAAATACCCCTCGATTCGGTGTCGGAAAAGAAAACCTGCTCCTGAGGGGGGGCAGGAAGCCGAAAAGAAGTTGGAAAGGGTCAAGGAAGTTCCCAGCCGCCTTCAGATCGGTCCCTTCAAGGGGGAAAAAAACGTCCAAGGGGAAACCGAAAAGCATTCCCAGACTTAAGAAAAAAAAGCCGGAGGAATGCTCATTCCGGCACCAAAAAAAGAGGTAAAGCGAAATTACCCCTCCCATCTTGGCGTTATACAGGAGGGGGCCAGGGAGTATTCGCTTCATCCAGAAATACCAAATACCACCATCCAGGACGTGAAATAACTGCACAAAAAAGAGGGGGCAATCAGAGGAATAAATACCCCGCCTGATCCGGAGCAGGGTCGCTGAAACATACCGAATGAAGGGGATGACATAAGTCCCACGCAGGGGGGCCAAACCACTCCAACGAAGACAAACAAGGGAGACCCGCTCCCATGGGACGAAGGGGGGATGCACGTAATCGGAGAACATGTTGAGGGGGTGGGAAACAACAACACCCTGAAAAGAGAAACCTCACACGAACAGAGCAATTCAGAAAAAGAGGGGGTGTGCCGGGAACGCATGACCTCAGAAAAAGGAAAGACAGGACAAAATGGACGGCCCAATCGCCGAAGAAAAGCAGCGACGCGACGGAGCAGAAATGGAACGCAGCAGAAGGCCTTAGGCGGAGGATTGGAACAGGAAACCTAACGCCGAACCGCGAAAATGAGGTAACAACTCCAAGGGAAAGGTTTACCCAGAGTCACAAGAGGAATGGGGAGGAGGATACTGCCCGGGGGACTGAGGGGAACACTATCTAAAGAAGAAAGGTCCCTTGGGGGGAGGGATTATTTCTCTGCTTCAGAAGGGGGCTCGGCACTTCCATTCCGAGGATCAGGGCTTCAGCTAAAAAAGGGGGTCGATCCAGACCTTCCCCACATCACGAAAACGGCAAGGAGGAGCCGGAAGGGGGGGGGGAAAGGTATCAGAACTTCTCAACTTGCCCAAGACCTGGAAGGGTGGAAAAAAGAAGGAGGAAAACCACGCCGTCGCGGAACCCCTGTAAGGGAAAAAGGGGTAGAACGAAAGTTCAATCACCGCGTGAAGAAACCCGAGCCGAGAAAAAAAGAAAGGGGGATTCGGCGGCTTAGCCCCGGTTTACCGTTGCCAACTGCTTTCAAGAAGAAAGAGAAACAAAAGAAACCGGTGCTCATCGGCCTAGAGGGGGGGACCCTAAAAAAAAAGGAAGAAGCCCCGCCTTCGCTAGGGCGTCCTAAGTCGCGGGAGAAGGGGAATATAGATCATTCAGAGGGAGTCCAAAAAGACCTCGTCGTCACACGTTTGTGGGGGAGAAGGGGAAGGCGACACTGGTTTAGCACAGCAGGCCAAAAAAAGGTGGGGCCGTGCGGTCAACGTTAAGAAACCCGCAAGAACTCGGAGGGGGGGGGAAGTGGCTCTAAAAGGGTGGGTTCGAATGAGTTAAAGGTAAGGGGGCTGACTCCATGTTGAGATCACGGTCTCGTTTTGTGAGACTCCTCTCGCAAAAAAGCCAGGGACCCGGCGAGGGTAATCATGGAAAAGAGAAGGCAAAAGCGGAGGGAACGTCCAGACCTCATCCAAAAAGACCCCCAACCGAACAGGAGACAAGGGAAGGAGGTAATCTGACTTTAAATTCGTGGAGCGAGACTCTCTCGGTTGGGGAAGAGGGAATACGCACGAAAAACCAAAAACGAAATTCGCGCAAGCCAAAGCCACAAGGCCACAGGGTGTTGGCAAAAAGGGTGTACAAAAAAAGTAAAGGTCAAGAAAGGGGTTCACCTCTCAAAAAAGACCGGGAAAGGTTCCTGGAACGCGCATCGGTGTTAAAATGCGCGCCCAGGAAAGAAAAGGGGGGCGCAAGGAAAGCAAACGAAAAAAGCTGCTATCGCCTCGTGGGTGGGCCTCGAAAAAAGGATCAAAAGACTTCCAAAAGAGGAACAGGCAGGGTGAAAATCGCCGGTAGAGGGGAGGAAAAAATAAAAGGAGGCCCTCAAAAATCATGGAAAACCAAAGTCTGTCAAAAAACGCCGGAAAACCCGATTTGTTGCAAAAGGATCAGGGAAGAAAAGGTACGACCAAAATGAAGGATGAGGTCTACAAAAAGAAAGCCGCCGGGCTGTGACCTGAATACAGGGAAAAAAGGAAAGGAAAATGGAAGAAACCGCAGGGGAAAAATGGGGTTTAGTGCCCTTACCAGCGCAGTTTGGGAACAGGGGGGGAGAGGTAGCTCCTAGCAACGTTGAAAGCCCAGGCGAGCACGTGGAGGAAGGGGGGGAAGGCTTAAAACCCACTCTCAACCCTTTTAAAGGCCACAAAGAAAAAAATGGGAGAAAAGGTCGCTCTAAAAATAAATTGGACGCTTGAAGTCATCCATAGAAAGGATAAGAACTAAGAGGAGGGGGGGTTCGCCTCCAGCGCAGTTACCGCCGACAGGGGAAGACGGGGATAAACAAAAAAAAAAAAAAAAAAAAGGGGGGGGGACCTTGAGTGAGGAAAAGGGGGGACCGCCGTCCTAAATCTTGGTTAGAAGCGGAGCAAACTTAGCCCTTGAAAGCATTTGGGGGGGGAAGAGGGGGAAAAAGAAAAAATACGAATACATTGAAGTTTTTCATGACCGCTGACGGAAAGGCAGTGGCCCGACCACAGGCTGAAAAAGGGAGGCTCTTGGCCTCTGCCCAGCGAGAGCTGGGTTTGGAAAAATCGGAAAAGAAACCTCTAATAGATTAACTCCAAAAAGGCAGGGGCAAAAACCGGGGGGCGACGTTTTCCCTAGGAAGGGATAAACCCATGGCCTCATCCATTCGGAATCGGCTCGGTGCTGCCGAAAACTTACCAGATCATCATTTGGGGGGGGGATAAAGGAAAACGGGGAAAAAAATGAGAAAACCTGTGACGAATTCACGGGGAGGTGTGAGGAAAAGGACTAGGAAACGGGAGGGTACATCCACGATGACTTTAAAAAAAGTTTTGGGGGCAGGGGAAAACGTCCCTTGCGGGTGGACTTCGACGACACTGGTATCATGCAAAGACAGGGGGAAAGACAAAAACTGTTGTACGGAGGTTGGGCGAAGGGTCAGAAAAAAGCAACGAATCCGGCGCGCGAGAAGAGGCGAAGAAGAAAACCCGGGTGGGGGCTTGCCTTGGGGAACCCGACTGAACGCACGAATATCGGAAAGTTGTCTCAATCAAAAAAAAAAGAAAAAAAAAAAAAGAAAAAAGGGACATTTAAGGGGGGGGAAAAAAAAAAGTATTCCCCCAAACTCACCTTCGAGGGGGGTAACAATCCTCCTCCTTCACTTTTTCAACCTACCAGAAAGAAAACAGGAGCCGGTGCAAAAGAGGGTTTTCCTCTTGGAAAAGAGGGCGGAGGGGTCCTCCCCTTTGGTAAGGCCACCCGGTGGCCGGCCGAGTTCCCAAGTTGCGCGAAGGGAAAAATTTTGGGCAAGCGCGCCCGGAACGCGCCCTGCGAAAAGCGTCAAAAGAAGGACTTCAACCTTTGAACTGCGGGGACTATGACCAGACTGGGTTGGGATACTCCCGGGATTGTCGCCTCAAGGATCCTAAGACTTGGGGGGGTCAGGAACCGACCCGGAGGCCGGACAGATAAAATGCGCGTACCCGAACAAAAAAAAACGCAATGTTTCTCCGCTACGGAGGGCTCGAAACGGCACACGAAGTACGGGCAGATTTACTGCTTTAGGGCCTCGTTTAAAAGCAAGTGTGCCTCCCCCTAAAAAAATGCTCAGGGACTCAGGGGTCCCTTGAGGCAATTTTGGATCCACAATTAAAAAGGAAACCGCCGTGCCGCCCCGGGACCAACTTGGTAGAACGATCCCATATCTCCTCCCCAAAGAGAAAAAAAACGAGGAGTCAAAGAAGCTATTGATGTAAAAAAAAATTTGGAATCAAAGCGGGGTCCGCGGCGTTCCTCCGAGAGTTCGAGGCAAAAAGGACGAGGCAGAAAAACGTGCGATATCCAGGACAAACACGACATTCAACGAGCCTCACCTTGAAAGAACAAAAACGATGGAAAAAACAAGGGCCTCCAGCGAGCCCCTAGAAACCCCCATAAGGGGGGGGAACCAGGAAGAGGTGAACGAAGCACATGCTTGGGCAGGTTCAGACTCAAGTGCTCTTGAAGACGGGAAAGGGAAACCAACTTCACTGCAACAGTAGGGCAAAGACGTCTATCTCCGTAGGGAGAACGCAAGCGTCACACCAAACCAAGCCTGGTCATAAAGGGAAATCACAAATCGAAAGGGGAAAGAGCTGGGTGTGTGGAAGACAAAAAGAGTGGATTTGAGAACACTCTCGCCACCGGGGGTCAAAAATGCGGAGAGGACCACATACCACGGAAGCGGACTCCTCAAAAGGACAGTCGCCAAGAGGGAAGGAGACAATATTATGGGGAAACAAAAAAGACTGTTGAATGTCAAAGACAGCAAACGCCGATAGGGGGGGAAACATTGGTTTCCGGTTAAATGGCTTTATGTGGAGACCTGCGAACGATTAAAAACACAAGGTGGAACAACGGGGAAGCAGCAGCCCCGCGGGGGGGGTTGCGAGAAAGACAGCGGGGGAAAATGCGCAAAAGCGGACAATTGGTGGAGGGGGTAACTCTCGAAAATGAAGAAATGAAAAGACTTAATGTCGCATTAACCCACGGGGAGCCCGTGAAAAACTGCCTGAAAAGGCTTTGAAAAAACGGAAAGGGGGGGAACGAAATGGCAACTTAATCCTTACCTTTTTCCGCACCAAGCACAGGGGAAGAAAAACTTACGTCACGAAAAGTTTTGAGACCGTGAAGTGGGCTAATAAAGACATGATGGTAAAAAACGTTTTGAGAAAAAGGAAAAAAACAGAAGGAGCTCAAAACGCCTTCCTGCTGGGGACCATGGGGCGCAATCATCGGGAACTTAAAACTGGGCAGGAGGGGAAACTTGCTGCTTCCGGGGCGCAATCACTAGAACGTCCGCTTACCGGCCAAATGCGCCGGGACCGGATCCAGGGCCTGCACCTTCTCCTGGTCCTCACTCCCACCCGTCTTCTTCAGATTACGAAGAACAACGGCCCACATAAGGAGGAAGTTCACGAACGAGCTTCGGCGATGCGGTCCCCCAAAATGCCGAAAAGCAACACGGAATAAGAACACTCAAGAAATTCTCGGGCGGTCAAAATTCGGCATCATAGCGCTCTCATCCCCAGAGAAGCTTTGATTGGGTATTTCGACTATAGAAAGTGGGGTGTAGAAGTTAACGACATCGGGGGACACCGGAATTGCCATGGTAGAATAACGGAAAGGTGCAGAGCCCGCAAGAAATAGGGGGGATGATACTCTTTCGCCTGCACTTTCCAACTAGAAAAACAAAAGGGAAAGACCACGCCTGAGCAGACTGAAGATTTAAAAACTCCACCCGGGGGGCAAAAAAAAAGTCAAAACGCGGCGTTGGGTCGGGTTCTAGATGAGAGGGGTCAAGAGCTGGTCCGGGAAATAAGAAGAAAAATCAAAGGTTCCGGGGGCCAACCGTGGGCATGCACAGACTGTGAAAGGACGGCCCATCTCAACTGAAGGTGCAGACTAACAAGAGGGATTGGTTCAACACTCCCCTGGCCTGAAGACGAAAAGGGAGAAGGGGGGGACAGAGTCCTTCAACAGAAAATAAAGAGAGACTGCACACTTGACCAGGAGTGGAATGGGAGCAAATATCCCTTCAACGGGAGCGGCCCATGAACACTTCGGGGCGTGGAAAAAGCTAAGCGAAAAAAAAGTGTCAGAAGAGGCTACCGAGCTTGCCGGGAAAAAGGGCCGGGGAAGACAAGGGGTAACACCAACTGGCCGGGGGGGGAACTGGAAAGGGGGACGGACGGAACAGACACACCGAGAATGAAAGATCGCGGCTCCAAAAGAAAGTATTTTTTGGCAGGACAGGGGTAAATCTATCAAGGCGGGTCGGAGAAAGGCGATCCGTTACAGAGGCGGCCAGGAACGGGGGGGAAGAAAAACCTCATGGCAGGGGTTGGGACCTTAGTACCCCCCTGGCACAGGATGTGCATGAGCCCCGGGTTCACGGATAAAAAGGAGAAGAAAAAAACCCATCGAACGGGGTGTCGCCAAACTAAAGTCCGTCAAGAAAGGAGGGTAAGAAAAAGAAACAACGAACCAGAATCAACTTTCTGTAGGGGAGTGAAGTCATCCACCAAAAAAAACTCGCCTGCTCCACCTGGGGCTGGGGCATTTTACGAAGGCCCAGAGGCCCCGGCGCCACAAACCACAGGGCCGCAGACCGGACGGCCGGGCGAAAAGAGAGGGATCCAAGGTAAAAAGAGGGGAAGGAGGGGCGACACTGCGCGAAGGCGGGCCGGCCTCTCCGAAGAAAGGGTAAGAAAAAAGGAACCCGCGGCGTGCTTTCCTGTGGTGGGGGGGGGAAGGACACGGAAACAAAACGAGAAGAACGCACAATCGGATGACGGGAGAGCGCTGCAAGTCAGGGTCCAGTACACGCGGACGCCCGCGCAGAGTAAAAAAAAAATCGGGAAAAACTTCCAAGATGGAACGCCGCAAGGAGAACTGGAGCCCAACCCGTTAGAGGGGAATGAGAAATTGGGGACGTGATGGGGGGCCAGGATAAAGGCTCACAAGGTACACTAGAAAGTCTGGCCAAGAATATTCCCCTCCCCTCGCGGGGTCCAGAAGGAAAGCTCAGAAAAAGAAGAGAATGGGAGAGAGCATAGAGGTAGAAACACTCCCGTCACGCATTCGGAGGGGGGGAGCTCGCAAAGAGCGAAGACCGTCGTTGGGGGGAAAAGGTGAGGGCCGGAAGAGGTGCGTCGTCGGGGGGTGCATTCGACTGCCCATCACTCGGAGTAAATCTTTACTCCGGTGTTTCAGGAGAAGGAAGAGAGCTTGAGGGGGAAAGGATAAAGCCGTCCCCGATGCTTCCTTTGGGCTTAGGTGCCATGCGTAACACAAGTCAAGTTTTTTCAGGGAGGGGTTTACGACGGGAAGGGCCGTAACTTGGAAAGGGGAAAGGAGGAAAACCAAGAGACGACAAGGAACCGTCCCGGTGACTCTTGTACCAAGCAAAAGGTTAAAAAGTGTAGGGATTACCTAAACCCGGCTTTCGGCTTGGGAGGGGGATCCAGGAGAAAAAAGGGGAGACTAGAGACTCCACACAGACCTTTTATTGGGAACGGTCGGGAGAAACTGTACCGGTCAGGGGGCGTTCAAGAGAGACGACGGTCAATCGGCCAGTCATGATTCCCCCCCGACCGACCGGGAAAAATCGTGAGAAGAGGGAAGCAGACATCGGGAAAGAGAGAAAAAAAGGGAAGGGAGAAAAAAAGTAATGAGATGCCCCGCGCGACTAGGGGGAGAGAGGTCGAAAAGGAAACCGATGAAGACGAAAAGAACGTGGACCCGCGGACCCTCGTCAATGCTTCGAAGAGTCCCCCTCATAAAAAAAGAAGGAAGGAGGTTAACGAAACACCGAATATTCCAGAAACATAAGAAAGGGGGCATAAAAGGCGCAGAAGTGGGGGGCGTACCCACATCAGGTCTGTGAGAGAAAGGAGGGAGACCGCAAACATGTCTCTAAAAGACATGGAGTGTGGGCCGCCTTCCCAACTAAAGGAACGAAATTACGTGCAATACGCGGAAACAAGACCCGCGTTGGGCTGTACTTAATCGCCAAAAGAAAAAGGAGGGGGGGGAGGACTTCTCTCTAACGGAGAAAAAAAGGTCCGAGAAGAATTCGGACAAGGGCCCGTCCAAGGGCTTCAAAAAGGGGACTTGCCGTCCACTTGGCAAAAGGAACGCGAAAAAGTCTAATTTGACGGGCAAAGCCCCGAAACCTGGGTTCAAAAAAAGGGGGGGGGGAAATTTCGAAAAAAAGAAGGCGGGCCGAAAGGGCGCGAAAAAATCGCCTTACGGACGCGGGGCGTGTAGTACCAGAGTATGTGGCGTCGGCACAAGAGGAGAAGATGGTCCGCTTCAGGAAGGGGGGCGGGAGAAAAATGAAAGAAGGAATCGGGGACCGGCGTAGCTTCACGTTTGCGCGCGAATCCTTGTACCAAAGGAGAAGGAAACAGAGCGACGTACGGGGTGGAGGCGTGAATAAGCCGAAGGGGGGGCCATGACGGCCGTACGTTCCCCCAGCTCATATAACTTAATAGGCGAAGCCTCCATTGTCGACGGCCACGAAAAGGAGAAGGGGGTCAAAACAAGAAGGGGAAAGGAACACGAGGGCTTCGATAGCCGGTTGCCCCGTTTCAAGGGTCCGTGAAGGGGAAGGGAGGAACAATCTAAAAAAAGGGGGGGGGGGGACGCCTCGTCGCAGGCTGCTGGGGCAAGGCGAGGAGCCCGAAAGGACAGGAGTCGTAGACGAGCAAGGCCGGGACAAGACATAAAAGGGCGAAATCCAAAGTCGTCTTCCCTGGGTGCCCCTTTCTTACAGGAAAAAAACGTAGGGAAAAAGACCCCCATGGGCTTGCGTGCAGGCGGGGGGAACTCGGAAAAAGAAAGTGAAAAAAAGAGGGGGGCTGGCTACAGGTCGAAGTAACTTAAGACGGTCGGGGTCCTCCAAAGGAGGAAACATTCCCTCTGTTGGGGGGGAGGGGAGGAGGTCGAAAACGGTGAAGCAAGAAGTGGCCTCGTACTAATTGCACATAAAACTGATGGGAAAGGGTCAGGGAAGCATAGGGGGCGGCCAGAACAGAAAAAAAAAAAACTAAAAGAGTAGCCGTAAAAAGTCAAGGGGTCTGCTCACATCGGGGACTCCGAGGATGGGGATGAGGAAGCGCAAGGGGAAACTCTCCTTACCCAACAAAAAAAAATGGGGGCAAAAGAAAAAAATGACACCACTGAAAAAAGTCCTCGGTAGCCTCTCTGACCCTTCCCTTTGGTGGAACAACGAGGGGGGGGGAGGCGAAAGAACATCCATCGGTCAGAGGGGAAAAGGGAGAGCAAGAAAAAACAAGAACGCCAGCACCCTCCATGCTGCACAAACGCTCAGTTTGAAAGACTCGGAGACGATCGCTTCCAGGGAGGAACCAAGGGTGGTGAGGTTTGGGGGAGTCGGCACAACATAAAAGAGTAGAGGCGGCCGGAGGAACAGCGTAAAGGGGGAAAAATGAAAAGAACAACTCCGGCGATTGGGGGCAGGGGGAGCAAAAAACCAAGAGCTATCCCCGAAAATTCTCGTACCCGCCAAAGCGAGGGAGGGGGAGGGGTGGAAAGGAAAGATGACAGTAGCGAGGAGGGGGGCAGGAAAACTCAGGGAAGAAGCTTGTCTCACCGCGCCGTAGGACTCCCCGTTAAAAAAGACACGGCAGAGGGGGGAGGGGAACCCCCTCGCCACCCACCCTTGGGGCAGGCCCAAAAGAGAAGGGGGGGGAAAAAGCCTCGTAACTCGGAAAATCGCCCGCCCTGTATTGAAGAAGGGGACCTTCCACATCAAAAGGGGACCCCGGAACTAAGAAAAGGAAACTTCGTCCGGGGGGCAGGGGGGGGAAGGAAGGGGGGTGGGGGGGGGGAATCCTAGAAGCCTCCGGAGAAGCCTCTCTTCCACAGACCGGAGCAAGGGAAAACTCCATGTGTATCGGAAAAATACAGGGAAAAAAAGGACGAAAACAGGAGGGGTACGGATTGGCTCCGGGACGGCCGCCCCGCCGCTCCCGCGGCCGCTGGCGACAGGGGGCTATAAGAGGGGAATCATCCGCAACATTAAGCGGCCACGGCAATGGAAAAAAAAGACCACCGCACGGGCGACGTTGAGGGGAAGGGAAAACAAAGGGCGCATCAAAGGCGTACGCGCACTGTGCGAGAGGTACCGAAAAAATAACAATGCATGGAAAATCAGATCCCGGACCACCCGGGGAAAAGGGCAATAGGTGGTCACGTGCGGAAGGGAAAGCTAGGGAGACAACGCTCACGGGGTCCAGTCGTTCCCCGGGGGACGGGAAAAAAAAACGGTAAAGAGGAAACGTCCCCCAAGGCGTTTTGGAATCTACGAAAAAGGGGGTGAGGAAATTACGCAGACCGGCCATGCAAGGGAAAAAAAAGGGGTTGGAAGGAAGACCAGAACCAAGGCCCCGGTCGCAGGACTAAAGGGGAAGTCAGCACGGAACGTTGGGGAGTCAAAAACGGGGGGGGGGCGCGGAGCTTTTGTCAGCGCCCATCACCAAGTCAGCCCTGGGCAACAACCACTAAAGGGGGGAAAAAAAACACAAAGGAAGAAGAGGAGTCTTTGTCGCCAGACACCGCCGGTGGTCAAAGCCGGGGGATGGGGGATGGGAAGAGGGAGCGAAAAGGAGTGATAGGACTCGCTTCCCCAAATGGCAAAAATTGAAAAAAAAAAGAAAGGGTGGTGCCGAGGCAAGAACCCCGTTCAACGAGGGGAAGTGGGAAAAAGGAACACGTAAAACCTCGAAAAAGTCGCCAGGGACAGGAAAACGCCCAGAAAGCCTGGATAGATCCTCCCCGGTATGTAGGAAGGAGGATCGACCGTTGGGGGGGGGAGGACAGGGGGGGCAAGGGGTGGGGAAACACAGTAGGCGGAAACAGGAAACCTTGCTCTTCAAAAAAAGGAAAACACGGAAAAAAAAAGGGAGAAAAAAGCGGAAGGAGGAGAAAGAAAAAACTGCTGGAAGGAGAGGGCATACCTTGATGGATTCTCGTGATAAGTCCAGGGTCCCGATAGGTTTGGGAAATGGGGGGGGGGGAGGGGGGGGGGGGGAAGGGAAGGGAGCGCGGATCGCATGGTGCCTCGATCTCTGAAGGGGAGACCAACGCTCCCGAGGTGGACGGAAAAGAAATCCGTCCT
>Ga0179593_1506480_pt1 | contig 16688 bp, 26 predicted proteins | sample CZODoug2_1_08_16_FD_185931 | JGI IMG/M metagenome (GOLD analysis project Ga0179593, IMG submission 185931) | Vadose zone soil fungal communities from Angelo Coast Range Reserve, California, USA - CZODoug2_1_08_16fungal (PacBio error correction) | ecosystem: Environmental > Terrestrial > Soil >...
TCGGAAAAAAAAAAAAAAGGGGGACCGAACCTTAAGAAAGCCGCCTGGTCTCTTCCACAGACGCCGTCCAGGGCGGTTCACGCCTCCTTCCAACAACTGGAGATGAAGGCCTTACGCAAGGACCCGGGGGGCTTTAGAACGGGAAAAGAGAACTGGGAAATTGCCATCGGACAATGAAGACGGAAACAACCGATCTGTTTCGGGAAAATCGTAGGAAACCATGGCAATGGAATCATGGAAAAAGCCCACACGATCGGGGGACGGGTTTTTGTGGTCCAAAAAGCTAAACGGGGGGGACTAAGGGGGGGGGGTTTCAAAAAAAGTCAGGACGAAACTGTCTCCGAAGGGACAAGACAATGGAGATGGCGAAAACCACAGAAAGATTTGGTCAAAGGGTGGAGCGGGTGGCAGCGACCAGGGTTAAATAAAGGTTTAAAAAACAAAAAAAAAAAAACTCCGCTGCTCTAGTCAAAAGTTCATAAAGCATAAAGCCTAAAAATTTCCCGGGGGTCGCTGGCGAAAGATGCCCTGTAGGGGGGGGGGGTGCAGTGGAAAATAAAAACTGGGCCCCAAGGCTGACACTGGTGCACCCCCGGAAACTAGGAAAACGAAGACGGAAAACGTGGAGAAGAAAGAAAGAAGTGGTCTCGTGAAAGAAAAAAAAAGCTACCGGGCCGGAAGAAAAAGCCTTGGGGGTCCTTTTTGACCAGAAGGCGGCAAAAACCGGGAGAATGGTAAAAAAGAATGTGCTGTCAGAAAGGCCATAGGAAAGAGGACGGGGAGGCGCTGAAAAAACGGAGGTGTGGGCCGCGCCGTGGGGGGGCGAAGGGGAGGCCGAGGACGAGCCTACTCGAGCCCGGAACTGACGAAAACCAAAACAAATGATTGACTAAAACAGTGGTCTCCTGAAGAAAAAGCGAATCATGGGAGAGTGGGAAAAGTTAAGGATGGGGGTCCGACATCTATTGCAGGTGGGGATAAAAAGCCGCCATGGGTTGAAGCAGGGCAACATATCAGGTGGTCCCGTGGACTTAAAAAAAGGGGGGTGCACATGCATGACGGAAAGCCGGATACAACCCCCCCAGCCCTATTGGGAGATGGGGCCAGAAGCAAACCCAGGGGTGCAGTTTGGGGGAAAAGAAGGACAAAAGCAGCTTTTTGCTTGGGCGGAAACTCCGGGCCCATTGGTGGGCAAAAACACGGCCCGTTGAGGAGAGCGCTTTGCGGGACGATCTGCTAAGGGCAGCGCACGGGGGGACAAATGGGCTTGTGGGCTGACTCCGGGGTGAACGGGGGACCATGGTCCTGTTGGTAAACGGGGAAAACTGACAAGGAACGCAAAAAAAAAAAGGTCGGGAAAACCGCTTGTGGAATATGCAACTCAGGGGGAAGGCTTCAGGGCAAAACCCGGAAATGGGCTCAGGGGGGGAAATCACACGGACTGGGTTAAACGATTACTTACGGTGAACATTTTTCGGGGCCACCACTGATCATGGCAGGACCTGAAACGGACATCCTGGGTCTCGGACGAAGGGTGACAGTCTCTTGGGTTCGTAGAATTTGGGGGTGGCTCAAAAAAAAAACTGGGGGGGGCTTTGGACCTGGCAAAGTTCGCCAAATTCGGTGACCCAGGGACAGGAGGGGGCAAGGGGGGAAAAAACTAACTAATCTGTCGGGCTAGCAAAAAAAAGGAGAACTGCAGTTTGGTGGGCGCGCAGAACCGGAGACGACGGGGGGAAGGCCGACAAGTGGCGCGACACGAAAAGGGGGGAATCGGGCGGCCTGTGAAATTGAGAGGGGCGACCACCAGAAAAAATGGGCGATTAACGCCTCCTGGGGGGTGGGGCGAAACCGGTAACTGGGCAGGAACAAAAAGAAGAAAAGGGCTGTCCTGGTGCCAAAAAGAGCAAGGGTGTTCCTGCAACTAAGGAAGAGAGTTAATCAGGATAAAACGAATTATTCGGTCTGCGGATGAATGTTGAGAGGCAGGCGAGCCAGGGGGTGTTCCCACTGGTGACACGGGGGAAGAGAAAAGTGCGGGGGAAGTGTTGGACTTGAGGGTGGAATTGCGCGCATACAAATCAAGCATCTGGCGAAGGCCCGACTTACCGAGAAAAGGGTTGATCAAGCTTCTCGAACAAAAAAAATGCGTGAGGAACCCGGGGGAGCTGCTTGACGTCAAAAAGAGAAAAGTAAAGGCGGGTAGTCTCTGGGACTCGTACCGCCGTGCAAAGGACTGCAATCTGAGGGACTACAAAAGACGAAAAAAAAAACGGGTTCGGGGGGTGCAAAAGTACTGCCGGTGTAAACACCGAAGAAATAGCATCATGTCATGAAAAAGCGACCGTAGTAAACACAACCGATGGTGGGGGACAAGGGGGTGAAGCAAAAAAAAATGCAAAAGGCGGCGCTCAAAACAGTCCTGGCGGGGCAGCAAACCACAGAAGAAATAGCCGCCCAAGATCACGGACGGACCGCAGGACGCAAAAAATCGGAAAATGAATATGCCTTCACACTATACAAAAAAAGGCTTGGACGTGGTAGAAGGAGGGGACGGGAGACTCACGTCAATGCATGTAATCCGGGATTTGAGAGGAATTGTGGGATACAGGTGTAAAAAAAAAATCCCAGCCACTGGGACCCTCACAAAAACTGCCAACAATAGAACTTGAAAGAAAATGCGGCCAAATGGTTGGGGAGGGGAAAGGGAGCTACTGGGTGGCCAGGAAAAGGGGCGAGGTCACATACTGAAGCCAGGATCAGGGTAAAAGCCGCAGGTAAGCAGAAAAAAAAAATTGCGCTGTAAAAGAACTGGCGACGGTAGGTAATGCAAAGCCGGCCACGAGAAACCAGAGAATGCTGGACGGAAAAAAGGAAAAAATAAGAAGACCGCCAGCAAATGCCAGACCGGAAAAAAGGTCTCGCAAGGGGAAAGGAAAAAGGCAATGAGACGAAACACCTCCTACAAAGACAATGGGAGATTGTTGTACCTTCCACAAGGGAGACGGATCCGATGACGCGGGAGCCAAGGAGTCAGGGGTCCTCTCACAAATGAAAAAATATTGCGAGTCACGGGGGGATAAGTTAAGGGATCTATAAACGTCCCGTAGTTTTGACGTGTATAAAAACTGTGACAGTTCGGTAAATAGGGTTCAAGCATAGTAAGTCAGGGTTCAGGCACGGGGGGGTCTGAAAAGCCCTGTTACTAGGCCTCGATACGAAAAAAAATAAGGAGATTAAAATAAGCAGCGGCAGGGAACCAGTGGGGTCCGTACCGTTAAAAAGCACAAGGAAAAGAGAAAGTTCTCTCAACGCGAAGAAAGGTGCAGACAGCCTAACCGAACAAAACTAAGACTTGGGGGGGGGCAAAGTCCAGGGAAGAGACTTCTCCGGACTGAACGAATAGTTTTTTGTCTTCAAATGCGCGCCAAGTCCGAAAAAAAAAAAAAAATTGAGAGAAGAGTGAGATCTCGTTCTAAGCAGGCAAAAGAAAAGCCCTCCAGGAATGGCGTCGGTGGGCAGTCGGAAAGGGGATTTCACAGAACTTGTTGAAGGGACAAAGGTTCTGAAGCCAGAAAAGGATTATTTGCTTTGACAGCCGCCAGCAATCCGCAGGCGCCGTTACCGAAAAAATAGCGGGGAAAGGCGGGGACTAAAAGAGCAAACAGGAGACGGCGTAAGGAACCTTCGGAGAAAATGACTGCACTAGATCTTGACCGAATCGCAACGGGAAAAAGGGCGAGCACCCACAAAGGAGGGGGGTCCATTTTAACAGGTAAAGAGGGAGGGGGAGCGTGGATAACCGTGGGCCTTGATGCGGAGTGAGACCAAAATCACGCAATTCAGAACAGCTGAACAAAGGAAGGGGGGACCAGGGTGTCTCACTCCAGGGGGACGAATTTCAAAAAAAAACCGGCGGCAAAAAGTAAGGACGAAGACTCAGGCAAGGCAGAAATTGGAGTGGTGAAGGGGAATGGGGGCAAGGTTCTCAAAAATCGGCCGCGAGCTTATTTCCCTGCTGGGGTGAAATGGGTATGCCGTAGCAGGAAAGACAGCGGACCAGAAAGTCCTTTGGGTAAGACAGGGGAAAAGAGGGGAGGAGGGCAACTCCTCTTTGGGGCCCCACTGACGTGAGCTATGTGAAAAGGCTGGTTGTAGACCGAACGCTTGTGTGGGCAACACCCGGAAAGACGTGTCAATGTAGACAGGATTGTCCAAGTACAAAGAAAATGCAGGTTACAGAGGAATAAAACGCAAAGGCAGGAACCAGCAAGAAGAAACTGTAAGGGGCCTCAAGTTGTTTCTACACGAATTGAAGAAAAACTACCGAGGCGCTGGACAATATCGAGATTTTCGCGACAGGTGAAGAAAGAAGGTACAAATGAGAAGGAGGGGGCAACACCTTCAGGGGAAAGTGGTGAAAAGTCAATGGATAAAATAGAAGGCCGAACTAAGAACGTTGAAGCACGGGGGACCGCTAACGGGAGAGAAAGGTGTGTCCACTTCCCCGGGGGCACCGACCAAGGGGGGTTTGTTGAGTAAGCGCCTTACTCAAAGGGGAGGGGGAGAGGGCAAATGATCATCCGTCTCCAAGAAAATAATCAAAGAAAAGGGTACCCCCGGGACAACGCCTGTCTCAGACGAAGCCCTGAAAACGGTCTTCATTCGAGGGGAACGCGCCACACTTCCTAGAACCATAACACACAGATAAAAAAAGGGAGAAAGAATGGGAAATCAAGGGAATACGGGGGAGAAACCTGTACCAGCCGTCAACAAAAACAAAAAAAGTACCAGAGACCACCATCCTGCAAAGAACCGCCTTGAACTTACAAAAAAAAAGCGCAAAAGAGACAGGAGAACAGAAATAGTCAAAAAAGGGAAAGGAGCCAAAATGGGGGGACGAAATTTCCGTGCTGGGGGGCCAGAAAAGTCGTATATAACCAAACACAACTGGAAGCCCAGGGAAGTGCATATCGTAAGTTGACGGACCAATCAAACATCGTCGGGACCAACAGGGAGTTCCCTACAAAGGGCAAGAATCTTACCACGCAAAGGGGGGAAGTAACTTCGACACAAAGGAATCATTTGAAAGGCGCGACTCTTGAAACTCGTACCAAGCGAACTCGATCAATGGGGGGGAGGGAAGGGCCCAACAGCAGAAAGGAGAAAACCAAAACTACCTTCCGTGGCACCAGATTTTCACAACACATCAGAGGGAAAGCCGAACAATAAGGGACGGGGAGAGAACCGGGGGTCAACAACCATCATGCAAACAGAGAAACCAAAGCCAAAATAACCATTTTCGGCAAGAGGTCAACACATGGCTTGTCAACAAAATCAATAGGAAATGAGGCCAAAACAGAATTAACTTGCACGGGAAGGGAACCAATGAGAATCCAGTCTTTCTCACGCGGAAAAAAGACTAAGGAAAGCAAATGGAAGATGGTCAGGCAAGAAACGGCCGATCGCGAAAGACAAAAAAACCGCAGAAAGCCAAAACCACGAAGCCCAGTTCCAGAACGGAATCAAAGAAAACAAAGGCCGTAAAATAAATTAACTTCCGCATCCTTTCAGGAGGGAATGCCAGGGCGGACGCCAGGTTCCCCCAAAATTAAAAAAGGAAAAAGGGTCTCTCGCCGGCACGGGGAAAAGAATGGAGCACAAGGGGAACCAGGGACCGAGGAGATTAATAATATCTGGGGAAGAAGGGTTGTAAACGATGGGGACACCAAAGCGAAACAAAGGAACAGAGAACACACAGCAACCACTCATCCCGGGCAAAGGTCGAAAAAAAGAAGGGGAAAGGTGAAGTCCCTCTCTGGTAGATTAAAGAGTAGAAATCAGCAACGGAAAAGGTAAGGACATTGTGGTTGAAAAGTGAGGAGGGACCGGTTGTGGACTCTAAAGCTCAAGCTGAAAAGCGGTCGCCATCTCACCATGGATGGAAGGCGAAAAGAAGTGGTCGGTATGGGGAAAATTGGAAAAAAAACCACAAATTCCCGGTCACTTGCAAAAGGGGGGAAAAAACCAATCAGAATTTTCTTGGGAAAAAAAAAGGATACTGCCAGTTCTTCTGCGATAATGGGGAAGGGAAAAAAGAGAAGACACGGGGGAGGGGTGGGAAGGCCGCAGGGAAACAGGAGCCCGGGCCCGAACTTTGATAAAAAGGAACGGAAGTTTCCTGCAAACAGCAGGGGGATTGGGCATTACTGAGGGGCAAAGTCGCCGGCGGCTTTAACATGTTGGTCAAACGACGGCCGGAAGCAATCTACATCGACCCCTGACGAGAAGGGACTTCCACGAAACTAGAAAAAACAAAGGAAAGTAGTAAGGAAAGAACTAGAGGAATGAAGACGGAGGAGCCAAAAGGAAACGCTTAATAAGCAGGTCAGGGAAGGAAAGGGACGGCTACAACACAAAATTTACAACGATAACCGCCACGGAAGGCTATGGTCAATCCAGTGCAAGGAAAAAAAGAAAACATAATAAACTTACAATGAAGGAAAAGGAAAACCAAAAAACACCTGGGCCGGTGAAAAAAGAGGGGACCGGAGGAAATCCGGGTGGGGGGGGAAAAAGGGCTCAGGCGTTCATTTAACTCCCCGATCGCTTTGTGAGGAAAAAAAGCGGAGAGAAGTAAAGTAGGAAAAACAGGGAACTAAATGATAAAGGGGGGGGGACAGAAGGGGGTGGGGGGGTGGGGGGGAAGGGAAACCAGGATGGGGTAAAAACAGTAAAAATACTAACTGTAATCTGGAGAAGAAAGTTGCAAGAAAATTGGTAAGGCGGAAAAAAGGGGGCGGGTTGGCCAGCTGAGCGGGGGGGGGAGAGGGAAAAACGGGGGAGAGGGGAAAATTACACTTCCCCGCCTATCCTTCAAACGCCCGGAAGAGGAGCAAGGTCAACAAATCAGAGGAGGGGGAAGGAGAAAAAAAAACATTTTTCCCGGCGGCGGGAGGAACCTGGGAACACAGGGGAGGGGGGGGTGGGGTGTGGCTGGGGTGGGAATAGCAAAAAAGGGCTGGTAGACAATGAACCCGACGGGGCTTATAAACGAATCCCTGCAGACTTAGTCTCAGAGACGGGGCGGAGTTGCATCCCCCCCCCGGGATCATAAAAGGCGGCAAGGGGGTGGAGGTAAGAGAAAAAAAGGGGTTCAAGGGTGTTCCTTCAAGGAGGGGGGGGGCCGCACATGGAGACAGGCAGAAGCATACTACGCTGCGCCAAAACACTCGTTGGGGCCTATTTCAAGGAGGGGGGGGCCGGGAGGGGTGGTGGCGTGTGGACGCGGGGGCAGGGGGAGAGTCAGGCAGACACCCTCCTTAGGGGGAAGGGCATGGACGGAGGGAGTTAGTACAGGAATTCGGAGAAAGAGGGGGGGAGCCGGGTCGCAGGGGGGGAAAAAAACGGGAGGGATACATTTTCCGTGGAAGTCCATGCTTGGGGGTTGGGAACGCAAGAAAGAAGGGATGGCAAACGGAAGGAAATGGTGGTGTTTTACGCTGCCGAAAAAAAAGGGGGTGCCATGGCTGTACTTAACTTAATTGGTGCACTGCATGGTCACCGGAGAGAAAACCACGGGAACGAATGGGGGGGGGGAAGAGTTGGGCACGCTGTCTGGGGGGGGCTGTGGGAAAATGACTCACTGCAGAGTGGGGTGTGGCCCGGGGGAGAAGGGGCAAGTACCCGTTTAGAGAAATAAGAAAACTTCTTGTGAAGAGGAAGAGGAAGCGAAGGTCCGCGCGGGTTGCTGAAGGAATTGGGGGGGCGGCACGGGTGACAAAGTAAACTGGAGGGGGGGGGGGTGGGGCGGCTGCCTTACTCAACCCAGAAAAACGGGGGGGGTAGTTAACCACGCTGTGGAAATTTGAGCACCCGCTTCCAATACTCTTCAGGGAGAAATCAACGTTCACATGTGGGACTAATTTTGGTACAAACTGGAATGGCAAAGAAAAAAAAAGCAGTAAAGTCGGGGGGCACAGGGAGGCGGCATTCAGAAGTTCAAGGTGAACAGGGGGCAAAACTTCTGGCATACTGGGGGGGGGAAAGGAGGTGGAAAACCAGACGGGGGTGACTGCCATGGCAAAGTGGTAGTGGCGCGGGGGGGGGTTGATCGACCATGGGGTTCTTTTGGGCAAAGGGGAACTGAAAAGGGCTGACACGTGCTGGGGGGGAAAAGATGAGCAAAGGAGACTAAGGGTCTGGAAGCGCCGAGGCGGAAAAACATGTTTCGAGGCAGAACAGAAAAAAAAAATACGTACCGGGGGAAGTCCTAGCTCAGTGGAGTGAAGCATTTGCTGCCAACTGGGGATGAATTGAGCTGGTTCTCACCGTGCTGCAGCTGTGCAGTCAAAACGTGAGCACGGGGTCCTCTGTGGCAAGAAAAAAGAAACTTATGGCAAGGGGGGCACGTGGAAATGCCGGTATCCATCTGGGGACACTTTAGGACCCTTTCGAACAGAAAAAAGGTAATGAGGGAGGAAGGGGCTAGTGGGGGGTAAATGCTTAGGAAGGAATGACCAGGGGGCCAGTGAAAAACAAGGAAGACAGTCATAATTGTAACGACCGGGTTGGAGAAGGTGAAAAAAAAGTCCTCTACAAAGAGAGATCTGGTTTAGTCCTGGCAAGACCACCTGTCTCATTAAAAAAAAGGGGTCCCTCACACTTCCTAAACACCAGGCAAAAAAAAAAAATTTCGTGGAAAAACCTCAGAAAAGGCTGGGGCAGGAGGGGCACGGGCGGGGGGACCGGACACTTAAGTAATTGAAGGCATTCTGGTCAATAAAACTCCCTGCCCTACTGGGGGGGAAAAGGCGGGGAGAAAAACACGAAAAGGGAAAGGGTGGGGCGGGGTTGGAAAAAGGAGGACTGGGGGACCTAAAACATAAATAATATGCAGTCAAGGGAAGGGCAAAAAAAAAAAAGAGGCAAGGGGGACGCAGACCAATAAAAGTGGCAACGTGTTTAAAAGAAAAAAAGCGCCAAAGTGTAGAAAAGAGAGGGAGGGAGGAAACCAAGATGACAACGCCTCCCAGGGTTAAAAAAATACACTTAAATATCTACGAGAACCGAATGAATCAGAAAAAAAAAAAAGTGCGGCCAAAAAACCGGCCGGCTCCCATCAAAATTAAGGTCTCAACGGGGGGGGTGGGGGATCCTTTCCGAAGCATGAAGGCCTCAAAGTCTGGAGAATTAGCAGAAAGAAAGAAACAAAACTTCAAATTGATGGGTCCAGACGGATTTAGCTTAGGGGGGGTTTCGAGAGGACTCAAAAAAAGCAGGACCCCCAAAAAGGGGCCAGAAACCAAGCTAAAAGAGGAAAATCGTTACCATGAAAAGGGACCAAATGATTGAGGTCCCGCCAGGAAAAAGATGTGAAGAACTCAAATATACGGGAAACCCCGACAGTAGAGAAAATTCCTGGGAAAATCGTAAGAAAAAGTGAAATGACACTAAGCAGTAGAAGGACTCTTGTCGACGTCCTCTATGGGGTCTGCAAAACTACGACTGAAATATGATGGGCTTTGAAAACTTATAAAAGGAAATACCGCTAAAGGAGTTTCAAAACGGCCCTCGCAACAAGGGGAATCATTGACCAAAAAGGAGCAAAAAACAGAAGAAAAAAAATAACCAAAGGTAGAATGTCGTGATGGGTGGGAAGGTGCCCCCTGAAGAATCCTTCTGAATCATGTCGAGAAAAATCCAGGGGGGTATAAGGAGCTACATTGGATGAAGAAAAACTGCTTAAAAAGAGACGGGGAAGTCAAAGACTATTGGAACTGGGAACAAAGGCACCAGGGGTGGTTGCTGGCGGGGGGGGGTAAGCGGGTTTAGGACAAAAGTCATGCGGGCTGCGGCATGATTGTGAACGTGTTCCACGGAGGTGAAAAGCCGGGCACGGGTTCTAAATTGCACCTGGGGGAGCTACTCGAACTGAGCATAAAAACAAAACGTGAGGAGGATGAAAGGGAGGGTAGCTGCCGGAAATGAAAAAAAACTCAAGGACGAAGAAACGTCGTTGAAAAAAAAGCGAGCCAAGCATGAAAAAGGGAAGGGGGTTGGCGAAAGAGAAAAGAAAGCAAAAAAACTACTGGAAAGGGGGGTCCAGTAAAAAACGCGGGCCTAAGGAATCAACGGGCCCTGGGACCTCATGATTGGCACTGGAAGGGCGCAGACAAAAGGCCACACAGTCTCAAAATTTATCAGCGCAAGGGATGGATCGGGGCCAAAGGAAAAGAAAGACAATTCGAAAAAAAAAAAAAAGTGCGGAGTGTGGAACCGGTCCGGGAAAAGAGGGGGAATAAATTGGGGTGCGAAAGTTGTCGTCCTCCCATTGGGAGGTAGTGGGGGAAGTGGAACAAGAACGAAAAAAGAATCGCGCCAGGAGGCGTGGAACCGTGGCGAGAACGTAGAAAAATAAAAGAGATTTCGAAGTACAATAAGTTTCAAAAAATGGCTCTATTAAGGGGACAACTGGTCAAGGAGCAGGGGTGAAAGGAGGAGACTGCGGGGGGAATGGCACCACATCGCCACCCGGCCGAAAGGGGCCCTTTTCAGGACGAAAATGCGGACGGGGTGGAAGGAAACCGGGGGGTTCTCTCATGAAAGAAAAAGAGACACAAGTCACTCTCATAGCCGAGAAAAAAGGGAAGGTGCGAGCAAAAAAGGACATTCGGACCAGAGGGAAAAAAGTCCAAGAAAGGCTAATTACGACACAGCAAATATGAAAGAATTGATGACGGACCGAACGGCTTGCAAAACAGGACTAATACACCTGCGCCTATTCCAACCCTGTGGGACCATGGTGGAACGAGGGACCTTAGAACAGAGTAACGAGGCCTGTTTTTAAGCAACGGTGTGCACAAAGAGGACGGCAAATAAAAGAAACTTTTTGACAAGGAAATGAGAAGGGATTCAAAGGGTGGGGGGCCGGAAACGATTTGTGGGCAAAACGAAAAAAAGGGCGCCTGGGGGTAGACGGAGAAAGGTCAAAATTGAAGGAAGAGGTAACAAAGAAAATGGGAAGAGGGGCCAAGGGGGGGGACGGTAATAAATAAAAAACGTAGGCAGCCCGAATTTTTGCTTGGGCGAGAGGTATGAGCCGGGATGTCCCTGAAACGAAGAGACGCGAGGGGGGGAAAGACGGGGAAAATGGGTATGCAAAAGAGGGATTCGACAGCGGAATGTTAACCAAGGGAAAGTGGGAAATGAAACGCGAGATAAGAGAACTAATATAGTCAGGCACGGGGGTCCCAACATCCCAGAACGAAGGGGGAAAAACGGCAACAATCCATGATGGTTATGAAGCAAGCAGGCGCAAGTGAGAGGAGGGGGTAACTAAAAAAAAAAACTGTCGACCAAAAAGATATAAAGAAAAAAAAAAAACAGGGAGGGACCAAGAGGCCCCCCCAAAACCACGCGCGCCAACGGATGAAAAAAAACAAAATAACAAGGAAAAAAAGAGTCAAAAGCAGGAATGCGATCCACCGCAACGGGAAAAAAAACAAAGAAGGGCACAAATAAAGATTAAAGAGTCAACACATCAGGAAAAAAGGGAAAGCTTTCTAATCTTTGTGAAGAGAAAATTGCACAAGGCCGAGCACCAAAAATAAAAAAACCAAAACACCAAAGGGAATACTGAAACCCACTGGCGAAGAGAAAAAAAGGATGGGCACGGACCCAGAATCAGAAACTCGAAGGGAGGAAGGAAATGGGGGCCAGAGAAACCTTGGACAGGAAGAAAGGTCTTGATTCAAAAAGCACCCAGTAGCCCAAAAAAGATTTATGGGACATTCCAATAAACAGAGGGTAAGAAACAGTGGGGGGGGAAAACCGTCCAGGGCAGCATGAACGAAAAAAAGGACTGACTGGTCAAAAGAAACCAAACGCAGCAAGTCACACGACGACTCCCATGCGATCGCAATCAAAGTCCAGCACCAGGACTGGCGAGCAGAATTACCAAAAGCATCCCCGAAAGCATAAAAGGCAACCACAAAAAAGGAATGGTGACGTGGCACAACAGACACCAGACAACGGGACAGCGCCACAAAAAGAAAAAAACAAGGGGGCCGAACCGGCACGGTCCATGCAGTGGAAACACTCAGCAAGCCACAGGCCACCATTTAAAATCGGCAAAAGCAAAAAACAGACAAGCGGGACCAGACTCTTCGGCGCAACAGCAATTCTGACCCCCAGATAAAAAGGGAGAAAGCAGGGAGGAAAGGTGCAATCGCAGAGAAAGAGAAAAAGTCTGTCACAATCCATCCGACGGGACGGAAGAGAGAATCGGGCCTGACAAAAAAAAAAAAAAACCAAACAACGCCGGCACTCACACCGACAAAAAAAAGAAAAAAAAGACACCTAACCAAAAGGGTTAGTTAAACCAGAAATTGAGAAACTACAGTGAGTCGAAGGTGAAAGGGAAAAAAATGGCTGCTCGCCGTGGACTGGCGCCGTGGGGGCGATTGATAACTCAAACAAAGACGAAAGATGGAGAGTGGAGGTAATCAGGGGTTGACAAAGACCCAACATCGGTAAAAAAAAACCGAAATGGCATCAGACCACCGAACAACAAAACCAAGACCAGGAAAGTTTAAGAAACACACGCCCCGGTGGGGTAGAAGAGTCTGACGGTGACCGAAAAAAAAAGGGTAAAAGCATAGCAAGAAGGGTGAATGGGATGTTAATTGTCTTACTGGTACCCTTTGGGCGAAGAAACACTCACGTCTTACCAAGTGACGCAGAAGATCAATGGTTCGGTGCATCGGAAGAAGGGTTGCTAGGGGGGGTGGACTGTGGGGGTCAAAACCAAAACCCATCCTCCGCACAAAAAAAAAAAAGAGGGGAAAAAACGGAACAGAAGATAGGGCCCCGTTTTAAATGGATGAAAGACCCCAGTGTGCTAAAGGTCCCGAAGCGAAAGAGGGGAAGAGAGATGCCAGGGAGGAAGCATTAAGCAACCCAACGGGGGGACTCCAGCAACGTTCCTGGACGCAAAAAGAAGGGGAAAGAGGAAAGGGAAGGAAAACCCGACATCGGGCAAGGGGGGACTGGCGTTTAAATGGGCGAACAACGAAGGACAGCGAAAAGGCGGGGACCTGGCGCGAATTCAGAAAAAGGAAACAACAAAAGGGGAGGAAAAAAGGGGAGAGTGAGAAAGGAAAAAACCTCGCGCCCAGGGACCTCAGCCTGTAATGATTCGGGGAAGCAACCAAAAAAAAGGCATCGACCAATGTAAAACGGTGACAAAGTCGAGTCCCGCCCTCCAAAATTGAATTGCAATAACTGTCTGCATTGAGGAAGGGTAACGGGGGGGAGTTGAAAAAAAAAAAGAGGGCAAGGGCAGGAGGAAAAAAGACGGGGTGTGAATGCAAAAAAGAGGGCATTTGAACTAGGAAAGTCATCAGATTGGGCCGGCATAGGAAATGTCAAAAGGACTCATTAACACGGCGAACAAATGAGAACGGGGGGGAAGGTTTCATTACAGACAGGGGGGTGTTGGGGTGGGTGGTAAAAAAGAATTGGTTGGTGCACAGTAAGAAAAAAGTGTCGCCCACCAAAAAAAAAAAAAAACAGCCGCATGGATCTTCCTACCCGGGGGCAATCGTGAAGCTGGTCGGACAAAGGTAAACAAGAAGAAATTAACTAAATAAAAAAAACTCCTCCTTAAACCAGGGGAAAAACAACTATTGGAAAGGTAGGAACGATTTCCATCCACAAGAGAAGAGGATAAAAAGTTTTTAACACTGGCAGAGGATCGAAAATTGAAAAACCCTTTCCTGTTTGTGGGGTGAGGGGGGGGACAACACCCAAAAAAAAAACTATTTAAACTGCGGGTTGGAACAGAGGGTTTCAGGCAGGGTGAAAAACTATCAAGTGGACAGCTATTAAAAAAAAAAAAATAATATCTATTACGGGGCGCTGGGTAATCAATCAGCACAGAACTGGGGGGCCTTAAAAGTGCAAGAAGAAACCCCAGGGGGTTTGTTTTTTCCTTTTTCAAAGGAAACGCAAAGCGCATCCCACAAAAGCTTTGGTTGAGGCAGGCCACTGGAGGAGGATCATATAAGGCAGGTGGGTGAGGGGGGAGTTTTAAACACAAAGGAGGCAAGGCGTTTGGGGGAGGGGACATGGCGTGTGCGGTACTGATCACGGAAACTCCAAATGAGGGACCCTGCTGAAAACGGAGATTTAACCCCCGGAACTGCTCAACACCGAGCCAAGTTCATTCAAACTAAAAAAAAACTGACGCCTGCACTCAATGAAAAAAACCATCGGCAGGAAAAGGCTTGGGTTCTTCCGGGGAAAGGGATTATGCTGGTGCCAGGGGCCGCCCAGTTGTTGTAACGATGCAGAAAAAGAGTTTTTCAGGGGGGGAGGGGGAGGGAGATTGGGGGGCACAATGCCATCAATGGAAAGGAGATCGCAAAAAACTCCACGACCCGAATGGGGACCTCTGGGCAGCTCGTTTGAAGGGTGAACCAAAAAAGGCGGGCCACGGAAACAGCCGGGGGTGAGTGCGCAGCAGGGCGATTTGTACAAAGCCAGGGGAAAAAAAAGTCAGAAGAGGATGAAAAAGAAGAAAAAACGGCAGCAAACGAAAGGGGACTATAGCGTTTGCCAAACAGAACAAAACAAGGATGGGGGAAGGTAAAACACGGGAAGCCTGGCGGTGGTAGAAAAAGGCATGCACATTATACACGAACGGGGGCTGGGACCCAGGAGGTGGGAATCGTCGAAACGAAACGAGATGCCTCTTAAACATGGGAAAGAAAAGTTTTAGGGGGAAAATGGCGGCCAAAGCAGGGAAGTCGGAACAGGTTAATTCAAAAAAAAAGCATTGGACGGAAGTTGACTGGGGAAGCTGGGCGGGAAAAACAAAAAACCTGTCGAAGAAGGAAACGGGACGCCACCGGTGGTGTGTGGGAAGCTGGGGGTGCTACAGAAGTGGCAGGGAAGTAAAAAACAAGGGGCAGCAAAAAAAGGGAGGCCTTTGCTGGGGGAGGAAAGGGACCTCCGCTCTATTGATGGATGGTAGCAAAGACAGGGGAAACGGCCAGTTTGGGGTTTTGGGGGGCGCGCCCCATAAAACCTAAGAAGAAGGGGGGAAAGGGTCAGCAGCGGGCCGGACTGGGTAGTCGGGTGCGAAAACCTTTGCGGGGGTGGATCTGGCGACAAGGACTGGCGCTGGAAACGAAGCGACTGGTCCAATCCAGATGAAAATGAAGTAACAACGGAAGGGGGGACATTGGGGGCAAAGGAGCCGTTCAGCGCCTATGGCAGTTACCCACGTGCAGAAAACATCTTATTCTGTTGACACGGGCGTCATGTGGGGAAGAGGGAAACAGGCATGGGAACACTTCGGGAATTGGGACGCAAGGAAAAGGGGGGAAGGCGTGATTAAAAGGGGAGGCAACGAACCAATCGTCGATTCAATGTGCCGCGGGTAATACAATGAATGGTCTTATTTTCTAAAAGCTAAGAGACAAAGTACCAATCACAAAGGAAAGGAAGGAAACGAATCAGGTCATTAGCCGGCCCAGGATCACGCCGGCGTTAGCGCTGCTCGAGGAACCGCAGGAAAGGTTCCCAGAGAAGGGTACCTAAAAAAAAAAAAAACGAACCGGTGGGCAGGGTGCCAGACACGGCGGGCAAATTAAAACACGAAGAAATAAAAACTTAAGGGGAGGGTAGGGGGGCCCAAAAGGAGGGAGCTTCAAGACACCGGTGTGAACAAAGTTTCTGAAAAATATAAATTAAAGAAAACGCGGGCAAAAGAGGCAAAGGTTTGAAAGACCTCCCAGTTGCAGAAAGGGCGGAGCACTCAAGGGTCTCGGCGACAAACCGCCCGAAAAAAAAAATAACAATTTCTGAAATCTTTACAAGGCGACCCTTAGTGACAGGCGTACCGGGGAAAAAACAAGTCGGTCAAGCGGAAAACGTCAACGGTCCAAAACTGGGAATTGGGAGACAAAAATGTTCCTAGGAAGAGAAGTCCCAAAAAAAAGCAACGTCACCAAGCGGAAAAAAGGATAAAAACGTTCCCATGAAATAGACAGCAGCACCAAGTAAGGAGGGGGGGGACGCAGGGATTGTGGGGGAAGGGGAAAAAAACGTCAATTGGGAGGGTCATCCAAAGAGGATGGAGAAAAAGGAAACCGTCGAAGGGAAAAGAAACCTAACTTTCATTCGAAAGCCGATGTTGAAAAGTCGACGGAGAGGGGGATTGTCGGCAACGAAAAAAAAAAAGGCAAAGAGGAAATGTCCTGTTAGGAAACTACAATAAAACCGCTCGGTGGAACAACCAGTCACGAAAAACAAATTGTTTGAAAAGGAGGACAAGAACCACAACAGCCGACCATCAGGAAGAAAGGCGGGTTTAACGTGCCAGGACCCAAAACGACCATCCCCAGACGATCAATTCCGACACCGCCAAAGTCGGCTGGGGGGGGGAGGACGAGAAGTGAAAGGAAACTTCTGAAAGAAGGGACGGTTCAGAAAAAGGAATTTGAGGGGGGAGAAACGAGACGGGGACCAAAAGTGGGGAAAACCAAAGGGTAGGGTGATTCGTACGGTGAGGGAAAAGTTCGTGGTGCGTAGTGGAAATTGCGCGCTTGTTATTGCGGTCCCACAGGCAGGGTTGAAGAGGACATGCAGGGGAAAAATGGGGGAAACCAAAACAGTAAAGC
>Ga0179593_1306296_pt1 | contig 16687 bp, 16 predicted proteins | sample CZODoug2_1_08_16_FD_185931 | JGI IMG/M metagenome (GOLD analysis project Ga0179593, IMG submission 185931) | Vadose zone soil fungal communities from Angelo Coast Range Reserve, California, USA - CZODoug2_1_08_16fungal (PacBio error correction) | ecosystem: Environmental > Terrestrial > Soil >...
TACTCCTCGAAGCAAATGAGCCGGGTGAACGATAAGAGGAGAAAGACTGACAAATCAGAGTAAACCCATGAGGACGCTAAAGGACAGGAGGCCTTGACAGTTAGAAGGAGTGTGGTAGGGTTTAGGGACACATTCAGTGGAGCGCAGAAAACAAAAGAAAAAGCAAGTCAAAATGGACACAAGGAGCAACATTCTAAGACAACTGTCGGCAAAGACGTGCGGGGGGAGGGGAGGGGGCATTGCGAGCCAATGTTTCCCATCCCTCGAGTGATTGCGGGGAAAAAACGACGGGAGTCGAGTCGGTGAGAGAAAAAGCAGGGGCAGGCGTCAGGCCGCTTGAAGTAAAGTTCCGAGGGCGTTCCTGGGTAAAAACGACCGGTAAATCAAAAAAGTTGCTCACCGGAAGGAAACAACCGCCTGAAAAACATAGCGGAGACAAGGAGATCATTGAAACACCCAAAAAACGGAACACTTGAATCAAGTGAAAAAAAGCGCATGGGTTGTGGGGAAGATGGGGTAGAAACTTCGCCAACAAGTCGAAGACTGGGGACTTGGAACCACGAGACCGAACCTTCTGCGAAAACAGTCGAAAAAGCGGACACAACGAAAGATGGACGTAAGGAAAGCTCTAGAAAGGACGGGAAGAACAACGAGACCAAAGTTCCGAGACGGGGGTCAGAGAAAGCCGCCGGAGGAAGGGTGCAAAGGGGTTGGGGATAACGTGGGGGCCAATTGGCGCCTTGAAAAATGAAACAGGGGAAAACGGTCAGAGGCTGAAGAAGGGTCGACTAGCTACCAAACTCAATGAAAAGAAGGGACGGGCTGCATCTTTTAAAGAACGGACTGGAAGAAAAGTGGAACGGGGTGAAACCGGCAAGGCGTGTGGGTGAGGTGAGGACGACAACCGAAGAAGTGACGAGGGGAAGCGAAAAATAAGCCGATGAAGGGGGGGAGCTATTTTCTGTGAAGGACGCGGGGAAAAGGGGGTCACTTGGGGATAATGAGCGAAAAAAAGAACTCTCCGTAGCCGTTGGTTATACGGGACATAGAAGCGGAGAGGGGCAGTGATATCAGAGGCCGCATCGCGCGCGACCTGAGAAACGACGGGGGGGAGGAGTCGGGGTCCCGGCGGGGAAGCGAAGGGCGACATGGAATACCCGGTTGGCAAATCCGCTTCGAACGAACTGGAAGGGAGGAGAATCAAGAAAAGGTACGGCTGCCGGACCTTTAATGGAAATTCGGAAAAGGGGAAGGAATCTCCGGGGAAAAGTAAAGGAAAGGAACTTCGGAAAAAGCTTCGGGGTTGAAGAAGCGATGTGATTCTAATGGTCATCACTCACGAAATACTCATTATGAAGGAAACAGACGTCTTGGTAAGTTGGAACCTGATCATAAAACAACACCTTCCATGGAAATGCCTCTGCGAAGAAACGGGGAAGGAGGCCAGTAGTCAGGCGGGGGAGCGATCTCGTCAAAGAAAACCAAATAGAGGGGGGACGAGAAAAAACGAAGAGAAACTAGGAAGAAAAAGGTGCCTGCGCGTCAAAACACAGGCTTCAGTCGGAATTCACACCCTAAAAGGTCAGGAACAAGAGGGACGACCGGGGAGTAAACAGTCACCGAACGGCGCAACTGCAACTGGACGACAGAGGTCATGCCGTTGGAGGGAGCGAAGACGGGCCGAAAGGACCCAAGAAGGTGTTGTTCTATTCTTTCCGATTAAGAATGCACGGAGTGATGGTCGAACGGTATGCCGGAGAAATTAAACAAGGGAGTACCTCGATGCAAGTAGAGCGAGGGGAAGAAACGGGGGTATAAGGTGGCAGAATACATGACGCACTCCCCTCAAGAAAATTATGGGGCCAATAGACCGAAAAGCGGCAACGACAGACAAGACCGGGCTGCGAGCTGCACAAAAAAGTCAGGGTGGGTGCGCATGGAGGTGAACGTCCGTCTCTGGTCGCGGGACACAAGAGCCAAGATCTTTAGTTTCGAAAGAACGATGAGGAGCAGGGGACGAGGCTAACGTCTATCGCATCCAGAAAAAACCTACGGTGTAGGAGGAGCCAGTTCGTTCCGACATAGGAAGAGGCTATGCGGCGTATGCAACAGGTACTTCACGTAAGCCAAACTTATGGGGGGGGGGCCACTCTTTAACAATAACACTGTCAGACTCCAGCTAGGAAAAAGATTTCAATCGACCGATCAACATAAAGGAAGGTCAAAGACGTCAAAAAGGAAAAACGAAACAAAGCTCAAGTTGGAAAGCGCACCTCGGTGTGGGGTAACGCGAGCTACGCGGTCACCCGTGGATTGGACCAAAAAAGTGGCGGGCAAGGAGTGAAGTTGTCCTAGCGGGGTCCGAGAAAATAAAAAGCCGAGGCAGAAAGAGACTGGCAACGACAGCCCCGGTCACTAGCAATCCGAGTTACGAGAAAAACAGAAAGGGGAGTGATTCCCTGCTTACGAAACCCGTGACGAGAAACCGACCAATAGGGAAAGAAAACGAGAAAGGCGGCGTCACGCCGATAGGAGGCCGACAAGGCTGTGCTCGAAAGAACGAAGAAAAACTCCATCTGCAAGTGTGCCAAAAACGTCAAGAGAACAAACGCCTAATCCCACGCTTGCAGCCATCAAGAGGAGGGAAATGAGTCTCAGGGCAGAGGAGGAAAAGGCGGCAGAGGACACAGGAAGGATAGGACGGAAAAAGAGACAAAATCCTGCTTTCAAAACTTGGCCTACAAAGCGAAAAAGGGGATGAAACCAGTTTCCCTCGCGGAACTCAGTCAAGAGAGGGGCTGAGGGTGATGGAAGAGCGAGCCGAATCGCGTGAGAAAGGCGGATACTAAAACGGCAAACGACCACCCGCGCTGATTCTTCACAAAAATCCAAAAAAGACCTAAACTGCACAGAGGCGACGCTTGGGGGGACCTAACCCAAAAACTATTCCGGGGGAAAGAGAGAAAAGAATAGGAGAAGGAACGGTGTGCCACCGACGAGAAAAAAACGGGAAAAAAGGGGGAACAGGAGGCCTCCATTCCCGCCACAAACGCGGAAGTCCCAGATCTAAGACCATGGGTTGAAGACGAAAAGAAGACCGGATGGGAAAACCTGACTCAAGGTGTTGAGTCACAAACTGGAGCGCAGGCTTGAAAAAAACAGTTAGAATCGCGTCTGGGTTTGGGGGCGCCGTGGTCGGAAGAGGAAATAAGAATCCGGACTGGAAAAGGCAACAATTGGGTGATAGGAAGTAGAGAAAAAAGAAGACCTTTGCATCTCACTCCCAACAACTATGAAAGATGATGCCAAAGGTCGGAGGAGGCGGAGCAGAACCGGGTCCTACGACATTGCAAGAACGAACAACACAGCCGCTAAAAAACTGATAGTAAAGGAAAGACGACAACGCGAAAGGAGAGGGCTGGACGAAAGACTGGCCTTGAAACAAAAGTTTCAAAATTGACATTCGAAACACCACAAAGAAGGGAGGGAAGGTGGAACGATGAGGCCTGCAGAAAAGAAATATGCTGGAGGAGGAATGCCCCGCAACTCTTCTATCGGGAAGAGGGGCGTTCGGGGAACCGCACAAACACCTTTGAGAGAAGTGGCAAAAAATTCTCGAGAAAGAATAGGCGGCCCCTACCAACGTCGCGAATAGTCCGAACGTCGGGAAGGGTCCAGGCGGAAAAGACGTCTGCATGTTCTTGGGTTTGGCAAAGTGGGGTGCAGGCATGCGTCTGGGGTCACGTTGAATCCAAAGGAAGCAAAAAGAGAGGACGCCGAGATCGGGGCCAGCCCAGAGAACACTCGCTGAAAAGACGAAAAAGGAGAACAAAGAGGAACGGAATCCTTTTCAAAAGGTGAAGTGGTTCACAAAAGCAGGAAAGTGAGGGAAGGCTTTCGTCTGCAATGTCATGTCCTGGAGTAAAAGCCGCTCGCCGCGGAGTACGGCAACACTACTCGTCCGCGACGGATAGATGAAACGCCACGGTGTTCTCATTGGCCATGCAAACATTCGGGTCTTAAAAGCAGAGCCAGAATCAGAGAGAAAGAAGGAGGCACGGGCCTTGCAGGGCGATCGAGTAGACGCTCAAGAAAAAAAATCAGGAACGGTCAGCGAAGCAGAAAAGAACCACAATCGCAAGGGGAAAAAAACGAATTCAGTTGTCTGCAAAATGCGGGCGAACTGTAAAGAAAACGCATCTAAGTCAAACAAGAGAGCAAAAGCAAAATCGGCATCTCACCGATAGAGGGAAAAATAACGTAGAGAAAATCACAACCGAGGGTAAAAGGCGCGCATCGGCTTTGGAGTGTTACGGTACTAACTTAGGGGAGGGATCAGAGTAGAGCGTCCGGGAAATCGGGCGACCGAAGGGCAGCGCCCATGTGAACTTCAGGTCAAAGGGGGGAGGCAATGCACCGGCTTCGAGAAAAAGAGCGAAGATCCCGCCACTCCGCGAAGGTGGGAAAAAAAAGAAGAACACAAAAAACCCCGTTCGGGGCGACGAGTCGGAGCGCAGATCTCTGTCAGAAACATCTGTATGGGGTAAAACTAAAAGAGACATGGTCGGGGGGGAACCGAACGAACGACAAAGACCAGATGCAAGAACGAGGGTCAGGCACAACTTTGCCAGCGAGCACAAGAAGGCCTGGGCGGCTCCGCTCGAAAGAGCCTCAGCCAAGCACAATGGGGAGGGATGTGATGCGGAAAAAAAACGAGATAACCAGTTGCACGACGACCGAGACGCAACGGAGTTACTCATTGGTAACTTCTAACAATCCAAAGCAGTCCGTAAAAACATCACCACGCCAGGGATGAAAGAGGGCAGGCAAGACTTCCGTGAAACAGAATCGTTTCAGATTCACGCAGAAAAGCCAAAGACGAAGGGGAAAAGCACGGGGGCGGACTTAGGACTCACAAATACGCGTCATCGGGCAGACCGATGGAAATTCAAGTTCGGATGGGGGTGGAAACTGAACCGGTCGTGAAGAGACAGGAAAGTACGCATCGGATAGCGGTTTGAAAAATCACAGACTGTCAGAGGGAAAGAGCTCCTCCGCGAGGGGAACGTCAAACAACAAGGGAAAAAAAAAATCCGAGGAGAAAAGACGGGGCCGGTGAGGGATGAGAAAAAGTCATGAGAAACCCTTAAACGAATGTACGGAGCGGAAAGAGTTCCGAAAAATTGCCGTTATTGAAGAAAACGAATCAACGCGACGGGAAAAATCAAAAAAAGCGGTTCTACGACAGGTCATAGCGCTTGGGGACCCTTCGGGGGAAAGAACAATTCGCCAAAATCGCAGAATCAAGAACGAGATTAATGGGAAAACAAGGAAAAACGTAGAGGAAGCAGGTGAAACAAAGGGAGATCAAATGGCGCAGTCACCTCAAAAAAAGAAAAGGGAAGTTATACTACGCCGGGGATGGGTGGAGGGGGTCAGGGGGGGAGGGGGGGGGGGGGGAGGGGGGGTTGCGGGGGGGGGGGGGGGGGGGGGGGGGGGGGGGATTCTCCGATCACTGGAAGAGCGCGGAAAATCTGGGGACAGAACTAAAAAGGGGAATACTTAAGGTCTCGAGTGAGGGTCCAACGCTCAGCTGCAAAAAAAGCAAGCCAGGGGTGGTTCCACGGGGAGCAGCAAAAACCGAGCAAGAGAAACGAAAGCGCAGCTTAGTATTTTGGGGACGCGCAACGCTTCCAAAACGTACGAGGGAAAACGGATAAACGACACGTCAAAAAAAAAGGCAAGGTTCACAAACAAAGGGTGGGGGGAAACTTAACGAGGCAAGAAAAAACCAGCCCCAGGCGAGGGGCGTGGTATCGCTACTAATCAACGGGGGCTGCTACAGAGGAGAAGGAGACCGGGGAGGGGGAAGTTAAAGGCGCCATCAAAAAGAAACCCACCGTGGGAACCAGCTATCTTGATTAGTGAAAAACCTGACAAGTCAAAAAAAGGGTTTGGGGGGGTCGTCCGGTGATACCGCAACACGTCGATCAGTATGTGGGGGAATCAGGGAGGAATTGGCAAAACTTTCAAACAAAAAAGAAGAAGGTCGGGAAAAACATAGCGGAACGCTGGTTGGCCGAAAAGTGAGAAAAAAGCGGCAAAACAGGCTTCACGGAAGGCAAATTTTCAAACGAGGGGTTTTGTCATGCCGTGCTAAAAAACTACGAGATGGGGAATCGTAATGACACTTGCGTCAAAAAGAAAGAGGAAGCACTGAGGAAAGAAGAAAAGCCGGTAGGAAACCCTCTTGAAGAGAAACTGACGAGGGGGACCGGACCTCCCTGGTCCAGAAACGGAAATTACACCAGTGGATACGAAATGAAAAGAAAAACCCTGAGAGTCCACTAAGGCCTTTTAACGAGTGGGGATTGCGAAGCGCCGTCGGGAAGATCACCGGGGGGGGAATGTGTAAAATCACAATAGCACTACAACATATAACTGTCATTGAAGTCACACAGGAGCGTCAAGGCATGGGGAGAAAAGTATGCAGCAATCGACTAAGGAATAAATACTAAAAATAGCATGGGAGAGTAAGACTAAGACAAAACAAAGAGGAAGGATATTGGAAGAGAAGACCAGAGAAGGGCCGTGTTGAAAAGATCCAGAGAGTTCCCTAACAGACTGCCTCAGAGTCCGCCAGACCGACTCTCCGGGAAGAACGAAAGTTTTGAATGAGTAGTGAAGGGAGGAAAAAAATTTAATAAAAACGACCCGCGAGCATGCCGGACACACTGCGCAAACGAAAGGGGGGAAGGAGAGGGCAATCTCGGCGTTTAACGGCCACTGGGAAAAAAAAAGACTCTTCGGACCCGGGAGGTCGTTCATGTTGAACGAAAGAGAAGCTTCGAAAACTGGCAAGAGGATCCGCTGCAGGAGTGCTGGCCTGGGTGCACCGGATCACCGCAAGTGTCAAACCGCCTTGAATCTTCGAAGACAGAGACAACCCGCAGGAACACGGGAAACAGTACGCAAAGGGGTGAAACGAAACTTGGAACAGGTCACAAAAAAAAGATAGCTCTGGCCGGGGGGACCAAGGGCCACGAACCGTCAGAAAAAGGGGAGAAAATCGGAAACGACCGGAATAAAACTTTGTGGGACCTCACACCGCAACAGGGGGCGGAAGAACCCGGAAGCCAAAAGAAACCTGATGGGGAAAGTATTCGGAAAAAGGAGAATGGTTCAACCGGGGCGATGACGTGTGGAGGGCAATTGCCTCGACCGAAGCATGGGAGCAAAGGCTAATTTATCATACTCTTCCTATACTATGAACAAAAAAAAGAAAGAACGCCGACAAGGGACACTGGTACTCACGTCTGGGACAAATTGGAAAATCGGTGTGAACCGGAACAGCGGTGGGGGGGAGTTCAGGACGGCCAGAAGAGTAACGGTGGGAAGAGTGCTGAAAAAATCCCCGCAAGGCGTCTATTTATCAAATCTGAGAAAAACCGGCTTAGAAGTGGTTGTGCCGCCTTGAGCGAATCCAACGCCAAAGTGGCCGGGGAGAGAAAAAGCCGCGAAGTGCAGTGAATTCGTCGAAAGGGTGCTACGAGGCGGCCGTAGGGTAACGCGTTCGGCCAATGCGGAAGAAGACAGGATTCTCCAAGGTTTGGGGCCCCGCTCGAATAAACCATTCGGGGGATCAATAAAAAATTACTTCCTGGAAAGTCCGAGGGGGACCTGGAATCCCATACTGCAGGTGGAAAACCAGAAGGAAGTTTTAGGGGGAACCTTTCGAGTTGTCACCCAAGGAAAAGGTGAGTTAAGGAAACAAAACGTGACTCATCCGCAGAAAGACGAAAGGCGTACATCGTTAATGGGTTCGGGGAACTGATCATCGAAAGCAATTCAAATCGGCGCACAGAGTCAAAAACCAGGGCTACGAAAACGACCGGACGCGACGGAGGAACGAGGCTAACGTCGAGGTGACGAAAACCAGTAACACTGGGAAGAAAACTAGCAAGCAGAGGAGTCAGGAGAAAGTCAAGGGGACTTGAATCCGGAAGAAGGAAAAGACGTCGAGGCCCTGCTTGACAGGACCACCGGATGGAAAAAGGATTAGTGGTTGGCTCTCCTGGAAGTTCAATAAGTACAACGATGGGTTTAGACCGTTGATGGCCGCGGTGAAAAATGCCGAAGTGGTAAATACGGACATTGACTGGATTACGTTCCCCGAGAAATAGAGGACGTAAGCGGCCAAAAGGAGTATCGATTGTTGGGGCGCAGAAGTGCCCTGACTAAAAACTAAACTTTGGAAAAGAGCGGCGCGAGCGGAAAGGGTACAGACATGACTAACGTATTCTCGGCTAGCAGATCTGGGTCGGGGCGAGGTTGGCAGTTGCGAAGCTCTGGGTCGTCGTTACCCACAAGCCACTCTCTTGGTAAACCACCTAAAGATGGCGTAAAAGAAAAAAATGATCCGCAAAGCAGTACGGCGTAGAAACGTGGGAAGGGGGGCTTATCAGTAGGGGAAAAAAGCGGCGGCGCGAAAGAACTGGCATGCAAATTTCCTTCGAAACGCAGCTGAAAAAAGGGAAATACCAGTAATTCAAACCCTGCGACCGGAAGGAGGGGTAGACCGAGTCATGACCCGACGCGATGAAACGATGAGTCTGGGAAGTCAATCCGTCAGTAAAAAAGAATCCATCACATCGCATATGGTCACTCGCCCATCGGGGGTTGGTGACGGGAGAAGAGAAACCTAACCATTCGAGTACAAAAGAGAGAAGGGGGAGATTGGGGGCATGTCTTAAAAAAAAGGCCGAGCGGTGCGATATTAAAAAAAAAGACGAATGGGTCACACGCATCCCAGGGACAATACACCGATGAGGAAGGGCACTAAGCTACTAAGGGGAACCCAAGGGCGTGGAGGTAAGACCCGAGGAAAGGGGGAAAAAAAAATCTACAAAAGGAGCGTCACCTCGAAATCGCGTCTTAAAAAGAACCAGCGGCCGTCAAAAAGATGATAAGGAAACACAATCGGAAAACCGAACGAAGAAAGAAATTCTGCTGGGTGAACCACTCACGCGATGGACACAGGAGGTCAAAGACTAAAGACGGACGTCGACAAACGTCGTTGAGACCGAAGAAGGAAGGAGAACAAGAATGGGGCGACTCAAAGCAAATACGTCCTGAGGAAACAAGGGGAAGCGCCTCGAAAAAACGCTAAGTAAAGACGTCGGTGGCGAGCTCAGCTTTTCCAGGGAGGCGGTCGATGTACTGGCCCACAGAAAAAGAGAAAAGAGAAAACGTAATAGAAAAAAAGAGGAGTTAAAAACCAACCTTTGGACACCCACGAAAGGAAGGAAGGAGGGAGAACGCATTTGAACACCAAAGGCGATGTCGCTACGTTATCGGCTAGGGAAATCGCAAAGAACGGAAAGCCCTCTCCACGGTCAGGATGGGGTCGAAGACGCAAAACCAGCTTAAGCCACAGGGGGGCATCATAAGAAAAAGGGAGTGGCAGCCGAATCTGTCCAAACCGTGGGGGGGGGTGGCTGATCACACGGTATCTAAAAATAACACCTTCAAGACGGTACATATGGGTGTGGAGGAAGTGTAAGAAACATCGGACCAGTGAAAAATGGTTTTGCGTCCCCAATGGCGTAGAACCCAGGTTATGGAGGGAAGGAAAGACAGAAACTGGCCGCTACTCAACAACAACAAAACGGAAAGTATGATGCCCGGGGCTGAAAATTCTTGGGCCAAACGGGGGTAAAAAAAACCAGGGGGCAGCAGCCAAAAAAGAGAGGATAGTACACGAGGCGACAACTGCGAAAAAAAAATATATATAAAGGCGGAGAAAAGGGGTGAATGGGGGCAAAGAAGGACTTCCAGGCCGAGGATAACTACCCGTGAACTGGTAAACACGTGGAATTGTCGGCAAAGGGCTGGAGGCGAAAGGAAAAAGCTCCTCGAGAGGGGGAGGAAGGCGGGGTGCGGCTGAGTCCAGAGAAAACCAAGAAGGGGGCGCTCGGCGGGGGGCAAACCGTTAACAACAAAGCACCGATAACAAGAGGAAAATAGAAGGAGAGGGGGGAGGTCCCAGTAGAAAGAAGGGCAACAGGTCGGGACCACATGGGGGTACAAAGGGGGCAGGCGGCGTGGGCTCTGAAGGAGATCCGCCTTGTGGGGTATAACCCACCAAGCTCAATGAAAAAAAAACTGATCGGAGAACCTCTACCCTGAGCTGGCACCGACATCACTCGGAGAAAAGGGGGAGGGGAGTGCACAGGGCGACTTGTCTCAGGTCAAACTAGTCACAGTTCCATCAGTAGAGTATCAAGGGGACGTACAGCACAATCAGGGACGGAGGTCGGCGCCGAAGGGGAAACTAGCACGATAAACGTGAGTCGCGAAAGGATGAGAGGAAAGACGGGTAACCACTATGTGTGCCAGCGAGGTGTCCAAACCAGAAAAAGGGAACGGAGGAGGGGCAAAAGTAGAAGCAGACCTCCAGGCTGAAGAAGAGACGGAGGGGCCATTGAAGAGAAGAGGAGGGAGGGCGCGCCGGGTAGAAAGTCGATCAATTGAAATATCCAAAAAACGACTAGAAATAGAGCACAGGGGAGGGGGGGCGTCAAACCATGTTACGAAAGAAACAAAGGTGAGGGAGGGCGCAAACGAACGCTCAAAAAAAAGAGGCATCTAAAAAAAAAGGGGGGGGAAAAACAAAAAAAAGGGTACCTGAAGCTAAAGTCAAAACAAGGGGGCTCGGGGGAAAGCTAACGTGTAAATTGGATTTTCACCGGGTTGCAAGAATGAAAAAAAAAGAGAAAGAGGGAGCGCGTCTTGACCAAAAGAGCGCCCGATTGCAGGGAGAAAGGGTGAACGGAATGGGGGGGTAGAAAGGCTACGATGAAAAAGAAAGATTGAAAGGTTCTCATATACGCCCGAAAAGTCTGGCAAGAATGGAGAACTACAACTCCAGAGGAGGGAAAACGCCGCCGGCCGGAGAATAGGCTGATATCTGATTAAACCGCCTCGGTTGGGTAGAAACAAACACAACGACAGAGGGGGAAAGATAAGGACGAAAAAAGCACAACCAAAAACCAAGAAAAGCGATCAGCCCAGACTTGGGGCATCTCTCGCACCCTAACCTTGTCTGCCTCCCTAGAGGGGCGCCAAAAAAAAGAAGGCCCAGCAAAGTAAAAGAGAAAAGCAAGTTGGTGAGGCAGGGGTAGGCGGCATCAAATCAAGTGAAGAGACAAGGCTAAGGCATCGATTTACTCAGGGGAAAGTAACCCAGGGACCAATTCATTCAGCGAACATAAAAAAGGGGAAAGGGGCATCAGAGACCTCGCAGAATCGACAAAGGGGTAATCGAAAGGAAAAGGAGAGGGGAGCCAAAAAAAAGAAAAAAGCTCAGTCCCATAACGTCGTGAAAGGAAAAACGTGCGGGGAAAGAAAAAGAAAGGCGGGGAGGTCAATGATCCGAAGAGGAATACCTACCGGTAATTTTTTTCGTCGTGAAGCAAGTCTACTATCAGAAAAAAAAGGAGAAGAGAGATCGGGGGCGGCCACAAAGTCGAAGTAACCTCAGGGCCGAGGCTCAGTCGAAGAAAACTCAGAAAATTCGCCAAAGGGCTTCAACGTCAGATAAGGCAAAGGACGTTGGACAATTGTTCCGGATAATAAACTGGCTTCACCCTGAAAAAGATGGGCATCGGTGTGAGGGAGGCCTGTCATGAAAATGGGCCCGTATTGGACTCGTCGGAACACCACTCTTACTTAAAAAAGAAAAAGGAAAAAAAACGGCGGGGGGGGAAGACGAACAATGAAGGGCGTGTGGAACACCGGCAGAGGTGAATCCATTTCTCAAATCGGAGGGAGGCAATAAGAGAGGCCCAAAAAAAGGATAATCTAATGGAAATTAAAAAATACTCAGGAGGGGCAAAACCGGGATATACATTGCGGGCATTGAAGTCAAAAAAAACAAAGGAAGGGGAAACTGGAGACTAAAAGAGAGAGAAACGGGCGACCGAATCACTTGGTACACGCTCAATGAACTCTGCACAATAATCAAAAAGGACTAACTTCGCGAGGTGTCAGGCAAGCGGAGACCGACGGCAAAAAGAAAGAAAAAGTTGGAAAAACAGCGCGAGCCCACGCCTATAAAGAATATCTCTAAGGTTGGGGGAGAGGCAAAGATGGAAACCCGGAAGAGGCGAGGTCATAACAGACAAAAAGCTGCCAAGTGAAACCGGGGGGGGACAAAGTCGTCAATGACAGGTCGAGAAAAGAGACAGCACAGTTCACATTGTATAAGGATGAGATCCTAATAGCACCGGTCATCATGCAGTGAAAGGGAGGGGGAAAGGGGGGAAGTAAGGAGCAGAACAAGGAAAGTCAAATGCCCCACCGGCACAAAAATAATAAGCGGGAGACGAAGAGAACAGGCTGAAGATGAACTGTTTTTTTTAATTATTTGGGACTTTTTAAAAGGAACCGTGCTCATGATAGAAATAGTGCAAAAAAAAAAGACGTAGGGACGATTGTCTCCAAACGTATACAAGAAGGTCATTATCGGTATGAAAAGGCCTAGGAACTTAAAAAGACGCTTGGGGTTTGGGGGGGGAACTAGTCGCAGAAGCTTAAAAAAACCACATTAACGAAAGTAAGGGATTCACAAGTGTGACTCAGGTTGTGTGTTTCCGCTACTGCTCAACTCGTAGAGAGCACTTGGGTAGGGAACTGCCAAGGGTGGAAACGGCGTGGATAATTCAAAAAAATGACAAGCACTGTAAGGAAGCGGGAGAGAGATCAAAAGAGGTGAGGCAGCAGAGTGCCGGAGGGAACATTACCCATCTCCAGCCAGAGAACGGCCCAAGGGGTACCCTACCTGAAAAGAGGGGCCTTTTGAAAAAAGTGGCAATGAATCACATTACCCAGCACTTCCACCTCGCTGGGTGCCGTTACGGGGGCGGTCTCCTGTGGACGAAGTATTTGGAAGCGGTGCTCAACTAGTGCGCTGTTCTAGAGGAGGCCGGCATAAGACGGGGAGGTTGGGGTAGCTGCTGGGTTGACCGCGGAGGTCGTAGAGCTCGAAAGAACGGGAATTTTTCAACACCTCACAACACAACAACCCCCAAGGAAAATAAAAAGTCTTGAATGGACGGTCCCACATTATCTTCACTATGTCGGAATCAAAAAGGAGGCGGCAGACGGGGGAAAAACTACGGGACGGTAATCCCCCGGTAACCCTTCACCTACCTGGGTCGAGGAATGAGAAGGCACATCAAAAAAAAAAGTATGTATGGGAGGGAAAGGAGAAGCTCCTTACATAATCAATGATCCTTGTTAAAAAACTCATCGAAAGTAGTTCAAAACTCTTTAAGAATAATATTCATCCATGAAGTTAAAAACCTGTGTACATAACGGAACCATGGGAGGGAGAGGAAATTGAGTGTTTTGGGGGTGGGGGAAAACATTCAAAGGTGACTCCCTAACAGCGTAAAGATGTACCAAAGGCCAACAATAACATACTACTTCGGCACTCGCTTGGAGGGGCGGATTTTCTGTTAATCCTCCAGTCCATGTTCCAAGAAAAAGCGGGGGTGATTAGGAACCAAGGGGAGGGGCAAAAGAGGGCAGGGTAAAGAAGGAAATCTGCTGGGATCGGAACGGCGTCCGGGAGAAATTCTAAAGGGAGGGGAAGGGTGAAGACAGGTAGCACCGGCAAAGTTTCACAAAACCTGGGCCGCCTGAAGACACTAGAGGGGGGAGGAGAAGCATTAACACCCACTTCAGAACAGGGGCGGATACTGCGCAGGGTTGGGGAAAAGAGTGGGTTAGAGACTGTCGGTCCAACCAAGTCTATAAGCGCGGGGATCTGCGAAAAGGGGAGCAAACAGGAGGGCGCCAAGGTTCGCCCATCGTACAATACCTTAAAAAACTACTACAGTCAGTGCGCAGGAAGGGCAGGGAGAACCGATAAGAAAACCGTCAGCGATAAGGTACCTTCGCTACAATCCTGATACATGTTGCAAAGGTGGGAAGTGACGTTGGGTGGAGGAGGGCGAAAAGTAAAAAAGAACAAAGGGGCTGGGCAGGCTTACGCTGTACCACTATCTCGAGAGAAAAGAACCACACCAAAATAACACTAGGCTTTCATGCGGGACAGCACGTCATGGAACGACGTGGCCAAAAGTGAAAAAAAGGTTGGGGATTAAACGGGTGACTGACGCCGAAGAGAACGGTTTGTCAAGCTGCGCGACAAGGTATCGAGATGAGAGTTAGACTAGAGGGAGGAGGAGCGCATGAACGGTATGGTAGAATGTGTTGCCAAAGAGGCAGAAAAAAACGCGCGAATAGCGCGGTTGATATGACTAAACTATAGTCGTGCAGGATTCGGGGGGACGCCTGTGCTAAAGGCGGAGGGGTAAAAAAGAAGTTATGAGTCCGTTGGAAAAGGCAGGGAAGGATACTGATCCCCGGGGGGCACCCCGACTCGTAGCCGGACGGGAAGGGAGAAGCCCAGTCCGGACTTGCCGGACCTTGCCAATTCGAAAAGGATGTCGGAAGGAATTCCATATGAAGGGGGTAACAAAGAACTAAGCGTGCCAGGTCGGGAAAAGGGAGATTGGGAAACGTCCGAGCCTGTGGAAAGCCTCGTTTAAACACGGACTCAGCAAGTTGGGGGGGGGGGGGGGGGGGGAGAGGCAGAGAAACCGACGTAAATTGACGGTGAGGGTTGGAACCGAGAAAATATAACCAACGTAAAAATCTTGTACTTCCATTCTGGAAGTCACAACTTGGGAAAGGCCGCAAGGGGGGACTATAGAAATGAGTAACAGAGAATCCAGGGGAGACGGTGACCCCAAACTAAATAGTCGAAAAAATGTCACGGACAGTCCCGGGGCCCGGAGTAATCGGGGGAACTGCACAAAAAGGACTGAAGCAGGCCATAAGGGCGGAAACCTCATTAAACCAACGAAAAGAGCGTAAAAAGGCGTGAAGAAAAAGGAAGGGGTGTGGGCAACTGGAAGGTAAGTTGCTGTCTGCTCAGGGGGGAAGGTTCCAAGGACCACGAGGTTGTGTCGACTTGAAGTTCGGAAAGCAGGCAACGGAGGGGTGAGGGTAGACGGACGGCCAGGGGGGGAGAAGGTCCCCGAGTACATCGATTCGTATAGATGCGGCAACGGCTATCATGAAGAATACATGGAAGCAAGAAACGCTGAAGTGTACTTGATTGAAAAAAACCGTCGCAAAACCCGGATGGGAGCCTCGCAGGACAAGGAAAAATTGATAGGAAAAGGAGGAACGGCTGGCCAAGGTGGGGGGGAGAGAGGTCAGGGGGCGAGGGCTGTTACTGGCGGATACGGTTGCCTCGTCAAAAGAGCCTCTCAGTGGGGGGTAGGGTCCACAACTACGATGCACTGCGAATGGCAACTCCGCATACAGGAGCGTACGCCAACGCAAGGAGGTGAGGATAAAGTTCGGGCAACAGACAGAGCGGCGCGATATGCAACGGGCTGTCAAAGAGGAGAAGTAACGCGCAGGACGCGGACTAAAGTTACGGAAAAAACGCGACCGGCAATTCAGAGACCACTATCTGGAAAAAGAGAGAAACGATGAAGCAGGGAAGACAATGTCCGTCTGGGCAAAAACGGAACCGCAAAGAAAAGAAAGATGTTACCAAGGACCCAATCGTGGGGTGAAGGAAAAGAGTCGCAGGACGGTACAAATTCGTGGGAGAAACCAGCTAAAGAAGTTGCCTATAGGGCCGTTGGACCGAGGAGGGGGCTCGATGATAAAAGACAGGTGCAAGGCCTCCGGACAAGCCACGGAAATGGGTCATCCGGGATGCTCTAAATGGAGAAGAAAGACGTGGGAGTGGAGATGCCCACAGAGACCCGGTCAAGGAAACGAGCTAACCTCTTCTCGGAACAGCCAAGACAAACGCTGAGGACTACGGGGTTTAAGACGGACCGGCTTCGATAGAGACAACGGACAACAGAGAGGGGGGGAAGAATCCGAGAACAAAGCAGGAAAACCTGTAGGGACAGCTCATCACTAAGGGGGGAAACGTCAGGTTTAAAGCGTCCTCAGGAGAATCAGGGGCTAACTACTAAAAAAAAGTCGAGTCGCTACGAACTACTTCAACTATGGCCAAAAACCGCGCCTGAAAAAACGAGGACCGTCAAGACAGAGTGAAGTATCTGGACGGAGGACCATCGCGGTTAAGGAGAGAAGCTCGAAAACGATCGCGGGGGTGGGCTACAAGGCAGGGATTATAGATCCCAGGCGACCACTAAGAATGCGGAGGCACCAAACGGGAAAAAAAAGACCTGAAAAAAGGGATAATCTTTAAAGAAAGCGGGGACGGCGGTACGCGACCAGGGTATCGGATAGGGGGATCAGAAGCAAAAAAGTTGTTCCCACCTGACTAGTAAAGCGAATGTTGCTCGAAAAAACAGACCCAAACTTAGACAGAGCGAGATCGGCAAAAAGAAACAAACGGGGTCATCGCCGAAAAAAACTGTATTGCAGCCGTACATCTTCCAAGGGGGGACGGAAAGGTGTGGATTTGTATCAAACACGCGGGAAAAGGGCAACATAAAGACGGGGGTAGGCGAGGTGGGGGGGCACCGGGGCGGGACTCGTCCCAGGTAACGAAGAAAGGGGGGGGGTGGCGGCGGCCAAAAAGGGGCTTAGAAAAAGAGCGGAACACATCAGCCTTGGGCCA
>Ga0179593_1401273_pt1 | contig 16687 bp, 21 predicted proteins | sample CZODoug2_1_08_16_FD_185931 | JGI IMG/M metagenome (GOLD analysis project Ga0179593, IMG submission 185931) | Vadose zone soil fungal communities from Angelo Coast Range Reserve, California, USA - CZODoug2_1_08_16fungal (PacBio error correction) | ecosystem: Environmental > Terrestrial > Soil >...
ATCATTGGAACGAACAAAAAGTCTGCAAAAAAGATCAAAAGACCTCCGGTCCTTATAAAGTCAAGGGATTAAAAATCGTGGAGGAGGGAAAAAGCACACTTCAGGTGACCAACCACATGGGGGAAGTAAAATTCGTCACTACGGTTGCCAGGGAAAGGCAATGACCGCAGAAGAAACATAAAAAGTCCGCTTCCCTTAAGAGTGCTTAGGGGAAAGTTAAAACGTTGGCTCGGGAAAAGGGTGTAAAACGAGACCTTTTGTGGGGATAAGAAAGGCTTAAGCCCGGAAATAAAAGGCAAGAGATTACCCATCGAAAACGAATTCAGGACACGAATAATCCCTTTTTAGATGAACAAAATGGTTCTGAGCATAAGGGAAGATTTAAAGGGTCCCTCATGTGGGGAGAGGTCGTCGTCATGAAAACGAAAAGGTGGAGGGGGGTGGTTACTTTTAAACCCCTCACTAAAGAGTCACTGATGCGGCTAAAAAGAATGACAAGACAATTCATTGGGGAGAGTGGGACCCCTGTCATTTCGAGCAGATCCGAACTTGATGCCCGAACTCATACTAAGAATAAGAAGGGCCATGTCGTCGGGAACGGAATGCTCGTGGCCCTAACACGATCGTGGCAATCAACAACTAAGGAGTTGGGGGGAAATATTCACAGGATTAAAGGGAGGGGATTAAAAATCCGGGGGGAAGAAACCTCCAGGAGAAGTCCGGACGGGATCGGGGGGGAAGAAAAAGCGTGATAAATCTCGTCGGGAAGGAAAAGAAAGTGCATCATGATTTCTTGAAACGTGGGAGCACGAAGGTACAGTAATAGGTGGCTTGGAAAAGAGACCCGGTCCGTCCACGAGGACGGCTTCAAATGGGAGATCGTATCTGCACTGCAATGCATGCGGGAAAAGTTAAACTCGGCCCAATGGATTACCCTCGCGGAAAGACTTCGCTGGCCGATGGAAACGATTTCATGGCGAGAGGACTACGCTGGGGAGCGGCCAACTCAGTGCAGGGTTTCAACGGAGGGCCAAGTTTACTGACGACAATACTAAACATTTGGGGAGGGTAGGCGCCGCCGGGGGGTGGGGGAGGCCAATGTTACGGACGGGCGGAATTTGAAGGTAGCTGGTGTAATAATGGGGCACAACAGGAGCTGTGTGTCGGAGGGGGGAAATGTTGGTCGGAGGCCGATGGCTGGAATGAACGGCCAAATCAGAGAGGACCTTTTGAAACCAGTACCAGTCGGCACTTCCGATGGGCCGGAAAAGTTGAGAAAAAACAGGCGGGTCGTCTTTAGGGAGAACATTAAATGTATCAAGCTTCAGGCTAATTCGGTACCCGCTAATCGGAAAAAGATGAGACACTGCGAGCAGCTTTCGACTTTGGGCAATAAAGAACTGGTAACTGCTGAGTGACGACTTTTGGCAAGGGGTTGGGCTCAAAGGGAGACCAAGAAAAATCGAACGGCTCGGCAGGGGAAACAAACGAATCCAGATGCAAAGCGGAAGTCGCCTGATTCAAAGAGGGTGTAAAGGGATCCCGCGCTGGAAAGGGGATAGGAAGAATGGGGGGGGAGCGCAAACGGGTGAGAACGGTGTTCACCTGGAAGTAGGAGAGGCCAACCGCGGGAGAGAGTATAGCGTTCGGGGGGTTGGGGTCTCAGCAAAGTCCCTGACCAATAGGGGGAAAACCACATGTCCAGGGGGGAGGGGGGGCCGGAAGTCAAATCGTCTGGGAGGAGAGAGTAGCTGCCACGTTAACAGCGACAGTGGAAACTCCAGAGGGTAGAAAGCCCCTTGAATCCTAAAAAGTGCCGGAAATCAAAAAAAAAAAAAGGGGAAGGAATCGACCTTCGCGGCGAAATCGCTTTTGATCAAGAAGAGACAATCGGACTCGGGCGAAAGCCGCCGAAAAGGATGATTAAGGAGCTCAGGAGCCTCCTTCGAGAGAGACAACTTAAACGGAGAAGAGAAAGTAGAAAAAAAGCGATCGGGTCTATAGAGTTCGGCGGAGGAAATCGTCCGATTTGGGGGGGAAGGAGTTCTTCAAAAGAAGGACAGAATCGGTGGGCATTCGGGGTGCCTCCTTTTGGGGGGAGGCCTGCGAGGGAGGTCGGAATCCACTTGTTTTACTTGTCCCTACTATGGGAGGTAAATTCTCACAGAATAGAGGGAGGGAAAAATCCGAGATTTGTACGACTTATGTGGCAACCTCACCCTGCAAGGGCGAGTTTGCGACATGTTACGTTTATTATCCAAAACTAGTAAAAGGAGGGGTGAAAATCAACCGAGTCAACGATCTACCAACCTTGTCCACCAGTACGCAGCTCCAAACGTGAGCTCACATATTAAGAGATAAGAGGGAGCTGAAAAGTTTCGTAAAAATATCAGTATTTACTCGAAACAAAAAATGCCAGGAAGGGAAGCTGGTGGGCTGCTGTGGACGCGATCAGGATGTTCATGGGGGGATGGTTTACTACAGTCTGAGAGACCAGGAACAAACATCTGACGTAAGAGCAGAGAAGCCTGTAATTAAACTAATCATCGAGGAGCCTGCAAGAAAAGATCTATAGACTACCGAGGGAAAAAGTAGAAAGCTTAATCCTTGTGGTTGTAGAATTAAACCCGAAGAGTGTTGTCAGTCGCTGTATACCGTGACGTTCACGTAATCTGTTCAGGGGGGGGGCCCCGAGTCTATTGATATTGGAAAGGGGGGCGAATAATATTTCTTCTCAAGGGGCAGGGGTCAAAGGGGGGACCATTTCCCTGAACCTTATAGGGAACGTAAGTGTAAAAACAGGGTCCGCACATGACAGTGCCTCTGGCTCGATATCATGGGCGCAGATAGTTACCCTACTTGCGGGAGTGTGCCCCACCAGACCGTCTTGGGGGAAACGTCGGAGTCTTTAAAGACACGCAGAACGATTAAAAAGGAGGGAACCGCACCTTAAAGTGGTTACGGACAATGGGCAAATACGATGGGGGACCATTTCGACTGGAGCGGACGGGGGGAAAAGAATGGACTTGCACGCATGTTCTGATCCTGACACTTAGCAAAGGACCTCCAGTTGGAACTTCGGGGGAAAAAACCACATTGGGCCTAAAAATCACGTGCGGCGAACACGACAATCCATTCATTGGCACTGTGTCCTCACGTTTCGAGGTGAGAAGGCCGAAGAAAAGGCGGCCGAGAGAGGAAGACGGAGCAGGCGGCGTGAAAAGAAAATGAAGAACCGCACCTCATCGTGCTAAAAAAACAACAAACTGAGGATGAGGACCTAGCGAACAGGGAAAGGGGTGAGGTTCGCCAAAAAATGCGCGCATTAAGGGTTCAAACAGGAAATTCGCTCTACAGCAGGGGATCGGACAGGAAAGCTTCGGCCCGGCGAATCGCCCGGAGGGGCAGAAAGAAGGACCATCAAATGTCGTGTAACAAAGCGGCCCGTTTCAGGAACCAGTGAAGAGTGCAGTTTTGCAGAGCCTTAAGACGAAGTGACGAGAGTGGCATCGGCAGGGTGACATCGGAAATTCCGTGGTAACAGATGGATCGTACAAATGCGGATGCCATCGTAACTGCTAGGGTCGGAGCGATTGATAAGGGCGAAGGCATCCAAGAGGTGAGAGCAACAACTGAGAGGGGGGGGACCCGGCACGACTCAAGAATGAACGGCATACTCCTCCTAGTAGAGGAGCCGGGCAATCATTTTGTCGCCAAGGTTTCGGGCATTCGAGCGGAAACGTCTGATTGGGGAAATGCACCTGTAAGTCGGGTCGGTCACGACTGTCCGGAAATGCGGAGAGGAGCAACGGGGCAGATAAGCCAGAGGACAAGCAGGGACCGGAAACAAGAGACAGGAAAACGGATCCTTCCTAAACTGGGAAGCGGTCTCGGATGGCGAATCGACAAATCCATGAAGGAAGACGTCAGCCATTAGTCTAGAAGAGAGGAAAGGACGAGAGCAGCTTCTTCTTTTGGGGGCCACTGCTATAATTCGAGATGTTAAAAGAAAGTGATAAAGGCTTACACAGAAACTCAAGGTCCGTTTTTCCCCCAAGAAGAAACTAGGGGCATTCTTGGAAGAGGGGGTCCCAGATGATCAAGTTGCCAAAGAGAGGTAGAAGTTTGTCTCTCTCCCATAAGGTACTCCTCTCCACTGTGCAAAACCATTGCACGTCGATCGTCGACGAGTGGTACAAGATAAAGGGGGTATCGGAGAGTATTGGGGGGCGACACAAGTAACCACCGATCCAGGGGCTTTTATGAAGTCGTAAAGAAATCGATCATTGGAAAGGGCTTAGACCTTGACAGCCGTCGCCTTAACGAAGGGTCTCTGCGCCAAATGGAAGAAAGAAAACAAAGGCTTCACCGACCTGCACAAGTATCTGAAAAAGACCTGTTTGGAAGACCAGAATCGCCAAAATGAGAAGGGGAAGAAAAGCCGCCGCACCAAAGGAGTCGGGTGAGAAAAGGTCTCCTCCGTCGACATCGAAAACAAAAACAACGGAGGAAGGGTAAAAAAAAGGGCGCGCCGCAAAACTGAAAAAATGGGGGGAAAAAAGATCAAAACCCTCGAAAGGGCACGGACGGACCTCATCCGAACTTTCTTCTCAGGGGAGAAGTGGGGCTTCTCAGATTCCGGGTGCAGGAGGGGAAGTCACCAAGTTGTTGACCGGCAACGATTATCAGGAGGCGTAAGAATCCAAGGGGGGGTCCAGGGTTTGCATCGAGGCGGGACCAAGTCGAAGGGAAAAAGGGCAAGCCAGCTCATCGACCCAACCCAATATCGAAAAAATGGGGGGGAAACAAAGGAGATGTGGAAGCCTCAAAACCCACCAAGGCCCCCGGGCCGACAGGGGGGGGGGGAGAAAATGGGTCCAAAGGGAAGTTGAACGAAAAACGCTTACAAACATCCACGCGGCGCGCGGTTGCAAGGGACGGTTTTGCACACAAAGGTATCAGGGCCAGGGAGAACCACGACAGCTGACAAGAGAACAAAAAGTACAGAAGGGGGGAATGATCACGTCGGGGGAGGGGAAACAAGGGAAACTAAGAAACCTTCATCTGGGGAAGAAAAAATCCTGAACGAGCAGGTCAGTGGGGTTTTTTACTTGTGGGGTTTCGTTTTGGGGGAAGCCAGGGGGGGAACATTAGGGCAAAAGGAGAGACCCAGAAAAAAAAACTGGAAAGAAGGGCACCAAGCTTCCAAAGGGCAAATTCTAAACAAAAAAAAAAAAAGAGGAATGAATGAGCTCCTGCTAAGGAGACCGGGGAAAGGACCAATGAGAAAACAGAGGAGAGTTATGGTAAAATTTGTAGACCTTGGGAAAAAACGAACGAAAGACCGAAGTTGTTTTCAGTTCGCACCACCAATCCGTTGACGGGGGGGGTCCTCAACCGAACTTTTCCAGGGAAGTTCACCGACATCAGAAAGGAGGAAGGATAACATGTCGTGGTGGGGAGAAAAGTTCAAATCCATAGGCGGCGACGCCAGAACTTGACCAAAAAAAACAAAACCTTACAAGTTACCCCGGAAAGGGCAAACGAAAAAGTGAAAGGCAATTGGGCCCGCACGCAACAGGGAGGGAAAATTAATAAAATAGGGGGAACGTAAGCGCAAAACAATTGTGTCGCTAGGGTAAGGGGGCCTCTTGGCCCGGTCAAGAAAGGGAGGGGTTTGTTGCAACACATAACCGGGGGGGGGGGGGAGAGGGAAAAAAAAAGAAATACTATGGGGAGGCCGCAATCGCAAAATGAGAAGAAGACATCGGCCGGGAAAAAAAAGGGTAATTAAAGGACACTCTTGGAGACCGCGTAGTCCGATACAAAACCTGGGGGGAGGATAGGGAAGGGGGTAAAAACAGGGTAGGTTTGATCCGGATCTGAAGAAACTCCGGAAAAAGCTTCTGAGGCCCCTAAACTTGGGTGAAAAGGGGGGGGCTCGGGGTGGACCCAAGAGTTGAAAAGTTGGAACAGAAAAATGGCTAACACTCTTTAAAAAAAGAACAAATAAATAAGAAAGTCCCTCGGCCGACGGAGGGGAGAAAGCCGTCAGGGAGGAATCTTTGCGGGAAGGGGAATCTAAATCCCTTAGACTCCAGGGGGGAGGGGGGCTTCTGAAACAGAAGGGGAAAAGAAAAAAAGAAAACAAAGGGGGTGTGTGAGATGGAACTCTTCGAGAACAACAAAATAGGAGGGGATAGGCAACCGATTATGGGGGGGGGCCGGGTACACTGAGACCATTCCTTGTGGGACAAATGAACCATTCTCCAGGACCCAAGCATGAAAAAAGTCCGAGAGTCGTGCCTCAAAGAAAGGAGGGAGAATACTCGAATCGCACGGGGAAAAAGGAAGGGTACTCAAGGGGGAAAAGGTTCGGGGGGTGAAAAATCTGCCCAGCCGCAAGTGATGACAGGTCATTGCTGGGGTTCAAAGAGAACATAAGTCAGGGGGAAGTACGAAGGGGGGGGGGGGAGGATCTTCAAGACAGTCGCATAGGGGAACTCTTCAAAACTGTCCTATGGAACCAAGTGGGATCAGAAAAGGACTAATGAACCAACACTGTCCGGAAAGGGAGGCGGGACCTATGTGTACTCAGGGGTAAGTATTGGGAGGTTTCTATGAAAAGCCAGATACTTTCGTCTCCACAGTTCCTAGGGGGCAAAAAAAAAGAGAGGACAACAATTGGGGGAAAGGTACAAACCGCCCATGAGGTGGATATCGCCGGGGGCCGAGAGGGGCAAATGTTTCCGTCTGGAGAAGGAAAGGAAGGGAGGGGCCGTCCTCCAAAGGGGAAAAAGAAACCTGGTTGGGAAATACACGGGAAAAGACGTGGGGAGGAACACGGAACCTAGGTGAGAGGTATTGGATGAGGCCAACCAAATGTCAAATCAAAAGGATAAAAGGACCCCCTGGAACGATCTTTCGGAAGAGGTCCCTGCCGAAACTGTGCGCGGAACGTTTCAAGACGCGTTGGGAAAAAAAGAAAATGTCCATAAGGAGACGCAACAGGTCCGCTCCTAGAAAGAGAATCAACTGCGAAGCAGCTTCGCAGTGGGGTCAAGGAGGGAAAAACTCTTGGGGGGAAAAAGAACCGTCGCGATGGTTGTCATCTTGTCACCGACTCCAACGGGCGAAAAAAAACCAGAAACACCTGCAAAAAGAAAAGAAAAAAAAAAAAAATTGCAACAGAACGCAGAAAAAAAAGAGTGCAGGCGGGCATGGCGTTTCAATAAGGGAGATTTTCGACCCTCCGGAGGGGGGGGGGAATTGTCCTCTGGGGATAAGTGGGGAACGGGTCAGCGCCCGGGGGGACCGGGGGGCCAGCGTCCCGATCAGGGAACGAACAAACCGCAGGTGGGAAAAAGGAAGGTACGTAGAAGCGTATGTGGGCGCCACCCCTGACAACCATCGGAAAGACTCCCGGGGATGCTTCACGCCCCAGGAGAACATCCAGATCCTTGGGCATAAAAAATGATCAGGCGTGGAAACGCACTGGAGGGAAACCTTCGTAGGCAAAAAAAAACTTGGAAAAAAAACTTAGTCCGGCAGCCACCATTGCAACGCCGAAAAGAAAAGACATCTGAAAGCGCACGCTGTTGAGGGAAAAAGAGAAAGAACGGGGTGGGGCAAAGCAGCCAAGAAAAAAGATAGTCGGATATTCAAAAGATCGAAAAAGGCAGTCGACAAATCCGAAGGAATAACAACAACAAACAGGTAGGGAAAAGAAAGGAGGGGAAATTTTCAGACAAGGGAAAGGAGGGGTAAATATCAGACGAAAAAACCCGGCGCGGCTTTCTGAAAAGCTCCGATGGCCGGAAAGGAAAAAAGACTTCGGAACCAACAGCAAGGGCAAAACTGCTGAAAAGGAAAAAAAAAAAGGGGGGGTGGTGCAGGTCGTGAAGCCGGAGGCCAGGAAAAAGGTTGTGGAAAGGGAGGAACAAGGGGGGGGGGAAGGGGATACGGTCGGGGCAGCGACAGGCAAAAAAAACGAGTCCTCCGCTCATCTGCCCCAGAGAAAGAGAGGGTGGGGGACGAAATATCCTGGGGGGAAGCCAGCCGGCCCCGGCTCGGTCAAGTTGAAGGGGATAGTGCCCAGGAGCCAAAAAGAATGAAACCTCTACGACGTTGAGAAAAAACGCGTCGCGGGGGGGGGCAAGATGAAAAATAAGTTTTTACAACACGGAAACAACGGGAGAGGCGCCTGAGGAATAAAAAAGACTAACAGAAATGGAAATGGGGGCACGGACGCCGGGGGTCGGAAGGGTGCTTTGAAGCGAAGGAAGGATGGACAATCCGCATCACAGGGGGGGAAAGGAGTAAAAGGGGGGGGAAAAAAACCGTAACGAAGGAAGGTGGTTTCCATTTGGGGGTTCGTGTTGGGGGGAAAAAAGGGTTGGAGGGGAGAGGAACTGAAAAAAACAAACTCGGACGGGGAAAAAGGAGACTGGATCAGCGGGTCAAGAAAAAAGGGTCAGCAAATGCGAAGCTGCTCAAGGGGGGGGGGGGACGCCTGGCGCGGCGAAGGCGACCGCAGTGGAAGAAGAAAGATCTTATGGAATGGTGGGTCACGCCGTAAAAAATCAAGGCAGGGCAAGGCAAAAAATTTTACGGGGGAAAAAAGTACAGTCGAAGCAAAAGTTCCCTCGAAAATCCAAACAGCCGACGCATGTAGGGGAAGTTGTGGATGAATCGAAAAAAAAAAGTAGGCAACTCGAAACTGAGGGGAAAAAAAAACAAGAACCCAACCGTACAATGTTCCAGGGAAGGTCAGGGGCAGGGCACGAAGAGGAAAAAAAAGCTCCAGAAGCCAGGAAAAAAAAAAAAACACAGGGGCTCCAAAGGTAAAAGCGGCCGAAGAAACTCGACACCTTGTAAGTAATAAAAAAACCATACCGACTACTTGGCGGAGGAAGGGGGGGGGGTGGTGCAAAACCACAAACTGAGTTTGGGGGAAAACCCAGCCAGGTACAGGATCAGTTCATAGGAAAAGGAAAAAAAATTAGACAAGAGAAACCGCGGCCCCAAAAAAAAAAAAAGCGGGATACCGGAAAGAGCGATGGGGAAACAAATGGGGACAACTGCCGACTTCAAAAATTGAGAAGAAGGCACTTGGGGGGGTAGTGTTAAATGGCGAGAAGGAACAGGTAACTGAAAAATCCGTGGGACGGAAAGGTTAGCGAGAAAAGACCTACCCAGGGGGGGGAGTGACGAGGGGCAAAAAACAGCCACTAAAACCGCAATTCCACTTGGGCGGAAAAACCAGGGCACGCTTGTGAAACAAGACATTCAAAGGGGACGGTGCTAAAAAAGACGACCGGATTTGAGCCTAGCAGGGGGAAAACGAAAGCAGTGGAATTAAAAGAACGAGCTCATAGGTCGTGGTAACCCGGGAGTTGTCCTAACCGGACCGAAAAGTGGGGTTGCAGCAAACGTAGGATGAAAAAGAGGAGAAGGAAAGTGGTGAGGTTTTGAAAAAGCCTTCCCAGGGGGAACGCCGACATTACGAAGAGCCTCCGCAATTGGGAAAAAAAAAAGTCGGGATCACAGCTTCAGCAAAGCAAAAGGGCTCTAAATCGACAAGGGAGTAGACTAAAAACAAAATCATGAAATGGCGTTTAACAGCCCCCGGGGGGGGGAAGGGGTCCGAAACGGGAAGTGACCAGGGGGGAAAGTGCAGGGGTGAAGACCTGACAAAAGAAAAAAGAGGGACCAGTGAAAAAACGTTAAGGGAATGCAGTACATGCGGAAATGAAATAATTGACGGATGCACCCTGTCTGATGACATCTGGTGTCAGCGTTACCATTGTCGGGGACCAAAAGAGATTTCCCGTAAAGGGAAATGGGACGAGGGTCGGAGGGGGGAAGCGGCAGTGGGGGTGATAGGAGGGAGGTATTAGAGGGGAGAGGGAGGATAGGTAAAAGTGGGCTAAGGGGAGTGGGAGACCACGTGCTGTGGAGAGTGAGAGGAAAATACGGAGAGAAAGGATTAGGGAAGATAAATAGGAGGAAAAGGCGGTAAATGGCGCTGGACTTTTTACAAAAGTTTAAGGGGCTTTGGGTGGAGGGGAATGGTGGCCCGCCAGAAAACCAGGGTTTTCACAAAAGTCGAGTTGGGCAAAAATTCGACGCCCAGTATGAAAGAAAACCTTACATAAGCAGCACGCTATCGGACGACGGGACAACCGCGGAATTGGTTGTCGCCAAGGGGGTTTCGGGATGCTGGTGGGAGGTGACAGCAGTCGGGCCAGACTTTTACAAAAAGAAAAACACGTGAAGGGGGGGAGAGGTAAAAAAAACTTTTGAGGCCGGGGAATCAGGCAAGATGGAATCAAACCACGCCAATGATACATGAATAGACCGGATGGGAAGAAAGGGTACGATATAAGAGGGGTTCACTTATCCCGGCGAACTCATACCAGGACCTAAGGCGGGGGGACGAAGCTACCCTGTGCAAAGGGATCGAGGACCTCGAAAAGAACTGAAGTGCTTCTAGAGATCAGGGAAGTACAATGGCATTTTGGGGTGAAGAAGCTTGGAACCGCTGGAGGAGATCTAAGGCTCTACTTGAAAAAAGTTCAGACAATTGTTCTGACTCAAGGGCAAACTCAAAGGAACACGAATGCTCAAGGGTCCCGGTGCCCACCCCAAAAAGAAAAAACGAGGTCAGTCTGCAGTGAAGAAACGAAAAGAGGTCAAAGACGTGATACTTGAAGACAACGGGGCTGGGTTCGATTCTCCTCTGTTTTAAACGGGCGCCATCGGGGCAAAAAAACAAAAACAACAGAAAAAAAAAAAAAAAAAAAAAATGGGGGGGGGAAAGAAAGGGGGTTGACAAACCAGTACTGAGAGAAAAAAGAGCGATGGCTGGGGTGCGATAGTAGCTTGGCCGATGAGTGAAGGGGTGGGATCAATCACGTTCAAACGGGAAAAAAAGAAAACAAAAACACGAGCCCGGGGACGGGGGGAGCCGAGATCTCATCTTTGGCAAAACAGGGGGCTGCAGAATGGAAGCGTCAGAAGGGAACACGGAAGGGGGCCTGCCCCAGGGAAGGGGGAAAAAAAAGAAGGAAACCTTTGATCTCTCCGACGAAAATGCACAGGAAAAGGAACCTAAAGACCCTTCACACCCGAAAGGCAAAGGCTGTTTTTAAAGCATATTCGGGGACAAAAAAAAGAGGTCGGGGTCCATAAAAAGGAGCCGAAAAAAAAAGTCGGGATAATGAAAAGAGGGCTTAAAGCAGGGTTGCATCCTCAACAAAAGAACTTATTAAGGGGGAACAAGAAAAAAAAAAGGGTTCCAAGGGGGACTCCCTGGCTAAGAAGCAAAACAGACTGGCTAATTCTGAGAGGACTAGCAATTGTTCCGAATTGCGCGGAAAAAATCCAGTTGTTTCCAGATGAAAAGGGGGGGACAGCCGAAAAAGCAGGGGAACGTGTTGGGGAAGGAGGGGCCATTTTGGGTACGGGCAGCCGAAACCTGTTTGCCTACGAACGGGGGGACAAAGGGGACTTGTCAAGGCGCCGCTCATAGGGCCCCAGAAAAGCGGACGTTATGATCTGGGGCCCCTCAACCAAAAAAAAACGGGTCGGGGTGTCCGATGTAGGGACGGGGGGGACGGGGGAAAGAAAACGAAAAATCAGGGGGGAAAAAATATGGGCTAACCCACCGCAAAAAAACCTGGTGCCGATCGACGGGGGGAAAACTGTGTGCCCACCCAGGTCTCGGGCTGGGGCCGACTATCGGAAAACTATGGAACCAGAGAGACTCTTGACAAAGGGGGGGGTGCGTCCTTGATCAAGTCGGGGGGAAAGGACTGCCAGGTCACAATCTGGCAAAAAAAAAAATCTGGATGCGGTCTGGGGGGGGGAAAATTAGAATGAGGGGGGGGGTGTTTCTGTTGTAATTTGGAGGGGAAAAAAAAACAAATGATGGCACTGCCCAAAAAACAAGTCGCGAAAAAACAAGACCTAAGCAGCGGGGCTTCCTAAAAGAAAATTCTAAAGGCAAGGGGGAAAGGGGAGCTCACGGCAAAGATACTCTAAGACACTAAAAGAAATTTGAAAAATGGGACAGCGGTATCTATGGAAGGGGGAAAATGGTCGGGGGGGGGCGAAAACGGCAGAAGGACCGAGGGTCACCCTTTGGGGACAAAGGAAAGGAACAGGGGGAAAAAAGAGGAGGGGGGAAAGGGAAATTGGCGGATCCTTTGACGGACGGAAGGAGCAATAAACCAAGAAGTACGTGGACTCTCCTACTGCAGACAAACTGAGGAAGAGAGGACAGGGTTCAGTCAAGAAAAGTCATCACCGATTAACAAATAAGAGAAGGATAAAAAAAATAAAAGAGTTCTGTTCTGATAGTCTGATCAGAGGAGCACCACGTAATGACGGGCACGCCTGAAAAAAAAAAAAGAAAGAAATCCCGGGTGGTCTCTTCTTTTTCTGTAAGGCTTTCCGTTTCCTCTTTGGGGGATCAGATCCCGTACGTTTCAGACATCTTGTAGGGCCCGATCCCGGTAAGAAGGGAAAATAAGTTGCACCGTGTGACGCGCAATCATAGGGAGGCAAACGTATTGTACAACAACCGGCAAAAGCAAGAACACCAACTGGAAAGGGGGATGAAAAGAACCTGCAGTGGGGGAAACAAGACGGGGGGTCACTCCTCGAGTAAAGTCCTCATACAGAAAAGGGGGGGGTTCGGGACCCAAATTCCAGGACACCGCCCCATATAACACTCCAAGGCGGCATGTATGGGATGGAGGACCCTACTTGGGGAGGAACCAAGGGGGGTTTTTTTGAAAATAGGACCTGAGTTTGGAGACTGCAAAACACGTCGTTCATAGGGAAAGTCAAGGTTCTCGGTGGAAAAAAAAAAATGGCAACCGGCCGTGAACCGGAAAGGGAATGGGGGCAATCACACGCCCCGGGTAAGACGGACGTATCATCGGAAGGAACAGGGGGGCAAAATGATTGGCGGACCCGCAAGGGAAGGGAGATCCAGTCAAGTTTAAGTCTTTCAACGTCGGCACGGATCCGGGGGTTGTGCGAGGTGGAAAAACACACGATTGGAAAAAAACAATTGTCTGGGGAGGCAACCACGTGGCCGAAATCAAGACCTTGGGCAAAAGGGATGCAAACTGTGACAGGAAGTCAGAAAACAACCGTTCAAGTCGGAGAAAAACCGGAAGAAGCTTGAACCAAAGTGGCAGAGAATAGGAGAGGACTCGGGGACATTACTGTCACGGTAAACAAGAGAAATGCTCTGGTTGGGTTGTCCGGATACAAGGAAGAATCAAGGGTCATATACTCAAAAAAAAAACAACTTATTATTAAGGAAAAGAGGAAAATGATTATGTCGGGAGAAAAACAAGAATTTCAAGGGGGCAAAACCCCCTCGCGCACGCAAGACCGCGGCGAGAAGTCAAGGGGAACTTAGGATCCAAGGGCCACGAAAATAAAAAAAAAATTAAGGAGTGCCAATCAGGGGAATTTTAACAGGCCCGGGGAGCAGAACCAGGATGAAAACAGTGCCAATATTTCAGGTTTTCAAACGAAAATAAAAAGGGGGAAGGTCAAAGAAGTGACGGTAGTCATACAATTCAATGGAGCATAAGTGACAATGGAAAGGCCCGAGATGTCGGAAAAAAAGGGGTTCATCGTGACAGGTTAGGAGGATCGGGTACAGGTGGGGAGGGGGAGGCAGGGTCCGAAATATCGATGGAGAAAAAAAGGGGACGATGACCGGAATTACGCAGAAGAGATTGGCTCTCACCAACTGTGTAGGTGTCAAACCGGCTCTAAGAAGAGTTAAAATGAAATAATTGAGAAACACCATTGGCTATATCCGCGGACAGACGGGTTGTGGCCGACAAGCGGTCTTGCGAATGGACCGACCCGTTTCGAAGAAGGGTTAAAAAGGGAAACCTGTATGGGGGTCAAACGGAGTCAAGACGGGTGTGGGAGGCCGCGGCAGAAGAAAGGCTGGGGAATCACACAGAAAATGAAAGACATAGGAACCAGGAATCAGGGGGGACCCTTGAACCCGCTACTTCGGGATCGAGGAAAAAAAGGGTGCACAAGGAAAAAAAAGGGAACCAGCGGCAGTCCGAAAGAGGGAAAAAAAGTAATGATATACTCTACGCCATGGAGTTCGGGGGGAATCAGAAAAGATCGCAAAAGGGAAGGCAAAGGTCGGAGGGGCTCATTTGTGAAAAAAGGGAAGAGACGCAACACTATAAACGCTCGGGGGGGGACGTTCAGTAAGGGCACCCCACAACCATGCACAACAACCAAAGAACAAATCAGGGGCCCCAAAAAAGCCCCGCATTCCCAAATAAACTGAGAAAGGGACAGTTTGAATACAGGACAAGAACACCAAGATTCAAAGGAAGAAAAATTTCCGCCAAACCGCCGCAGAATGTCCGAGTCGTGTGCAGATAGTGGGAGACAACGGAAGCGGAAAAATGGTGAGAAAAGGGGGGGCCAAAAACGGCACGCGATCTCACCAACCCCGCCTCAACGTGGGACCAAGATCAAGGCGTTTATCGGTGGTTGCAGCACGTCAATGGAAAAAAAAACCCCGAAAGACCGGCAAGGGAGGCTTCCGCAGAAAGTCGTAAGGAGATCTTGGTAGGCGGGAAGAAAATATGGGCCTGTCCTCCGGTTGGCCCAATCGGGAAAAGGCCCTTGATGAGAAAAAGAAAGGAATTCAAGAAAGAACTGAACCACAACGCCGGGAAGGAAAAAAAAACAAGATCTGAAAGCCGAAACTGTTGGACACTTCGGCAAATAGCGATGGCAGAAATGCCGCCGCACTGAAAAACGAGGGTAGGAATATTCAACAATTAGCAAGGGGGAGGGGCAACACGGGCAACAGTAGATCAACACCAAAGAAAAGAGTAATAAATCAGAAGTCCGGGAGAAAGTCTGGGGGAAGACGAACCGGACTCATCCACGGAAAAACTTCAAGGGGGAAAAAAAGAGAAAACGTGACCGAGAGAATCCAACGAGTGCGCTTTCCAAGAACGTGGGGTGTTCCTTTTGGAAAATAAAAAAAATTGGGGGGGGGGGGCTGGGGGGAACTGACCAACACACGGCAGGAGGGAAAATGAAAGTTGGGCCAGTTTTGCACACAGACGAGAACAAAAAAAAAGTTCAAGAGGGACAGTGTGGTTTTCAGACGGGAAGAGAGCTCTCAGCAGACCAAAGTAATGGGTAAAAAAATTATCTGGCCTGTAATCGACACCAAAAACGGGCCAAAAAAAAGAAAAATTTTCCCTAGGCGGGAGTTATGCTGTAATTAAAAAAAAGAAAGCGACGCTAAGGGAAGATGGGGAAAAATACCCAACCCACGCACAAAAGGACGCAAGGGGTGGGGGCCCTATCGAAGGGGGGGAAAACAAAACTGGGTGCCAAAATTCCAACCGTTTACCCAAGTGAAAAGAGGCGATGAAGGAAACGATACAAAGAAAGGAAATCGGGCGTTAGTTGATCACTTGGGGGGGACGATGATATCTTTTCCCACTTTCAAGAAGCTCGACGTTGGATGGGGAGGGGGGAACTTTTTTCAAGGGATTCGTGTTCGTGGTTGGTTTAAAGGGATGTGAAAAATACACGGCAAAAAAAATCGAAGGGGACGAATATGAAATCAAGTTGAAAAGCTTCCGGTGGCAAAAGGCAAAAAAAACGCCACGGATCTCCGCCGCATCCAAAAAAAAAAAAGAAGAAGCATACAGGAAGGGAGCGGGAAAAGGACTCTCGAACCGTAGTGGTTGTCTTAACGAGAAGGGGAGAAAAAATCCCATTTTTGCACCTAGAACAAAGTTTCGTTTAATCCCGACTTCCGCCTGAAAGTTGGGCACAGGCACAAAAGTTACCCCAGGAAAGATCATAGTGAAAGGGGGGGGAAAATCCGCAAGCAATAAAGAAAAAGCACACAACAAAAGGGGTGAAAAAATACAGTAAAATGACTGAAAAAAAAACGTTGAGGGGCCAAAAAAGGGGGCCGGCCTCGAAAGAGGCCGGGGCCGCAGACAAAAACATTGTGGCAAAGGTTCTTCCGAGGGCCCCGTAAAAAAAAGGGGGAAATACCCACCCCAGGCTGGGGGGGTGTAAGGGAATCCTACCGACTTGGCGGTTTTTGGTAAAACAACTAACAACACGGGAGGGGAAAAAAAAAAGTTCCCAGTCAAGGCAAATCGCAATTATATAATTTAAACAGCGGACCGCCCCCTGCGGGGCGGGGAACATCCGACCCCCTACGGGAGAACACATGGTGTACGACTCATGAAAGTCGAGGGTGAAGAGGTCAGTGTTATGCACGGACGGTTGGGGGTTACGAGGACGTTCAAAAAAAAAAGTGGTTTTACGTCTACAAAGTTGCCCCTCGCAATAGAACCTCCGGTGTATGGGGAGGAGGAAAAAAACAACCACTATTGGTGGGCAGGGGAATCAAAACTGGGCGGACGAACAAAAAAAAAAACTGTAACGGAGTTGTTACAAAGACCATTCAGCAACATGGGTCTCTCCCGGTTAAAAGTTGGAGGGGAAGGAAGGCCGAATCGGGTTGGGTGAGCCAAAACTCGTCGTAAGCCGTAGGAGAAAACTCAAGGAAAAAACCTTTCTTCTTGTGGACTGGAAAGAAATGGAAAGCTTTAGGGGGCCGAACCAACCGAAGAGGGGGGAG
>Ga0179593_1630966_pt1 | contig 16687 bp, 28 predicted proteins | sample CZODoug2_1_08_16_FD_185931 | JGI IMG/M metagenome (GOLD analysis project Ga0179593, IMG submission 185931) | Vadose zone soil fungal communities from Angelo Coast Range Reserve, California, USA - CZODoug2_1_08_16fungal (PacBio error correction) | ecosystem: Environmental > Terrestrial > Soil >...
AAGAAAAGAATGGGACTTCGTCGCCAGAGCCCTCCTAAGGGTTGGCCTACTTCAACCTAAGGGTGGGGTGGGGGGTCACAAGGGCTTAGGGTGGGATGCCCCCGAGAACCGAAGAAGTGTGGGCTCGGTCTTCGAGCGAGGGGGAAGCGAACAAAGGGTTGGGAAAAAACCACAGTCAAGGTCACTGCTCCAGAGCCTTTCTGGCAAATCTGTGGGTTGGGGGTTGAAAAGTTCTTAAAAAAAAGAAGGGGGGGGGGGAAAATGGGGGCATGAAAACAAAGCCGCGGATGGCTCGGGAGGGTTGGTCTTGTCGCAAGATACTCGGCACAAGGAGACAAAAATCGTGCGTGCTGCAGGTGGTATACGGTGGGTCAAGAGCATTTCTAGGGGGCAGAACTGGGGAAAAAAAAAAGAAAACTTAGGGAGGGAGGGGGGGAATTAAGCCCATGTGGCGACATGGGAGCGGAACAAGATGCAAAAGGACGAAGACACCTTGCAATTGGCCGGGTAGGAACAGAGAAGAAAAAAAACCAGAAAAAACATACGAAGGAGACTAAAAGACAAAAAAAAAAAAAAAACACCCAACAAACAGTTTGGCTTCAGATTGGGTGGGACGGTGATGAAATGGGACGAGGTGAAGCGGAGTGGGTGACGGCATGGGACGCGCGGCGACGCGGACCTCGCATTGAAAAACATTGCTGCTCAAAAAAGGGAAAAGCCAAAAGGGTGGGAAACAAACTTCGCGCTGGGAGGCGGGAAAATTGATCCTGTATTGAAAACTTCGCTGGATTCAAAAAAGAGGGCCCGACAGCAGCAGGGGGGGCCTCGCGGAAAAAAAGGTGAGAGGCCGATGCCGAAAGGCGAAAAATATTGTAGACCAGGGGAGCCCATCCAACTTGAACTCTTTCGTAGAAATAAAGAGAAAAGCGAAAAAACGCAAGGACCGGGATAAGGTCGTTGAAGCCGCAGAATGTGCGAACTAAAAGGGGCTCAAAGGGGGGGGGGGAGCCTGGCCAAGTCTTTGGGGGGGGGCTTTGTTTGCAGGTCAAAAGACTAAAAAAGGGGTGAAGGGGGGGTCATTAGGGGGTCCCGGCCTCGACTTCACTCCAACCAATTAGGCGATGTGGGCAAAAAAGTGCAGTCACCAAAAGACGAAGTGTGAAGACGATGACCCGGCCGGATGATTGACGTCGCGAAGGGTGGACGTTACAGGTAAAAACCGTGGAGATGGGGAGGGGGGGACTTCCGCTATAAATGGACGGGCGCGGGGGGGAGGGGGTCTCAGAAGGGGAAGAGAGAAAAATCCATAGAGTGGCCCAAAGTAGCCGCTACGCTGTGAAGGAAAAAACGTTGGGGGGGGAAGTAAAGCAGCGAAAACCGGTGGGAAAAAAAAAAAAAAAAAAAAAAGGAGGAGGGAAATCCAGCACGAAGAAGGTGAAAAATAGGTGTGGCGCAACCAGGTCTACTGGAAACCGATGAGAAAAAGTCATAAAAGGGGGGGGGTAAGTAAAGGAACAACAAATTGAAAGTCAGGGGAAATTAAAAATCTGACGCAGAACACCACAACACCCTGAGGAGGGGAAAATAAATAAGGTAAAAGTATTTGCAAAAAAAAAAATAAGAAAGGGGGAAAAGAAACCAAGGTGACAGTACTCATCGGGGCCAAAATTTGGGAGCAAAAAACAAAAAAAGCCCACCCCGAGGGTTCAATGAAGGGGGGGGAACCGGGAGGAGGTTACAGGGGGGTTGTTTTTTTTCACGGTTTCGGGGGGATTTAAACGAAGGAACCCACAACTGAAGAAAACGCCTATTAGAGGGGGCCAAAAATAAGCAAAGAAGTTGGAAAAAAAAGGGGGCAAAAAAAGAGAACAGGGGAACGAGGTCCAGGAACGCCGAAAAAAAAAAGGCACCAGCCAACAGCAAAGAAAATTGGGGGGAAACAGGGAGAAAACGCAAAAAGCATCCGTGGGATCGAAGACCAGAGGTCCGCCCCTATGGACAAAAAAAAAGGTTTTTGGGCACCCCAAGAGGGAACTTAGGAAAAAAAAAGAGAGGAAAAGTAAACCCGTTGAAACCGACCAAAAAAGAACTTGGATGGAAAGGCAACAGAACAAAAAGAGAGGAAATTGTGACTCAGTGGTAGTCGAAAAGTAATGCGGGGAGACCGACCCATTGGTCGGAAAAAAGGTTGAAAAATCCTTCCAATGGTTAGCAACTTTGAAAGATGAGATTGGAGGCAAAATCAGATGGGTCAAAGTCGCCTTGAAAAAAAGGCCGAATAAGAAGAAAGAACGAAAGCAAAACCGGGTTGCCGTTATACTGGCACGACCCCCGTTTAAGCAGAGGGGCATCCAGGGAAGCCCCCCCCGCTTCCGGAAAGAAAAACAAGCTGAAGGGTTGGAAAAACGTTGGGACTGACTGCCCGGCAAAGGGGAAAAAACCGTCCCAAACGCTCGACAGGGGAAAAGGAAAAGTGCATAAAAGGACCCAAAGTCGCCCAAATGAGGACTCAACCTCCGAAGTTGAAATCAAGGACCTGAGAAGTAAACAAAATCGGAAAAAAAGGGGGGGGGGGGGGGGTGCAGGGACCGAAGAACGGGAAAAAAAAAAAAAAAACGCTCCTCGCATAATAGAATTCGACATAGGAGCCAAAAACGAGGGGGAATAAAGGCCCCTCGTGTCCGACTCAGACCAAATCCGAGGAAGCGCTGAAAGGGGCGTGAAAGGGGGGGGGCCGCCTTGTCCCCCCAATCTGCAAGAACACAAGGGGAGAAAAAACCGGACAAAACATTGTGAGGAAAGGACGAGCAAAAAGGACTCGAACGAAAAAAAAAAAAACGAATCCCCGCCACCAGCGGGAAGAAACCCCATTTTCATAAACTGGAAAAGACACGCAAAGGGGGGACCAACTCGGGAAAGGCAGGTTTTCAGTAAAACAAGAGGGCCCCCGCCGCGAAAGGCGTCAGGCACAAAGAAATGGGGTTTTTTCAAACGTGGACACCCCGTGGTTTAGAGGAAACCAGCTGGCTTCCTGACGCACACAGCGCCGTGAGGGTCAAGCAAGGCAAGCCCCAAAAAGAGGGCCCATGCGGAACTAACCTTAGCCGTAAACGGAGAAATCCGAAGACTATGGGCAACGGAAACTTGTGCGAGGAAAAACGCCGCAATGGGGCCATCCTTTCGGAAAGGTTTGGAATGATAAAGTGTCCAAGGGCCCCTTAGATTTCCTTAACAATGAAGCCAACAGGACAAGAACTGATCGCAAGAGGTGCGCCACCGATCAATGAATAAAACAAAAAGGTCTTTCTTCCTATCAAATGGATTGGGAATCAAAGACAACGCAAAGAGCTCCCACTACTGGGGCAACCCGTAAAAAGAGTCGGTAACCCACTAGGACATGATTCGAAACCAATGCCATTGGAGAAAATGCAGACAGCAAGTTGGATTCGAACGGCCGAGGGCCAAACTACTTGGCAAACGAAGCGTTTACTTTTATTGGACCCGAAAACCTTCGGAAATTTCGAAACGAGAATGGAAGGGGAGAATTCTGGGAGAAACGTCGGCCCCCCACTGGGAAACAACAAGAGAAGAACGGACTCAGAACGCCGGAGGTGAAGTAGATGACGAAGTGTCATCGCGAAAAAGCGGTAGAAAACCTATGCACCGGTTAGAAACACATAAAAAGCGAGAAAAGGATTTTCTCGGGTGACGGGGGGGCCAGGGAAAAAAAAGAAAACCCTTGTGGAGAGGGCGTTTGTGATCCAAATTTTTGAAAAAAAGCCAAAAAAAAAAGGAACACACAAGCACCTGCCGAAAAAGGTCGGCAAAGCCGCCATGGCGGGGGGAATGGAACCGGCGGCTCGGGTCGGAGACTTGGGAGGGGGAAAAATCCAGGGGGTGAAACGACTAGAATCACTCCCGGGTTTCGACCTCAGACCAGAACAAATCAGGGGGGGGTGGCGTGGAACGGGTGGCCGCAAGCTGCGTGGAGCCGCAAAAAAAAGGTCATTGACCTCGGAGGGGGGAAAAAAACGTTGGGAAAACGAGACACCACAAAAAAAAAAAAAAAAAAAAAAAAAAAAAAAAAACGGATAGTCATAAACCCAAAAAGGCAAACACGCCTCCGAATCAACCCATGTTGGGGTGTCGCGGGGAGAAGAGGGTCGAAAAAGGGGTAGTTCAAAGCATTGGGGAAACGGGGGACGACCGCGTCCGGCTTCAATAGCGGGGGGGTCAAACTAAACTGGCGAATCCAGACGGAGTCCAAGAGGAAGAAAGGTTGAAAGCCACGGGGGTCTTGGGGGGGGTACCGAAGATACGAACGGGAAAACTTTTCGGCTAAAAATCAGGGACTGGCACGGGCCCCACGACCGCAAGTTGACCACGAAAAAACGGGGGAATACTTTTCAAGTAGATCTAGTTTCATGGTCTAAGAAAAAGAAGGGGAAAAAAAAAAACCTCATCTAGGGTCGTCATGAAAAGGAAGTTCTTGGAAAAAACAATTGAAAGATCTATCAAACAAACTTGGGAATGTTAAATATATATAAAATTTACCTGGTATAAAAGTTTTAACCGGGAAGGCATGACATAAGAAAGAGGACGTGAGGAGGCATGATAGCCAAAGGTAAGAACGATCAAGAAGAGGAAAAGTTTCCCACTTGAGCCGATGAAAAAGGTATCCCGAAAAAGAAGCTTGGTGAACTCCGAAAGTTAGGTTCAAAAAGAAGTGAGAAACCCGGGAAACGGTGGCTCCCTAAAAAAAAGCAAATCAGAAATGCTGTGACCGATCAGGATTTAGAAAAAAAACTATCCAACGGGAAAAGGAAAATGAATAAGAAGCCTTGGGGTAGACAAAAGAGAAAGTGCCAAAAAGAACAATGGGAATAATAAAGCTACACCAACAAATTGCAGCAGGAACTGATCAGGGGAAGAACACGGGGAAAAGAGGAGTCACGTGGGAGGTGGTTGGGGAACACAGATAGACCTGAAAAAGGGGAGAAAGAAGGGTGAAAGGGTAGACGCGGGGAAAAAAACGAAACGCTTGCTGCAAACCACCGTTATCACTCAATCATCCAGGCATGGGGGATGAGGGTAGAATCGGAAAAAAAAAAAAGAGGGGAATTGGAGGCGCCGATGCACGAAAAAACACAGTTGAGCCCGTCGAAAGGCCCATGGCAGGAGGGGGGGACGGAGATTGTAGCCGAGAAGAAAAAGTGAAAAGCGATCACAAAAGACTAGGCCAAGACCAAAAAATGGAAAAACCCAAAAAAGTACGAGAAATTCGCCGGGAGGAACTGTGCGTGAAAAACGCAAGGGGGACACAGGGACTGGGCCGCAGATGAAAAGACTGGCCAAAAACTAGCACCTGCTGCTGCCTCCCGGGGGGAAAAATCTAGAGGGGAAAGGGTAACACAGGGTCATCGAGTTCCAAAGGGAAAAAAAAAAACGCATTAAGTGGAACCACGTAGAGCGAAGTAAAGAAAGTTAGGTAAAAGAAAGTCCAAGCACAAAAACCAGAACACGTTCGTGTGTGCCCAAAGAAAACTCGGGGGAAGGCCACCCAAGGAGAGCTGATAGAAAGAGGATCGGGACAAAGGGGGGGTCTCAGAAAAAAACATGGGGTGAGACCAAAGGGTTTGGTAAGGGGAGGAGGAAGGGGAGATCGGAGGAAAGTCCAAGAAAAAATTACACTGAGGAAAAGAAAAGAAAAAATAGTTAAGACGTCAGGTGGCAAGAACCAGGGGGGAAAAGGATGGCAATCCAGTTGAGATTCAGACAGACTTCCAAAAAAGAAAACAGACGAAGAAAAAAGTAAAAAGAAATAACCAATTACCAGCAGGACCCCCGTGGAGGCCGCCTTGACTATCGGATGAGAGAGGTAGGGAAAATTAGGGAAAGGGAGAGGCTGAAGGAACCGGGAAAAGCGGGGGGCTGGTGAAGTGGCCTTCGTAAAATCCTCGCCGAAAAAAACGGACTCCTTTTGAGAGGAAACGAAGGAAGGGGGAATAACAAAGAGAAGGAATAAAAAAACAGCAGGGGTCCCTTCCAGCGAGCAAAAAAAAAGGGCCCGAGTTTGTTTTGTTCGGGGCGAAACGCCCGAAACGTGCAGAAGAAGATGTTGAAAGTTCGGGGGAAGAAAGGTAGGAGGAGGAATCGTTGAAGGGAGTTTTTGTCGTTCGCATTGTAGGAAATGCAAAAGTCAAGAATGCGGCAGTGTGGGGGGGGGAGGGGGGGGGATGGTTGTGGGCCATGGTCCGAAGGAATAGTCAAAAAAAAATTCAACCCCCCAGAAAAAAGAGCTTCAGAAGGGGGGATCAAAGTTGGAAAGGGAACTAGGCCAATGACCCGGTGGAATTAAATTGGCGTTGGGTTTATTACTGCAAGCGGTGGAGGGGAGGGTAGCGCGGGGAAGGGCGGGGGGGCGGGGTGAAGTGAAAAAGGAAAGGAAGGAAGAAATGTAGTGAAAGCCCTCAAGCAACATGAGGGGGGTGGACGTCTCACGTGAGCGTATCGATGAGAACCTCAGGAGGGGACCTGAAAGGGGAGAAAACGGTCGAAAAAAAAGAGGACCAGTAGACACGGCCTGTGCCAAAGAACAAAAAAAGTGGCCCAACTTAAAAAGATCCTTTCCTGATTCCGGGGAAAATTAATACAAGGGGGGTGCAGGCGAGGAAAAGGGTAGGGTCGGGGGGGGGGGGGGAAGGTACATGCATGAAACAGCCTGGTTCCCAGCCCAAAGTAAAAAGGGATTCTCAAAGCCGAAAAAAGGGAAGAAAAGGCCAGAAAAAAAAAAAAAATCGAGGACACTGATCTCCATCCGGCGTGAAATTGTCTAAATGATGGAAGGAGGCCAGAAAGGGCTGAGGAAGAAAAGAACCATAAGGGGGAACTGGGGGAGAAAAAAAGGGGGGGAAACACTTGCTCCACGGGGGGGGAAAAAAAAAGAAGGGGGTGTTGCGGGGGTGCAGGTCCCATCGCAGCTGGGTGTTTCTTGGGTTGGCGGTGAACAGGCTGGCAAAGAGCCTAAGGAAGGGAAAGTCGGGGAACAGGGGAGTGGGAGCACAAGGCCAAATTCATGGGAATACAGGTGCATGATTACGTCCACGACATCAAGGGGAGGGGCTTAAAAGGTCGGCGCTAGCAGACGAAGGGATTAAGTTGCAAAAGGGGAACCAGGCGTGCGAACGTGAAGTAACAATCCGCCGGGTCAGAGTGCCCCACGCTAAAAACGCTGACAGGGAAAGTTTGGAGGGACCGCAGTTGCGCGCATAAAAACAAAAAATGGGTGAGACAGGGGGGTCGTGATAAAACTGAAAGGCCCCAATTGAATGTTTTTGGCCCGCAAAAGGGCCTCGAAACCTGGAACATTAAATAAGCACGGTTAGGAAGGAGGTGCAAAAGGGTGAAGGGAAAAAGTCAGGGAAATCAAGAGAGAAAAAAAGCACAAAACACCAACTAAAAAAAAAGAGATGAAAGAGAGAGATGGGACCAAGGGAGAAAACAGAGGTCATGGGAGAAAAAAATGTGATCTTATCAAAAGAGTGGGTCAACAGCCCTTGGTGAAAAGGACCCCACCAAAAGTTCAATGGCTTAGCGAATGACTTTGAAAACTTGAAAAGAAAAAGGGGGAAGGAAAAAAGGGGGTTTTAAAAACTGGGGTTAAGCACTGAGTCCCTCCAAAAACGTGAAGACACAGAACAGTAGATAGACAAAGGGGGCGGGGGAGAGTCTTAGGAGGGGGAAAAAAGGGAAAAGGGACAACCGCAAGGGGGGCTAAAGCGCCCGACGTTTAAACAGGCTTAGAACACCAGCAAGAGGACAAGGAGGGGGAACGTAAAGGGACCGAAAAACCTCGCTAGGAGACCATTTCTCCATCAGATCGGTGGTAAAGGGACAGACGATTACAAATTGGGGTTGCCAAACAGACAGGGAAAAGCTTTGCCTTAAAGGAAATCAGCCAAATGAATAAAAAAACTCCAAAAGAAGGACTGGGGACAACAAGGAAAAAAAAAAAGATCTCCAATGAGGGTAGTCCGCAATTATGGATCAACGACCCTTCTGCCTGAGCCTGGCATAAAAACGAAGGGAAAGGCCCAGCCAAGAAAACCTTTTGAAAAAGAGGAAAGAGGGGGGGACGCCAAAAAAAACGGTCTTTACACCACTTTGCTGCCCTAAGGGCCCTCACGGCCTCCTTTCCGGAAGGAACCAGGAAGACGAACCCGAGGAAAAAGAAGGGCAGGAAGCAAAAAAAACCGCGAATTAAAGACGCAATACCTGTGGGACGCAACAAGAAAACCCAGCTGCGAAAGGGGAAACACAGTAAGTTTGCAGTGCGGAAGGGCGGGGGGGAAACTGACAGAAGAGGAAAACAGCCAACGAACACACCTCAACGGCAAAAAAAACAGGCTGCGATTCAAGGGAAAACTCATCAATCAATCAAAAAAGAAAAAAAAAAAAAAAAACCAAGGACCGGATAAAACTTCCACAACAGAGAAGTAAACGGTTGGGTTATGTTGTGGAGTTAGGCTCCGAGACTTGGAGAAGAAAAAAAAGGCGCATAAAGCTCTTTTTTCGAACCGGGAAAAAAGAGTGAAAGGAAGGGGGGGCATAACACATTGGGGGAGTTGCCTCGGGACGGAAATGAGGACGCCACAAAAAAGAGGAAAAAGAAAAACTAGTTGGGTCAGGGATTGCCTGGGACCTCTCCACTGCCACGGAAACAAAGAAGAAAAAAAAAAAAGAAACTCCCGACCAAGGGAAAGGGGACAAAGTCTATCAAAAAAGTTTCTCCACGAAAAATACGTCCCGCGCAACCGCGTCAAAAACGGAAAGTTTTAGGAAAAAAAAGGTAAGGGGGAAAAAAAAGCACTTGGGAATGTTTGTGAACGACGTGGGTTTCAGCACGAATTTACAAGTTTTTTAAGGGTCTAAAGGAAAGGGGGAGGGGTAAATAAACAACGGAATAAAATTTTGAGAGTTGTGTTTGTGTTTCTCAGCTGGTGCGACATGTTACTGATTTGTCGTATGTCGGGGGGGATTTTTGTTGTGAGGGGTTGGTTAGGTCTCGCTGCTCAGAAATTTTTTGGAAAACGTCGTTGTGGAAAGGGTGAAAACAAGCCCGGTACGACAGGCCCCGCAAAAGCGCAACACCGGTGGAGCCGCCGCGCAACGGCCGCGGGCAGTCGTCGGAGAAAAAATAGGGACCGGAAAAAGGGGCAAAAGGAAAAAGAAAAGCGAAGTCGGCCCCGGACGAACCGTAAAAAGGTTAAGTCGGCCCGAAAAAAGGGGGCGCGAGATGGAATCTCGGCAAAGCGGTCCAGAAGTTCCTCGGGTGGTTGGGGGGGGGACCCGAAAAAGGTGAGAAGGAGGGGGGCCGGGAGCGGGCAAGCCACTAATTAATCACTGGATTTGAAAAACACGAACAAGAAAGGTAAGAAAAAAAAGATTAGGGGTCGGCATACCTCAGGGATTGGAGCCCTACGCATAGTCTCGATCCTGCACGGTGGCGGCGACCGGGCCATGAGAGTAAACCGAAAGAAGGGGACATTCAAGAGAAACAACCAGCAATGAAAGTGAATAACATCGGTCCACTAACAATATCATCGCAGGATTTGTAGGAAAAAAAAAAGGGACTAAGGTTGGGAAACTAGTGTGAAAGCTTCAGCTCCGCAGGGGGGAAAGTAGTGAGACCCTGGAAAGGAGTAAGCGAGATCCCGGGGACAACCCTGAATGCGACCTGTGGACTCGAAAGTCGAAAAAACCCTTGGGAGAAAGGAAAAAAAAAAGAAAAACCAGTATATCGGGAAGAGGGGGGGAAGAGGAGCCCCAGGGTCTTGGGGCAGCCTGGCCTATGGCCCCCAAAGGCAGGGGGGGAAAAAAGGGGATAGCGCCGTCGGGAGGATTTTCTGGGGCAAAAAAAAACATTAATCCGAGGAGCACGATAGAAGGTTTGGAATCTCGGGTGATCCGACCCCAGGGGGGGAAAAAAAAAGCCTTTTGTGGTAGGTAGAACGGAAAACGAAAAAAAAAAAGGAAGCACGGCCAATAAAAAGGGGGAAGGGGAATTTCGAATCTCGGGGAGCCCAGCAAAAAAAAAGGCGAGGAACGTGGGGAAGACGGAAATGTTTGGGGGAGAAAGCGTACGCCCCCTGTTTCGCCATCCCAGCCAAGGAGGCTGGGGGGGGGGGGAAAAAAACGTGAATGACCAAAGGGGGGGTGGAGCAAAGGGCCGTTAGCCCAACATGGATGAAAAAAAGGGGATCAACAACCCGTAATCACAATAAACATCCACAGCCTCGGATCGTACGAAAAAAGGGGGGGCGTGCCGGCAACTACGGAGAACGAAGGGTGGTGTAGCTGGGTCCTTAATGTCTCCTTCATGTCCTGGGAACTTGTAGAGTGCAAAAGAAAGGGTCCTTGCATGAATCAGCACTGACTGGAGAAGCCTGAAAGGGGTTCCCAGCAGCTCCTTATGCAAAATCGGAAAAAAAAAAAGTCGGACGTAGAAAAAACAAACCGGAGACTTTTGCTTAAGTCCCACGGGCCATCAAAAAAAAAAAGGGGGGGGGGAAAAAAAGAAAAAAAGGGAATAGGTCGGCGCAAGGGGACAAGGAATAAGTGTCCGAAGATTTCTTCAGGTTCAGTTCGAAAAAGAGGCCAAAAAGAGAGAATTCTGAAAAGGAGGGTTGTTCTCAGAGATAGAGCAGCTCTCAAAAATTATTAGGAATGAAAAGAGAAAGTAATATTACCGTAAAGGGGACCTCTGGGGGGGACACTCAAAAGGAAAGAACTGAAGGGAGTGCAAAAAAAAACTTACCCGGGAAAAGGGAATATGAAAAGAAGGGCGCGTCGCAAATGGCCCACGCAACCTAGGCCCGGGGACCGTACTTGGAAGAAAGTCTTCGCCAGGGGGATGAAGGGAATTTCGAAACATACCCACTGGTGGACTACGAAAATGACAATCATAAGGGACTGGAGGAGAAAGCCAACGAATGGAAAGGGAAAAAGAAGGAAAAGGAAGGGGGGGGACTTAGCAGGCCCGCGGAGAGTTTCAAGGGAAAACTAACACTTAAAACAAAAAAAAAAAACTAAAAAAAAATGGGGGAGTAGGATTAGGGCGCCAGAGGTGTCGACGATAACGATCCCTGGTTTGCCAGGTCGAAAAAGAGAAAAAAAAAAAAGGCACACCGAGGAAAGAAATGGAAAAGGAATGAGGCCGGGTCCAACCTAGCAGGGGGCGGGGAGGGACACTGGGTACACTAAAATCACCAGGTCTTTGGGTAGGAAAAAAAAAATTGGTCCAAGAATGCTTTGAACCCGATTCATTTAATTCGGGGGGTCCCTACCTAATCGAAAAGGCGAAAAAACAAAGTCGAAATTCCCCATTGGGGGAGTGCCTTTGGAAGTAGGAAAGTGGGGGAGAACTTGGAAAAGGAGTTCGTAAAAAGGGGGTGAAAAAAAAAAAAAGCTTTATGGGATCAAAAAAAGCTGCAAAAAAAAAAAAAAGGAGAAATTGCGCACGGCTGAGAGGTTGACGAAAACCACAACTTGGACAGGAGGAAAGGCCCACGTTGGCCACTTGAAAATCGACTAGACGAAACTGGCGGTAAAACATGGTCAGAGATCTAAAGCCCAGGGAGAAAGTTTTAGGGAGTAAAAGGCCGACATTAATGGGGAAAACTGATCGAAAAGGAAAAAAAGAAAGAAGTTCGGGTAAAAACCAGGCAAGCGGAGCGGACACTTGAGGGGGGGGGACACAAAAAAAGCCGAAAAGCCAGAAGATCCATGCACTGTGAAAGAGACTGGGGGGGCGGCAAGCTGGATCAAGGGGTGCATGGGGGGGTAGAATTCAGGGGAAATGGGAAAAAAGAAAATCTGTTTTTTTGGTACGGGGGGGGGGAGTCAAAAACGAAAGGAAGCTGCGGGGCTGAGGGAATAATGAATGCAAGAAAAGTGGTTTTCGTCCGAATTGGGAACAGGAAAAAACAGGTTCGAGTGCGAGGGGGGAACAGAAAAGGGGAAATCTAAAGTCCAGAAACAATATCATGATAACCTTCGCCGAACGCAAACTTGAGGGAAGAGATCAGTGGCAAAACTCAAGGGGGAACCGAAGTCAGGGAGTGACTGCTACGAACGGCCGCCGGAGCGTTTTGGGGGCGTTGGCAAAACAAAATTCAGGGAAGAGAGCTGGGGGGGGGAAATTCAGGGGTCCAAAGGTAAACGCTGGGGGTTCCGCCGTTAGAACAAACACCACAGGGTGACTGGGTAAGGAGAAAAAAAAGCGTCGAAAACGTTCTTTTTTTTGGTAAGGAACCAAAAGGGGTAGAAAAAAAAATGGTCACGACACCGGTCATGAAAAAAGATGCCGCGAAGAAGCTGGGACGGGGGTGAGTCGCAAAATTTGGCTCACGAAAGCAACCCCCCGGGAAGTTCTGGAGAAAAAAATGCGGGGGAAAAGCTGGGGATTACGGGTTGGTCAGAAAGGCAAGAAAAAAAAGGCGGAAAACCTTTAGAAAAGTCACCCATCTGCCGGCTCAGGGATAGACCCCTGGTACTTAGAAAGAAAAGATTGGAAAGGCAAGGTGGAATGCAATTGGAAATTTTCTTTGTGCGTCTTCGAAATATGCGACGAAAAAGGACAAAAACAGACCTACCCAAGGAAGACTAAAGGAACCAAAACCAAACGGGAAGAAAGAAATAAGGGGGGAAAAAAAAAAGGTCAGAAAAGGGAAGGAAGAATAGAGGGGTGGAACCTCGGAGTGCCGGGTCATGGCATTGGGACGCGCCGGGGTCCCGGGGAATGGGAAGACAGAGGCCCATGATTGCGGCCATTTGGTCCAAAGAAGAGGCAGGAGAACCGAACCAACAAAAAGGCGCTGTGGGCAGGTGAGGGCAAAGAATTGAGAACAAGGGGGGGGAGGGAGGATGGGCAAAAAAAAAGAGGGGCGGCAGTCAGAGGGACCGGTCCCAACTCCTCGCAGGGACCCAAGGGGGGGATGGAGGGGACGGACGGATGACCGGGTCAGTCTAATAAAATCAGAGAAAGGGTGAAAAGAAAAATGAGAAGGGTAAGGGGAAGAAAAAAAGTCTGAAGTCTTGTAATTAAAGGAAGAACAACTAAAGCTTCTCCTTCCGGCATGCCTCGACTAAGTAAGCGCAAAAGGAACCAAAAATGGGGGGACAAGCAAGGGGGGAATAGGGGGGGGGTTTTTCTTGGTGAAGGGGGGGGCCAGACGAAGGGCGGTTTTTTCGGTGAAAGTTCTCTGGCCTTGAGTAGAACTCCAATAATGGGAAAATGGGGATGAAAATGGGGGGAGGTCTTCTATCCCCGGGACCTTAAAAAAAGAAGCAGAAAAAGGGAGGAAAAAAAGGGGGGGATAAGTGCTGTTAAAAACAGGTCTACGCTAGTGAAGGGGGGGGGAGCAGGGAGGGGGGGGGGGGGGAAAAAGGAATAATGAAGGACGGATCAGAGGCCCCCGAATAGCGCTAAAGGTTCTACGAAAAGGGTGGGGTTTAAAAGACCGGGTTGAGAAAAAAAAAAAAAAAGTGGGTTAACTATTTAAGCAAGGGGGGGGTCAGCAGGAGGAGTTAAAAGAAAAGTAGAAAACAACGAAAAAGGCAGGGGGAACCAAAGGAAGTTAAGAGTCAAGTGTTTAAGGAAAAGACAATGACTTTAACTTGTCAGAAAAGAGGAGGAGGACCAGGAGAAAAAAAAAAAAACGGAGGAGAGGGAAAGAGGTAGACCCGGAAAGGGGCGGACCGAACCCAAGTCCATGTATTGTAGGACCCCGTGAAAGAAAAAAAAAGAAAATGGGGGAGGGGACCCTGTGGAGGGCAAACAAACGGTGGTCAATGAGGTATCTGAATTTCCCAAACGCTTGGGAAGGGGAAAGCGAGTAAAAAAAAAAGGGTTAAAAAAATACTGGCAGGAGGAAAAAAAAAGGGGGGTGAAGAACACGGGGGAAGAGCGGGGGCAAAAACCCCACCCCCCACCCCCCAAAGGCTGAGAAGTTAGGGCAGAAGATAGAAAAACAAAGGGGTGGAGAAGCAAAAGGACGAAAAGAGGCGAGACACCAGCCAAGACCCTGTTTAATAACGTCCCGCATGAGGAGAAGAAGGAGCCGGAAGGGAAAACCGGGGGGTCCGGCAAGTATTAGAAGGAAAATGTGTGGGAAAGAAAGGGAAAAAAAAAAAAAAAGAAAGTCGAAGAGGGAACAGGGTTCAAGAAAAAAAAGAAAAAAATGAATATTGGACCTGCAACAGGAAAAGAGCAGTCCGTCCAAGATGCATTGGGAAAGGGGGACTTAGGAAAGAAAGGGTTGGAAGGGGTCAAGGAAGGGAGGTCATGGGTCGGGACCGAAGGACAAGGGGGAGCAACTTTAAACGACGATGAGATGGTAGGCCCGTAAGTTCTTAGAGGAAAAGTTAGGAACGAGTCGAAAAAAACCTCGAGTGAAAGGGAGGGAAGCCGGGAGTCTCGAGGAAAGGCTGCAACTTATGAAAACTGCACGAAAAACGCGATTGGTAAAACAAAAAAACGACCAGGAAGCAAGTCCGGACGCTAGATGGGGGGAAAAGTTTTTTCTGACGGAAGGCTTTGGGGGAACATGGGGGGGGGGGGGGGGGGGGACAAAATGGGAGAAAAGGAAAAAGAGACTCGAAGAAAGGGCAAAAGGGTGGGAATGGCAAACTCAAAAGGGAAGCTCTGGAATCGTAGAGCACAAAGTCAAAAAAACATAGAAACTGTTGGGTGACGGGGTATTTAGAAACTCGTGAAGGTACCAGAAGCCTCCGAAAACTCAAAGGGAGGATTTGGAGACAGCCAAACCCAATTGCAATGTTTTTCCAAAAATGTACATGGGCCGAAACGCACAGACGGATGACAAAAAGAAGAAAGAAAAGGGGGGGGGAGGGGAAGGGGGCCCGGGGGCCGAGCAGTGCCTTAGACAAACCGTAATAAAAAAAAAAAAAAAAAGAAAGCAAGAAAAAAGGTGGGGAGGATGGTGAAGGACTCGCAAAAGAAGAAAAGAAAAAAATCCAAAGAAGACATCTTCCGCCGGACGCAAAGTTTGACCCAAGAGGGAGAAACACGCATGACAATCCGACGTGGGGGTCACATCACGAAAAACAAAAAGACGGGCCCGATGCGTTCGCATAAAACTGTGGGGTGGGGATACAAAATGGCGAAAAAGGAGGTATAGGACGGAGCCTCCGCCTGCAAAGGGGGGGCGGCGAAGAAGATGAATCCCGCAGAACACATTGGCAAAAGGAACCCAAAAAAATACAGTAACCTGGGGAGACAAAGGGGCACAGAGTCGAGGATTTTCGACGAAATCATAAAGTCAGAGAAGTTTCTGAATCAAAACAAAGGGTGGCGGTAGGAGGGTGCGGCGGCCTGAATTGATCCTGGGGGGAAAGGCGGGGCCTGCAGGTGGCCGCCGAAGATCAAAAGGGTAGAGCAAAAGGGGGAAAAAGCGGGAAAATTCTTCTAAGAGCCGTGCCGACCCGGAGAGCCTTTGATATCGACCCACTCGTGCGAAAGAAAAAACCGAAAAAAAAATAAAAAAAAGAAAAAAAAAAAAAATGAAACTGATCAAGCCAGCCGGGGGACATAAGCAAGCCATCAGAGGGGGCCTGGGAAACGTGAAAAGTCAAACAGAAGGGAGGGAGTGGGGACCCCCAAAAGAAACTGCTGAATTTTTAAATCTAGATAACAAAAATGTGACAAAACCTGAAACTGACCATTCTGGGGGCCAATTCAGATAAATCTGTAAAAATCAAAAAAGGATGATAAAAGGGAAATTCCATGCGGACAAGGGTTTTTGGAGGCATTTGAAAAAACCATTGTCCCCCGTGGATTGGGTTCCCAACAAACCCGAAGGATTTATCAAGACTGGGGGGCGGGAGAAGACCCCTTGTGGGGGCCTAGCGTTGTTTTGACCAGCTTTTCAGACCTTTGCGGGAGGAAAGGGGCATCAAGAGATCGGAAAAGGAGAAAGGTTCGGGTCAGGCCGGGGGGGGTCGCCGATCAGGGACTTCCATGAATCTGTTTTACCGCGAAAAAATAAAAGACTCACCCAGCTTGGCAGTGTAAACGGGGGGGGGGGGGGTGCCGCCGAGAAATCGGCGTGAAAGACAACCGAGGGGAAGTCATTGAACAGAAAATGCCGGGGGGAAAAAATCAGGGGGAGAGGTTCGACAACAGAAGCTCCGGATCGGCGACAAAGGGGGCCAAGAATGAAGACGGAACATCCAGAGGGGCAGGAGTAAAACGTAATAGATCAAAAAAGGACTTCAATTTAGGCCTGGAACTGGTAAAACGGTCAGGGGAGAACACGGCCTCGGCCGCCTGACCTTCTCGGGGCGGTTCAAGTGAGCTCCTGGCTGGTCAGAAAAAGAAGGCACGGATGGCGCAGTAGGAGGGAGTCGGGTTGGGACCGGGGGGGGGGGAACGAAAAGAACTGCCCGGGGGACTTTTTGAAAGGGTTCCGCAGCAGACCATCAATTGGGTTTCAGGGTCGAAGAGTTCCACAAGGAGAAAAAAACTGGAAACGGGCCGCCAGGGGGGACCTTTTAAGGAACAGTTTCCCAAAGGGATCATCATAAGAAAAAAGAGCCGCAAGCCGCGGAGTCGTTCGCATTAACGAAGGCGGGGTCAAACAGGGAAAAAAGACACAAAACAAAAAAA
>Ga0179593_1291803_pt1 | contig 16686 bp, 27 predicted proteins | sample CZODoug2_1_08_16_FD_185931 | JGI IMG/M metagenome (GOLD analysis project Ga0179593, IMG submission 185931) | Vadose zone soil fungal communities from Angelo Coast Range Reserve, California, USA - CZODoug2_1_08_16fungal (PacBio error correction) | ecosystem: Environmental > Terrestrial > Soil >...
GGGGATTAGCAGACTAGTCTGGGAGAAAATATGGGAAAAACTGTCGTGCGGAAGTTGATGATCAGGGGGGACCTGGAACTAGGCCAGAGACGTAGTCAGAGCGTCTAAAGCGTTGGGAGACACAGAAGAGGAAACAAAGACAAAAAAAAAGTGACGGATTACGGCATGTTGCTGGACGGACCCGCCTTGGGTAAAACTCAAATGGCCCAGTGCTGGAATGGGACCGGATCAATTACCGGTGTGTAAGGAAAATCAGGGTGCAGCGAACAACGGGGGAAGGTCGGTGATTCGCCTATCGGATTCGTTTACGGCTGTTTAATAAACTACTGCTGAGAAATTGGAAGCCGGTGCTGTCTGAGGAGCTGGCTCTGCTAAGAACGCGTGCAAGAAGAATGGGGAATGATGCGGCAGAGGTAAGTAATAGAGGGGATCGAAGACGCACCCCGTGACATGGGCTCATTGCCGGGGAGGGGGTGGAAGAAGGGCAGGGGGAGATAAAAGGTGCGTCAATTCCAGTTGGAGGTGGTCTGATGGGAACGAAATGCAGCGGACTTTACAACACCGATAATTGTGGGGTAGCGGCCTTCACTGTACTCAGAAAACCCAAAAGGGGGAAAGGAACGCCTGAAACATGCGATATGGGAATGTGGCAGAAGGGGGGAAGCAGAAGCACTTGAGTGTGTCCCGTTTGACCCTGTGTGGAGGGGGAGAGGGGGGCACTTGAAGACTAGAAGGGGAATCCAGTGCGCACCCATGGTAAAAGAAGGAACTTGCAGAGAGGAAGCTAGGCAAGGTTGTCCTGTGCAGGCGGAGGGGGAAGGATCGCTCAGAAGAATTTTGGGGGGGGGAAGGGAAAAGGAGGTGAGTCTCCTACAAAGGGGGCTAAATCACGAGAGGATCACAACGCAGAGAGAGAATGACACCACAAAGCACGGCACCAAAGGCAAGAGAAGAAAGGAAGATCAACCTCCCAAACCAAAGACTTCAATTTGCCACTCGAGGGGGAAAAGTAAAACTTTGGCGCAGTCCAGTCCCGGGACGAAGACAAAAAAAAGGTTCAGGAGAATGAGGGATGACGGTCGGCGAGGGGTATTGAATGGACGAGAATCGCTTAACGATGGGGGGAGGCGCAGGGAAAGGCGGTCTGAAGGCGGATTGATCTAGGAAAGTGGGAAGAGTCACATCGCACGAGGTCAGGTTTGCATTGTCAGGGCGGGGCGATAGACCAAAATCGAGCAGACGGTGCGGGATAGAAGTTCGCTTCACTGTCACGGTCCAGATGGGCTGTAAGGAGACCGCTCGGGCCCAACGCCTCAAAGGCGCCCTAAAAGAGTTGGCAGGGAAACAGCAAAAAATAGGGAACCGCCGGCGCACGGTGAGTTACCCACTTCCGAGTCTCAACAAAAAGTCCCTCGAAAAAGGTTCAGGAGAGGAGGTGAAAAGGTCTGCCACCATTCCGCTATGACTCAGGAAAATAAGTGGAGGGAACGTGGAGGAAAAAAAAAGAAAAGGGGGCAAAGTAACAGAAGTACGTAGAACCTCTCAGGGTGACGTAAATCTCGACAGAGTCCTTCAATTGGGGGTCAAAAAGAAAGCAAATCGTGCACCCAGCGTGTTTGTAACGGGCACTGAAGGGGAAAGTATAAAAAAAAATGCTGGTCTCCGCCGCAAATAAGAAGCCAAGGGCGGTAGGGGGGAAAAATGGGTCGTTTCAAGATATCTAAAAAAAAGTGAGTCAAGAGATATCCCGGGACAGTGGGGGAGAGAAGCAGAGTGAAGAAAGGTGGTGCGGGAAAGCCGAAATCAGAAAGAGGGCAAAGTAAAAAAAAAATTATTGGGACTGAACCAGCGGGATTCCGACCACATGTTGGATCATCATGAAGATTCTCCAAGTTTGAAAAGAGAAGAAAAGGGGGGAGGGGGTCCATCAAAAAAATTCCATAAAAAATGGAATCGTCAGGACGTGGGCGGTGCTGAAACGTCCACCATGGGATCAGAGTTTGTGGGACGGACTCGAATAGGAAAAGGACATGGAAGTGGGAAGTGGAATCTGCTCCAACCTCGCAAATCTTTAAAAGCCTAAGAAGTGTAAGTTGCGAGAGAGAGAGAACAACAACACGAGAGGGACGAAAAGATCGAGGAGGACGAACGATACCTGAAGTGTCGGCCGGATGTCTGTTTCGAAACTACACACTTGGACGGGGGTGAAGGTCTTCGCTTCAAAACCGATGGAAAAAGGAGGCAGTGGACAAACCATCACTACAAAGTCATGTTTTGCCTTGTCAGGGGGAAAAAGTCAAGTAGGAGAGGGGGAAATCTTCAGTGCGGGAAGAAAAAGTTGACAACGGCAACCAGAGAAATACCGCAAAGCAATGTGTAAGATTCAAGGGGATTTGAAAAGACACATGGCCCGGACCACTGATTTGGAGGAATAAAACTGAGCGTAAAAAGGGCTGGGGCAAAAAAATTTGGGTGTCATGACAAGAAGAAACGGTTAAGACAAGAAAGCTTGGTGCATTGTGCGCGAAGCACCGGGAGAATTGAAATTCAACGAAACATCCGAAGGAGCAAAAAACACTAGGGTGAAAAGGTGGGGGAACAAGGGAAGTAGAAGGTCTCGCATCGACAAAAAACAGGTCTCCGTACTGGCGCGAACGACAAAGTGGTTCGGTAGAAAAGTTTAAAGAATGAGTGAAGCGACAAAGACGCTTGAAAGAAGGAAAAATCTGTGGGAAAGCCGTATCAGAAAGAAATTGGAGCGGGTCTTGGGGGATAATTCAGTGGGGTAAAACAGAACATAGAAGGAGGAACACCTCTATAGATTCGGTCACTGTGAAGTCAAATTGGGAAAATGAGGAGGGCGCGCGGGATCTACTCAGAAAAAAGATAGAAGGGAAGTAATAAACGTCAAGACCACTAACTTCATCAACACAACATTACGGTCTAAAGCGAGTGTGGCTGGTCTATCAAAAAGAAAGGAACTGAGGAAGGGTAATTCACCCAACACTTGGAGAAAATGGGCACAGATCACAATCGTTCTAGAATAAAAGAAGAAGGTCAAAGGAAACTTCCGCGCAACAAAAGAAACGTAAACGAGAGATCCCGAATCACGTAACCGCGAACGGGGGCAGCCAGCGCAAGAAAGGAACCCTTACAGGGTCTCTGGACATTTAAAAGGAAGGGCATGTCCTAGATTCCCGTGTCGGAACCACCGGAAGAAAGCCGTGTGGGTTGGGGCGGCGTGCAGGAGGGGTCGAATTGGGGGGGTGCAAATTGGGTTGGGCAAATAGCTGCTGAGACAAAGGGGGAAAATGTAACAAAAGGGGTCACTCAACCTCCGGAACTCCCAAAAAAGTCGCGAAAAAAGACAAATCCCGGGAATCCGGTGGACAGCCAGCTAAGCATTGTCAGGGAGGGGTACAGGGGCCAGGGGAATTTCTCACAGTCGAATGAAACCAGACCGGTCAACAGAGCACCCCTTTCCACAGCAAACAAGGGTCGAGCGGGAAAAAAGGTCCGAGAAAAGGAAAGAAAGAGAAGGTGTTGAAGTCGCCCGAAGAGGGGGGGATGGTAAAGGCCTGCCGCCGCAAACAATTTTCATACAGATGTCAGAAGCGAACTAAAGCCTCTGGCAAAATCGCTCCAACGTGCCAAAGAGGAAAAACCGCAAAGGGGCAGAGAAAAAGAATCTGGCAATAGCCGCCGAAGTTTAGCGGAACAAAAAACGAAATAGCGCAAATCATAAAAAGAATCCTGAAAGTGGCCCTCCTCGAGGAAAGCCGTCTACTAGAAGAAACTGCGCGGACTCCGTTGAGCGAAAACTCTAAAACCGTCAAAGACGAGTCCACCGCTCACATGGGAAAAAAAGAAGTTCGAACCTTCCGAAAAGAAAAATACCTATAAGGGAGCAATCACTCGAGCAACAATTGGGTATGAGAAAAAATGATGGAAGAAAGAAAACAATTGGTAAGGGAATCGGCCTCCAAGCCAGGGCACAAACGGGAAAGGACCAGCTAGTAGAAGAAACGCTCTTGGAAGGGTAATTTGTTTGAGGTGTCAGTGAAATAAAAGAAAGAGATGAAGAAAAGAGAACGTACTACGGTATAGAATAGGAAAAGCCAACTCGAGAGCGATTCCTCACCCAGCACTGTCCCGTAAAAGGGAGGAAGGGAAATCTTCTGAGGGGGAAAAAGCCCATATGTGCGCATAAAAAAAAAAACTACTCACCAAAACACAGTGATTAAAGAGGTGTGGGGAGGAGGGAAAAAAAGTGGGGGGTAGCCGAAGAATAGAGAAATGGGAAAAAGGAACCCTCCGTGACATCAGGGAAGTCTCTCGGTCGGCCTGGAAGAGCCGAACGGTAGTAGCTGGACCCTGTAGAGTTCGCCCTAACTGACAACACACAAAAAAAACTAATTGGTGGAGAAAAACATACGCGGAGGGGAGGGAATCTTACGTAAGAGAAGGGGAAGGAAGGGAATGCGCGGACTTGCCCGGCGTAAGCCGTCGATCAATCTGTGTGAGTCAATCAAGGGTGGAAAAAGTGTGAAGAGGAATGGGCAGAAAGAATAGGAGAGCAGTGGGACGGTTTCCGGACGTGAGAACCTGGCGCGGCGCGTGCATAACTGGAGTTTAGCTGCTGATTCTGTCGCTTCTACAACGGGGGGAGAAGCGCATAGGGGGAGGCTGAGGAGGAAAGGGAGGAGGGCGATTGTAGGAGGAAATTCCGGCGAAAAGAGGGATTAAGAGTTGGCCCGGGTGAAGAAACTCGCGCTATTGCAAAAGGCGGCTGAGGACTCAACTGTCTGGGTAGGTGGGAGAGGGGACTGGGAGAGAACTGATTAAGGGCTGTAACCGGGCAGAGGAGAAAAAAAGAAAAGGGTGGGGAGCGGCATCCCAGTGACCCAATCGTCCTGGAGAAACGTAAAACCGGGAGTAAGGAATGGGGAAGAGTGTGGGCAAGAAGGAGGAATACTACGGGTTTGATTGTCCACGTTGTGGCGAAAAAAAAAGATCGGGAATAAAGACATTTTCAAAAACGCGAATCACTGCAGTCTCTTGATGTCGGGGATAGGGCAGGGGTGGAGGGGAGCGGGAGGGAGGAAACTCATGAAGTGAATTTTGGAGTTACCGGAGTGAGGCCAAAGAAAAAAAGGGGGATAAAGCTCTTAGAAGGACAAGGGGGGGTGATCTTCCAGGGAGGGGCTGGCGCAAAACAACATCCGGGGAAACCCGAAAAAAGACATAAAGAAAGGACGCCCAACAAAGAGGAGAGGGATGCACGAAGATGGTAACTTTCAAGGAAAACTCAAATAATACACGTTACTTGTCAGTATCGCGGCTAAGGGGTGCCATTCGAGGAAGAGGTGCAGGGAGAGAAAGAAAAGAGTCCAGTGGAATGGGTCAAAGTGCGGCGAGGAGGAAATTCGATGAAACGGATAGATTTTAGCGGAACTATGAAGAGAGGGGGGTTAAGAACAAGGATTCATAAGGACAAAAAAGGCGCAGAGCTCAGAGGGGGGATTAATCAAACGTGTCGGGTCCTTCCAGATTAAAAAAAAGGGGAAAGTGGTAGCTCGGACACTAAGTCCTGGGAAACTTCTCAAAGTGCCAAGCAAGACCCAGAAAAAAAAGGGGGGGGTCCAGACGCCTGTTCGACCACCGAAATCCGCAAACAAAAAAGAAACCAGAAAGATGAGATCTTTCAATGTTTCTCACACGTATAATGGGAAAGCGGAAGAAGAAAACTTGGGGGGCAGAAAAGAAAGGGGGGGCCGTCGAATCCGGAGAAAGAATGCTCGGGATGGAGCGCAAGCGGGGTGCGACCGCGAAGGTCTTGGGGGTCAAAGAAAATCTTGCCAAGGGGGTGGGGGAAAAAAAAAAGAGAAAAGAGATGTTGCAGGAAAGGTCGGAGACGGGAGTTCGAACGAAAGGAACCAAGTTTCGTTCGGTAACCGGTCAAGAGAGGGAGGGGGCCAAAAAAGGGGAGGGGAAAGCAGAGAAGCGGAAAGGGATCGAAGAGGGGAACTGGGAGAAAAGGAAAACGTGAGAGTCAGGAGTGCATGGAACCGCTGGGGAAAAAAGGCCCACTGTTTTGTCTGAAGGGAGGTCCCAGGAATTTTTGTGAGGAAAAAAACATGACCACATAATGAAAAAATGCGAACAGGATGATGGAGAAAAGGGACACATAGAGAAAAAAGAATTGGATGTGCCGTGACTCGAAGGAGAAAAAAGATTGCCGGGGTTAAGGTATCCTCAATCAGAAGGGATCCAAGATAAGAAGGGGTCGTTTCCTATCTCTCAAAAACAAAAAAGTAGGGAAAGGGTAGGAAAAAAGAAAAAAAGAGCCGAACGAGCATTCGAAGGCAATGTACTAGGGAAAGAAGAAAGTGTTCAAGGGGGGGACATGCAAGGAGAAAGCACAAAAGGTGGGGAAAGAGGAAGTGGCACCATCGGTCCGCCGACTTCATGTGGGGGGAAGGGGACGTCAATAATACGAAGAATGCTGCCGAACACCGTTATCTTCTTCCATCTCAGAAAAGCAATCACTTTTCAATTCAGCAGGGGAGGGAAAACACCGGAAGGGAAAGGGATGAAAGGAAGAAAGGGAGCGGCGCGATGCAGCAACGGGGGGAAAGAGGCCCCTAGATGAAAGTCCTCAGCCCAAAGGATGGCGGCTAAAAAAAAAGAAAAGACGAATGAAATGCAACAAAGAAAAAGACCGGGCCAACAAGGAGGGGGGAGGTTTATTTGAAACAAGGGAAAAAGAGGGTAACGAGCTGCGCAGCAGCAAAAAGAAATCTCCCGAGGAAAAAAGTTTGTCGGGCCAAAGGGTCAGACCGTAGGGCCGAAAAAGAATCCGGGAAGAAAATTTCAACGTAGGAAACAGGAAGAAAGGACGAAGTATGTGTTGGGACGGGCCTGGTACTAACAAAAAAGGGAGGACCTATCGGAGGATTGTGAAAATCCAGAGGCAAAGAAAATGTCTCACTGCCGAGGGGCGGGAGGATAAAAAGAACAACTTTGAGGAAAAAGCATGGAAGGACGCCGGACCAGAGTCCTCAAAAAAAAATGAACGGGAGGGATTGTTAGGAAGGTTCAGAGAAAGCCAAGGATGAAAGGGAGGAAGGCCACCAACCCTGATCTCGCATCCCAATGAAAAGAGAGAAGAAAGAGATCTAGATCTAAATAATCGGTAAGGAAATCCCATTCAAGGAAGCCGATCAGAAACAGGAAAAGGAGGTCGAAAGAAGAGTGAGGGGTACGTGAGGGAGTAGAGAGGAGAGGAAGGTCAGTAAAGAGTAACGAAGGGCGAAAAGCAGCGGGGTGGAAGGATGAGGCGGGAGAGAAAAAAGCAAAAAAAAGAAAGGAAAGAGGAGAGGGGTGCAGAGGGGACACAATTAACTACAAGGAAAAGCTACTGACCAATCGCTCGACGCTGGAAGAAAGGAAAATGGGGAGATCCAAGCGGAGGGGGGGGAAGGAAGAAAGGTAATTACACTCTGCAAATGGTTCGGTGCCGCCCAGAACCTGGTGTTTTGGAGGAGCGACGGGGAGTGCCAGTGGGGGAGGGGAGGGGCTTTTGGGGGGGTAGGGGGAAGCGCTTAAAGCCGCTGAAAGAACTTGTACAGAAGAGGGGAGGAGCCAACATTGGAAAGACCATCAATCACGACCACAGAACGGCAGAGCATATAAAAGGAAAACAAAAAGGAGGGGGAAAAGAGGGAAAAAAAAAAAGGGGGCAATCGCGGCAATCCAAGCCGAAGTGAAGGGGGAAAAAAAGTTTTACAGGTTTCTCAACTTCTGGACTGGCTCCATTCCCCGCGCCACCGTCACCATCTCAAAAAGGGAAAAATACAAACACTTCTTATTTCTCAGTGAAAAAAGAAGGGGGAGGGAACAATTCCTCATGATGGAAGGGGGGAAAAGACACTGCCGCTTGGTATGGAATACATGGAAGAAGGAATACCATGGGGGAGAACCAGTGCCATGACTGCTCTTCAAAAAGATCAGCCACTGTGGTCACAGAACCACAGAGAATGAACCGAAGAAATGAGGAAGAGCCCACTGAGAGTCCAATTAAGGCAACGCGAAAAAGAAGAAAGTTCGCCAAGTCAATCTCAAAGAGAGGGAAGAACATCTCCGCAGAAGAAAAAAAAAAAAAAAAAAAAAAAGAGGAAAAACGAAGGGAGGAGAAGAAGAAAACAAAAGCCAGCACCGGGACACAAAAAGAAGCCGTCTCCCACCCGGAAACAAAACGCAAAATCAAATATTCTAAAGTAAACGATGGCCAACCGTGGAGTCTGAAAACAGGAGGAAGAAGGCAAAAACAGTACTGACGACGGCATTGAAAGAAGGAGAAAAAAACGCAAAAAAGGGGCGTTCAACCCGATAGGAGCCCGAGACAAGCATGGGAAGCAGAAACTTGAGGGTTTGTTCGTTGGGGTTCAAGGTAGGGAGGGAGGGCAGTCCCTAAAAGGGAGAAGGAGAGAAGAAGCGCGGCCCTAGGGGGGACCGGCCGAGATGAACAGGAAGAAAAGGCCTCTGTACCAGAAGGCCGTTCAAATATAGTATTGAGAAGACCGTTCAGAGGCATAACCCACGAAAAATCGACAAAAAAGGGAGAGAGAAAAGAGATGTGGAGGAGAGGGGAAAAAAAGAGAAAAATGAAAGAAAAAAGAAGATTTGAGCCAACGACGAGAAGAGTGTGAGGAAAGGGCTCTATCGGACTGACTAAAAAGGGAATCTTCTCGGAAGAAAGAGGTGAGAATAAAAGACAAAAAAAGTGTCGGGAAAAAAAAAGGAGGGCATTTAGCGGCGCTTACCTGAAGAGAAGAAGAATGAGCCAAGACTCCCGGTTAAAAAGGCCGAACGTGGTGGGCTTTCTGACAGGGGACATCTACAGGGTGGGGAAGAGGGAAGCACGAGAGGAAAGGGGAGGGGGACTTCTTGGGCGGGGACTGTTGGAGAAAACTGAGGCGGCGCGGATTCGGTTGATATAGGAGGAGACTACCGCGGGAATCGGTGGATAAAAAAAGAAAAAAAGAGGGAGGAAGAACGAGGAGGAGAGGAAAAAAAGGGAAGAACGTCGGAGTATGGGGCGCGAGAAGAAAAGTGACGCAAGGGCGGGTTAAAAAAATGCGGAAGGCGAGAAGGCTTCAGTAAGATGGGAACGGGGGGAAAGAGGGGAGGGTGCGGAAAAAAAGCTGGGGAACGGGCAAGCTAAAAAGAGAAGGGTGGAGCTGGGGGCTGTAAATGTGAGTAAAAAACCAAATAAGGCCGGGAGAAAGGAAAAAAAAGATTAGGGTGTGAGGCGACGGTGCACGAGAGAAATCACCAGACGGTGGGATGTGGTCACACACGGGGGGAACGGTGAGGTGGCGAGGGAAATGAAAGAAATCAAAAGGCGAAGGGAAAAAAAGAAAAAAAAAATTCAAGTAGAAGGGAGAAGAAGACTAAGAATGGGAAAGGCAGAGGGCGTGGGATGGGAACGGACTTGGATGTTAGGTAAAGTGGAGAAACCGTACAAGGGGCTCTGACAAAAGGGAGAGAAGCGAAGAGGGAAAACTAGAAAAACAAAAAGAAGAAAAAGGCAAAAGAACAAAAAGCCAAAACAAAACCAGGCAAAAAAGGGGCAATAACTGCAGAAGGAAAGGGACAAACTTGTAACCAGAATTAGTCACTACAAGGTCCGTATAGGAAAGGGAGGTCAGGAAAAGGAGGGAGGTGGAGAGCAGAAACGGCTTCCGTTGCGGGGGCTTGCAGAGGAATGAGAGGGAGTTGATTAGTTGGGAAAGACAATGTCTTCTATAGCAGGTGGTGGGGGAGAAGTACATCTCGAAAAAAAACTGCAGTAAGTAGGAAAAAAAAAACTCAGAGGAGAGAAGGGAGGGGGTGGAAAGTAAAGTCGGGGGCGACTGAAAGGGAACATAAGGGAGAAACCTCGACCGGGGGAAGCTTGGATACCCGGAACAAAAGAAGTCCAAGACGATATGAATCCGGAAAGGGGAGAAAAAACAAAAGGAGAAAAAACCGTCTAAAGGAAAGAAGAGGAAATTGCTGCCAATGATTCATGAAAGATGCTGTCCATTAAGTGTGGAAAGTGGTATCCATAACATAACTGTTGAAGAAATAGAAATACAGGAAAAGGGAGCGGGGTGCTAAGAAGAGCGGAACGGAGCCTTCACGGCAAAATAAAAAGAAAAAAAAGCAGGTGGGGGGGGAAAAAGGGAGGGAAAAAAGAAAGATGGGAGTAACCTTGCGGAGACACGTGCGGTAAGAAAGGGAAGAAACAAAGGTCTAGACACAGTTTCACTTTAGAAAAAAAGGTGGTCGAGCTCGAACCCGCCAAGGGGGGGGAGGACATAGGGAGGAAACCGTGTGCGTAAAGCCAAAAAGAAAGAAATAGGTCAAAGTGATAGTTTCACCATGGGACCAAAAGATCTTGGATTCCATCATAATAGGTACCGAGAAGGATCAAAAAAACGGGCAAAAAGGAAGCAGCAGAAAAACGTCTGGGTAGAAAAAAGGTCACAGAAAGGTCCAATCGGTGTGAAGGAGAAGTTCAAAAAGGGGAGGGGTTCTTTCCAATAGAAACAAACAATGCCACTAGAGGAACAAACGAGAATTCAGCGCAGCAAACAAAAAAGTGAGGATTCAAAAGAGAGAAAGGCCGACGATACCTGGGGAGGGCACGGGGTGAGGAGGGGGAAGAATTAATCAACGGTCCAGTGTACTGGGGAATGCCCCGAGGAACGGGCACCCCTATTAAAGGAAAAAAAGGGGGCAGATTTTGCAAAAGCACGTCAACCGGTGGATGGTGAAGGGGGCGGGAAGAGGTCATCTCGGAAGATGCATGCGCGAAAAAAGGGGAGCATGAGAAAAAGTGCCTAAAACATCAAAGGTAGATTCTGACTTGAAAAGACCGGCCCTGACCACTCTAAGTGGACAGAAGAAGGCGGGAGATAGATGCAGCAAGAAGGGGGGAAAAAACCACTACGGGGAACAACGGGTCCAAGACCTAAAGGGCGTAAAATTGGGTTCAGACTCACACCTTCTAAGGAATGCAAAAAGAGAAAGAAACAAAAAACACGATGGTGAAAAAAAGTTTAGGAAAAGGAGACGAGAGGGGGAGAGTCGCATCACAAGAAAGACGTCCCGGACTTCTGGACGGCCCAAAAGTCTTTCAATGGTGATAAAAAAAGGCAAAGGGGGGAAGAAGACGCTTGGAAAATTAATCAGTGCAGGAAAGGAGAACGCAGAAAGAGAAAAGTTGTGAAAGACAGGGGCATTCCCGGGGTTACATAAACACGGAAGGGGTAAAACAAAAACGCTGAGGGGAAGGAAAAAGGACAGGGAAGGAAGGAAGGGCGGCGGAGAACGCGGGCTAAGAGCAATCGAAGAAGAAAAGGAAGGAAGGACCCGGACTTCTCCAGAACAAAAAACTCGTTCTGAGGGTCTAGCAAGAAAACGGAAAAAAGGGAAAGACACAAACGGAGCAGCATCCAGGAAAAGAGCAACCTTCAGATAGAAAATCCGCTTAAGAAAGCTCCGCAGCAATCAAGAAGTGAAAAGGAATCACAGATGCACGCAAGAAAAAAAAGTAAGCAAGTCAAACCGAACTGACAGAAAAAAAGGACGTGGGGTAGTCGGTAAACTGTAATCGAATGCCGGAAAAAGGGGGAAAAAAGGAAGCGGGCAGGCGGGGGACAAGGTCCAGGGAAGCTATGTTTTTTGATGCAGGGCGAGAGGTCTTTTTCAGGGGGGGAAGGAGGTGGGGGAGAAATGAAGCAGGCGATAGACCACGGGACCGAAAAGTTAGCCCCCGAGGGGAGGGGAAAAAAAGCCGTAAAAAAAACGAAAAGGGAGGGGACGTACCCCCACTGCAAAGAAACCAACCAGAGAGCAAAAAAAAGATCTCATGAATGTGAAGGGAAAGCGCAGGAAGTGGAGGGAGAAACCGTGTCAACGCAAACACAGCTCAACAAAAAAGAAACAGTCGTTTGAGGAAGGAACACCGGAGAGGAGAAAAGGCCATCGCATCCTTGTTGAAGGGCCGAAAAGAAGGAATGATGGATAAATCTCCTCAATACCAAAAAGGGGTGACATCAAGGAAATCTGCACTACAGCCGCTTAGGAAGAAAAAGAAGGAGCGAGAAAAGAACATCAAACACGAAAGCTTCAAGGACTCAATAAAAGAAAAGACGGGGAGAGGAAATGGCAACCGAAAAAAGAAAAAAGACAACTCCGCGTCCTCTAAATTAAAAAAGACCGCAGGACCTACCGGTCAGAAAGGCCATCGCTCCCGAGGAGGAGAGAATCAAAAATCACGAAAAAAGGGGAGAAGAAACAAGGAAAAAGGAATCCAAACACCTTCTTCCGCCGCAAAAGGAAAGGGAGTAACGGAGAAAACCCGTGTAGGGATGCAAAGGGACAAAAAAAAAAAACCGTGTAATTATAAAGTTTAAAAAAGGGAAAGAGAGCGAGCGAGGGAGAAAAAGGCTATGAGAAAAAGCGAAACTCTGCGCTCAATGAACAGGAGGGGAGGGGGGGTGTGTGGAGGGGGGAAAAGGGAATCAAAAAAAGCCCACAAACTAAATATAGCAGAGGAAGAGACGGCATATAAGCCCCTATCTAACGTTACATCAAAAATGTGAACCCGGAGAATGAGAAAAATGGATTAGAGTGGAGACCAGACCATGTGCTCTGCAATCAGACAAAAGAGGAGAAACCAAACAAAACAAAAGGAGGAGTAAAAGAAGCTTTGGGCGTATGCAACGGTCGGACGAAGAAAGAAGAGATAAGATTGGGTAGCAAAACGAACAGGAGGGAGGAAAGCCAGGTAAAAGCAGAGCCTGGCGGGCCGAGACAGAAGAAGGGAAAAGGGGATAGGCAGGGGGGTGAAAAAGAAAAAACACAAAAAAAAAAAAACCACATCATTTAAGGGATTCCATTAGCGCATGCTTTTCTAAGCGCTTGAAAACGAAAGGGGAGGACAGCAGAAGGGGGGGAGGTCCAAATGGAGTGGAAGGAACGCGAGAAATAAGGGGGCGTCGAGGAATTGCAGGAGAAATAGGTGGAATGAGGGGAAGGAACGAAAGAGAGGAAATATTGCAGCGGGTGAGCGTTGATAACTGGCGGCGGAGAGGCGCGGTGAGGATGAGTGGAGCGGTAGGAGCAAGCGTTGAGATCAAGGGGAGAGCTAATTAAAAAAGAAGGGGGGAGAGGAAGGGAAGGCGAAACAGGGAGGGGGGGGGGGGCGGAAGGGGGGGGGGGAAGGGGAAAGGGGTACTCTAACAAACACGGGGAGGAGCGAGTAGGCGTATGAAACTTCTTCGAAAGATGGTGGAGAAAGGGAAAGTGGAGCGGGCGGGAGAAAGGCTTTACTTTAAATCTAAAAGTTACAGTTGTGGGATAGGGAAGAAATCCTCCCTAAAAATGTGAACGGGAGACGTGAAAACCGTGAGCGGAGGGGGTCTACTCCAGTGTGGAACGCCGAGGAGAGACGGGGAAGGCCCTACCGTGGTAGGAGGTGGAGGGGGCGCGGGGAACTGAGAAAGAGAAGCCAGGCAGCCAAGGGACGCTAAATATCGGGGGCTCTGGTCAGCTAGGGCAATTCCGGGGAAGAGAGGGGGGAAGTATAGAGAAGGAGGGGGTGGTACCGGAGGTGGGAAAAGAAAAAACCGGGAAAAACTCGCGACAGTTCAGAGAAAGCTCTTAAGGCCTGAGGATAACCAAAGACGCAAAAAAGGGCAAGGAACAAAGCACTCCGCCAACAAATAGCGGAGGGAATGGGCACAGATGTCAAAGGGAAGGACACCTCAGAAAAGTAACCTAGACTACAAGGAAGGGTTGAAGAACGGAAGTATGGGGGCATTCGCTGGGGATGGGGGAGGGGCTTGGGAAGAGAAAGGGCTTGCAAGGTAAACGAAGGGTGGAGCAAGAAAGACTTGAGAAGAGGGGGAGCTATAGATGGCTGTGGACGGCAAAATCGGAGCAGGGAGCAGGTGGGGGGGGAGGAAAAAAATCATGGTACCGAAGTTCTGAGAACAGCAAACTAAGGCAGTAGAGTGACGGTGGAGGGGAGTGAAAGGAGACCTGAAGGTACCAGGGGCGTTTTCGGGGGGAAAAAAATAAAGGCGTCAAACAGAATGGGGGAAAAAGGATAAGGCCAGAGGCAGGGAAAAAAGCAGAGGGGGGTAGAAGGCGAACTGTTGAACAGGAAAACCACCCCTGGGGAAACAAAAAAAAAACAAGAAAAGGGAAAAAGGAAGTTCCTGCTGAAGAGAAAGGGGGAAACCGCTTGGATGCCACTGGAGATTTCAGCGAAGGGAGCGCCCATAACTTAGTGGGGGGGAAAAAAGTTGACCATAAAAATGAAAGGGTTCACGATACAAGACAGTCCAGGAGACAAGGGAGCGAGGGGGGGAGAGCGGGCACGGATGCAGGAGGGAAAAATTCACAAGAGGGAAAGGCGGGTGTTTTGCAAATTCAAATCGGGGTACGGTGCACAGGGACAGGAAAGGTGAGACGAGAAGAAAAAGAAGAAACGCAAGATCACGTCGGGAAAAAGGGGGAATCTGTGGTCAAGGGGAAAAAAAAGGGGGTGAAAAAAATAGATAATCATCCGGAGCAGTAACGGGAGGGGAAGGACCGGGGCTAAAGAAAACCACCGCTTAATCTTGCAAAGCGAGGAAGAACTCTTCAAAAATAGAATTTGGTCTGAATAAGACGGGAAAGGGAAGAAGGGAAAACGGGGGAAAGCAAAAAAGTCACCATGCCAGGCCAAGGGAAAACTGATGGAAAAATGCAAACGACTGAGGATCCAGCGGTTGACGTACTCTAGCACGTCAATTGGAAGGGGGAGGGAATTATAGACCAACCGGAAAGATCACAAAGTCGAAAAAAATCTTAAAGAAGCGGGGACGGAGGAGAGAGAGCCACCAAAAAGATGAGAAAAAAATAAAGGAAGGGAATCGAAGGTACCGGAAAGGGGAGAAGGGGAGGGGGTGTATAACTAACACAAAAGTAACGGTTTGAATGGAAGGGAGTCGTAAAAAGGGTGGGGTATAAGGTCAGGGGAAACCCCTGGCCATGCTTCAGGGGGGCAGTAAAGTGAACAATGGGGGGGAGTAGAGGGAATAATTCATGATTAAAATACCAAAGGGGGGGAGAGGACTGCCATAAGGGGGAGAAAAAAAAATTGGAAGGAGAGGGGGGTTTTTAAGAAACCAGTTCATCCATGCAGTGAGAATAAAAAATGCGAGGAAGAGAAGGGGGGAGCAAAAAAAAAGTTTTTTCCGAGGTGACCACTCAAGACAAGGAAGAATAGGGAACGGGCGGGGGAAATGGTTATTCGAGAAATCACCTTCGAAAAAGAAGGTCCATCGAGCCGAAGAAGGTTCAAAAAAAAAACAAAAAAAAAGAGTTAAATGGGTATTCCCGAGAAGGGAAGGGCGTCGGGGCGGAGAGAAAGGGCAGAAAAAGAAACATTCCGCAGGACTGGCTAAAGGGAAAAAGGGGTATGTATCACCCAAAGTAAACTGGGAACGGCCTATAAATCGAGGAAAAGTAATAAGGGCCCTGGAAAGTACGCAGGTGTTTGCGAGAACTGGTTGGAAGTAATTGAAGGCAGGAGAGCAGCCGGATGAAAGAAGTTCAGTCTGAGGGGGAAACTGCCGACCGAGGAGGAGAACGGTGGAACAGGCGAGGTGAAGATAAAGATACCAGAAACTGGGGAAAAGAGGGGAAGGACAAGGAAAAGACGTTCAAGCCGCCAATAAAGAAGGAGGAGAGGGGGGACTGGGCAAGGGCAAGGAAAGGATCTGTAATTGCACAAAAAAAAAGAGTCTAGCCCGGATTTTGGGGGACAAAAAAAAGATATAGCAAAGGAAGGGAATTACGCAAAAAAAATCTCAGGTAAGACAGAAGGAAGAATGGGAGGGTCGTCCACCAACAAGAGAAAAGAGGGAAAGAAAACTAACCCAGACAAAGTACATGAATCCGACCTGTGAGTGAAAGGGATATGCAAAGAAGGAACAGAAGTAGGTGAAAAGTTACTGAACTGTGTGGGGGAAACGTGTCTGGAGGGGGTATTTCCTTGCAAGAAAAAAAAGGGGTGGGGAGGGCTTTGGCTCATAGATTCAGCGCTGAGAAGCCAAAAAGTTAAAAAAAAGGTCGAAGACCAAAAACTACGAAACAGGGCAAAAAAGGGAATCCCCCTAGCGGGGGAAAAGGAAAAAGAAAAAAGCATCAAAGAGAAGTGAATTAAAGGGGGAAAGGGAGAAGGGAAAATCTCCACCCGCGCAACAACATAAAAACACCACCACCAACCAAACCCCCGCACCCCCCCAACCCAGTGATAAAGAAAAAGGGGACAAGTAAAACAAGGACTGAGGAGATAGGGGGTGAAACGCCTTCAGAGAGACGTCCTAAGAAAAAAGCCAGTGTGGGAAGGAGAACGGAACTGGATGGAGGGAAATTAATAAGGAAAGAAAAAATTTTCGAAGTGAAAAGAATTCCAGCAGCCGCTGAATAAAGAGATAAACGGAACCAGAGAAAAAACAAAGTCTCTCCTAAGAATGAACAGGGGGTAAAAGAGGAAGAAGCCGTGTAGATAAATTCAGGCAACTCTCGCAAAATAGACCTCGTTCGAACTGGAAAGGTAGCGGGTGGGGGGGCTTACAA
>Ga0179593_1300147_pt1 | contig 16686 bp, 20 predicted proteins | sample CZODoug2_1_08_16_FD_185931 | JGI IMG/M metagenome (GOLD analysis project Ga0179593, IMG submission 185931) | Vadose zone soil fungal communities from Angelo Coast Range Reserve, California, USA - CZODoug2_1_08_16fungal (PacBio error correction) | ecosystem: Environmental > Terrestrial > Soil >...
CCCCAAGAAAGAAGAGAGGGAATATGTCCCGGTTCAGAGTCTGAGAGAAGCCGTAGGTCCATTCTCCTATTGCATCTTGTGATGAAACCCTCAACTTAAAGATCGGGGAGGGGAAATGAATAGACCCATCATATAAAAATTCAGTAGAGTAAGAGCGGGACCGGGCACGAAGAGACGAGTCACCCAAATCCATACCAGTGCAAAAGGGTGGGTCAAAAAAAAACTTAGGGTGGCTTAAAAGCTCTCGCCTCTAAGAACATTTCACGTACAATAAAGGATGCTATGAAGAGAGATGAAGACGAAATTATTCTAGTAAGAATAGTTTTGTCGGAAGTGGGAGACAGGGAAAGCGCGTTTCCTCAAAGAAAAGGAGCTGGGTGGAGAAGGAGGAGGGGGGGAAAAGCTACTGGCGAACTGAAACCCGCAGACATGACTAATCAACCTTCAGCCTCTCAATGGGTTCAGGGGATGTCACGGAAGTCAGGGTGGGAAACAAAAAGAAAAAGAGAAAAGAACAGACACATAAAAACGACAAAAAACACTCAAGAGGTGCTCGAGGGTGGGGGGGTCGGAGTGTGAGAGGACAAGTCGGAGTAGCTGATTCTTATCAGAAAAATAAAGAAAAAAAGGGGGCAAAACAGAGGGACCCGGTGAAGGGGAACGAGCCCAGGTGCAAAAAAACTGAGAAAAGAAAGGGGAGGAAGGGCCTCTAAATACTTCTCAGATGAGAAGAGAAGGGCGAAGTCGACAAGAGGACCCTCATCTAAGACGGAAAAAGAAAAGGGGAGGAAAAACGAACGTCGAAAAAAAGACAGTGGGTTCCAGAGGATAAAGGGGATGACGAAGACTCCTCAGATCAACTGGGGAGGGGACCTATTTACAAAGTAAGTGGGAACAGCAATGGAAGCGGAAAAAATGCTTGGAGCAGAAAGTGACGCGTTTTAATCAGTGAAAACGAAACATCAATTCTTATGGATGCCCACACAGACGATTTTAAGACTGGTAAAGACCACAAATCAGCGCGAAGTGTCAGAAAAGAGAGGAAGACGAGAAAAGATCTACCGGATTCCCTTGGGGTAGAAAAGACACTGCAAAGGTGAGGGACAAGGACTACGGGGTAATTGTCTGGAACGGGGGGCTGAGAGGGGAGTAAATCACCTCCCTCAAAATCCCGAACAAGTGGGGGCACGGAAAGGGGTCCCAATCTGGGGTAGAAAGAAGGAAGGGGAAAAACAGGTCGATAAGCTAGTAGGTCAGAGAACATACAAGTCCACAAGAAAAGTCGTTTTCCCACAGCCCGAAAGATGCCAAGAAGAAAACCTGAGAGGCACATCGAAAACAAGGTGCAACACAGGGGTTAGGGGACTGCGGCGATTCTGTCGAGCTGGGAATTGACGCGCGAGGGGAAAAGAAGAAAGGGGAAGAAGGGGATGGAACAACCTCCATGGAAAAAAGAAAATCGAGAGAAAGAGGGCTAAATGGGGGAGAGGGAGAAAGTAGTCTGACGTCGAGGCTCATCGAAAAAGTCATCTAAGGGGTCAGGGGAGGAGAAGCCGGAAGTTTGGGGGGGGAAAAAAAGCACTCAAAGAGAGGATTACTACTCGGTACTTCCCCAGGGAAGCAAAGCAAGGTCTTCAAAAACAACAAAAGCAAGAGGGCGCCAAAGGAAAATACGCCTTCTTCTTTTAAAGCTAGCGGGCTCAAGGGAAGAGGAAGGGACCTGGGGGGACGAAATCAAGAATATATTTAGCACAAAAGTCGGGGGGAAAAGAACAGAGCGAAAAACTCTAGTTGAAGAGCCACATACAATCTTGAGTCGATTTGACGTCGAACGCCAAAAGAAAAAGAGGAAAGGAAAAGAGGGGGGGGGAAAGAAAAGAGAAGATCTCCAACACCGACGGATCTTGGTGGGAGGCCCAAAAAGGAGGAGACGGGGACGAAACTTATCCGCTAGGATCAAGGAGAGGAGATAGAGAGGGGGTGAAATTCGATTACCGTTGCCAAAATAAAGGGAAAGAGGAGAAAGTGTAAGAAAAGGGGGGGGGCAAGGCGGCACAAAAGAGGTGAGAAGAATGGGGCGAGAAGAGGGGAAGGGGAACGGATATAAAATTCTAACAGCGTGGGGGGCGGAAAGGAGAGGGAAGGGACATAAATCCTCAGCATGGTGGGATCATAAAGCGGAAAAGAACTTGACCCAAAAAGACTCGATACGTACCGGGGTTACTAGAAGGGGGAGGAGTCAGAATGGGCGGGAAGAAGAAGATAAACCTCCAGGGAAAAAGTTAAATGGAAGACCGCCAAGGTTGCAGCAGGTGGTGGGCGGCGGAGATCTGAGAATAAAGAGAAGCAAAAGAAGGGAGAAAAGAGGGGTAAGGAAAGTATTCGATGAAGGAAAGTGTGTACCTGAAAAAAGGAAAATAGCACCAGGGGGGGAGAGCCTAAAACGGAGATTTATGGTTGTGCGGCCAGAAAGTAACGGGGGAAAAAAAAAGAAGGGAACCTGGTTTGGCTTGCTTAAGAAAAGCCTGGAGAGGTGATTTGTGTTGGAACCCTGCCGAAAAAAGAACGAACACGGGGAATGATGTCATTTACGAAGGACTCGGCCCCTTCCAGAAGGAGTCGGCTTGGAAAGTTGGGGGGGGAAAAGGAGAATCCAGGGAGGGGAATACGACGTCCAGGTCACACCGTCAAGCCAAGAAAAGGGGAAGACGAAGACTTTATTCGATTTAATCAGGGGAGGGAAAGGGGGGGCCAGTCACTAAAGAGAGGTGGGCGTTTAAGCGGTAGAACCTGAAGGGGGGGGACGAAGGGGGGGAGAAAATGAAAGTTTAAGCACAGGAATTTGGGACAGGGGGAAAGAAAAATCGGGAAGACAACCAAACGAATAATAGAAGGGTGCCATTGTCGGGGAAGGGAGCCAAAAGAAGGGGGGGAAAAAACAACTCGCGAGAGGCATACGGGGCAAAGGAAAAAAGCTAAGTTCAAGAGGAAAGGGGAAAGTTCGATAGAAGAAGTACTCCGGGGAAAGGTTTCCTGAGGGAAGAGGAGGTAAGGGAAAGGGGGGGGGTTTAATACGGTAACTTAGAGACAATCTTTTTAGAGGGGGAAAGAACTTAAAAAGGAAGGGACTCGTAGGGTAAATATGGAAAAAAAACACGGGAAGGGGGAGCGGAGGGGGGGCGTATTTGGTTATCCACATCAAAACCTAATAAAGGGGGGGATGGGAAGAGCACGTAGGGGCCAAAGGTTAGCCCTTCCTTTTGCAATGGGGCAAGGGAAACCATTAAAAGTATGCAGGTAGCTAGAAAGACCAGGTTGCTCAGAGGAAAAAGGGGGTCGGGTTCAGGTAGGTATTACAGGGCCAAAAGCGAAGAAGAGCTACGTAGATAGGGAAACGATAGGAAAAACCAAAGATGAAACGGGGCGGGAGCAACTGGCACCGGGGGCCGCTTTGGCTAAAACGGGGGGCTGAAAAAGTGAAAGGAGATAAGGGGGGGGGGGGGGGGGGGGGGGGGGGGGGGGGGGGGGGGGGGGGGGGTGGGGGGGGGGGGGGGGGGGGGGGGGGGGGGGGGGGGGGGGGGGGGGGGGGGGGGGGGGGGGGGGGGGGGGGGGGGGGGTGGGGGGGGGGGGGGGGGGGGGGGGAGGGGGGGGGGGGGGGGGGGGGGGGGGGGGGGGGGTGGGGTGGGGGGGGTGGGGGGGGGGGGGGGGGGGGGGGGGGAAGGGGGGGGTGGGGGAGCCTCTTCTGGAGAAGAGTTAGGCACTTGGGGGGGCAGAGTAGGGGTTAGGGCTCTTCGGCAAGGGAAAAAGCTCAAAAGGGCGGAGGGATACTTGAGGAACTGAAGGGGAGAAGAGCAATAGGTCTGAATCTAACTATAAGGAGGAAAGAAGGTGGGGACTTATAAGGAGAAGGAAGATCGGGGAGACAGTTCCTCAGGAACTCGCAGATTTACTGGGGATAAGGGCAATAGGGAACTGAGAACTTGGGACTCAACGCTTGTGTCTGGATAAAAAGAGGATAGAAGATCAATTTTCGCAAGGGAGTTGGGAAAGCAGGAGATCAGAAAGACCGGGGGTTTAGGTTCGGAAACATAGTTTAAAGTAAAGGGGGGAAAGGAGGATGGTCAGGAGAAAAAGTCTAATAGGATTGGAGCCTGATACCTTTGGGGTAAGTAGGGGGGGAAAGACTTGGGGGGAGGGGGAAAAGTTTTAGGAAGGTGGGGCGAAAAAAAGGGGGGAGAGCAGGAAATATCTCGGAAGGAATAAGACCTGGTCTTATGATACGGTGGGGGGTCAAGGGAAGTGGGGTGGGGGGAAGGAACATTTTTGACCAATTTGACGGCCGTTAAGCTCATGAATCGGCAATAGAGAGTGATTATTTTTCAGTGAAAAACAAAAAAGAAGGGCACAATTACCTTCCAGGATCTAACTAGCCGATACTCCTTAGATGCGAAATCTCTCGGGAAGGGCGAGGGGAAAAAGAAGAAGAGGAGGTGGAATCTTGGAATTGAAAGTGGCCGTTTTTCATCAAAGAAGCAGAGGAGGTGTGGTACAAGCTCTGGCAAATGAACCGATTATAGAGGACCTCCAAGGTGGGAAGGAGGTGGGGCGAGAGGGAAAAAAGAAATTGAGGCCAAGCTTAAATAGGCGTTGGGGAAAAACGGGAGTACCGTGGGGGGAGTCTTATATTTTTCTCAGGGCCTATATCTTGTTGGGAGGGAGAGGGGTGAAACTAAGTGGGTAACACAACGTCTGAAACCCGATTCGAGGAGAAAAGTAGGGCTGGGAGGAGAAGTGACGGTCTGGGGAATGGCGACGATCGCTGAGTCAGGTCTAAAGAAAGGAAGGGTGCAGGGGGTGTGAGCACGTAGTGTTGGTAGATGAACGAGGCGGTGACCCGGTCTTCATTTGGGGACTTCAAGGTGACAACCCGAGGTAAAATGAGAAGGGGGGAAAAAGACAAACCCGGCTAGACTGGGAATGGGGGATGGGGGGGAAGGGGGAAACAGGGAAGTAACTCTTAAGAAAAGATGTTTCACTAATTGACGAAAAATTCATTCGGCCATCAACACGTTTGAGAAGCTAAAAAAAGAAAGGGGGGGGGGGAGGAGAGAACTTGTCAGGGGGAAGCCAACGGGAAAACGATGGGAAAAAAGGGGCTGGAGTCACTCCGGGGGGGGGGGGACAAGGAGGGGAGACGTTGTAGGGGGGGGGAGCAAGAAACTTTAAGCATCCCTGTGATGGAGTCTTCTACGTCAAGGGAAAGAGGGGTCGACGGGGTGATAAACCAATGGCGGGATTCTAGTATTACACGAGCCAGAAGGTGGAGAGGGCACTAAAGGGGGTTGAACATTCACTTTCAATCACCGGGGAAAAAAGGTGGAAGAGTGAGTTAGGGAATGGTCCTTTGGCAGGCCCTGTGGCTGGTCACGTTGGGGAATCGCGAACCTGATGGAGGGTAGAGGAAGAAAGGATTTGCTGAGTTTCAGGTGGCTGAAGGGGAAGAAGGAAAGGAGGCAACAAATCTGCGCACAGAGGGAGTGTTATTTAGTAAGGACGGGAGGGAATTACCAGGTTCAGGAAAAGACACTATTCCCGGAACTATTTATCTCGAAGAAGTCCCTGGAACTCAGGGAAATGAAGGGACGGGGAAGGGGAGGAGGGGAAGGAGCGAATAAAACTACACACTAAGGGGGGGGGAGCAAACTTCATGAAGGCGGCGTTTGGGGGGAGAGGGGGGAAAAGAGGGAGGACTATGTATTGCAGAAGGCTAATCAAAAGAATGTCTGATGGGCCTTGAGAGGGGAAAGGAGTCAGAAGAGGGAAGGTTATGGGGACAGAAAAATGGCATGAAGAATATTCCTTTCAGCGGGAGGAGGAAAGAAGAGGGGGACCATGGGAATAGATCTGGGCACTAAGGAAGTACGTATCGCGAGACAAAAAAAAATTAGGGAGGAGGGGGAAGGAAAAAAGGGGGAGTACCAAAATTCCTTCTTACAGTCTAAAAACTCTCCAGGACAAATTCAGAGGAGCGGTGAGACCACGGAAAAGTCTTCGCATCCTCACTTCACTAAGGAGGGGGAAGGTTCAAAACTCCGGAAAAAGAGATTTAAGGAAACTAGCCAGCCCAGAAGGAAAAAAAGACGTATCTTGGAATTAAAAGGGGGGGGAGGGGGAAAAAACATGATCCTTTATGGACAAAACAAGCCTCCGGAAAAGGGGACGGTTAGCACAAAAAAAGAAAATGGCCTTGTGGGAGGGGAGAAGAAAGAGAAACTAAAAAGGGAAAGGAAAGAGACTCGGGTTAAGAAAGTTATGTCGAATTCCAGTCGAATGGGGGAACGGAAGGGGGGTAAAACTGGTAGGAGTGACATTGGGGGACAAGAGAAAAGAAAGGCGTTCAAGGATCTTGTTGCATCAATGAATGGCGAAACCACACGCTACCAGGAAAAAAGAAGAGTCGAAGAAAACTTCCACCATCAGGTTGACGGGCACCTCATGCTTCCAACGTAAAAAGAAAAGGGCGGAAAGTTCCCCGCGTGGCAACCGAAAAAAAAAGGGGAAAAAGGGGGGTGGGGGCCTAGAAGTCGGGCTTAACGCATGCGCAGAGGAAATAACAGATCGCAATAGAGGGGAAGGAGGATTTCGAAAGGAAAGGGTGAAAGAAGCAAGGACGGAAAACTCATCAACGAATGGGAAGAAAAAATCCTTGGCAGGGAGAAAAAGGACCTGGGGTTCAATCGGCTACCGGAATACCCATCAAAAAGAGTAAAGACAACAGGGGTGGTGTGGGGGTGGAAGGAAAGGTAACCGGGGTCGGTCCTAACTCTCTGCAAAGGAAGTGGTAGCGCAATGGATAATGGTGTTAAAGCAGGGGACCGCAAAGGCACCCTGCAGATTGTGGGAGAAAAGAATCATAAGGGGGGAAGAAGGTCAGACCAGCTATCAAATAAACCTATAAAAAAAAAGAGAGACCAGTAGAGAGAGGAAATTCGGGGGGGTAACTGCAAAAGAATTATTGGGATCCGGGGGGGGAAAGGGAGATGGGTTTCCCCAAGTTAACTGCGTAGAGAAGGGAAGACGCCACGCAAAATGAACGGGAAAGGAGAAAGAAGGGGGGTTGACAGCCTGAAAAGGGGAACCAAGGGGACCGCAAAAACGACTTATGGAGAGAGAAAAAGATCCAGACGAAACAAAAAAAGGAAAGGAACGGGTTCCGACCCACGAATAGTTCTCTTTGAAGAATCCCAGGAGATTAAGCACACTTCAAAAGGAAAAAGTTGGCGTTCTTCAACTATGGGGAAGGTACGCCCGCTTCGGGGGTGAGAGGGGAAAGCTTCTGCCAAGCCTTCTGATCAGGGCTCAGGAGAACAAAATCCCGAACAAAGAACCTCATAAGGGTAGGGCTATTGGGCCTGAGGAAGAAACCCTTTTCAAGACACGTTAGAGGCGGCGCTGAGGAAAATCCTGTGAGGGGAGTGAAAGGAAATTAAAGGTGTTGGGGGGGGGGGGAAAGGAAAAAATCCCAGGTAATGAAAAGGTCTACTAGTAACATATATAAGGGAGTAAAGGGAGAAATACGAATGAGGGGGGAACCAAAAAGAATTCTCAAAAGCGCATACAACTTCTCGGGGTACAGGGGGGAGAAGAACGACGGGTTAAGGGGGACTATCAATGGGGGGGGATAACAAAAAACATCACATATAGAAATCCCCCCCGGGATGGAGGGGGATAAAAGAAAAAAAAGGAAAATCTCAGGAGTTCCTGGAGCAAAAAAAAAGGAAATAGGGGGGACGGAGGGGGAAGGAAAACTCCGGAATAAAACGAGGAGTTCCAAGCTACTCCAGATTGCGGATCGATGGGGGAGGTCCACAAAAGAGGAGGGAGTCCAACCTAATACCTGCCGCAGGATGAGGGGGGGGAAAGATCGAGAAAGGGTTCCAAGGGTACCGTCTGGGATGACGGGGAAGCCCCCAACTCCCCTTTAGAAAAGAAAGTAGTACGGGTGAGGGGAAATCCCAGAAAAGGAAAACAATGTTCAAGAAGGACGTCAGGGGGGGGACGTCTAGGAAGCAACGACAGCCTAAAAAACGCAGATAGTACTCCATGGCCGGAAGAAGGGGGGGGCCGCTCATTGGGGGGGGATCAGATCTCAACTAAAGGGCCCTCTCCTCCGATTAAAGAGTAAGGGGGACAAAAAAGAAAGGGGGAGGGGGGCTGCAAGGGTAGCAACTGGAGTGCCTCGTCTGCAAAGGGGGGAAATGGAAAAAACGGCAAGGGGGGAAGAGGGGGTTGAGTCAGTAGACGGTCTTTCTCATAGTAGTCGAAAGGATGAGGCGAGCGGGTTTCCAAAGAAGAGCCTTCCTACTTCACCTCCACAGTGTAAATCGAGCACCAGGCTATAAGAAAAACCAGGAAAAAGGGGGGAGGAAGAAAGAAAAGAACGGGAATAAGTGGAAGGGGGGCACCGAAATGCCAACGAAAGGGTCGGAGGAGGAGGGGGTTGGGGGGTAAAAAAAGGAAAAAAAAAGGCAGAAAAAGGAAATGTGTTTCACTCATACAAGAGGTAAAATTCTGGGTCCGGGAAGTCGTAAAAAAGGTGGGGGGCAAGGGGGGAGAAAACCATCAGGGTTCGAACGGAAAAAGCTTTCCATGGGATTGGGGCATGAAAAGTAAACTATAGTGTCGGGAGGAGGTAGAGGAGAGAGAGACAAGGGAAAGGGAAAGAGAAGAAGGCAGGGGGGTCTGTTTGTACAGAAAAGCGCGTGCCGAAGGGTAGGGAACAAGGGAGGGTTCGAAGGAAGGAGAGTCCCTCAAAAAAAAAAAAAAAAAGGAGGAATGTGAAAGATAGATATAGTCCTTCAGAAAGGCCAGGAGGGAAAAAACGCAGTGTGAAAGAAAAAAGCTCGCGCACGGTGTCATACTAAAAAAAAAACAAAAATCGGAAATCAGGCCCAGGAGTGAGTCGAAGAAAACTGTGCACTCCAGGCCTGGAAACGTTGGGAAAGGGGGAAAGAAGGGAACGTAGTAAGAGACAGCTTGGTTGGGGCAAAACTTTTCACGCAGAAGTAAGAAGAACTGTGCGCGATGTAACAGTGGGAGAAAACACGGTGCAGTTGACCGGAGAGGCTTGGAGCGGGCATGGAAAAAAAACACCTATCAAGGAAGTTTGGCATATCAATCAGGGAAGGGGGGGGGGGGGGGTGTGGGGGTTGGGGGTGGGGTTGTGTGGGGGGGAATTCAGGGCAAAGGGGGGGGAACGGCCTCCCCTTAAAAAAAGTTGATGCAAATTAAAATTTGGAAGGGAGTATGGGAAAGGTAGAAATGGAAAAAAAAGAGAAAGGGGAGCTACTATCTTCGATAAAAAATAAAGTACACACTAACATAAAGTTTGGGGAGGGAAAAAGGGGGGAGACAGGCTGGGGGAAATCGGGGCTACGTATTCCCAAGGGAGTCTACCCGATCCGTCCGTAAGAGTAAAGTTCAGCGGTAGGAGGGAAAAGTAAGCTGAGGACTTAGATCCAACATTCATGAGACTCGTCTACTTCAGGTCGTCTAATACTATGCGGAGGATAAGGGGAGGGGGGAGAATAAGAAAATAGAAAGAAAATACGAGACGAGACCATTTGCTTGGATGAGGAATGCTCAGCGAAGAACGAACAAACAGAAACAGCGCGAAATTAACGGTACCTGTCATCGCGGGGCGGAATTGTTACCACGATGGGGGGTGGAGAGGAGCTACGCTCAGAGCTATCGGGGGGCTCCGGAGATCTGGGGCATAAGCCCTCAGAAGATTATATTGTGGGAAAACCAGAGGAAGGGAAGGAAAGGAGGGGATAGGGCGTTGCAGGAGAAAAACCAGGAAATGGGTTTCTCTTATCGATAAGAACTGGTATGCGCAAAAAGTGGGGGAGATATAGGGATGGATGGGTCTACAAAGGGGGGTCTAGCATCGGAAAATGGTCAGAAGGAAAATACCGGTATCTTTTGTCCTCGAAAGAGGTGGGGTGGAAAAAGAAAAGGAGGGAAAAACGGGATTTTGTAGCTGTGGACATGGGGGGAGTAAAAAAAAAAAAAAAGGCGATACTCCGGGATGTCTGGAGAAAAAGTCAGAGAATAGCAGTACACGGGGGGGGGACGTATGACTAAGAGGCTGATCCTAGGATTAAGCTAAGAGCTCGCCGAAATAGCACGCGCGGACGATGATGCGGGAAATTAGGGGGGGGGGAGGGCATCTCCGGGTTGAAAAGTCAAGGGGGGGGGGACGCATGAGAAGACTCTGAGGTACTCATCGCGGCCTGAAAAAGACGAAGGGAGGGCGGACACGAACAGTCGGGTTGTGAAAAGCTTCTAGTTCGGTGAGAGAGTATGGGTTCGTAGGGCCTTGGGGGGGAGAGAGAAAAAATATTCTTGCGTCGTCATTTTTTAGAAGGAAGTTCCAGCTTCGGGAAACCCATTCGCTGCTAACTTAGGGACGGGATAGGAAGGGACACGAGCATTGCCAAATTAATACTTCCGGGTAGGAGCTCCATTAACGGAAGGGGGTAGAGGATAAAAAAGGTCTCTCTACGACAATATTGCTTATCGGGAGGCAAGAACCTGTGGGAAGAAAGGCAAGCAAAAAAACTCATGCGCACGACAACGAACGGAAGTCAAGTTTGACTCACGTCACTTCCGGGGAGGGGGACAACAGGCAAAGGGGAAAATTGGTCTCGTACCCAAGGAGAGCCACGGAAATTGACGAAATCAACATTGGACTACATTATAGTGGCTCTGCGAAGGGGAAGGAAGAAATGGGCCGCCAATGGGAACAACACGGCTACGAGAAAGGAGTTTTGAGAAAGAGGCAGGTTGTCAGGAGGTTGGAGGAGATGGACAGAATCCGGTAGTCTAGAAAGGAGGGTTAGCTTTTGCTACTAACACGGCGAGAATATTGCGAAAGAAGAGGAACTCAATTCGGATGGGACCCCGCTGGTGGACGAACGGGGGGCACGGGGCACTGGGAGTCTGGAGGGGAATTCGCCCGGTGGAGGCAATGACGTGGTCAGGGAAAGAGGGGCAATTGGTAAGAAAAAAAGAAGGAAGGAAGCTGGGAGCTTTGGGGATCGAAGTGAAATGAAAAGAAGAAAAACACAACAAAGCGGAAATTATGGAAAAGAGGGGGAAAATTCCTCGAATTACATGGGGGAAACCAAAAGGAAGGGGGAAGTGCCGGAGCTCAGGGGATCCTCGGGGGAAAGAATTTCAATATATCATCTGAGGGGGGGAAAGTTAACTTGTCTTGGGATTCATGAGAGAAATCCGTCACACTTATGTGGGTTTCTAAAAAAAAGAATGTCAGCTGAAGGGTGAAATGGCTCTGATCCGTAGGTATGGCAATCACGCGGGGGAAGAAGAAGACTGGCTGGAGGGGGGGAAGGAGAGTGGAACTTCAAATCGCAGGGATTTAGAAGGGGGGACAGTGAACTGACGTTGCACCGGGTAGGAAGACAAGACGGGGGGAAAAAAAGTTTTCCTTGGATCGTGTTCATCGAGAGCAAAGAGGGATAAAAACACAAATTATGAATATAACAAAAAACGGAAAATTATCCGTCGGGGCTGCCAATCTAAGGACACCCTTTCAGAGGACGGGGAAGAACTGACGAAAGAAAGTCAGTAACAAGCGTTCTGTCACCCCCTCACCGGGAAGTACTATAAGAACGGGCCAAAGAAAAAGTATAGAGGGAATATCGTACGGGAAGCCTACTGCACAACGCCGCAGGAATGGGAAAATGTGGGTTCCTCACCAAAATGAAGGGCTGAGAAAAGAAGGACGTCCCTGAAAAGAAAAAGAAGTGAACTCGACAGTACGATTGCAGAGAAGATTCAAAAATCAAAAAAAAGTTTCAGCCTTTGGTAAAGTGTAAAGCGCAGGGCGTTGCCAGGAAATCAACAAATTCAGGTGAGAAGGTCGGTGCTCCCTGAAAGACTAAAAAAACGAGACCAACGAGCTTCTTCGTCAGAAAAATCTCTCCAGCGGGAGAGGAAACTAGGGGGGACAAGGCTCAAGTCGAACCATAGATCATAAGAAAAAGGAAATATGAAACCAGAAACTTTTGAAACCGCGCGGTAGTGGGAAACATACGCATTGGGAAGAAGACTCGGTCCATTCCCAGGGATGGGTGTGAAAAAACGATCGAAGTGAATACCGGAAGGAAGGGGCAAAAAGAGGGACAGAGGAACAAGCAACGAACAATTTCGGAACACCTAAGGTCGTCTTTGAAGTCAGGAAAACAGAAATGGTGGTCCATCTGGAAAAATAAGGGAACAATACAAGGAAAATCATTGTAGTTCATTTGAGGAAGAACTTACACGGTTCATTTCAGAGCAATTCGCGGGGAAAAATAGTGGGAAAAAAAACTTTAAAGGACGAAAAGGTAAAAAAAAACCTTTCGGAAAACGAATCGCCCTGCCGAAAGGGAACCGTGAGCAGGAAAGGGTGGTGACTGCCCACACTCCGAACAGATCAGTCAAACAAGGAGCTCCAATTGTAGGAGAAAATCCGTTCACGTGAGCTGCCTACAAAAAGGGGTCAAAACAATGAAAATGTAGGGCACAGGAGACCTCTCCCAACAGACTAGGAAGAACTCTAAGGAAATCCGCGTGAAAACGAGGGGGGGGGAACCACACCTGCACTTAACGACAAAAAACAATCTCTGCGGATAAAAGAAATCAAAACCGTCGACTATTCAAGGTCCCACCGCCCTGCCAAGCGTGGAAAATCCGACTGTCCGTATCCCGAAGCAAAAGCCACAAACGGGACAACACATTTTTATGGGAACCCGCGATGCTGCCGTGTCACAGCGGGACGTAGAAATTGCTGCAAACGTCCAATAAACTTGAAAGGGAAGGAGCCGGGGCGCCCCACAAAAAAATACGAATATGTCGCCTAAAGCGAGAGAAACAAAGTAGGGGCCAAGGTCGAAGGAAAAGGCTTCTCAGACTCATCGAAGGTCAGGGAGGAGATCCGTAGTTGGGGTTGAAATAAACAACCCGACAGAAAAGAAGGATGAAGGAAGAGAGTACCGGGATCACACACCAGAAAGAAAACCATTGCGTGCACACACACACTTCGGAAACACCAGTACGCTACGCCAGGGGGGGGAAGGGGTTCCGAAGCGAACTCGTGCAAAAGAAAAAATTTTGCGAACCACTATATAAAGGAAAAAAAAAAAAAAAAGATCGGCACTCATAAAAAAAGGCAAGGAAATCTCCTTCTGAATAGAAACCTCCAGAATAGAGACGGGGTTAAAACACTACAAAGAAAACCAAAATTGATATGGAACTCTGCTCCGGACAACTTGATACCGCAGAAAGAGAGGGTCTAGAAAAGAAGCGTTGGGACAAAATGAACCGCGAGACGCGTTTCAATAGCAAGTTGGCGATTCATTGAGGGCAGGGGTGCTATGCGAAAGCGCAAGGGAAAAAGTGCTCGTCCAGGTCAGGGGGGGAAAATTGGGGAGCCCGGCCACAACACACGAAGGAGGGTCCTCCATGCGGACCGTCGCCCGACAGAAGGTGGCAGCGGCATCTCTATAAGGTCCCTTACTCTGCAAGCACCAAACGACGGAAAAAGCTGGATAAAACGCCAGGGTCACTGTAAAAAAGACCGCCTCGAGCACGAAGGAGCCAGGGGAAACCCGTACCCCAAAACAAAACCCAGCAAGAAGGTGGTGTGATCCAACCCTACTACTCGAAGATAGCGTCGAGGAAGGCGGCGTGTCAGTAACTGATGACGCTTCCTAAACGTCACGGGCACCAAAAAAGGACAATCTCGGCGATCCCCGCGCCATTGATGGTCAGGGAGAAAAAAACAAGGGGAAGCCTGATGAAGAACCGTGATCGGCCCAATCATGGCGGGGAAGGTCCTGATTGGTTGTGAAACGAAAAAAAAGGTCAACTCAAAACTAGCCACATGAAGTGGTTTCACATGGACATCGAGCCCTCAACGCGCAGGCTGCGTTACCATTTGGGCAAGGAAAAAGTCTTCGGTAGAAGAAAGGGGGGAAAAAGTAACCAACTCAACCAGACCCGACGGCCATCTAGGAGGGAATATCTAGCACGGCACCGAAAGTGGCATCGGGTGGTAGTTTTACGGGCCATGAAAAAGAACTTATTTTTCGGAACACTGCTATCAAGGGGGAAAGTTATCCACAATACTCTACAAAAAAAAAGAGAAAAAGAGAGCTCAATAAAATTTATAGAGTCACCTCCGGTTCAATAAACTAAATACCAACAGGTAAAAAGGGAAAAGCCACCTAGACGGCCACTGTGAAATGGAACCTCGCCGACGACAAACATCGTGCCTCCTGGTACTATTCGGCCTGGAAGGGGTGGGCAATCGGGGAAAAAGAATTCAACGCTGTTTCTGCCAAAAAAGGAATCCGCGCGCGACGCAGAGGATGAGACAAGACACTAATTGAGGGATCAGGGCTTGAGAGGGCAGTGGTCTTTTCAAAAAAAACGGAAAACAAGCAGCCATTAGGGTGGGGGGGAAGCAGCGGGGGGAAGTCGTCACTCGTTGCCTTGCAGAAAAGGAAAGCTACAAGAGCGAACCTCCGGTTGACATCGTTCACCGACTTTCTCCGTAAAGGAAGGGGGTCAAAAAGTAGAACCAAGCAGGGCTTCTAGATCTTCTAGGAAAAAAAGGAATACCACGCTAAACCTTGGGGAAGGGAGAAAAATCGAACGCGGCGGGGGAGGGAAGGTGACAGTAACCTTGTCAAACGCGCATCCCTTCCGGGCGATCGTCGCTTGGCAAAGGAGGCAACGGGCTCGAAGAAAAAAAAAAAACCTCAAGCGACGGCGACGCGGCCGAACGAGGCGGTTAGAGGAAGCGCTCACCTTGCGACGGAAAACCGACTAAGGACTAGAACTGCTGAATAAGCAAAAAAACGATCGCATACAATTCCGAAAAAAAGAAATATCTGGAAAAAAAAGGAAATACATCACGGGGGAAAAACGCTTTTTCAAAGATCGAGCTACGAGAGCAGGATCAAGCGTCCGGAGCTGGGCCCTCAAAGCGAGGAAAAAAAAAGCAGGGTGAGGGTGATGCGAAAAGAAGTTATGAATCGACGAAAAGGAACGCGTCCAAGGATACGATGTACGTGCGCCGGCGAGTGACGACTGGGGGAAAGGAAGCCATTGGGATATATGTTGGTGGTTACGCAAAAGGCTAAGTCGCAAAGAGGCGCAGGAGAAAAAAGTAACTAGGGGATACGGGGGGACAACTTGTGGTGTGGGTGCCCGCCATGGAGGATAAACGCTGTGAAAGAAGGGACTAAAGAATTTGCAGCTCCAATAACATAGAGGTCTGGGACAAAACCTATAAAACATAACGAACGGTAGCTACCGAGCCTGGAACCGAGGTGACTCACGGGAAAGGAACCTCAATAAAAAAAAAATTAATTTGGGGAAAAAAAAGATGAATTCGGCGTTGCGGGCTCGCAAGGTTGGAGCAATGCGCCATAACTCGCCGCGGCGTACAACTTCCTACCCAAATGTTTAAAGAAGGGGGGGCTACTGAAAACCTTGGAAGGGGTCCAAGCGGCACTGAGGGGGTGAAAACTAGCGAGTTTTACGTCGTGGCGTATTTGAAAAAGCATTGGGGGTCGCAGGCACCTACCGGGCGGAACGGCGGCCCAGTACTGCTCAATCGTAATGGTGAAAGCGCTGGAACAAGTCGCGAGAAAGGGGCTCGAAAAATACTCCGTAGGGAGAAAAAAAAGAACGGCAGTGTCGAACAACTCAGTCTCGACGACTGTGGATCGGGGATCAAAAAACAGGCGCTCGGGTTGAAAAAAACAACAAATGCGAGGGGGGGGGGAAGACACAAGGCGATGCTTTTCAAGGGTTGGCGGTCAAAATGAGGAAAACGCGTACTTCAATACTACTCAGCATTTTCCGCCGAATCCGAACCAGTAACCTTTAAGGAAAAGCACCATCAACAGGAAAGATACATTAGGGGCTACGATACATGGTCCGTGGATGCACAACGGGGCTTGGTAACACATGGATTGTGGAACTTACACAAAAACTTTTAATTCGTCGTGCGTTTTTGAGCGTACAAAGCCAAACCGTCCTCGACTAATTGAAATCGTCATTGTCTGAACACTCGCAGGAGGTCTGAAACATGAGCATCGGCGGCAACACCCGCTGGAAGTGTGCTGGTGCATTAACGGGAAAAAGGGGCACTCGGATTTCTGGGGGGGCGACTGACCAAAAATTCAGGTCTTGGTGGGGTACGCAGGAAATAGAGTGTGTGAGAAGAGAAGTGCGTCGGTAGCGTTGGGGAATTCGCGCATTTGAACAAACATCATTAAACAGAACGGTTGTTCAAAAGGAAGCCGACTTCCCATTGCCAGTCCAAAGGAACCAAAATAGCAAACTGGTACTCTGACCTAAGCTCGCCATCGTCCTCACTAAAGATCCTTAAGTAACGAAGGGGGGAGGGCGCGGAATACGCATTGGGGGGGACGCTGTACAGCGGTTGGGGCAGGAAATCGGCGAAACTGATTGCCCGTCACGCAAGAAGATTAGAGCCGGCTTGGGAGGACTCTGGCAGTTGAATACACGACGATGAGTGACGAAGAAGGCCGTTATGCACGCTTTCAAAGGTCCGGGAGGGCAGCCTGAGATCAGGCATGAAGT